>Ga0335076_10008065_pt1 | contig 10621 bp, 10 predicted proteins | sample Lox_Sample_25_FD_206717 | JGI IMG/M metagenome (GOLD analysis project Ga0335076, IMG submission 206717) | Soil microbial communities from Loxahatchee National Wildlife Refuge, Florida, United States - Lox_Sample_2.5 | ecosystem: Environmental > Terrestrial > Soil > Wetlands | place: USA...
AGGCAGCGAGCGTGCTGGTCAGGCGTGGGTCTCATGCACTTGCTGGTAGGCGGGCCAGTCCAGCTCGCGGGGGCGTTTGGCGTACCTGTCGGCTGGTGGCATGTGGCGCAGGGCGAGTGCCCCGATGAGGGTGGCGGCCAGGCAGGCGAGGGCGCCGATGCCCAGGCCATAGCGGGGGCCGAAGTCATCGGCGATCACCCCGACGATGGGGCCGCCGACCGGTGTGCTGCCGGTGAACGTCACCGACCACAGGGCCATCACCCGGCCGCGGAACCGAGGGTCCGCGGTGAGCTGGAGGGTTGTGTTGCCGGTGGCCATGAAAGCCGTGCTGAAGAAGCCCACCACGGCCAGCGCGGCAAGTTCGCTGGGCAGCGAGGGGGTCAGCGCGGCGGCGAGGATGGCTGCCCCGAAGCCGGCTGCGGCCGCGGTGAACATCAGCAGGCCGGTCCTGGCCAGCCCGGCGATGAGCAGCCCGCCGGCTACCGCGCCGGCTCCCATCGCAGCGGTCAGGAACGCGTAGGTTCCGGCGCCGCCATGCAGGCTGACCCGGGCCAGCAGCGGCAGGGCGACCTGGAACTCGTAGGCCAAGGTGCCGACCAGGGCCATCATCAGCAGTGGGACCAGCAGGCCCGGTGTGCGGCCCACATAGCGCAGACCCTGGCGCAGCTGTCCCCGGGCCCGCCCGGCTGGCGGCGCCGGGTGCAGCGCCGCGGGCTGTATCCAGGCCAGCGCTACCAGCACCGCCACGAAGCTCAGCGCGTTGGCCAGGAAGCACACGCCAACCCCGGCCGTGGCGATGAGTACGCCCGCGATGGCGGGGCCGACCGCACGGGAGGCGTTGGTGAGGACGCTGTTGAGGCTGACCGCGTTCTGCACCTGGTCCCGGCCCACCATCTCGGGCACGAACGTCTGCCGGGCCGGCTGATCGACGGAATTGACCGTGCCCAGGGCCAGCGCGATGACAAAGACCATCCACAGCCGTACCACGTGGGTCACCGTCAGCAGCCCGAGCAGGAAGGCCAGCAGGCCCAGCGCAGTCTGCGTGGCCAGCAGCAGGCGCCGCTTGTCCACCCGGTCGGCGACCAGCCCGCCGTAGGGGCCCAGGAGCAGCACCGGAAGGAACTGCGCGGCCGCGACCAGGCCGAGCAGCGCACCGGACCCGGTCAACTGCAGCACCAGCCATGATTGCGCCACCACCTGCATCCAGGTCCCGACCAGGCTGACCGCCTGCCCGGCGAAATACAGCCGGAAGTTCCGGACGGCCAGCGCGGCGAACACGCGGCGCAGGTCATCCCTTCGCCTGGTCACGATGGCCAGCCCAACTCAGCGGCCGGCCGCGGCTGCTGCTGTGCGCGGCTGTAGGTGACCGATTCGGCCGGGTCCCCGAACTTGCGGGGTGTGGTAGGCGAGGGGCTTGGCGACGTCGGCGACGGGGAGGGCGTCGCCGGTGGGGTCGTGGTGACCGGGGGGGTGCTGGCCCTATGCGTTGCGGCCGGCGTGCGGGAGTGCGTGGCCGGGGCGGAGCGGGACGTGCTCGCGCTGGGCGACTCAGGCGCGCGCGTCCTGGGCGGTGAGCTACCCGGGAACTGGGCTGGCCGGTGGACTACATGGCTGATGCTCGTCCCGGTTTCGTGCCGGTGCCAGATGATCGCGTCCAGCGGTTTCCCGACAGCAAGCTCGATTCCGGTGATCAACGCCATGGTCAGGACGAAGGTCATGGCGATTGCCCCGGCGAGTTCCAGCCACCGGCGCCCATGCGGATCATCCTGGGCATATAAGCAAGTTATGTAACCTGCTTCCGGGGGCGGTAGGGGCGGATGACCTCAGTTCGCCGCCACCCCGGTGACCACGGGGACCTTCGTCTCTACCGGGACAGGTGAGGCGTGCTTACGGTAAGGGACACCGGGCGTGGCGCAGGTGCGCGCTGGTCACGGCAGCGCGGAGGGGATCGGGCCACCGAAGCTGAGCGGGTGCGCATAGCACCGTGGAGGAGTACCGGTTGCCGCAGTTCCGTGATTTCCTGGACCGGTTCCGGCCGGCTGGCGCCCCGGGTGCAGCCGGGCGCGCCGCGGTCCCGGCCGACCGTTCCGCCGAATTGGCGGCGGAACTGATGCCGGTGCTCATGCTGCTGGACGACGCCGACGGCGCCTGTGCCCGGACGGTCGCGCAGGCACACGCGGAGGCGCAGCGAATCCTGGCCGCGGCCCGGGCGGAAGCGGCGGCGCAACTGGAGGATGCGGGCCACCGAGCCGATGCGGTCCGGGCCGAAACGGTTCAGCACGTGGTGGCCGCGGCTCAGGCTGAGGCGGACGGCGCGGTGACCAGCGCGCGCCTGCAGGCAGGTGAGATTGCCAGGCTTGCCGGGCAGCGCATCCCGGCGGTGGCGGCCAGGGCGGTGGATCTGGTGCAGGCCCTGGGCGATGGGGACATCGGGCCATCTGGCGGATCAGCTGACCGGCGGGATAATCCCGGCGGGCCGGCGTGAGCGCCGGATGGGTGGCCGGCTGTGTCCGGGCGAGGGCGCTGGCCCGGCGGCGGCTCGGGCCAGCTGTGGCGCGGCAGCTGGCCGCATCCCCGTCGCTGGCCGACGCCCTGCAGGTGCTCGCCGCCACCCCGTACGGCCGCAGGAATCAACTGGGCCAGGCACTTCCGGCCGCGCAGCACGCGATCGCCGGCACGGTCTTGTGGGACCTGCGGGTGCTGGCTGGCTGGCTGCCCCGCGACGGTGTCCAACTGCTGCGCACGCTGGCAGGCTGGTTCGAGCTGGCCAACACCGATGAACTGCTGGCGGCCATGGACGGCCGGCCGGCCGCACCGGAATTCCGGCTCGGTGCGCTGGCAACTGCCTGGCCACGGCTGCGTGCAGCCGCCAGCCCGGCCGGGCTGCGCGCGGCGCTGGCCGCCTCACCCTGGCGTGACCCGGGCGGGGACACCACGCTGGCCATCCGGCTGGGCATGCGGGCACGGTGGGCGGCGCAGATCGCGAGCTTGGGTGAGCCGGCCCGGGCCTGGGCCACCGGCGCGGCCGTCCTGCTGATCGCTGGTGAGCGATTCGCAGCGGGCCGCCAACTGGATCCCGCGCTCACCCAGGTTGCCCACCAACTGCTCGGCCCCGCAGCAGCCAGCGCACCGACACTTGAGGGCCTGGCCAGCAGCCTGCCACCGCACGCACGCTGGCCGCTGGCCGGGGTCGGTTCGCCCGCTGAGCTGTGGCGTGGTGAGCGATCATGGTGGGCACGGATAGAGCGTGACGGCGGCACGCTGCTGGCCAAATCCGGTACGGGCAGTGGCACAGTGCTCGGGGCGGTGGCGATGATGAGCGCTGACGCGTGGCGGGTTAGCGCGGCGCTGGAGATCGCAGCCCGGGGTGGCGGGCCGCTGGAGGCCTACGATGCGGTGGCCTGACCTGCCCGCGCCGGTCCGGATGCGCCGGGTAGCCCTGGTGGCTCCGGCTACCGGGCTGCGCGACCTGCTGGTGGTGGTGGCCGGCGCGGGCGCGGTGGAGATCGATCACGGTGACCACAGCAGCGCTGTGCCGGGGGACGCGGCACGCAGGCTGCAGCACGCCGGGCGGGCAGCCCCGGCGGCTGCCCTGGCCGACCGCCGCCCCGACCTCGAGGTCCTGGAGCAGGCAGGCCGGTATGACCTGCTGGCCGGCGAAGCTGAGCTGGAAAGCTACGCGGTCTGCGCGACCCGGCACGCGGGCGCAGCGGCGCTGGCGGGCTGGATCCCGGCCGGCCGGCTAGCCGAGGTGACGGCCCGGGTCGCCGACGCGGGCGGGGCGGTGGTCCCGCTGCCCCGGCCCGCGGGCACCGAGGCGCCCACGCTGCTGCGCGGCCATGGCATGCGTCGCTCGGTGAGCACGCTGGTGCAGACGTACGGGACGGTGCCGTATGCCGATGTTGACCCGGCCTGGCTGGCCTGGGCTAGCTACGTGCTGATGTTCGGCATGATGTTCGGTGACACGGGCGAGGGGATCCTCCTGGTCGGAGTGGCTGCGGCCCTGCGGGGCGGCTGGCCGCGCTGGGCGCGGCGGTTCCGCCGGGCCTGGCCTTTTGTCGGCGGCGCCGGCCTGGCCGCGGCGGTGTTCGGGTTGCTCTACGGCGAGTTCTTCGGGCCGACCGGGCTGCTGCCGGCGGTCTGGCTCGAGCCGCTGAGCCAGCCGGACACCCTCCTGCTGGCCGCGGTCGGCGTGGGCGCGGTCCTGCTCGCCGGGGCCTACGCCCTGGGCATCGTCAACCGGTGGCGGGAAGGCGGCTGGGCGGCCTCGCTGTATGCGCCGTCGGGCATCGCTGGGGCGGGCCTGTTCCTCGGCATCGGCTTGTCCGCGGCCGGCTGGTATGCCCATCAGCCCGCGCTGCTCGGCGCCGGGGCGCTGGTCGCGGCGGCCGCGCTGGCGGCTGCCCTGGCGGGTTTCCTGGCCGCTGCCGGAGGCGGCGGTGCCGGGCTGGTCCAGGCGCTGGTCGAGCTCGGCGACATGGTGGTCCGGCTGGGCTCGAACCTGGTGTCGTTCACCCGGCTGGCTGCTTTCGGACTCACCCATGCCGCGCTCGGTCTGCTGGTCTGGGAGGGTACCCGGGCGCTGTGGCACCGCGGCGGGGCCTTCACGGCCGCGGCGGTCGCCGTGTTCCTGGCCGGGACTTTGCTGGCGTTCAGCCTGGAGGCGCTGGTGGCCGCCATCCAGGCGCTCCGGCTGGAGTACTACGAACTGTTCTCCCGGGTCTTCGTGGACCAGGGCCGCCCATTCAGGCCATGGCACCTGCCTGTGCTGCACCAGCCAGACGAGGGCGTTAAGCATGAATCTGCCGAGCTCAGCGTGAGGGGAGCGACTACGTGATGGGTGGCTGGCTGATCGGGTTGCTGCCGGTGATAGCCGGCGCCGGCGCAGTGGCGTGGCTGGCCGCCAGACGCTGGCGGCGCGGCGTGATTGTCGTGGCCGGTGCGGGGGTCCTGCTCCTGGTGGGGGCAGTGGCGCTGCTGGCCGTCGCGGCAACCGCCGGGCCAGCCGGTGCCGCCGCCGGTGCGGCCGTGGCCAAGACCGCGGCCAGCACCGCATCCAGCGGAAACTCGGCTGCCTTTATCGGCGCCGCGATCGCGGTCGCCGCCTCCACCATTGGCGCTGGTATCGCCGTGGCCTACACCGGGGCCGCGGCGCTGGCCGCCATGAGTGAGCGGCCCGAGGTGTTTGGCCGGGCGATGGTGGTCGTCGGCCTGGCCGAGGGGATCGCGATCTACGGGCTGATCATCGGGATCATCCTCATCGGAAAGGGGTGACCGGAGATGGCCCGGGCCGCCGTCATCGGGCAGGCGCTCCGGATCGGGGGTTTTGCCCTGGCTGGAGCCCTCCTGTGCCCAGCGGAGGACGAAGACGAGGTACACGCGGCCTGGGAATCACTGCCGCCTGACATCGCAGTGGTGGTACTGACCGACAGTGCGGCAGGCTGGCTGGCGGGGGAGCTTGCGCAACGACGTGACGTGCTGCCGGTGGTGATGCCGGGATGACTGCCCCGCCCGGCACGGAGGCGTTGCTGGCACCGGTCCGCGTGCGGATGCAGCGCGAGGCCGAGGACCAGGCGGCCACGGTCCTGGCCGGGGCACGCCGCGAGGCCAGCGCGATCCTCGCCCGGGCACAGCAGAGCGCCGCCGCGGCTGTGGCGCAGGCCCAGACTGCGGGGCGGCAGGAAGGGGCCGTGCTCGCCGCCGCGATACGCAGCCGGGGCCGCCGTGAAGGCAGGACGATACTGCTGCACGCCCAGGCCGCAGCGCTGGATGACCTGCGTGCCCGGGTACGTGCCCAGGTCGCGGCGCTGCCGGGCGAACCGGGCTTCGGCCAGCTGCATGACCGGCTGGCCAGGATGGCCCGGCTGGCGGCCGGCCCGGACGCCGTGGTGGCCAGTTCGCCGGACGGAGGGGTCCTGGCCCGTGACGCTGGCGTGGCCGTGGATTGCTCCCTGGCCCGCCTGGCTGACCTGGCTGTCCAGGCCCTTGGCCCGGACGTGCACGAGCTGTGGGCACCGTGACGAGTGAGCAGGCCCGGGTCACCCGGGTGAACGGGCCCCTGGTAGAGGTGCGCGGGCTGAACCAGGTGGCTATGGACGACATTGTCGAGCTGGGGGAGGGGCACCTGCCGGGCGAGGCGGTCGCCATCCGCGGTGACGTGACCACCGTGCAGGCCTACGAATACACCGGTGGGCTGGCCCCCGGGGAGCCAGCCATCTCCCTTGGCGCGCCGCTGTCCGCACGGCTTGGCCCGCATCTGCTCGGCGGCGTTTTTGACGGCCTGGGCAGGCCGCTGGCCGGCGCCCCGGCCTGGCTCCAGCCAGGGAAGATCCAGGCCAGCACGGACGGCCAGGAATTCGACTTCCAGCCGGGAGTGGCCGAAGGGACAGTTGTGCCCGGGGGAAGCTGCCTTGGCTCGGTGCCGCTGCGCAGCGGGATCGAGTACCGCGTGCTGGTACCTCCCGGGAACAGCGGCCCGGTCGGGCAGATCCGCCCGGCTGGGCGGGTGACCGGCAGCACCCAGCTTGCGACGGTGGGCGGGCAGCCGGTGCGGCTGACGTCATCGTGGCCCGTTCGCCAGCCCAGGCCGTACCGGGAGCGGCTAGGCAGCGGCGCGCCGCTGGTCACCGGGCAGCGGGTCATCGATGTGCTGTTCCCGGTTGTCCGCGGGGGCACGACCGCGGTGCCCGGCGGGTTCGGCACCGGCAAGACAATGCTGCTGCAGCAGATCACCAAGTGGTGCGATGCCGATGTGATCGTCTACGTGGGCTGCGGGGAACGCGGCAACGAGCTAGCCGACATGCTCGGCGAACTGGCTGGCCTGGCTGACCCGCGAACCGGGGGGCGGCTGGCCGACCGGACTGTCGTCATCGCCAACACCTCCAACATGCCCATGATGGCGCGCGAGGCCAGCATCTACACGGCCGCCACCATCGCCGAGCATTTCCGGGACATGGGGCTGGATACCGTGGTCATCGCCGACTCGACCTCGCGGTGGGCCGAGGCGCTGCGTGAGTTCGCCTCGCGCTCCGGGGAACTGCCGGCCGAGGAGGGGTACCCGGCCAGCCTGCCCTCCGCGCTGGCCGCGTTCTACGAACGGGCGGGCCGGGTGACCACCATCGGTGGCCGCGAAGGATCTGTCACCATCCTCGGTGCGGTGTCGCCGCCGGGCGGCGACCTGACTGAACCGGTCACCACCTACACGGAGCGGTACGTCCGCTGCCTGTGGACGCTCGACCGTGACCTGGCCTACGCGCGGCACTACCCAGCGGTCTCCTGGGCCGGGTCGTTCTCCCGGGACGATGCCGCCGTCTCCGCGTGGCACGCCAGCCAGGGTGACCCGGACTGGGCCGAACGTAAAGGCCGCCTGGCCGCTCTGCTGGCCGACGCGGACCGGCTCAGCTCCCTGGCCGAGCTGATGGGCGCCACCGCGCTGCCGCCGAGGGAACGGGCTACCATGCTGGCCGGCCGGCTGATCAGGGAAGGCCTGCTGGAGCAGAACGCGCTGAGCGCCACTGACGCCAGCTGCGGAAGTGCCCGGGCCGCCGCCCTGGCCAGCGCGGTGCTGGCCGTGGCCGAGCGCTGCCAGGCCTTGGCCGCCGCGGGTGTCCCCGCAGATCTGATCGAGGAGCAGGACTTCTCACCGATCCTGCGTGCCCGTGAAGAGGCGGCTACCCCCGAAGCGGTCGCCGAATGCGAGCGCACCATGCTGGCCCGGCTCGATGACCTGCACGCGCCGGAGGCCACGCGTGCACAGGCGGCGGCGCCGGAACAGGGCGGGCCAGCATGACTGCCTGGGCGCAGCGCGAATATACCGGTGTCACCGAGTTGCGCGGCCCGCTGCTGGTGGTGGGCGGGGTGGCCGGGGTGGGCTGGGACGAGTTCGCGACCATCCGCACCGGGACCGGCGAATCCCGGCACGGGCTGGTGCTCGAGGCCGATGGCGATCTCGCCGTGGTCCAGGTGCTCGAGGGCACCCAGGGCATGACCACCGGCACCACCCGGGTCGCGTTCAGCGGCAGCCCGCTGCGGATCCCGGTCAGCGAAGACTGGCTCGGCCGGGTGTGCAACGGGCGGGGCGAGCCAGCTGACGGTGGCCCGCCGGTCACCGGGAGGGACACCGCGCCGGTGGCCGGATTCCCGATCAACCCGGTCCAGCGTGAACCGCCCGCCGATCCGGTGCTCACCGGCATCTCGGTGGTCGACGCGCTGACCACCCTGGTCCGCGGCCAGAAGCTGCCTATCTTCTCGGTAGCCGGGCTGCCGCATCTCGACATGGCCGCACAGCTCGCTGCCCAGGCTTCCGCGGGCGGCGAGCCGTTCAGTGTGGTCTTCGCGGCCATGGGCCTGACCCACGCCGACGCCGCTGCCGTCCGCAGCGTGCTCGAGGACAGGTCCGCGTCCGGTGAGCTGGTGCTGCTGCTCAACCTGGCCGACGCCCCGGTGATCGAGCGCATCCTCACCCCGCGCATCGCGCTGACCGTGGCCGAGCACCTCGCGTTCACCCTGGGCCGGCATGTGCTCGTGGTGATGGCCGACATGACCAGCTACTGCGAGGCTCTCCGCGAGATATCCGCCGCCCGCGGCGAGATACCGGCCCGCCGTGCCTATCCCGGATACCTCTACAGCGACCTGGCCTCGCTGTACGAGCGATGCGGGCGGATCCGGGGGAAGCCCGGCTCGGTGACTGTCGTCCCGGTGCTGACCATGCCGGCTGGGGATATTACCCATCCCGTTCCTGACCTCACCGGCTACATCACTGAAGGGCAGATCGTGCTATCCCCGGATCTGTACGCCCGGGGGATCTACCCGCCGGTGGACGCGCTGTCCTCGCTGTCGCGGCTGATGCGTCATGGCGCCGGGCCGAACCGGACCAGGGCGGACCATCTGGACGTGGCTGCGCAATCCCTGGCCGCGCTGGCCGCCGCCCGGCGGGCCACGGAACTGGCCGAGCTGATCGGCGCCGCTGCGCTGAGCGCTTCCGACCGCAGGTACCAGGACTTCCAGAAAGCCTTTGAGGGCGGCCTGATCAACCAGGGCCAGCGGGAGAACCGCAGCCTGGCGCAGACGCTGGGCCTGGCCTGGCAGGCGCTGGGTGTGCTGCCCCGCCGGGAGCTGACCATGCTGCCCGCCGAAGCCCTGGCCGCTTATTACCCACCAGCTTCAGCCGACGGTCCGGGACGCGCGACTGGCGATGGGCAAGCTCCGGACGGGGCGGCTGAGCGGTCATCTCCGGCTGCCTCTGGCGATGCTGGGGAAGCCCAACGGGGCAGTGGGATATGAGCGGCCCGCGTCTCGTCGTACCACCAGGCCGCGCTGGCCGGCTCTGGCTGCAGCAACGCATTGGGACCGCGCACCGGGGCGCCGGCTTGCTCGACCGCAAGCTGCTGATCCTCCAGCGCGAGGTCTCCAGGCTGCGCGAGATCGCGGCGCGAACAGCTGCGGACTGGGAAAGCCGCCAGGCCGATGCCGATCAGTGGCTGCTCCGGGCCGGCCTGCTGGAGGGCCAGCGCGCGATCAGGCTGTCCGCCGATGCGACGTTCGCCGAGGTGACGATCTCGTATGCGGCCAGCATGGGAGTGCGGTACCCGGCCGGTGCCGCCTACGCCGTTCAGCCCGCGGCAACCTGGGACAGCCCGGTTCTGGCGGCTACCCGGCAGGCGCATCGTGAGGCCCTCGCCGCTGCCGTCCGCCATGCCGCCGCGGCAGAAGCACTCAGGGTCATCCAGGCCGAGGCGCTGACCACCCGGTACCGGCTCCGCGCGGTCCGGGACCGGTGGATCCCGCGTCTCGAGCAGGCACTCGCCGACGTGACGCTGGCCATCGAGGAGCAGGAGCAATCCGATGCGGCCCGGCTCCGGCTGGCCAGGACACCAGACGCCTGACGCCGCGATTATCTGACCCGGAGATGCGCTGGGGCGCCGTGCTCACGCTGGAGCGCTTGGCTGGTGGTCAGGGGATGGTGTGGTGAGCTTGTCAGTCACGTACGCGGTCCCGTCCACTTCACCAGCCACCCGGATCGCCGCGCGATGGGCATCCTGATCAGCCACCTGGCCCTGCAGAGTTACCGTCCCGTCTTTAACGGAGACGGTCACTGCGTTTTCGTCGATCAGCAGCAGATCGCGCAGTACAGAACGGACCTCGTCGGCAATGTCCTGGTCGGGCCGCAGGAAGATGCTGAGCAGATTCCGGCGGCTGACAACGCCCAGCAAGTCCCCCTCTGAATTCACTACCGGGAGCAGCCTGACCTTGTTCTGGCTCATCCACCGGGCGGCACTAGCCAGCGGCGCCTCCGGGTGGATCGTAATGGCAGGTGCCGTCATCAGTTCCTCTGCTGTGCCGCCGCGCTTCCGTGACTTCCCGCGCTGCCAGGACCGGGCCTTGCGGCGGTCATGCCGGGAACTCAGCAGGTCTGCCTCGGACACGATGCCCAGAAGGTGTTCCCCACCAGATACCACCGGTATAGCGCTGATCCGCTGTTCGCTCATCAGCTTCGCGATGTCCTTGGCCGGAGTCCACCGGGCCACCGTCACGGGATCGGTCCGCATGACGTCCCGGACGCGCCACCGGCCGGTCCGGCCATGAGTCCCGCGTAGGGGCAAGGACGGCTCACCGGGACCGC
>Ga0335076_10008067_pt1 | contig 10621 bp, 10 predicted proteins | sample Lox_Sample_25_FD_206717 | JGI IMG/M metagenome (GOLD analysis project Ga0335076, IMG submission 206717) | Soil microbial communities from Loxahatchee National Wildlife Refuge, Florida, United States - Lox_Sample_2.5 | ecosystem: Environmental > Terrestrial > Soil > Wetlands | place: USA...
CGACCCACGACTTGCGTCGTGGGCTGCATTCTTTCGCCGCTTCGCGGCTAGTCCTCCGTTCACCCGATGCTTAGTCTCTGGCGCTGGCACGCGAAAGTGTGTGGGAGAGTAGGTCGTTACCCGCATAAATAAAGGCCACATTCAGAAACGAATGTGGCCTTTGCCTTTTACGGCTATCTGATCAGTGATACTCCATCGACGATAAATCCGGCCTCGTCGCGATGGGACGTAATCCACAAATTCGATTCGCTTTCCGGGAGGTGATAAATGAGCACCCGCGTCATGTTTTGATCTTTACGCCAAATCAGGCGCGCACTTTTATTCTCTCGCATGACCGGACATATTCGAGAGTCTTCAGAATGAAGGTCGCGCAGGACTTGTTCGCAGTGACTCGTGCGGAGATCTGACATTAACTCCTCGGCGACCTCTTCTGATCGTCGATCTCGGAACGGATTCATGATCGCGAATGCATGCCCGTATGGCACTTCCGGGGTTCCATGCTGGTAAAGCATCAGGCGAGGAGTCCGAGTGGCCCAAATCAGAAACGCGGCCAGCAAGGCCGCAACTATGGCGCAAAGGATCGATATCGATCTGACCGTGAAACTTCTCATGAGCGGGCCCATTCTACTCGGTGGGAGGTCGCACGACGGCGGGTGGCCGATCCCTTCCACTACAAGCTTGGTTAGAGGTTGCCCCCTCCTTGTCGCGTTCTTTGCGACAGAGCCTGCCCTGAGCGAAGCCGAAGGGGTGGGGACTTTGATTTTGTGGTGGGAGTCTCAAGATCAAAATTCCCGCCCTGTCTCGCCCAAATGCGGGCGAGACAAGGACGGGGCAACCCAGCTAGCTTTTGCGTTTGTAGTGGATGGGCCAATTCACGCGCCAGGTTTTGCCCTGATCCTCGGAGGCTTCCCAGCTCCAGTCGAATTCGTTGATGGTTATGTTTTTCCAGACCATGCGCTGAAGGATCCTGGTTCCGTCGGCGCGGGTAGCTTCGCGCTGCAGGATCATCTGGCCGTTCGAAAACTCTCCGACAAAATCGAGGTATCCGCCTTCGTTGTCGACCCAGGTCTGCTTCCATTTTCCGGCGCGTGTGTCGAAGGTGGAGACGCTGGTTCCCCGCAACGTCATGGACGATTGGCCGGAGAAATTCTCCTCGACCACGCAGCCATCGAGGATGCGCTTGATGCTGTTGGTGCCGCGCTGAGGACCGCCGCCATTCTCGCCGGGCCAGGTCAGGTCCCACTCACCCACCCAGAAATCAAATTGTTTTTGTTGCGGCGTGGCGCAGGGATGATCCGCCGGTTGCTGGGCCGGGATTGCTGGCGCAAGCAGCAAAACAAACAAGAAAGTTCTGGGGAGTCGATTCATAAGATCCTCACGCTTGAGACGCTTCGAGTAGGGAAAGGTGAGTGGTGGAGTAGCGTCGATGCTCGCTAAGAGTTTGTTTCGCTCCCTCGGAGCTTGATCATTGCCCGAGTCGACCCACGACTTGCGTCGTGGGCTGCACTCTGTCGCCGCTTCGCGGCTGGGGCTGCGTCGCTTCATCACTTTTTCTTTGGGACGAACATATCTTCTTCCCTGAGGCCGCAGGTTTGGGCCATCTGGTAGCAGTAGTAGAAGTGGGCGGCGTTCTGGTTGCGGGAGTCGGTGCCGAAGGTAAATTTCAGTCCGGCGCGTTTCGCGAGGGTGATGAAGTCTTCGTCGGGGACGTGGGCGACTTCATTGATCTCTATGGCGAGTTTCTTGCCGGGCCGCGAAGGCTGGCTGACGTCGGCACAGAGGCTGATGATGCGGTCGATTCGAGGGCGAGTCCAGAGCTGCTTGTAGAGTCGCGCGATGGGCACGGGAAGAAACGTGGGCCAGCCGAAGACGTCGATGGGTTCGGTGGTGAGCAGCTGTTCGATGAACGTGAGATAACGGGTCATGAATTCTTCGGCGTCGTCGACCATGGTGTCGATTTGCCAGATGGCGAGCCATTCGCCGTTGGGCTGGGGCAGGGTGAGCGCGTCCATGAGGATGTAATCGAGTTGGTCAAGAAGAGATTTGGAGAAGGCTTTGGACCATCCGGGATAAACAGGCTGCAGGCCGATGCGCACAGGATAAGGGCGCAGGCGGTCGATGTACTGCTTGAGATCGGCATCGGTGTTGATGGGGTTTCCCGGGCCGGGATGCTCGAGGATGCCGATCTGGACTCCGCGCTCTTTGGCGAGAGCGAGAGCCTGATCGAGCGAGAGGGTCGGGCTGAGATGGACGTGGTGGTCGAAGACCGGGAAACTGGGCTTTGGCGGCGGGGTGTGAGTCTCGGCAGGAGTGGGCAGGGCGTGTGCGAGATGAGGCTCTGCGGCGAGAGTGGCTCCGGCGATGAGAGAGGTTTCGAGGAATGTTCGGCGAGAGTAAGTATGAGTCACGATGAGGTCTCCACGAACTGAGGAGAATAATAGTCGGGATGCTTGGCATCAGTGATGAGAGTCACTCAGAGTGCTTACATCGGACATCAAAATCCCCACCCTAAAATCGCAAACTACGCGATTTTAGGATGGGGCACCCGCTTTTCGGAAGATTCCAGGATGGAATGAAATTAAAATCGAAGGCACTATGAGCAAAGTCAGAGTCGCTGCGTTTTCAGTTTCCATCGATGGGTTCGGGGCCGGGCCCCGGCAGGACTTGCAAAATCCGCTGGGAGTGCGCGGGACGGAGATGTTTTCGTGGTTCTTTCAGACAGAAGTGTTCCAAAAGATACATGGCGGAAACGGCGGAGGCCAGGGCGTCGATAATGACATGGCCTTGCGTTCGTTCGAGAACGTGGGCGCCTTCATTCTCGGCCGCAATATGTTCGGTCCGGTGCGGGGACCGTGGCCCGACGATTCGTGGAAAGGATGGTGGGGGCCGAATCCTCCGTATCACACGCCGGTGTTTGTGTTAACGCGTTACGCGCGGCCAACACTTGAGATGGAAGGCGGCACAACCTTTCACTTCGTCACCGATGGGATCGAGGCTGCTTTAGAGCGAGCGCGAGATGCGGCGCAGGGCAAGGACGTCCGCATCGGCGGAGGCGCTTCTACGATTCGGCAGTACCTTGTTGCCGGACACATTGATGAAATGCATCTGGCTCTGTCGCCGGTGCTCATGGGAGAAGGAGAACCTCTGTTCGCGGGAATCAATCTGCATCAGCTCGGGTTTAAGGTGGAGCGGACGCTGGCGGGAGAGGGCGCTACGCATTTACTGCTGGTAAGGAAGTAATTCGTAGGCGATCGCGGGCTGAAGCCCTTGTTTTTGATGATTGCTGGGTGGTGCGGCTGAAGCCGCGCCCTGATACGAGACCGAAATGTTATCGGTTTTTGGAATCATGTTTGTTATCAGGAGCCGCAATCCAACTCCTTTTCGAAAGTCAAAATCCCCATCCTAAAATCGCAAACTGCGCGATTTTAGGATGGGGCACCCGCGGATTGTGACTTACTGCGCTGGGGTTTGCGGGGCGGTTAGTGTGGTCGGCGTTTCGGCCGTGACTTCCTGTTGCGCGACCGGATTGATCTTCACCGTCGAGAGAATTTTCTCGAGGCGGTCGAAAACTTTGTCGCGATCGACGTGCTTGATCAGACCGTCTTCGGAAGCAACCGTGGTGACGTTCATCGCGAACTCGTAGCATGCTCCATTCTGGTAGACGTGGAAATACTTCGAGTCGCTCTGGCGCGTGCCTTCTCCGCTGACGGCTTCGGTGCCGCGAAGTTCGAGATCGCCGAGCAGTAACTTGGAACCTTGCGGCTCGACCTGCGACGTGACTGGCTCGGATGACGCGAGCTTCGTTTCCGCGACTGGCTGCGATTGTGGCACGGGCTGCGCGTCGGCGGAGGGCTTGGCATCCGCAGACTGAGTTGAGGTGGCGGCATCCGGCTTCATTTGAGACGAAGTGGATCCAGGCTCAGACTTGGCTACGGCGGAATTTTCCGCTGTCTTGGCTTCCACGGGTTTTTCTTCGGTAATTTTTTCTTCAACAATCCTGGCGTCCACAACTTTGGGTTGCGGCACGGCGAACTCGTTGCATAGATCGGGCGTGAGATTCTTGTGGACGCTCACGTTGAAGAACGCAAACGAGTAGTCGGTATTGGCGAAGCTGGTCTCGGGAAGTTCGACGGCAGCGAGCGCGACTCCGCCGGGCTGCACGAAGTTCATGGGAATGGGGCTGGACTCGAGCAGATCAGTGGCGGCGTTGCCCGTCTCGATGGCATAGCGGCGCGGATATTCGAACGTCACGCCATAAGTTTTATCGGTATAGTTCACGGTTGCAGGTTTTTTGTGGACGACTTTCTTCGTGGCCGGCTTGTGTTCGGCTGGCTTGTTGTCGGCCATCATTGAGGGCGAAAGCGGCGCGGGTGTGGGAGCCTGCGTCGCGGGAATCTGCGAGTTGGAGCTTGCGGGTTTGGGTTGGTCGCTGGAACAGCCGACAGTTAAGGAGCAAAGGATGAGAACGGCGGCAAAGACGAGCGGTCCGGCGTTCTGGATCAGGGCTTTGCCCCAGGCTACGGAATTTGTGTCGCTCATTGAGCGCAGTGCGTTGATGCGGGTCATGGGTATCACCTCCAGCTGCCTAGCAGCACTGTGGAGAGTGCATGGGTCGGGCCGTTTGCAAGAGTGTTGATTTGGTTGGGGATCGCGGATTTCGGTGTGTTTCCCCGCGTGGTTCGGGGAACACGGTGTTGATTTGGGGACACTGGAAGTCAAAATCCCCACCCTAACCACGGAGACGAGAGTCAAAATCCCCACCCTAAAATCGCCAACACCGCGATTTTAGGATGGGGCACCCGGGTTGAATGAGAGGCACCCGGTTGAATTTCGATTGTTGAATTCAAATTGCGGACGACGGAGCAGAGGATGGGATTTCATAAAACAGTAGTGGCAGCAATCTGTTTTTTCTGGTTTTGTTGTGCAGGGATAGCACAGCAGACCGTCGATTTGATTGTGAGCGGCGGGATTGTGGTGACGATGGATGCGGGGCGGCAGATTTATCAGGACGGAAGCGTCGCGGTACGCGGGGATTCGATTGTGGCGGTGGGTCCGCGAACGGAGATTGAGGCGAAATTTCATGCGGCGCAGGCGATTGACGCGCGCGGGCGGCTGGTTGTCCCGGGATTCATCAATGGGCATACGCATGTGCCGATGACATTGTTTCGCGGGCTGCATGATGACGTGACTTTGAACGATTGGCTCTACAAGTACATCTTTCCGGCGGAAGCGAAGAATGTGAATGAGGAATTCGTACGCTGGGGGACGCGGCTGGCGGCGGCCGAGCAGATCCGTTCGGGCGTGACGACCTTCGCGGATATGTACTACTTCGAAGACGCGGTGGCCGAGGAGACGAAGGCAGCGGGCATGCGGGGTGTGCTGGGCGAGACGTTCATCGATTTTCCCGCGCCCGATAACAAGAGCGAAGCGCAGATGCTCGAGTACACGGAGAAGTTTTTGAAGCGGTGGCAGGGAGATGCGCTGATCCACGCGGCTCCTGCGCCGCATTCGATCTACACGTGCTCGAAGAAAACCCTGCAGGATGCGGCAGCGCTGGCGCGAAAATATCACGCGCCGATTTTGATTCATGTGGCGGAGATGAAAAAAGAGCGCGACGACAGCGAGAAGCAGAACGGGATGTCGCCCGTAATGTATTTGGAGAAGATTGGAGTACTGGGACCCGATATCGTGGCGGCGCACTGCATATTTGTTGACGAAGCCGACCGCAAGCTACTGGCGGAACGTGGAGTGGGGTGCGTGCATAATCCGTCGAGCAACATGATGATTGCCAGCGGAGTGTCTCCGGTGCCGGAGATGCGGACGGCCGGGATCGCGGTCGGGTTGGGGACGGATGGGCCGGCGGGAAGTAACAACGATATGGATTTGATGGAGGAGATCGATTTGGCGGCGAAGCTGGCGAAGATTTCGAAGATGGATCCGCTGGCGCTGAATGCGAAAGCGGTGGTAGAGATGGCGACGATCGATGGAGCACGCGCCCTGCACATGGGGAAAGAAATTGGCTCTCTCGAGGCCGGAAAGAAGGCAGACCTGGTGCTGATCGGCCTGGATCAGCCGAATGCGGTGCCGATGTACGACGTGTACGCGCAGATCGCCTATTCGTTAAAGGCAGCCGACGTGGAGACCGTCGTGATTGGCGGGAAGGCCGTGATGCGCAATCACCTGCTGCTGACTGTGGATGAGACGAAGGCGCTGGAGAAAGCGCGGGAGTATGGGAAGTCGGTGAAGGCGTCGTTGGGGATGGAGTAGGCGAAGTCAGAATGCAGAAGTCAGATTTCAGATTTCAGATTTCAGATTGAAAATCTCAGATGGAAGATTGGTCGATGCGAATCCCAATGATTCGATTGCTGTCGTTCGTCGTGTTCTATGCGCTGTCGATTGCTTGCCGTGCGCAGAAGGTGGCGGTCACGTTTGACGATCTGCCGCTGAATGGAGATCTGCCGCCGGGAGTGACGCGGGTTGATATTGCGCGCGAGGCGCTGGCCGTCCTGCAGAAGCGGCATGTTCCGGCTGCGTATGGATTCATCAACGGGCACAAGCTGGAGGGCGATGCGGATGCGGCCGAGGCGTTGAAGCTGTGGGCGGCGTCGGAGCCATTTGGGAGTCACACGTACGCGCATTTGGATCTCAATGCAAATCCGGCAGAGGACTTCGAGAAGCAGATCGAAGAAAATGAGCCGGTGCTGGAGTTGCTCGCTCCGCAGGGGGCGAACTGGCATTGGCTGAGGTATCCGTTTCTGCGCGAAGGGGACACGGTCGAGAAGCGGCGAGCGGTGCGGGCATATCTGCAGGCGCACAAGTATCGGGTGGCGCAGGTTACGCTCGATTGGGAAGACTATCTGTGGAACAGTGCGTACGCGCGGTGTGCGGCGAAGCGCGATTCGGCATCGATCGCCAGACTGCGTGAGAGTTATCTGACCATTGAGTCTTCGTATCTGGATCTCGGGCGGGAGTTGGCGAAGCTGGTGTACGGACATGACATCAATCACGTATTGCTGCTGCACCTGGGAGCGTTCAGCAGCACGATACTGCCGGATGCGCTGGATTTGCTGCAGAAGAAGGGATTCAAGCTGGTGACGCTGGAGGAAGCGGAGAGTGATCCGGTGTATGAGGGGGATCCGGATGTGGGATCGAAGTATGGAGGGACGCTGCTCGAGTTGTGGATGGAAGCGAAGAAGATCAAGTTTCCTACTGTGATGGATAAGCCTTATGAGGAACTGAAGGGGATATGCAAGTAGTGAAGTCAAAATCCCCACCCTAAAATCGCAAAGTGCGCGATTTTAGGATGGGGCACCCGCATTCGTTGAGTCCCACTAGTACGTCTGGTTCGAGAGGTTCGCCATGATGACTGTGCAGCATCTGTTCGTGCTTTTTCTGGCGGTGGGGATGCCGCTGTGGGATTGGTATGAGATTCCGCGGCTGAAGGCGAATACTGATCCGCGAAAGAAAGTGCGGTACTACGGGAAGATTGTGACCGCACTGTGGATCTGCGCGCTCGTGGCGGTGCTGACGATTGGGCTGATGACTGCGTTCCGGATTCATAGAGTGCCCGGAGAAATCGCGTCGCTCGATCCGGGCTCGCGCGGTGAAAAGATGGTTGAGGGCATCACGGCGGGAATGCTGATTGCGATTGGGTTGCCGGCGGTGCTGGCGCTGAAGAGCGAGAAGATCAGAAAGGCAGCCGCGAAGGCGGCGAAGAAGAAGCTGGCGTTTCTGTTGCCCTCGTCGAAAGAAGAGCGGCGGTGGTGGTGGGTGGTGTGCATCACGGCGGGCGTTTGCGAGGAGATCATCTATCGGGGATTCCTGCTGCATTACTTCCACCTTGTTCCTTGGCATTTGACGTTGACGTGGGCGCTGGTGGTTTCGTCGGTGGTGTTTGGAATTGGGCATTTGTATCAGGGCGTGGTCGGGTCGGTGCAGACAGCGGTGATTGGATTCGTACTGGGGGTGTTGTTCATCGTGACCGGGAGCCTTTTGATCCCGATGATCTTGCACGCGGTGCTGGACCTGCGGGTGTTGGTGATGCTGCCTGAGGGTTTCGAGACGGTGGAATAAACCGCGGCCCAGCGACACCCCACATCCGACCCGCGGGCTGTGTAAGTTACAAAGTCAAAGTTTCATCTTCCAGAAACGAAGCTGGGCGCGCAGTCCCTTATAATCAAGGATTCTTCTATGGTTGCGGTTCTCGACAGGATCGTTGCGGCTACGCGGACGCGGGTGGCGGAGGCCAAGCGCCGTGGGGACTTCCGCGAGATGGAACGGCGTGCGGAACGGCACGTGCCGCGCGGGTTTCGGGGGGCTTTGCAAAATCCCCACTTCTGGCGACTGCGGCCAGAAGTGGGGCACCCGCAGCTTGAAATGGGGTACCCACAGCAAGAAGTGGGGCAGCCGCAGTCTGAGATGGGGCATTCTCGCGTTGCGGTGATTGCTGAGTTGAAAAAGGCTTCGCCTTCGAAGGGGTTGATACGGGCTGAGTTTCATGCGGAGGAATTGGCGCGCGAGTTGTGCTGCGCGGGGGCTGCGGCGTTGTCAGTGTTGACCGACGAAGAATTTTTTCAGGGGTCGCTGGGAAATTTGCGGGAGGCTTCGGCTGCGGTGTCAATTCCCTGCTTGCGCAAGGACTTCATCGTCGATGAGTTTCAGTTGCTGGAAGCGCGGGCGAATTCGGCGGATGCGGTATTGCTGATTGTCGCGGCTTTGGAGCGGTCGGAGCTGCGTTCATTGGCGTCGGCGGCGCGGGCTCGCGGGCTCGATGTGTTGTGTGAGGTGCACGACGCTGAAGAGTTGCAGCGGGCAGTCGATGCCGGATGCGATTTGATCGGGGTGAATACGCGGGATCTGAGGACTTTCAAGGTGGATTTGCGGACGGCATTTGATCTGGCGCAGAAATTTCCTGCGGGAGTGGTGAAGGTGGCGGAGAGCGGGATTCATTCCCCCGCGGATATTGCCAGGCTGCGAGAAGCTGGATATGACGCGTTTCTGGTGGGCGAGTCGTTGATGCGGGCGGAGCGGCCGGGAGAGGCGCTAAGGGAGTTGTTGCGAGTCGCGAGTCCCGAGTCGAGAGACGCGGGTTGAGTAAGATTTGCGATTGTGGTTCCCACGTCTCGCAAAGGCGGCGAGACGTGGGGCATCCCAACCTGTGGAGTCGTTCGTTCCGGGTGGGAGTAGGGATCCATTCGACTGCGCTCAGGATGATAGATTGATGATGATGAATCTACTTGGTACTGAATACTGAGTACTGAGTACTAGCCCTCTGGCAACTGCTGCTATGACCTGGGTGAAGATTTGCGGGATGACGAATCTGGCGGACGCGATCACGGCGGTGGAGGCGGGCGCGGACGCGGTGGGATTTGTATTTTATGAAAAGAGTCCGCGGTGCGTTAGCGTGGAGAGAGCACAGGAGATTGTTGAGAAGTTGCCGGCGCGGATTGAAAAAGTTGGAGTGTTCGTCGAGGGCTCAGACGTGGATTGGGGGATCGAGTTTGTCGGGGTTGGCCTGACGGCGGTGCAGTTGTATCTTCCGGTAGAGGCTGAGAGTTCGCCGACATCGCAAGAGGTGCATGCGGTTGCGTCGAATCTTTTCCCTCGAATGCCGAAAGTGTTTCCGGCGCTACCGGCCTCGTACTTTATGGAGGATGGAGAGCAGGTGAAGAGGCTGGTCGAGAACTTTGCCAGGCTGCGACAAAGAGAGCCGGGGCAACCGAATATGCCGGAGGGTGTGTTTGACACCTACTTCCTGGATTCGGGTGTTCTGCAGAAGCCGGGAGGGACGGGCGTAACGTTTGATTGGGAGCGAGCCGCACCAGCGATCGAAGCAATGACTAAGGGCGGATTGAAGGTGGTAGTGGCGGGCGGACTGAATCCGCAGAACGTGGGTGAGGCGATTCGGATTTTGCGGCCATGGGGAGTGGATGTGGTTTCGGGAGTGGAAGAGAGGCCGGGGAAGAAGGATCCGGAGAAAGTGCGGGAGTTTGTGCGGGCGGTGCGGACTATGGATTGGAGGGCGGCGTAGGGGATGTATGCGAGTTAGCCCTGACCTTGTGAAAACCAAATCAGCCCGTCGACGCAGTGCAAAATCCCCACTTCTGGCAACGGCGGCCAGAAGTGGGGCACCCCGCGGAGAGCAGGTTCCTCACTGGCGCTACGCGCCGGTTCGGAATGACATCGATTCATAGCAGGATCACATCGATTTAATTGGAGTGACGTCGATTTAGAGTGACGGAGAAGATGGCAACGGTGTCGCGAGTGGCGAAAGTCAAAATCCCCACCCTGTCGCGGAAGGCGCGACGAGGATCGGGCACCCCCACAACTTTGGCTCCAGAGCCGGGGCGGTTCGGGGCTTATGGCGGGCGGTATGTGCCGGAGACGCTGATGGCGGCGCTCGAGGAATTGGAGCGCGAATACGAGAAGGCGAAGAAAGATCCGCGGTTTCGGGCTCGGCTGGATGGGCTGCTGAAGACGTATGCAGGACGTCCGACGGCACTGTTTTTTGCGCGACGGCTGACCCATAAACTGGGCGGGGCGAGGATTTATCTGAAGCGCGAAGACTTGCTACACACCGGCGCGCACAAGATCAACAACTGCCTGGGTCAAGGTCTGCTGG
>Ga0335076_10008068_pt1 | contig 10621 bp, 9 predicted proteins | sample Lox_Sample_25_FD_206717 | JGI IMG/M metagenome (GOLD analysis project Ga0335076, IMG submission 206717) | Soil microbial communities from Loxahatchee National Wildlife Refuge, Florida, United States - Lox_Sample_2.5 | ecosystem: Environmental > Terrestrial > Soil > Wetlands | place: USA: Florida...
CTGGCACTGGATGTACGACCACCCCGAGGCCACCCCCGCGGAACTGAAACAAGCCACTCTGCAAATTGCGAAAGGAATTTGGAACCTCTATCACGCTCCGCTCTTCCACCGGCGCGACGTAATCCTGCTGGGCGTGTACTCCCACATGATCGAGGCATTTCTTTACCTACCTGACTATCCTCTGGGACACCTGATCGCTTTCCAGATCGAAGAACAGATGCGCAAGAAGGGAGCGATCGGCCCGGAGGTAGAGCGCATCGTGAAAATGGGCCGCGTAACTCCAGACTTGTGGATGGAACATGCCACTGGGCAGCGAGTGGGGGCAGAGGCATTGCTGGAAGCGACCAAGCGAGCCCTGTCCCAACTCGGCCAGTGAGCTATGAGCCTGCGGGACTTCCACTGCGCGCTGTCCGCTTTACCCACCACCGCAACACCCGGTGTGTGGGCCAATACACCATAGCGGGAACCACCACAAGATAGATCGCCAGATAAGCCAATCCGGGGATCATATGCTGCTCGCGGAAGAAGGGGCCGCGCGCCCAGTTGACGTCGTACTGCGGCCGCCAGAAGTAGTTGATGGGCACCACAATCCAGGCCATCGCGGTCTGGTATTTCCAGCCACGCTCGTCATATCCCAGGCGCCAGATCGCCCACAGCAAAAGCGGCGGCATGGCTAGATGAAACAGGCTAAGCAAACGCAAGAACCGTGGCAGGCTGGGATCGAACATGTATTCGGTACCGCCGATGGGATGCGCGCCGGTCAGTACTGCGGAAGCTAAGTCAACGACGAAGAGTGTTTGAAATAAAAGCAATCCCACCGCCTGCCAGGAGAATATGAGGCGGCTCTCGCTCCACAGCGCCCAGGCAACGAGAAGATTTCCCAGATCGCAGAAGTAGAGAAAATTCTGCGCGCCATAATGTTGCCAATAGAGTGGCGCCCAAACCAGAACCCAGATCGTCCAGGCGATTTTTAGCCACCGGGGAAGCACGTGCCCCATTGTAGCCAAGCGACGGTTTGATCCAGGCTGCCGCCGGTTTTGGGGCAGCACTGGCCGGCCGCCTGCTCCGTTCCGAGGAAATCCGCGATGGATCTCCACGGCGAAGGACTTGCTTCCGCCGGGCAACCTTACGATATAATCCGCCTCAAAATTGGGCATGGAATTGGTAGCTCGCACATAGGTTGCTTGGGGGCAAATTATGCCGTTTGAGTCTGTGATCTATCCCCAGCGTCGGTTGATCGTGACAACTGGAACTGGAGTTCTAACTGGCGAAGAGGGCCTGGCGTGTTGCGTTGGCCTGAAGAAGCGGCCTGAGTTTGACCCATCATTCGATCAGCTACTCGACCTTACGGCGGCCACCAAGTTCAACGCCAGTCCTGATGACATGCGACGCATCGCTCAGGAATCTCTCTTCTCCCCTTCCTCGCGGCGCGCGATTATCGCAATCGAGCCGGGTATCTTTGGTCTTGCCCGGATGTTCGAGGCATTTCGCGGGCTGTCGGATGTTGGAGAACAAGTGTCCGTGTTTCGAGATATGAAGCAGGCCCTGGATTGGCTTTCCTCTCCCCAGGTGAAGAGTTCCTGAGTTCCGCGCTCAGCCGCTCGTTTATTTGCCTCACTCGCCTCGCGCATGGCTGCGAAAGAATCTGTTTTGTAATTCGGATCGACTGCCCTTCGGGACTCGGATCCGGGTTGGCCGAGGTCTGAAAGCTCGGAATCCGCCGATTTCCAATGACCTCCGTAACTTGCTGGGGGCTGCCCTTCGTACCTAGGATGAGCCAGGTATGAGCTACCAGGCTCTATTGTTTTACAGCGACGAGAAAACTGCGCGTGTGCTTATGCAAGTCCTTGACGAATTGGACTTTAGCGTAGAGCCCGACAGTGAGCCCTTCGCCGCCGTCAAAACCCTGATGCTGCAGCGCTTCGACCTGATCATCGTGGATTGCGATGACGAACAGAACGCCAGCCTGCTTTTCAAGAGCGCGCGCAACTCGGAAACCAACCGCGACGCGGTAGCGGTAGCCATCACCACCGGGCAGGCCGCAATCGCGCATGCCTTCCGCATCGGCGCCAGCCTGATTCTTACCAAGCCCGTCAATGTAGAGCAGATGAAGAGCACCCTGCGCACGGCACGCGCCGCCTTGCGCAAAGCGGAAGCTCAGAAGGCGGCAGCACATCCTCCCTCGCGCCCGTCGCTGGCGCAGGCGGCTGCGGTCGGATCCGATTCGCTTGCGACACACTTCCAGGGCCCTGTAGATCCTACGGTGCAGGAGTCGCTGATTCCCATGCCCCCGGAGGATGCGCCCCAGCCCGGAGTCGCTCTTGCCATCGCACCCGTTTTCGCGCCAGAACATCGGCCGGGCTTCAAGGCGCAGGACGTTCATGAACCGAAAGCGTTGGTTCCAGAGCATGTAGAACTACACAACGCCTCTGGCGCGGCCGCCGCAGCTGCACCCGCATGGGCGCCGGAAGAAGATCCCAGTGCTCTGCCCCCAACAGGCACGGCAATCGTGCCTGTCCCGGTGAAAGAAGGCGCAGACGAAGCGGATGTTCCCGCACTCGAACCAAAACCGGAAACGAAATCAAAGAGTTCGCAGGAACCGGAAACGAAAGCGACTGCGGCTGCAAAGACAGCATCGGCTACGGCTACGCAGGCACGCTTCGCCTCGGTGGGGATCCGGGAGAAGAAAGAGGAAGAGGAACATTTCGATCCGGCGAAGAGCAAGAGGAACTTCGTGATCGCCGCTGTCCTGGTGCTTTCTCTGGCAGCTGGCGGGTACTACGCCTGGATGCGCTATCATCCCGAGATCAATTTGCCGTTCTTGAATCAGCCGCCCCATTCGGCTCCGGCTAAACCCGCGAAGGCTCCCGCTCCCGCCCCAGCGGCGGCCCCTGCCGGCACAACGCCTGACGCCTCAGTGGCGACACCGGCCGCTGCGAATCCACCTGCCGCCGATGCCTCAACGCCAAACAATTCCGCGAGCCCGGCCCCGTCCGCCGTTACCACACCGGCTCCTGCGAAGCCTTCCGGCACGGTTCTCCCTGAGGACGTCTCGCAGTCCCTGATCACCACGAAAGTCCAACCCGTCTATCCGGAACAGGCGAAGCAGATGCGCCTGGAAGGCAGCGTCCACCTGCAGATAAGCGTGAATCAGGCCGGCAACGTTACTGACGTAAAAGTCATTTCCGGGAATGCCATCCTGGTGAAAGCTGCCATCGACGCGGTGCGGCAGTGGAAATATCAGGCCTACTACGTCAAGGGCCAGCCATCGGCCATCGAAACCCAGGCCACGGTTGATTTCAAGCTTCCCTAGTTGAGCCCGAACCATCGCATCAGTCAGGAAATGCTTCAGCCCCGCTTTTTCCCGGGTGAGGGCACCCGCGCCACACTTGCGCTATAGTCACCCCATGCGGGCCATTCTGGCGGGAGGAGGAACCGGTGGGCACGTCATTCCCGCTCTCGCCATCGCCCGGGAACTCCAGGAGCAACATGATGCGGAGGTGCTGTTTGTAGGCACAGCGCGCGGAATCGAGAATCGTCTTGTGCCGGCAGCCGGCTTTCCGCTGCGGCTGATTGAAGTGGGTGCGCTGAACCGCGTGGATCTTAAGACCCGCATCAAGACTTCCTTTGGCCTTCCGGCGGCGGTCTGGCAGGGACGGCGCATTCTCGGCGATTTCCGGCCCGACGTGGTGATTGGCGTTGGCGGTTACGCCTCCGGACCGGTCATGCTCGCTGCTATTTGGAAAGGCGTTCCCACGCTGGCGTTTGAGCCGAACGTCGTTCCCGGTTTTGCCAACCGGGTGGTAGCACGATGGGTTTCGGCGGCCGCGGTCCACTTTGAGGAAACCGCGAAGTACTTCCGCCGCGCGCACGTTACCGGCGTCCCGGTGCGACAGGCCTTCTTTGAGATCGCGGGAAAAACTGCAGGCGGCCCGCCGACCTTGCTGGTCTTCGGAGGCAGCCAGGGAGCGCATGCCATCAATGTCGCCATGATCCAGTGCATGCCTGAGTTGCTGAAGCAGGCGCCGGGCATCCGCATCATCCACCAGACGGGCGAGCGCGATTACGAGGAAGCCCAAAGGGCTTATGGCGGGATGGGCGCGGTTGAGGTTTACCGCTTCATCGACGACATGCCCTCATTCTTCGCCCGCGCCGACCTGCTGCTCTGCCGCTCCGGCGCCAGCACAGTCGCGGAAATCACGGCAGCGGGAAAGCCCGCGATATTCGTACCCTTCCCGCGAGCAGCCGACGACCATCAGCGGGTAAACGCGCAGACGCTCGAGCGCGCAGGCGCTGCCGTGCTGCTGGAAGAAACCAGCCTGGAACAGGTTTGGCTGGTAGAAACTGTCGCCGCGCTTCTTGGCGACCCGGAGCGATTGGCACGCATGAGTCACGCGGCCCGCGCCCTGGCGCATCCAAATGCCGCGCGCGAGATTGCCGGGATGGCTGCTGAACTCGCGGAACAGCAGGAGCAGCCGCGGATTTAACGGATCTTCGGATATGTCGTCTGGGGATTTATAGTCTAGACAAGTTCTACGGCTTAGCGCAGGATGCGTCTTTCGTTTGCCCAATATCCTTGGTGTACCTTCGTGTACCCTTGGTGTCCTTCGTGGTGGCTTTGCCTGCTTGCGGAACCACGGACCCCGGAAAGCGCGAACCTTAACGAAATGAGGGAGGAAGAGTGCTTGTTGTGCGACACCAAGTTGTTGATCCGCGGAAATCGGTGGCAAAGAAGTTGACCTGAAATGTTCGCCAAGATTCAGCGCATTCATTTCGTGGGCATCGGCGGCATCGGCATGAGCGGCATCGCCGAGGTGTTACTGAACCTCGGCTACAAGGTCTCTGGCTCGGACCTGAAGGCTTCTGCCGTAACTCAGCGCCTGGCAGGCTTGGGGGCGGTTATCTTTGAAGGCCACCAGGCCGGAAACGTGTCCGGCGCCGAGGTGGTCGTGACCAGTTCGGCCATCGCGCCGGAGAATCACGAAGTCTGCGAGGCCCGCAAGGCGCATATCCCGGTAATTCCGCGAGCGGAAATGCTTGCCGAGTTGATGCGCCTGAAATACGGCATCGCCATCGCGGGCATGCACGGCAAGACCACCACCACATCGATGGTCGCCGCCGTACTGGCTGCCGGCGGCCTGGACCCGACAGTCGTCGTCGGCGGCCGTGTGGACGCCATGGGATCGAACGCCCGCCTGGGAAAGTCTCAGTATCTCGTCGCTGAAGCCGACGAGAGCGACCGCTCCTTCCTCAAGCTCTCTCCCATCCTCTCCGTCATCACCAACATCGACCGCGAGCACATGGACTGCTACCGCAACATGCGTGATGTGCAACGCGCTTTCCTCGAGTTCGCCGACCGCGTTCCTTTCTACGGCATGATCGTGCTCTGCAATGATGATCCCGCGCTACGCCGCCTGCTGCCTTCCATTCAGCGGCGCGCCGTCACCTACGGCACGCGGCGCGGCTCCGATTTTCACATCAAGCCGGGAAAGGCCGGCCTGGATCCGGACCGGGATTTGCCGGTCAGCGATTTCGATATCTCCTACCGCGGACAGACTCTCGGCGAATTCCGCCTGCACGTCCCCGGGGCCCACAATATTCTGAATGCAACGGCCGCCATTGCGGTGGGGATCGGTCTGGACATCCCCTGCGAGCAGATTCGCAGTGCGCTGGAAAACTTTCGCGGGGTGGACCGCCGCTTCCAGTTGCGCGGTAAGGCTGCCGGCATCAGCGTAATCGACGACTACGGCCATCACCCCACCGAAATTCGCGCCACCCTGGCCGCCGCGAAGCAGTGCGGCTTCCGCAAGATTCACGTGATCTTCCAGCCCCACCGCTATACCCGCACCCGCGATCTGCTCGATCAGTTCGCCACCGCATTCGGCGACGCTGATTCGCTGGCCGTCCTCGATATCTACGCCGCCAGTGAGATGCCGATTGAAGGCATTACAGGCCAGGCCTTGAGCCAGCGCATCCGGGTGGGAGAGAGTGGGGCCGCCTCGTACGCAGGCTCCTTTGCCGACGCGGTGGAGTCCGCTGTAGCCGCAGCTCAGGCTGGCGACATGATCCTGACTCTGGGCGCGGGCAGCGTCTCGCAGCTTGGCCCGCTTGTGCTGGAGAAATTGCGGGAAATGGAAACGGCCGGCGGTCCCTCCGCCGCCGCAGCGCCGGCCTCACCAGAGTAGCGATGTCATCTCATTCCTCCAAAGGCTTAACCGCGGTCGGCATCTTTCTGCTTTTTGGATTCGCCATGGCCTCTCTGGCCGGGATTACTCTCATCTCCCCCGAAACCCCGCTGGAGCGAATTTGGGCTTTCAATCCCGCAGCCTACACGCAGTTGCGGCCACTGGGGCGAGTAGTCGGCTTTCTCTTCCTGCTGCTCGGAGGTGCTCTCGCCCTGGCGGCAATCGGATGGTTTCGGCGACGCTACTGGGGGTGGATGCTGGCCGTCCTGATCATCGCCACTCAGGTGTTGGGAGATGGAGTCAATCTGATAAGAGGCGATGTCCTTCGTGGCTCAGTGGGTGTCGTGGTTGCCGGATGCCTCCTGGCCTACCTTCTCAGCCGAAACGTACGGCGAGAATTCCCCAAAGACACCCCTAACAACCGTTGTTGACGATTTTTGCGGGCGCTCGTCTAACCCTGCATGTGGGGAAGGAGTGGCAACATGGTTTCGGATAAAGCCTTGTACATGCTCGCGGTAGGCGTTCTGGCGGTGGGTGTGGGCCAACGCTACACGAATGAGGGCCGGGCTTGGGCGCAGTGCGCTTTGCATGAAGTCCAGCACATTACCCGCCAGGCTTCCACGGAAGCGCTGGCTTACCTGGGAAACAACCGGCCGGTGCCGGGGGGTCGTGAAGTCCGGGTAGATGAACGGGTGCAACTGGCTGTGGCCCGGGTGCAGGCACGGGTAGATCGCGCGCAGGCCAAAATAGATCGCCGCAGCGCGCAGATAGCCAGGGCCACCGCCGCCCTGAGCCGGGTGAATGCGAGGATGGCGGATATCAACGTTCAGGCCGTCGAGATTCCCCAACCCAACGTTCGGCTTCACTGCCAGGCGGAGGAATAAATTCGGGAACGTCCGCCGGATGCAACTGCACTTCTGTGCAAAACTGCGGGAAATTTTTTCTATCTCAATTCTGCAAAAGCGTTTATAGTTGACTCGCTCGCGATTCCCACGACAACTGACCTGAGTTGATGGCGAGGAAATCCGTCCCTACCATCGAGCAGGAAGAGTTGTATCCACTGGCCGACGGGCCGGTGCGCCGCGAAGCGCCTCGCAAAGATCCCGCTCCCGACGACGCCCGCCTGCTCGACCTCGATGTGGATGAGGAATCGCCGTTCCTGCGCGGACAAAAGCGCGTCTCCGTCCGCCGCGGGGCTCTGCCCAGAAAAACCGCAACCCGGCTGCTGTGGATTGCCGCCGCGCTTGCCGCGATCGCAGTTTGCTGCGTCATCGCAGGTTCCCTTTATGGCTATGGCAAGCATTCCTGGCGCTTTCGCGTGGACTCCAGCGACGATATCGAAATTGCCGGCCTGCACAACGTAACCCGTTCCCAGGTGATGGAAGTGATGGGCGGCGATATCGGCCGCAACATTTTTTTCGTTCCCCTTGAGCAGCGCAAGGCGCAGCTGGAGCAGATTTCCTGGGTGGAATCGGCCAGCGTGATGCGCTTCGTGCCCAATCGCCTGAGAATCGAGGTCCACGAGCGCACCCCAGTTGCCTTTGCCCGGGTCGGCTCGCGCATCATGCTGATCGATGCCGGCGGCGTGCTGATGGAATTGCCCGCCAAAGGCAAATATTCTTTTCCGGTCATCCTCGGCACCAATCCCGGCGAGCCGCTCTCCACCCGCGCCGCGCGCATGAAGATTTACCACGATGTCATTAGCCAGTTGGATTCCGGCGGAGCGCGCTACTCGCAGGAAATCAGCGAAGTGGATCTGTCCGACCCCGACGACGTGAAAGTCCTGGCTCAAAGCCCGCAGGGGGAAGTGCTGGTGCACCTCGGCTCCTCGAACTATCTTGACCGCTACAAGATCTATGTCACTCACGTGCAGCAGTGGCGGCAGCAGTTCGACAAGCTGGAGTCGGTGGATTTGCGCTACGACCGGCAGATCATCGTCAATCCGGAGTTGCACGGTGTACCGCGGCAGGCGCCGCTCTCGCCGAATGCGGCGCGGCAGGCGGTGGCTGCGGGTGTAAAGGATGCGGCGCTGGTCACCCACGAGCCGGTGCTTCGGCCGCCTGTCCCGCAGCCCAGCCGGGAGGTAGCAAGAGTTCCCGCCGCGAAGGCGCCAGAAAAATCCGCCGCCGGCCACAAGCCCAGCCTGGCACATCCCAGGCCGCGCATAGAGAGGCCACGAGCGAAGGCGGGGTTGAAGACGAGGCCGGCCTCCCGCCACGAACAAAGGGCACCCGCGCACAGAACGCCGGCGAAAAAAAACAGCGCTGCACCCATCGTCCATAAACCGATAACCGTCACGGCCGGGAAGAAACCAAGCCCGGCCATTGCCAAGGGCCAGGAACAGCAATAGACATGGGAAACCAGCACGAGCACTTTCTGACGGCAATCGACGTAGGCAGCGCCAAGACTTGCGTCCTGGTGGCCGAGGTCAGCGACTCCGGCCTGCGTTACCGCGGCCACGGCGTGGCTGACTCGCGCGGCTCACGCAAGGGCGTGATTGTGGACCTGGAGAAGGCTGTGGGCTCCATCCAGAACGCCGTCGAAGAAGCCGAAGACTCTTCCGGAATTCCGGTGGAGCACGCCATCGTCGGCGTTGCCGGCTCGCATGCGCGCGGAGTGAACAGTCATGGCGGCATCAGCCTGGGTACGCGCGCCAGGGAAATCACTCGCGATGAGATTCGCCTGGCGGTTGATAAGGCCCGCGCCATCCCTTTGCCTGCGGACCGCGAGATCTTGCACCTGTTGCCGCAGGAGTTCATCCTCGATGATCAATCCGGGGTGCGCGATCCGCTGGGCATGATGGCAGCCCGGCTGGAGGTGCGGGTGCACATGGTGACCGCAGCCTCCAGCGCCGCTCAGAACGTGGTAACCGCCGTGAATCGCGCCGGGGTCCACGTGGATGACACTGTATTCGAGCCCCTGGCCTGTGCCGATTCCGTGCTCCGCAATGACGAGCGCGAGTTGGGCGTGTGCCTCGCCGATATGGGCGCGGGCTCCACTTGCCTGGTGGTCTTTCAGGAGGGCGCCGTCATTCATACCGGTGTGGTCCCGATCGGCGGCGATCACTTCACCAGCGATCTTTCCGTCGGACTATGCACTGCGGTCTCCGAAGCTGAAAAAATCAAGAAGCTGTATGGCAATGCCATCGTGACGCTCATCCCCGAGGGCAACCAGGTCGAGGTTCCCTCGGTTGGCGACCGGCCTTCGCGAATGGTCTCGCAGCGCATGGTGGGAGAAATCCTGGAGCCGCGCGCCCGCGAACTATTCGAGTTGCTGCGCGACAACCTTCGCCACGCCGGCGTGCTGGAAGCCTGCGTAGCGGGGATCGTCCTGAGCGGCGGGGCATCCCGCCTGCCGGGAACGCTGGATGTCGCCGAGTCGGTATTGCGGCGCCCCGTGCGCTTGTCGTGGCCCATGCCTTTGCCCAAGATGCCCGCTCACCTGGCCGAGCCGGAATTCGCCACGGTGCTGGGAATGGCGTTCTACGGCCACCGCGCCCGCATCGCCCGCGGCCTGCAGGAAGACCGCTGGAGCGCAAAGCTGAAAGCCATGCTGGTAGGCAAAGGCGCGTGAGGGTAGGCGCGGGCGTCCTAGGCCGTGCAGGAGCGGCATAGAGCCTGGTCTGAGCAGAGGGATGCACGGGCGAGGACGCCCGCGCCTACATTCAATAGCTAGAGGCAAGCGTTTGAAAAACTAACTTTACGGCGGCGCACATGAAAAAAGACGACATTCGCATCAGCTTCAACGAAGAAGCCCGCAACGACGCCCGAATCAAGGTCATCGGTGTGGGTGGGGGCGGCGGCAACGCCGTAAACCGCATGATCGACGCCGGCATGGACGGCATCGAGTTCGTCGTGGCCAACACCGACCTGCAGGCACTGCGCACCTCGCGCGCGCCCATGAAAATTCAGCTCGGCGTCAAGCTCACGAATGGCCTTGGCGCCGGCGCCAATCCCGAAGTCGGGCGCAAAGCTGCTCTGGAAGATTCCGACAAAATCATCGAAGCCCTCGAAGGCTCCGACATGGTGTTCGTCACCACTGGCCTGGGCGGTGGCACGGGCACCGGCGCGGCCCCGATCATCGCTTCTCTGGCCAGCGAAATGGGAGCGCTCACGGTCGCCGTGGTCACCAAGCCTTTCGCTTTCGAAGGCAAGCGTCGCATGATGCAGGCCGAGCGCGGCGTTTCCGAGCTGATGGAATCGGTGGACACCACCATCGTGATTCCCAACGAAAAACTCCTTGCCGTGGCTCAGGATGCCGGCTTCTTCGAATCTTTCCGCGTGGCCGACGACATTCTCCGCCAGGGCGTGCAGGGCATCTCCGACATCATCACGATTCCCGGGATCATCAACCGCGACTTCGCCGACGTGAAAGCCATCATGGCCGGCATGGGCTACGCAGTGATGGGCACGGCCACGGCCAACGGCTCGCGGCGC
>Ga0335076_10008070_pt1 | contig 10620 bp, 13 predicted proteins | sample Lox_Sample_25_FD_206717 | JGI IMG/M metagenome (GOLD analysis project Ga0335076, IMG submission 206717) | Soil microbial communities from Loxahatchee National Wildlife Refuge, Florida, United States - Lox_Sample_2.5 | ecosystem: Environmental > Terrestrial > Soil > Wetlands | place: USA...
GTCGGCCTCGGCGAGTTCATCGCGCTCGATTTTGCCTTCGCCGTCGGTGACCTGATGGACCGAGTCGGCTTCAATGGTACGGGCATCTCGACGGATGGTGGCATCTTCGGCGTCTGCACCCGGGTCATCGATGGCAATCATACCGCCTCAGTGCTCACCGCGGCGGCCGGCCACGATCTCTTCACCGAAATCGACGCCACCGACCTTTCAAACCTGATGGCGCTCTTGCCAGAGGGGCAATGGCAGAACGCGAGTTGGTACTGTTCGGGCTATGCGGCGGCGACCATGTTCTGTCGTCTCGGCGCGACCGCCGGTGGCACCATTCGGAGCATCAACGGGCCGCGGCCGCTGCTGAATTATCTCGGCTTCCCCATCAACGCCACTGGCAAGATGGCGGCCGGATCTGGCTCGCAGACTGGCAAAGTCATGGCCTTGTTCGGCGACCTCTCGATGGCCGCGACGGTCGGCGAGCGCCGGGTGATGACGGTGCAGATCCTACGCGAGCGGTTCGTCGAGGAAGGCAACGTCGGCGCGAAGCTGGCGCCGCGATTCGACATCAACGTGCACGACCTGGGCGACAACAGCACCGCCGGCCCGATCGTCGCGCTTGTTGGGGCGTGATCCGATGGAACTGCGCCGCTCGATCATTTCGGCCGCCGTCACGAAGAGCGGCGTCGATATCGGTCCCGACGACGTCGAAGTGCTGGCGACCGAGAGTCGCGAGGACCGCATGCACGACGTCGTGATGGCGGATGGCTGCAGCAACCTTGCCACGGTGCAGAAGCGCGGCTTGACCATGCTATGGCAGCACGACGCCGATCATCCTGTGGCGCGCGTCGTGCGGGCCTGGCGCCAGGGCGATTCCATCCGGGCGCGCGTGAAGTTCCCGCCTCTGGGCACGAGCATACAGGCCGACGAAGCCCGGCGCCTGGTCAAGAGCGGGGTCGTCGACAGCGTCAGCATCGGCTTCCGGCCGCTGAAGTCCGAGCCGCTGCGCGGCGGTGGCGTGAAATTCACCTCCTGGGAATGGCTGGAGCTCTCATTCGTGTCGGTGCCAGCCCTTCCGTCCGCGATCGTCACCGCCAAACGAGGACCGAAAGCACCACCGAGGGAACGTCGCGCGCCGATGCGCGAGGATCTCGAGCTCAGCAGGATAATCCGACAACAGCGCCTCGAGCTCGCCGCCCTGGAGGCTCAGGATCGCGCGGAGACTGATGCACTCATCGAACAGACCTATGCCGCGGCGCGGCGCTACGGGATCATCTCGTGAAGAAGAAATCGCCACCCCGCTCCAAGCGGCGCGCTGTCCGCCGCGGTAAACCAAGCCCTGATCGAGATAGCGGTGGCGTCCAAACGATCCACGGAAATCGGGGCACGACAGCGTTCTACTCGCACCGCGCCATGCGGGCGCGGCGGGACTGACGGATGACGTTCATCGTCATGTCGATCTCGCCCGACGGCGATGCCGCATGGATCAGCGCCGATTCGGTCCTCTCGCATGCCGAAACGAACGAACGCGCTGGCAATGTGCAGAAGGCGCTGAGCATCCCCGGCCGCTTCATCTTCGCCGACTCGGGCGACGGGCAGACGCGCGATGTTATCGCGCTGGCCGCGACGGAGTCGGCGGACGTCGACGCGATGGGCGATGTTCTGCCGCGCCTCTTTGCTTCCTTCCCACGTTCCCTCCGCGATCGCCCCTGGTTTGCGGTATGGGCAGGATGGTCGCCGAGTCTGCGTCGAATAGTCGGCTTCACGAGTAGCACGAGCGAAATGACGCCAGCGGCGATCCTGTCGCATCACATCGCCAGTCCGCCCCTAGATGCCACCTACATGTTGGCCTTCGTCGACGCGCGCATCGCCGAGGCGCACGAGCACATGGCGCGACGGGCAATGGCCCGCATGCCCTCGATCGGCGGCACGCTGCACATGGCGAAGATCGATCCCCATGGCATCGTCATCCGCGACGTCTGCGACCTCGATCGGAAAGGGTGATGGTCATCTCCTATGCCGATCGCGCACTGGTCGCCCGCGCTCGCCGGCGCAGCGACAACTGGGCGTTCCTCGGCTTCGAGCTCGCTGCGCTGGCAACGGAGCTGTCACTCGGCGGCGTCGACCGCGCGGAGATCGACCGGCGCGCCGACCTGATCATCGCTGCCGCCTATCATGGGAGGATCTTCAATGGCTGGCACTAGCATCGCCCAGGCCACGATCGACATCGCTGCGAACATCGGGACCCTGCAAAACAACCTGGCCCAAGCTCAGCAATCGTTCACACGCCTCTCGACGGGCGTGCAGCGTAACGCTGCACAGATGCGCTCGACCTTTCAGCAGCTCGGCTTCCAGGTCGGCGATTTTGCGGTACAGATCGCCAGCGGTACGGATCCGCTTCGCGCCTTCATTCAGCAGGGCAGCCAGGCTGCCGGCGCCTTCGGCCCCTGGGGCGCCGTTCTCGGGGCGGCCGTGGCGTCGGTCGGCGCGCTCGTGCAGGGCACGGGCGCGGCGAAAACGGCCACCGACCTGTTCAACGAATCGGTCAAGCAGTCGAACGATCTTCTTCTGACGGCGGCGCAGCGCTCGGAGCAGGATGCCGCGGCGAAACGTACCGAGACCCTAGCGACGAGCTATGCCACGCGCGCGGCGCTGGAGCACAACCTGGCGCTGCTCGGCGAGCAGCAGCGGAATGCGCAGGAGATCCTAGCCAACGGCCCGAACCGCTTCACGGGCGTCGAGACGCAGCACGTTAAGGAGCTCGGCCTCGCGATCGCTCAGGCCGAATCGCAAATGCAGAAGGTGCGCGACGAGATCGAAAAGCTGAACGATCCGAACGCGCTCGCCGCCGGCGCCGGGGGCGGGGCCAGCAGCAATGCGGCGTCCGGCCGAGTTGCCGTGACCGATGCGATCAAGGATCAAAGCTCCGCCCTGCAGGAGCTGCTCGACAAGATGAAGGAGGAGATCGCGCTGTCGGGTGAATCGGAGCGGCAGCGGTCGATCGACATCGATGTGCGCAAGGCGCAGGACGCCGCCATGCAGGACGGCAACCTGCTGACGCCGCAACAGATCAATCTGGTGACGGATCTGGCGGGGCAGCAATTCGACATCAGCCACCAGACCAAGCAGCTCGCATCCGCGAGCGACGATATCGCCAAGTCGGCGTCCGATGCCAATGTCAACCTGACAGGCCTCAGCGGCTCCCTCGAGGGCCTCACGCGCGACTTTCTCGCCGTCACCAAGGGCAGTTCGGACCTGGGCAGCACTGTCCTCAATATGGGCAACGACCTCGCCAACGTGATTTCCTCACTACTGGGAAACACCAGCGGCGGTGGCATCGGCGGCCTTATCGGCAGTCTCCTGGGGGGAGGCAGCAGCAGCGGTGGCGGCCTCGATATCGGCGGGCTGCTCGGCAGCATTCTCCCCTTCTTCGCCGGCCTGTTCGCCGACGGCGGCACGATCGGCGCCGGCAAGTTCGGCATCGTCGGCGAGCAGGGGCCGGAGCTCGTCTTCGGCCCCGCCAGGGTCATGTCGAACAGGAACTGGCGCGCGGCCGACGGCGGCGGCGGCACGGTCATCAACTACAACATCGATGCCCGCGGCGCGACGCGCGACGCCATCGCCGAGCTGCGGACAACCATCCTGGGAATCAATCGCTCGATCGAACCCCGGGCAGTTTCCGCGACCATGGACGCGATGAGGCGCGGCGGCAACTATCGGCAAGTCTTCCAGAGCTAGCAGCCGCGCGAATCGACCCTATAAGTGAGCCGACGCAGCTGGGCCGCGATCGGGAGGTAAGCGATGGGCGCGAATTGAGATCGAGATCGATGACGAGATCATGGGCATGACCCCGCATCCGGTCGCGGCGATCTTTTCGGCCGCAACAATGGTGCTGAGGAACAAGCATGGTTTGACACGCGAGGATCTGCACCGGGCTATCGATGCCCACTTCGACGATCCTGAGCCGCCGGCGGGGCCGAAACTCCGGATAATCCAGGGCGGGAGCGTTACCCCGGTGCTACCCGGCGCCGCCCCGTTGCCCGTCGTGGTCAGCTAAGACTTTGATATTCCCCAAAAGACATCTCCCGGAGCTGCGGTCCCCAAAACCGCCGCTCCGGGAGAGGTCATTCGAGATGAAGACGTCCCAGGCGCGAGACGTCGACGGCAGAAAGCTGTTACTTCTTCTTCGCCGTCTTCTTGACGGTGCGCTTGCGCGCCGGCGCGCTCTTCTTCACCTTCTTCGCCGCCTTCTTCTTCATAGCCATCTCTAGACTCCTAAGGGTTGTGGTCGTTTGCGGCGGCGCAACGCGCCGCCACGAAATGGCTACTACGCCGAGAAAGTTAATAAACCTTTACCGTGGGCCGGAATTTCCGGGACGCTCAAATGGTTCCATGCCGTTGTTGTCGGGCGGCGGCAACGATGCCCCGTACCTCGCTCGATCATTGCGCGGGGCCGGGGGCTTGCCGGTTTACAGGCAGATGACAGGTTGATATTGTCCGCCGCGCTCGCCCGGGCGATGGGTCGCCGCGGCGCAATCCCGTCTCGTCGGTTGGGGGCCAAGATGTTGATCTGGCGTCGACCTTGGGGCCGGCGGAGCCGGGCGCGGGCGTAGGGTGGCGGAATGAAGATCCTCACAGGGAACAGCAATCGGCCGCTTGCCGAGGCGATGGCGGCGTACCTGAATCTGCCGCTGACCCAGGCCGGCATCCGCCGCTTCTCCGACATGGAGGTGTTCGTCGAGATCCTCGAGAACATCCGCGGCGAGGACGTGTTCGTCGTCCAGTCGACTTCGTTCCCGGCCAACGACAACCTGATGGAGCTGCTGGTCATCATCGACGCGCTCCGCCGCAGCTCGGCGCACCGGATCACGGCGGTCCTCCCCTACTACGGCTATGCGCGCCAGGACCGCAAATCGGGCCCGCGCACGCCGATCTCGGCGAAGCTGGTCGCCAACCTGATCACCGTGGCCGGCGCCAACCGGGTGCTCACCCTCGATCTCCACGCCGGGCAGATCCAGGGCTTCTTCGACATCCCCACCGACAACCTCTTCGCCGCCCCGGTCCTGTCGAAGGACATCCAGGAAAGGCTCGGCAACAGCAACCTGACGATCGTGTCGCCCGATGTCGGCGGCGTCGTGCGGGCGCGGGCGATCGCCAAGCGGCTTGACGCCGACCTCGCCATCATCGATAAGCGCCGCGAGCGCGCCGGCGTCTCCGAGGTGATGAACATCATCGGCGACGTCAACGGACGGCGCTGCATCCTGGTGGACGATATCGTCGATTCCGCGGGCACCCTGTGCAATGCGGCGTTGGCGCTGAAGGAGAAGGGTGCGATGTCGGTCGCCGCCTATGTGACGCACGGCGTGCTCTCGGGCGGCGCGGTGGCGCGGGTGACGGCCTCGCCGATCGACTCGCTGGTCATCACCGACAGCATCGCCGCGACGGAGGCGGTGCGGGTGTCGCAGAAGATCCGGCAGCTCTCCATCTCGCCGCTGATGGCGGAGGCGATGCACCGGATCAGCGAGGAGCGTTCGGTTTCGAGTTTGTTCGATTGATGCGTTTCGATCGATGCGTAGGGCGAGCGGGCACCCCTGGAGGCCATCGCCCCGATTGTGAAAGGAGCAGACGATGACGGAAGTCCACAGCCTCAGCGCGGAACTTCGGGAGCGCGCCGGTAAGGGGCCGGCCCGCACGACCCGCCGCGCCGGCCGCGTTCCCGGGGTAATCTACGGGAACCATGAATCCCCGACCCTGATCTCGATGGAGCCGAGGGAACTCGACCGCGAGATCCACAAGACCGGCTTCTACACGACGCTGTTCGACGTGAAGATCGACGGCAAGGCGCACCGCGTGCTGCCGCGCGACATCCAGTTCGATCCGGTCAGTGACCGGGCGATCCACGCCGACTTCATGCGCGTGACCGACAAGACGCGCGTGCGCGTGCACGTGCCCGTGAGCTTCACCAACGAGGGGCTTTCCCCGGGCATCAAGCGCGGCGGCGTGCTCAACATCGTCCGCCATGAAATCGACGTCGTTTGCGAGGCCGGCAACATCCCGCATTCGATCGTCGTCGACGTCGAGGGCCGCGACATCGGCGACAGCATGCATATCAGCATGGTGAAGCTGCCGGCCGGCGTCCGGCCGGCCATCGCCGACCGCGACTTCACGATCGCCACGATCGCGCCGCCGACGGTGCACAAGACCGAGGCCGAGGAAGCCGCCGAGGCCGCCGCGGCCGCCGCGACACTGGCGCCGGAGGGCGCTGCCGCGGCGACAGCACCGGCCGCGGGCGCAGCACCGGGCGCACCCGCCGCCGCGGCACCGGCTGCAGCGGCGCCGGCCAAGGGCGCAGCGGCGCCCAAGGCGCCACCGGCCAAGTCGGGCGGCGACAAGAAAGTCGACCGGCGGTAGGCCGAAGACGGGATGCTGCTGCTCGTCGGCCTGGGCAATCCCGGCCCGGGCCATGCCGGCGACCGGCACAATATCGGGTTCATGGCGGTGGACGAGATCGTCCGCCGCCATGGCTTCGGCCCTTGGCGTGCCCGCTTCCGCGGCCGGGTCGCCGAGGGAACCATCGCCGGCGAGAAGGTCCTCGCGCTCAAGCCCGACACCTACATGAACCTGTCCGGCGAATCCGTGGCGGCGGCGGCCGGCTTCTACAAGCTGCCGCCGGAACAGGTGGCCGTCATCTATGACGAGATCGACCTGGTGCCGGGCAAGATCCGCGTGAAGCAGGGCGGCGGTACGGCCGGCCACAACGGCCTGCGCAGCATCGACGCCCATATCGGCCCCGACTTCTGGCGCGTGCGCCTGGGCGTCGGCCATCCCGGGCATCCGGACCTGGTGAAGGACTACGTCCTGCGCGGCTTCGTGCCCGAGGAGCGGCCGCTCATGGCCAAGGTCATCGAGTCCGTCGCCGAGGCCATTCCGATCCTTGTCGAGGGCGACGCCAACCGCTTCATGACGAAGGTCAGCCTGCTCGTGAATCCGCCGAAGCCGCGCGCCAAGCCGGGCGACGGCGAGGAAGAGGCGTCGAATGGGGTTTGAGTGCGGCATCGTCGGCCTGCCGAACGTCGGCAAGTCGACCCTGTTCAACGCGCTGACGGCGACCGCGGCGGCGCAGGCGGCGAACTATCCGTTCTGCACCATCGAACCCAACGTCGGGCGCGTCGCCGTGCCGGACGAGCGCCTCGACGTTTTGGCCCGCCTCGCCAAGTCCGCCAAGATCGTGCCGACACAGCTCGGCTTCGTCGACATTGCCGGCCTCGTGCGCGGCGCCAGCAAGGGCGAGGGCCTCGGCAACCAGTTCCTCGCCAACATCCGCGAGGTCGATGCGATCATCCACGTGCTGCGCTGCTTCGAAGGCGAGGTCACCCATGTCGAGGGTACCGTCGATCCGCTGCGCGACGCCGACACCGTCGACACCGAGCTGATGCTGGCGGATCTCGAGAGCCTGGAGCGTCGCGTCGATGCCGCCGCCAAGAAGGCGCGCGGCGCCGACAAGGAGGCCAAGCAGCAGCTCGCCGTCATGGAGCCGGTGCTGGCGGCGCTGCGCGAGGGCCGGCCGGCACGCGGCGTTCCCATCGCCGAGGCGCAGCGCCCCCTGTTCCGGCAGCTGCAGCTGCTGACCGGCAAGCCCGTTCTCTATGCCTGCAACGTCGACGAGCACGACGCCGCGCACGGCAACGCCTGGTCGGCGAAGGTCGCCGAGAAGGCGAAGGCAGAAGGCGCCGCCACCGTCGTCATCTCCGCCGCCATCGAGGCGGAAGTGGCGACGCTGACCGATCCGGCCGAGCAGCGCGCCTTCCTCGAGAGCCTCGGCCTCCAGGAGACCGGCCTCTCGCAGGTGATCCGCGCCGGCTACAAGCTGCTCGACCTCCTCACCTTCTTCACGGCCGGACCGAAGGAGGCGAAGGCCTGGACCGTGCGGCGCGGCGCCACGGCGCCGGAAGCGGCCGGCGTCATCCATACTGATTTCGAGCGCGGCTTCATCCGGGCCGAGACCATCGCCTATGCCGACTTCGTCGCCTGCGGCGGCGAGCAGGGCGCCAAGGATGCCGGCAAAATGCGCGCCGAGGGCAAGGACTACGTCGTCCAGGACGGCGACGTCTTCCATTTCCGCTTCAACGTGTGAGGTAGGCCATGGGCGAGTGGATCAAGCTGACGGCATCCGACGGCCATCAGTTCGACGGCTATTTCTCGATGCCGTCGGGAACCCCGCGCGGCGGCCTCGTCGTCATCCAGGAGATCTTCGGCGTCAACCGGCACATGCGTTCCGTGACCGACCGGTTCGCCACGGACGGCTACGTCGCCCTGGCGCCGGCGCTCTTCGACCGGGTCGAGCGGAACGTCGACGTCGGCTACGACGAGGCCGGCTACACAAAGGGCCGCACGGTGCGCCAGCGCGTCACCTATGACCAGGCGATGCGCGACACGGCGGCCGCGGTGGTGCATCTGCAGCGCTTCGGCAAGGTCGGCATCGTCGGCTACTGCTGGGGCGGCAACATCGCCTGGCTCGCCGCCTGCCGCCTGCCGGTCGCCGCCGCCGTCGGTTACTACGGCGGCGACGTCGCCAACCTCCTGAACGAGACGCCGAAGGCGTCGGTCATGCTGCATTTCGGCGAGCAGGATCAGCACATCCCGCTCGAGTCCGTGGCGCGCATCCGGGCGGCGGCGCCGAGCGTGCCGGTCCACACCTACCCGGCGGGCCACGGCTTCAACTGCGAGGAGCGCAAGGACTACGACGCCGCCAGCGCCGCGCAGGCCCGGGAGCGCACGCTCGCCCTCTTCGCGAAATCCGTCGGCTGAAATCAGGCCGGCACGAACTCGACGACGGCACCGTTGGCGAGCGCCGGCGGCACGGCGATGCCGCGGCCGGTCGGAAGCGTCCGCACGCCCTTTTCGTCGAGATAGTCGGCGGTCTCCGCGATGCTCGGCACGCCGATCCGGAGGGCCGCGATCCAGGGCGGCGCTATGCTCGGCAGAGCGATCCCCGGATAGAGGCGGCCGAGTTCCACCGCGGTCACGAACAGCAGGTTGCCCTCGCCCGTATCGACCGCAAGTGAGTCCGCTGTCCCCTGCACCGCGCCGTCGCCGAACAGCCGGGCATAGGCCGCCGCCAGATCTCCCGGCCGTTCCGCCACCGTCACGACGGCCTGCAGCGCGATGGCACGATTGGCGTGCACGACCCAGGCCGGCCGCCGGATCAGCTCGGGCGTCAGGTGCTGGCAGAAGAAGGCCTTGAGGCCGGGCGTCGTCGCCGGCGGCACCGATACCAGCTTGAACGCCGGCATCACCGTGCCCTCGGGCAGCTCGAGGGCGCGCTTCAGGTCCTTCGGCCCGGCGGGCGTCAGGCCGGCGGCCGCCAGCCAGCGGGCGGTGCGCTCGCTGTCCGTGCTGCGCAGCGCGATGCCGAGCAAACCCTCGCGTTCGGCCAGGAACCTGTCGAGGTCGTTGGTGAATCCGGCGGGATCGACGATGCCGAGCAGCTCGACATAGCCGCGATCGAACATGATGCAATAGTTGCCGGTCGCCCAGCCGATGTGGCGGCCGCGCGGCGTGACCGTGAAGCCGAGCGCGACCCAGGCGGCCCGCGCCGCCTCGAGGTCGCGCACGCCGACGAGCGCGTGGTCGATGCCGGCGATGGCGCTTTCCGCCCGCATGCCGGCGGACTCAGTGGACGTCGGCCCACACCTTGCGCTTCACCGCATAGAGCAGGGCCGTCAGCACGATGAGGAAGAGGATCGTCTTGATGCCCGTCTGGTGGCGCGCCTCGAGGTTCGGCTCCGCCGCCCAGCACAGGAAGGTCGCGACGTCATGCGCCATTTGCGGCACCGTCGCCTGGGTGCCGTCGGCGAACGTGACGGCGCCGTCGCTCAGCGGCGGCGGCATGGCGATCTGCTGCGCGCCGGCCTCGAAGTACTTGTTGTAGTTCATGCCGTCGTTGAGCTTGAACCCGGCCGGCGGCTCGCCGTAGCCGTTCAGGATGGCCCAGATATGGTCCGGGCCGCCCTCGCGCGCCTTGCACATCAACGACAGGTCCGGCGGCAGCGCGCCGTTGTTGGCGGCGCGGGCCGCCTGCTCGTTCGGGAACGGTGGATGGAAGTGGTCGGACGGGCGGCCCGCCCGCTCGGTCGGATTGCCGGAATCGTCGGGCTCGCCCGGCACCTGCACCGAGGCCGCGATCTGCTTGATCTCGTCTTGGCTGAAGTCGATCTGTGCCAGGTTGCGGTAGCTCAGCAGATTCAGGCTGTGGCAGTTCGAGCAGATCTCCTTGTAGATCTGGAAGCCGCGATGCGTGGCGGCGCGGTCGTAGGTGCCGAAGATGCTCTGGAACGACCACTCCTCGTGCGGAAGTTCGGCGGCCTTGGCGCACACGGCGCCCGCCGCCGCGACGAGGACGGCGACGATGGGGAGCGTCAGCTTGCGCATCACGCCTTCTCCATCGGCTTGGCCGCGGCCGGCGCCGGGGCGAAGCCGCCGCCCTTCAGCACGGGTTCGCTGATGCTGTGCGGCAACGGATCCGGTCGCTCGAACACGCTCAGCAGCGGCAGCAGGATGATGAAGTGGAAGAAGTACCAGGCCGTGGCGATGCGGGCGATCACGACATAGGCCCCCTCCGGCGGGTTCGCG
>Ga0335076_10008071_pt1 | contig 10620 bp, 9 predicted proteins | sample Lox_Sample_25_FD_206717 | JGI IMG/M metagenome (GOLD analysis project Ga0335076, IMG submission 206717) | Soil microbial communities from Loxahatchee National Wildlife Refuge, Florida, United States - Lox_Sample_2.5 | ecosystem: Environmental > Terrestrial > Soil > Wetlands | place: USA: Florida...
GCAGCGCCGATGTCCAGCTCCCCGCAGCCCGCAACCTTGCCGGCAAGCGAGTTGAGTGGTCGGGTGGTCGAGAGCAGCCGGTTGCGCACCTGCTGCATCGTCCAGTCCGGGTGCTCGCTCCAGAGCAGCGCAGCGGCGCCGGCCACGTACGGCGCCGCCATCGAAGTACCAGACAGGTAGCCGTAACCGCTCGGATCGGAAATGACGGCGCCGGCCGTCGGCAGCGTGCTCAGGATGCTGTCCCCCGGAGCGGCGATGTCGACGCTGCTCGTACCGTAGTCCGAGAAGCTCGCCAGTTCGTCGTCGGAGGTGGTCGCTGCAACCGAGATGATGTTCGACAGCGGGTAGCTCGCCGGAAAGAACGGGGTCGCGTCGTTGTTGTTCGACGCGTTACCGGCGGCAGCCACGTAGAGGAGCCCCGCGTTCCCGGCAGCCTGGATAGCGTCCTCCTCCGGCTGGTAGCCGCCGTAGAAGCCACCGAAGCTGGCATTGGCGATCTTGGCGCCGTGGTCGACGGCGTACTGCAGTGCGGAGATTTCCGCATCGAGCGAGCAATTGCCCGAGTCGTCGCAGACCTTGAGCGGCATCAGGCTGACCGACCAGTTCACGCCAGTGACCCCGACGTCGTTGTTGCCGGCCGCCCCGATGATTCCGGCGACGTGCGTGCCATGGCCATAACCGTCCGCCGTGTTGCTCGTGTTGTCGACGAAGTTCCAGCCTGGGAGCAGGTTCGCCATGAGATCGGGATGGATCGGGTCAATACCGGTGTCGAGCACTGCGACCGTGACCGACGAGCTTCCCGTTGTCTGGTCCCAGGCAGAGGGGGCACCGACGCTCGGCATCCCCCACTGCTGGCTATAGAGCGGATCGTCCGGCGTCGCCTGCACGTGAACGACCACGTCCGGTACTGCGTACGCGACGTTCGCGTTGCGGGAGAGGGCGGCGGCGGCGCTGAATACTCGACCCGAACCCACCCTGAGGAGCTCCAGCCGCGGCACAAGATGGTAGGAGCGCACTAGCGACGCATCAGACAACCGCCGCGTCTGTGTCTCCCGCGCCTGCGTGACACCCGCGCGGAACCGCACCAGCAAACGGTCGGAAGCGAACGTCTCTCCGGGGGCCGTATCGACCACTGCCCCATCCACCGGGTGGACTGACAACCAAGCCCCATCGCCCGCCCGAGCTGGAACTGCCGAACGCACGCGGGAGCCGAACGTAGCCGCAACAGGAGGAACATGACTCTTCGCACGGGCGGACAGAGAGGCGCGGCCAGGCGGGGCTGCCGCACCCGCGCCCACCAGGAACACCGCCACGACGAGCGCGCTGCCAGCAGTCCAGACGGCATTACCGCCACGCAGTAGCCGCAGTTTGTTCACCTACGCACTTATCGACGGCGCCGCGCTCCAGCATTAACACCAGTGGGCCTGCGACGACGAAATCGCGTTCTCACGCCCTCCCACTGTCCCTGTCGTTCTGGGACAGCGTCAGGGGTCATCCGTAAACACTGGCCAAGCTCGAAAGCGTGACCCCAGTAGCCCCCACTCGGGTCCGACTTTCTACCTCGACCGCCCACTCCGTTCCCAACCTGGCCGTCGAGCCTCGCCGAGAAGAGCATCGTCCGGCACCGCGTCGGTAGGAGCCGGGCGATCTGCTCGACCTGCGGGCGGAAACGCATGTCGAGCATCGGTCGGCCTCGTCGAGGACGAGGATCCGAATAGCGGCGAGCGAGATGAGGTGTCGACGGGCGAGGTCGTTGAGCCGGCCGGACGTGGCGACGACGACGTGCGCCACGGAGCCGCTTCGCCTGCAAGGCGACCGGTGCTCCGCCGTAGCGGCCGCGACGCGGATGCCGCCCTATGCGATCTACTTACGTCGGCGCGACGAAGCCCCGGCCGGACGAGTCCGGCCGGGGCTTCCTTGGCTCGGAGCGGACGCAGCTCTTAGGGCACTGCGGGGACCGTGTTGAAGACACCCGACGTGGTGACCGCACCTGCTCCGTAGATTCCCTGCGTCCCCACGGGGCTGGCGCCGCCGACATAGGCGTCCTTGTTGAAGAAGTACAGAGGCCGACCGTGGTAGGTCACCTGCTCGCTCCCGTCGCGCCGCGGGATGACCCCGATGGCACGCCGGTCGACGCCCGGCCCGGCTTCGGGCCATCCCGACGTCAGGACGGGCGGCCAGAAGACCGCGCACTCACCGTGGCAGGCGCTTCTGCGTCCCCAGCCCCACCAGCTGCCGCGGTCCCGGCTCAGGGTGTAGACGGGGAACGGCTGGTTCGGGAACGGCGTGTAGTCGTTGTTCATGTTCGCGCCCAGCACTGTCTCCAGCGGCCCGGTGCCGTCGAGGGGAGCGGACTCGAACTCCAGCTTGGCTCGACCGGTTGCAGGGCCTCCGCGCGGGTTGAGCAGGTACCAGATACCCGCGGGAGTGGTCACCGGATCGTTCAGGTTCGCGCCCACCGTGTCACCTGGGTTGACGTCGCGGAAGAACCGGTACAACGGCCAACCCCTGTAGGTCACCTCCTGGACCGTCCCCAAGCCGGGCAGGTCCGCTCGGGTCACCGTTCCGAGCAGCCTCGGGTTGACCCCCGGTCCTGCGATCGGAGCGCCCTTGGTGAGGAGTGCCGGCCACAGGACGCTGTCGCACGGCTTGTTCTTGACGTTCGGGTTGTCGCTACACGCATACGGAGCGCCGTTCAGCGCGTGCAGCCGGTCCGAGGTGAGTAGATACAGAGAACAACCCTGGTAGGACCCCGAACCGATCACCAGCACCTTGCCGTAGCCCGCCAACCAGGTGGCCGACACGGTCGCGGGACCGGTCGGTGCGCTGGTCACAGCGTCGGAGCAGGGACTGGTTGCGGCGCTCGCGGGCGACCGGAACAGAAATGCGACGCCTAGGTAGACGCCGGCACAGACCAGGGCGATCAGGACTGCGCGTACGACCTTGAGTTTCATCGCGTCCTCCTCGTCGGACATCCAGGTCTCATGGCTCTGCGACGCTATGCCGAGGGCAGTTCGGTGGACCAGCCTGCTGCCTCGGCTATCGCCGGCGGCCGACCGGTGGACCGAATGACCGGGCACCCAGGGGACGGCGCGCACCACGGCGTGGTAAGGAGGACCCGTGGAGAGCGCCTCGGAGCTGCAAACGGTCCGCGCGCGCCTTGCGAGCGTCGCCCTCGAAGAGCGGCGGCTTATCGAGCGAGCGCTGCACGACGGGGTTCAGCAGGACTTGATCCGTATCTCGGTGTGCCTCCAGCTGTTGCGCGCCCAGGTCGCGTCCGCTCCAGCCGAAGCGCTCGCGTCGGTGGATGAAATCCAACAAGAGGTGCGAGTCGCGCTCGATCGGGTACGAGCACTTGCGAGCGACATCTACCCGGCGATCCTCGACGCGCGCGGCCTGCCCGACGCTCTTCGTCAAGCGGCGCGCAAGTCGGGCTCCCCCGCGTCTGTAGAGGCCGCGGATTTGGCACGGTATCCAGTCGGCGTCGAGGCTTCCGTGGCCTTTCTCTGGCGCCTCGTCCTCGGGGGGACTGCGAAGGAGCCCGACGCGCGGATCCAGGTCTGGGAGGAGGATCAAGCGCTGCGGGTCACGATCGAAGCCGGCGCCTCGGTCGATCTCGTCCGAGCGCGCGACCTCGTAGAGGGTGGCGGGGGCACCCTCGCGTTGCAGACCAAATCTGGCGGCTGCCGTCTCGAGGCGAGGTTTCCGCTCGCCTAGCTGCCCTCGGCGAGGTAGAGAACGACCGCCTTCACACGCTTGTGAATGGACGGCTCCCACGCGAGCCCCAACTTCTGAAAGATCGAGTGGATCACCTTCTCGACGGAGCGTTCGGTCAGGAAGAGCGACTCACCGATCGCTGCATTGTTCTTCCCCGCCGCCATCTCTCGGAGCACATCGCGCTCGCGCGGTGTGAGCTCGCTCAGAGGTGACTCCTCTGCCCGCGCCTTCTCGGCCACGAGCGCCTCGACCACCTTGGGGTCGATCATCGAGCCGCCGTCGGCGACCGCCCGAATCGCGCCGACGAGCTGGTCGACATCGTCGACCCGCTCCTTCAGTAGATACGCGCGGCGGGCGGTGCCGCCTTCGAGCAGAGCGACGGCATAGCCCGGTTCGCGATACTGGCTCAGCACGACCACCCCGATCCGGGGATGCGCCGTCCGCAGGTGATCGGCGACCTGGATTCCCTCGTCGACTCCCGTCGGGGGCATACGGATGTCGGTCAGCACGACATCGGGCTGCTCTTCCTTCACCGCGGCGAGCACCGACTCGAGATCTCCGCAGGCGGCCACGACCTCGACATCGGGCTCGGCCTCGAGCAGGCGCCGTACACCTTCGCGGATGAGGAAGTGGTCGTCGGCGAGGACGATGCGAATCGGCATGGCGACTCGTAGGATGACGCAGTGGCGCTGCTCGTGCTGATCGTCGACGACAACGAGCACAACGCAAAGCTCGCGCGTGACGTGCTCGAAGCCGCCGGGATGAGCATCGTGACCGCCGCGACCGCCCGCGAAGGCCTGGCGCTCGCAAACCGGCACCAGCCCGACCTCGTGCTGATGGACCTGCGTCTTCCCGATCTCGACGGGGTGGAGGCTGCGCGACGATTGCGCGCCGGCGAGGCCACGGCCCACATCCCCATCGTCGCCCTCAGCGCAACCGGTGCCGAGGATGCGGACGACTGGATCCGCGGGGAGTGCTTCAGCGCCTATATCGCGAAGCCGATCGACGTCCGGGAGTTGCCAACGCAGGTGCGCCGCCTCTGCCTCCCGTGCTAGCCACCCCGGAGCCCGGAGGCTAGGCCCCTAGACGCGCCCGGCGTTCCATGCCACGATCGTCACGTCATTCAGGGGACATCAGGAAAGGAGCCCCGGAAATGAACGTGCGCACTCTCGTGCGGTGGCGAGCGCTGTTGGCCCTAGGCATCGTCGGGGCACTCGTTGTCCCGTTCACGGCGTTCGGCGGCACCACGAGCCACGCATCCGCGAAGACCGCTTCGCTGCAGAGGCAGGCGAACATGTTCGAGATCTCCCAGATCGAGGTGAAGTTCCACCGGGCGACCTCGACGCACAACCTGAAGCTGATGATGTCGCTCTGGGCACCTGGCGCCGTATTCAACATCGACCAGCAGACGCTCACCGGAAAGGCACAGATTCGGCACTGGTTCGCGACCGAGAACCCGGCGTTCATGCCGAACCACCATTGGGAGTCGACCACGCCGACGTACAAGGAGAAGATCCAACTCACCGGCGACAAGGCAACGCTCTACTTCGAGTGCGTCTACATCAACCCGAGCGCCAACCTGGCGAAGGCGAGGGTGATGGCCATCGCGGGCGTCACGCACCAGTTGCAGAAGATCGATGGGAAGTGGCTGATCGTCGACTCGTCGGGCTCTCCGGCCTATCTCAGCGCCGGCGGCTAGCCCCGGCCGGCCGATGGCACAGCCCGAGGTGATCGGAGCGCCGCCTGCCCCGCGGAGGTGGTCGGCGCTCGCCGGAGTCAAGAGTCGGATTGCGCGCGGAGTGGCGGGCGTACCGGCCAACGTGCGCACCAAGCTGCTCGTCGCGTTCCTGCTGATCGCCGGATTACTCGTCCTCGTGAGCGTCCTCGGCTTCGAGTTCCTCGGGCGGGCCAACGCCCGTGTCGAGCGGCTCGGCAAGCTACAAAAGCGCGCCGCCGCGTATCAGGCGCTCGACGCGTACGCGAACGACCTCTTTCAGACGATCGGAGTGCGCGGAGCGGGCACGCCGGCGGTGGTGCCGTACACACACGGAGCGAAGCTCCAGGGAGGACGACAATGGACACTCGTTGACCGCTCGATCGCAGACACGCTGTCACAGGTGGAGATCGGGCTCTACCAGCCTTCCTATGCCGGATTCACGCCGTCTGCCGCAGACGAACGGCTGTGGCGCAAGATCCGTGCCGACTACCGGGAGATGTACGCGGTGCTGCACCACATCGAGAAACTCGATGCAAGCGGGACCGGCGGATACGGAGCGGAGAAGTACGTCCGGCAGGCGATCGTGATCGACTCCGATCTCAAGGCGCAGGCAGACAGACTCGCCAACCGGACCACCTCCGCAGAGCAGCAGCTGGTCACGGCGAACCGCAGCGCATACGTGTCGTCGCGTGACCTCTTCGCCGAGGTGGCCGGCGCCAGCGTGGTGCTCGCTCTCGGCCTGGGCCTCCTCCTCTCCTGGTCGCTGATCGGCCCGATCCGGCGGACGGAATCACGTCTCTCGGAGATCGCGGAGGGCGACTTCTCAGGCCGTCTCGACGTTGCCAACCGCGACGAGCTGGGCTCACTGGCCGCGAACGTCAATCATATGAACGACGAGCTCAGCCGACTGTACGGCGAGCTCGAGGCGGCGAGCCGGCACAAGAGCGAGTTCCTCGCGAACATGTCGCACGAGCTGCGGACGCCGCTGAACGCGATCCTGGGCTTCTCGCAGCTGCTGCAGCAGAAGCTGTTCGGCGAGCTGAACGAAAAGCAGGAGGAGTACGTCGAGGACATCCTCTCGTCGGGCAACCATCTGCTCTCGCTGATCAACGACGTGCTCGACCTCTCCAAGGTGGAGGCGGGCCAGATCGGGCTCGAGGTGGCGCCGTTTTCGTTGCGGGAGGCGGTGGAGCGCGGCGTCGCGATGGTGCGCGAGCGGGCGAGCAAAAGCGGCGTGGCCGTCGCCGCCGAGATCGACCCGGAGGTGCAGATCGTCGAGGCAGACGAGCGCCGGGTCCGCCAGGTCCTGTTCAACCTGCTCTCGAACGCCGTCAAGTTCACGCCCGCCGGCGGCAGGGTCGACGTGACCACGGCGCGTGCCGGCGCCGAGGTCGAGATCGCGGTGACCGACACGGGGCCGGGGATCGCGCCGGACGATCGGAAGCGGATCTTCGAGGAGTTCCAGCAGACCGATGTGGGAGCGAGGCACCGAGAGGGGACGGGACTCGGCCTCGCGCTCTCGAAGCGGCTGGTGGAGTTGCACGGCGGCCGTATCTGGGTCGAGAGCGAGCTCGGCTCGGGCAGCCGTTTCGTCTTCACGTTGCCGGTCGAGGCGGCGGGCTGATGGCCGGCGAGCGGGTCCTCGTCGTCGAGGACAACGAGAAGAACATGAGACTCTTCCGCGACATCCTGCAGGCGACGGGGTACACGCCGCTGGAGGCGTCGTCGGGAGCACAAGCGCTCGCGCTCGCAGCCGAGACCTCGCCCGCGCTCGTGCTGATGGACATCCAGCTTCCCGACATCGACGGCCTCGAGGCGCTGCGCCGGCTGCGCAAGACCGAGCGAACGGCGCAGACTCCGGTAGTCGCGCTGACGGCGCAGGCCATGCAGGGAGATCGCGAACGTTTCCTCGCCGCCGGCTTCGACGATTATCTTTCGAAGCCGGTCGACGTCGCCGAACTCGTGGCAACGGTCCGACGCTACTGCGAACGGGGCGACGAGTGAGCGACGAGAAGCCGACGATCCTCGTCGTCGACGACGTTCCCGCGAACGTCCGCCTGCTCGAGGCGGTGCTCGTGCCGCACGGGTACGACGTCGTCACCGCAGCCGACGGCGCGGCGGCTCTCGCAGTCGTCGACTCCGCACAGCCCGATCTGGTTCTGCTCGATGTTCTCATGCCCGGGCTCGACGGTTATTCGGTTTGTACGCGCCTGCGCAGGAACGAGGAGACCGCTGTGCTGCCGGTGATCATGGTGACCTCGAGCGTGGGCGAGGAGAAGGTCCGGGCGATCGAAGCGGGTGCGGACGACTTCATCCCCAAGCCGTTCAATCACCACGAGTTGCTCACGCGCGTGCGCTCGTTGCTTCGGATCAAGCGCTATCACGACACCATCAGACGTCAGGCCGCCGAGCTGCTCGACCTGAATCAAACTCTCGAGGAGCGCGTGCAGTCGCAGGTCGAGGAACTGGAGCGGCTGCGACAGCTGAGACGCTTCCTCTCGCCGCAGGTCGTGGACGCGATCGTCTCCTCCGGCGACGAATCGATCCTGCGCAGCCATCGCCGTGAGGTCGCCGTGTTCTTCGCCGATCTGCGCGGCTGGACGAGCTTCGTCGATGCCGTCGAGCCAGAGGAGCTGCTGCGCGTTCTGCGGGAGTTCCACGAGACGATCGGCGGGCTCGTGCAACGATTCGAGGCGACCGTGGGATTCCTCGAGGGCGACGGAGTCGAACTCTTCTTCAATGACCCGATCGAGATCCCGGATGCGCCTATTCGGGCCGCGCGACTCGGCTGTGCCTTGCGCGAAGAGATGGCCGTCCTAACCGGGCGCTGGCGAAAGCGGGGCTACGCACTCGACTTCGGCGCCGGAATCGCGCTCGGGTACGCGACCTGCGGCGAGGTGGGCTTTGACGGCCGGTCGGACTACGCCGCGATCGGAAGCGTCACGAATCTCGCAGCGCGGCTCGCCGACGAAGCAGACGGAGGCCAGGTGCTGATCACGCAGCGGCTTTATGCGGAGATCGAGGATGCGATCGAGGCTGCCCCCGCAGGCGAGTTCACGCTTAAGGGATTCAACCGCCCGGTGGCAGCCTTCGACGTCATCGCCGTCCGTGCGGCGGCCGCACGCGCTCAGGCGATCACCTTCCCAGGCGTGGGGGACGCTCGGCTGGAGTGAGTGTTCCCGAATGGTTTTTGAGCTGGACCCCGCTCAGGCGAGAGGACGCTGGCCCAACCACCGACCGTTCCCCTGAACTTCCCGCCCCAAGCGGTCATGCCCCCTGGCCTGCCCGAGTCCCTCCTGCGCCTAGTTCAAGCGCTTTGACTCGAGCGCCTCTACTGAGGGCAGGGCGGGAGGCTCAGTTGGTACATCCACGATCTTTCCATCGCGCATCGCCACACGGCGGGGAGCCCGGGCGGCGAGAGTGACGTCGTGAGTGGCGACGACAACCGTCGTGCCGCGCATGCCGGCCAGGCCTGCGAGGAGGTCGATCACGTCGGCCCCGGTCTTCGAATCGAGGTTCCCCGTCGGCTCGTCGGCGAGGATCACTCTGGGCTCGTTGGCAAGCGCACGCGCGATCGCGACGCGTTGCTGCTCGCCGCCGGAGAGATGTGGGGGCAGATGCTCGGCCCGTGCCTCAAGACCAACTTCCTCGAGCAGCGCGTGCGCCCGCTGTGGCAGCGCGTCGCCTTGCACGCCGGCCGGGGCGAGCGCGGCCTCGACATTCTCGAGGGCGGAGAGTGTCGGGATGAGATTGAACTGCTGAAAGACGAATCCGAACGCGTGGAGGCGGAGATGAGCGAGGTCGCCGTCGCTTAGGGCAGCGAGGTCGCGTCCCTCGAACAGGATGGTTCCTCCGGTTGGGCGGTCGAGCGCGCCGAGCAGTTGTAGGAGCGTCGTCTTGCCGGAACCGCTGGGGCCTTCGAGCGCGAGGAGCTCGCCGGCTCCGATGACGAGGTCGACTCCGTCGACGGCGGCGACGGTAGCGTCGCCACGGCGGAACCGCTTCCCTACTCCCCGGAGCTCGAAGAGCGGGGATGCGTTGTTCACTCGACCCTCCGTAGCGCCTCGGCAGGACGCAGCCGGCTTGCACGAAGCCCGCCGGCGGCTCCTGCGAGGAGCCCACCGAGAACGGCGAGCGCGACGCCAAGTAGGACGAGCTCCACGGTGAGCGGCGCGTGCAAATCGATTGTCTGCTTCGCCGTGCGCAGCGTCGCGTTGCCGAGGCCGAGTAGGTTGGCGCCGCTGCCGCCGGAAGTCGAGCTTGCGTTGAGCCCGTAGCCAAAGGCGTCGAAGATCGCAGCGGCTGCGACTCCGATCCCAACGCCGAGGAGCCCTCCGATGATGCCCTGCGCGAGTGACTCCCCGACAACTTGGCGCACGACGAGCCGTTGGGTCCAGCCGATGGCCTTCAGCGTGCCCAGTTCTCGCACGCGCTTGCCGACCGAGGAGAGGGTCAGCAGCACGGCGAGCAGGAAGGCGGCCGCGGCGACGAGGATCTCTAGCACCAGGCCGAGGCTGTGGGACAGGTTCGAGGCGTTGACGAGCGAGCCTGTGATCTTGTCGGCGACCTGGCTCGAGCTTGCCACCTGCGCGCTCGAGCCGAGGTTGTTCTCGATCTCCTTCTTCACGCTCGAGACGGAGCTGCTCTTGTCGGCCCGGACGAGGACGACGTTGGCCAGTCCTTTCTCGTGGGCAAGCGTCTGCAATTCCTTCAGCGGCAGGTAGACATCCGCGCTCTGACCGCCGAGCGGCGGCGAGACCAGTCCGACCACGGTCACAGACGTGCCGTTGAGGTCGAGCTTGGAGCCGACCTTCAGCTTCTCCTTCGCGGCGTATGTGCCGGCGACCAGCGCCTCCCGGCCGCCCGCCTGCGAGAGATAGCGGCCCTTCGTGACCTGGCTCGGCGTGACGAGTGCAATGTCGGGCTGCGTCTGGTCGACGCCGCCAATCGTGTACGGCGTCGTCTTGATGTTCGTCTGCGGTGGGTCGAGGACCTGCCTGTACGACTGCAGTGGTGTCGTGAAGCGGGTGACCAGCTGGTGAAAGCGCTTGGGCAGGCATTTCGCGAACGCGCCGCCGCCCGGCCCGACGAAGAACCGCCGGCGACGGCCGCTGCCACTCCCGCCCTGGAATCCGCCGCTGCCGCCTTGCTTCGTCGACGGCGAGCCGATCGTGACGCCGTTCTTC
>Ga0335076_10008073_pt1 | contig 10619 bp, 5 predicted proteins | sample Lox_Sample_25_FD_206717 | JGI IMG/M metagenome (GOLD analysis project Ga0335076, IMG submission 206717) | Soil microbial communities from Loxahatchee National Wildlife Refuge, Florida, United States - Lox_Sample_2.5 | ecosystem: Environmental > Terrestrial > Soil > Wetlands | place: USA: Florida...
CACGAAGACGACCTTGAGGAAGCAATCCTACGAGGTGGAGCGGGGTCCTTCCGCGTTCGCCGGGCCCTAGGTGTGCTTCCCCGGGACGTTGTTCAAGATCGCCATGGGAGGTCTCCCTGCATGAGCCATGTGTGGTCGATGGTAGTTGTAGTCGTGGAGCCAGCGGTCGAGGGCTTTGGTCCGTGAGCCGTTCGACCGGTAGGGCCGAGCGTAAGCCCACTCCCACTTCAGGGTGAGGTTGAAGCGCTCGACCTTGCCGTTGGTCTGAGGCCGGTAGGGCCTGGTGCGCCGGTGGCCGATCCCGGCGTCGGTGAGCACCCTGGCGAAGGGCTGAGAGCGGTAGCAGGCTCCGTTGTCGGTGAGCACACGCTCGACCTTCACACCATGCTCGGCGAAGAAGCAGATGGCCCTGGCCATGAACGCCGAGGCGGTCTCCTTTCGCTCGTTGTCGAGGATCTCCGCGTAGGCCAGGCGCGACCGGTCATCGACCGCGGCATGGATGAAGTCATAGCCCCGACCTCGGTGGCCACGGGAGCCGACGCAGCGGTCCCTGCCGTGAACGCGCCACCCGCCGCCGTCGGGGATCCGGCCCTGCTTCTTCACGTCGACGTGGACGAGCTCGCCCGGTCGGTCGCGCTCGTAGCGAACGACCGTCCGGGTCGGGCGGTCGAGGTCACGCAACCGTGGCGCACCGTGGCGGCGAAGGACTCGGTGCACCGTCGAGGGTGCCTCTCCGAGCGCCCAGGCGATCCGGTGTGGTCCCTGAAGGGTCTGTTGACGCCTGCGCACAATGGCCGCTTCTCGGGCCGGACTCAGCCGAGCGGGGCTGTGATGTGGCCGGCTCGAACGGTCCGACAGGCCCGCGACTCCTTCAGCCCTGAACCGGCGGACCCACTTGTAGCCGGTGGCGGCAGAACAGCCCTGCGCCTCGGCGGCCATCGGAACGGTCCAGCCGAGCTCGAGCACCCGTTCCACCAGGAGCTGGCGGCCGTGCACGGTGAGCTTCGCCCTAGGATGAGCCACGAGAGCCTCCTTGCCGATGGATTGATCCCTGTCGAGCAGGGAGGCTCTCACTTCTTGAACAACGTGTTGGGGAACTACACCTAGGCGTAGCGCGCCGGGTCGAGGACGTCGTCGAGCTCGCTCGCCGGCGCGACGCCCTCCTCCTCGGCCACCTCGCGAACGCTCCTGCCCTCCCGAAACGCGCGGGTGGCGATGTCGGCGGCGCGCTCGTAGCCGACGAGCGGACGGAGCGCCGTCGCGAGGCCGAGTGAGGCCGACGCGTAGTCGCGGCAGCGCTCTTCGTCGGCGGTGATCCCCCGGACGCATTTCTCGGCGAGCGTCGCGCACGCGCGTTCGAGCAGCTGCTCGGCCTCGAGCAGCTCGTCGGCGACCACCGGCGTCATCACGGTCATGTCGAGCTGACCGGCCTCGACCGCCGCCGCCACGGTGCGCTCGGCACCGGCCACTCGCATGCACACCATGTTCACCATCTCGACGATCGACGGGTTCACCTTCCCCGGCATGATCGACGAACCGGGCAGGACCTCGGGCAGCCGGATCTCGGCCAGGCCGGTGCGAGGGCCCATCGCCATCATCCGGAGGTCGTTGCAGACCTGGGCGAGCGCGACCGCCACCGATTTCATCGCCGCGGCGAACTCGCCCAGGTCGCCGTGGTTGCGCACGATCTCCACGAGGTCGTCCGCGCCGAACACCGGCACGCTCGACACCTCGGCGAGCAGCGGAAGCACAGCCTCCCGGTAGCCGGCCGCCGCACCGAACCCCGTTCCGTTCGCCGTCCCGCCGATCGGAACGCGCGCGACGCGTTCGTTGCCCGTCCGGTCCAACCAGATCCGGGTGCGGCGCAGCATCTCCGCGAACGCGTGGAACTCCTTGCCGAGCGTGATCGGAACGGCGTCCTGCAGGTGCGTGCGGCCCGACGTGACGATGCCCGCGAACTCGTCGCCCTTCGCGTCGAACGCCTCGATGAGCCCGTCGAGCGCGAGCAACAGGCCGTGCGCCCGAGTCAGCACCGCGAGCCGGACGGCCGTCGGGAAGACGTCGTTGGAGGACTGACCCATGTTCACGTGGTCGTTCGGATGCACGCGCGTGTGTCGTCCGCGCAGCTCGGGTCCGACGCCGAGCAGCTCTTCCGCGCGTGAGGCCAACACTTCGTTGACGTTCATGTGCGTGGAGGTGCCGGCGCCGCCCTGGTAGGGATCGACCAGGAACTGATCGGCGAGCTCGCCGCGCGCGACCTCCTGGCCTGCGCGGACGATCGCGTCTGCGACGTCGGCATCGAGCGCCCCGACCGAGGCGTTCGCGCGCGCCGCCGCGATCTTCACCCAGACGAGCGCGCGCACGATCTCCGGCCGCGGGGGCCGTCCTGTGATGCGGAAGCTCTCCGAGGCCCGCACGGTCTCGGCGCCGTAGTAGGCGTCACGCGGGACGCGCACCTCGCCGAGGGCGTCGCGCTCGATCCTGAAGTCCCGGCTCATGTGGCACTCCTTCCTGGCTCGTCGCCGCAAGCCTACGGCCGGTCTCCGGCGCCGGGTCTGGCGGGCGGTCGGGCCTCCGGCTGCACTGTCGGCTGCCTTGTCGGCGGCCGGGGGTACCATGCGCGCGATGAGCACGAATCCCTTTCCGATGGACGCCGAGCAGCGCCGAGTGCTGTCGCACGGCGAGGGGCCGCTGCTCGTGACGGGCGGCCCGGGAACCGGAAAGACCGCGGCGCTCCTCGCACGAATGGTCCGCCTGCTGCAGGACGGCGCCGACCCCGAACGCGTCGCCATGGTCGTCCGCACCCGGCGCGATCGCCATGCGGCGCGAGGCGCGCTTCTGGCCGCACTGGATCGTTCGCTCCCCGGCCTTCGCGTCACGACGATGCAGGGCCTGGCGTTCGACGTGGTCGGGCGTGCGCACGCCGAGCTCGGCTACGCCGGGCCACCCTCCATCCTGGCCGCCGCCGACCACCTCGCGCGGGTCCGTCAGCTGCTCGACGGCGAGGACGCCGCCGAATGGCCCGTCTACGGCGGGATGCTGCCGCTGCGCGGCTTTGCCGACGAGGTCCGGCAGTTCCTCGTCCGGGCACAGGAGGCGCTGCTGACGCCCGAGGAGGTGCTGGAGCGGGCGGAGGCCGCCGGCCTGCGGGGCTTCGCCGAGCTGGCAGGGTTCTACCGCCGCTACCTGGACGTGCTCGCGTCCACCGGCGAGGTCGACTTCGCCGGGCTGGTGGTCCAGGCGGGCCGGGCCGCCGAGGCGGCCGATCGCGCGTTCGACCACGTGCTCGTCGACGACTACCAGGACGCCACGTTCGCCGCGGAGGGTCTGCTGCTGGCGCTGCGACCCGAGAGCCTCGTCGTGGCCGGCGACGCCGGCTCGCACGTCTTCTCCTTTCAGGGAACGACCGACCGGCCGCTCCTGGGGTTCGCGAAGACCTTCGCCGGCGCCGAGCACGTGTCTCTCGAGACGCCGCACCGGTTCGTCACCGGCCGGGATCCCGGCGGCGCCCCGTCGGAGGATGGCGCGCCATCGGAGGCACCTGCGGTACTGGGATGGATCGGCGCGCACGCGTCGGAGGAACACGCGGCGGTCGCACGCGAGCTGCGGCGGGTCCACGTGCGCGACGGCGTGGCCTGGAGCGACCTCGCCGTGATCGTCCGGCGCAAGGGGCCCGACCTCGCCGGCGTGGTCCGCGCGATGGACGCGGCGCGCATCCCGAGCGTCGTTCCCGAGACCGATCTCGCCCTGCAGGCGCAGCCCGCGACGTTCCCCTATCTGGTGGCCCTGCGCTGGGCGGCGCGGCCGCGCGAGCGCGACGCGCTCATCGAACCGGTGCTCGTGTCCGACCTGGGGGCGCTGTCGCCGGCGACGGCGCGCGGAATGCTTCGGGCCGCGGCGGCCGCGGGTGACCCGCCGGCCGCCGCGCTCGACTGTCGCGAAGGCCTGTCCGAGCACGAGGCCGCTTCGCTCGCGGCGCTCCGCGAGACGCTCGGGCGAGCCGAGGAAGCCGCCGGACGCTCGGTGCTCGACGCGTTCTCGATCCTGTGGCGCGAGCTCGCGTGCTCGGCGCGCCTGGTGGACTCCGCCGAGACGCCGGAGGGCCGCGCCGGCCTGGACGCGGTGCGCTCGCTCGCCGACGCGGTCGAGCGCTGCAGCGTCCGGACCGATCCGTCGGTCGCGGCGTTCCTCGACCTGATCGAGTCGGGAGAAGAGGGTCTCGGCCTCGGCCGGGGCGACGACGCCGGCGACGACGGCGTGCGGGTGCTGACCGCGCACGCCGCGGCCGGCCGAGAGTTCGACACGGTCGTGGTCTGCGGGCTCGTGGAAGGGAACTTCCCCAGCCTCTCCCGGCCCGAGCCGATGTTCGACCTCGGCGCGTTCGACCGCACCCTCCGACAGTCCGAGCGCAACCGTGAGCGGCTCGAGGACGAGCGCCGCCTGTTCCACGTCGCGACCACGCGCGCGCGTCGCCGGACGCTCCTCACCGCGAGCCCGGGGCGGGGCGGAGCCGGGTCGGACGCGCGTTCCCGGTTCGCCGCCGAGGTGGGCGTCGCGTGGACCGCGCTTCCCGCCGGACCGCACGCCGATCCGCTGTCGGTCGCCGAGGCCGAGGCCGCGTGGCGCGGCGATCTCGCCCGGTCCGACGAGCCGGCGCCCGCCCGCCTCGCCGCACTGAGCGGCCTGAGCGCCCTCGGCGTGGACCCGTCGCGATGGTGGTTCCAGCGCGAGTGGACCGACACCGGCCGGCCGCTGCACGGCGACGACGACCTCCGCGTCTCGTACTCACGCCTGGAGAAGCTCGAGAACTGCGCGTTGCAGTACGTGCTCGGCGAGGAGCTGGGGCTCGAGGACCGCGCAGGCTACCACGCGTGGGTGGGGAACCTCGTCCACAAGCTGCTGGAGGAGTGCGAGGAAGGAATGATCGAGCGCACCGAGGAGGCGCTCGTCGCCGCCGCGAACGAGCGCTGGAGGCCGCGGGAGTTCCCGTCTCACGCAGTGTCCGAGGCGTTCCGCGCGGCCGTCACGGGGCGGATGCTCCCCGCCTGGGTCCGCGAGTACGGCGAGAACCCGTCGCTCGCGCGCGAGCTGCGCTTCGAGTTCTCGTTCGACGGCGCGACCGTCGCCGGCTACATCGACCGCGTGGGCGCCGTTCAGACGGGCGGCACGATCATCACCGACTACAAGACCGGCAAGAAATCGAACACGGCGGTGCCCGAGGAGAACCTGCAGCTCGGCATCTACTACCTGGCCCTGAACGAGGTTCCCGAGCTGGAGCGTTTCCTGCCGGTGAAGGCCGTCGAGCTCGCGTTCCTGAAGGAGCGCTCGCGCGGGATGATCTCCCGGGCGCAGCTGCCCCTGACGCCGTCGGCGGCGGGCGAGTACCGGGCGGGGATGCGCGAGCGGCTTCTCGAACTGGTCCATCGCGCCCGCGAGCTGGAGGCCGGCGAGAACTACCGCCCGAGCCCGGCCGCGAACTGCTTCCACTGCCGGTTCAAGCCGCTCTGTCCGATGTTCCCCGAGGGCCGGGACGTGATCCCGCTGGAGGCCGCGACGTGAGCAGCGTGGACGTCGCCGTGCCGGAGGAGATCGTCGTCGCGATGGGCGACCGCCCGACGCCCGAGCAGTGGGCGGCGATCGCCGCGCCGCTCGAGCCGTCGGTGATCGTCGCGGGCGCTGGGTCGGGGAAGACCTCGGTGATGGCCGCGCGCATCGTCTACCTGGCGCTCGCCGCGCTCGGGCGTGTCGACGCCGGACACGACGGCGTGCTTCCCGGCGACGTGCTGTGCCTGACGTTCACCAACATGGCGACCGAGAACCTGATCCAGCGCGTGCGCCGGGCGCTGTCGTCGCTCGAGCTCCCCGACGGCGAGGAGCCGACGATCCTCAACTACCACGGGTTCGCCGCCGAGGTCCTCGACCGCCACGGTCTGCTCGCCGGTGTCGAGCCCGGCCAGCGGATCCTGTCGAACGCCGGGCGCGCCGAGCTGTGCGCGCGCGTCCTCGACGAGATGGTGTTCGAGCACGCGCCCGCCGAGTGGCAGCCGTCGCTGGTCGCCAAGATCCTGGAGCTCTCCGAGCAGGCGTCCAACCACCTGGTCGAGCCCGAGCAGATCGTCGCGTTCTGCCGCGATCGGCTGGACGTGCTGCAGACCTTCGGCCGGAGCGACCGCGCGTACCAGGCGGCGCTCGAGCGCATGGAGCTCGCGGAGGCCGTCGGGCGATACCGTCGGCTGAAGCGCGAGCTCGGCGCCATCGACTTCGGCGACCAGATCGCGCTGGCGCTGCGCGTGATCGCCGAGCATCCCGAGGTGGCGGCCGACTACCGCACGCGGTTCGGCGCGGCGCTGCTCGACGAGTTCCAGGACACGAACGTGGCGCAGGCGGCGCTGATCGCGTCGGTCTTCGGCGACGGGTTCCCGGTCACGGCCGTCGGCGACCCCGACCAGAACATCTACGCGTGGCGCGGCGCGAGCCTGTTCAACCTGCTGCAGTTCCGCGAGACGTTTCGCCGGGCGGACGGCACCGAGGCCGAGCGGCTGCCCCTGTTCACCAACTTCCGGTCGGGGAGCCGGATCCTGCAGGCGGCCGACACGGTGATCGACCCGCTGCCCGAGGCGCAGCGCCCGGATCCCTCCAAGCACCTGGAGCCCTGGCCGGCGAACGGCGAGGGCGAGGTGGAGATCATCCGGTTCGCCGACGAGTGGGCGGAGGCGACGTGGATCGCCGGGCGCGTCGCGACGCTGCACGCGGAGGGTGAGCGCTGGGGGAGCGTGGCGATCCTCTGCCGCAAGAGCAGGTTGTTCACACCCCTGCAACACGCGCTTGCCGAGGCCGGCGTCCCTGCCGAGTTCGTCGGGCTCTCCGGTCTGGTCAAGATGCCCGAGATCGCCGAGGTGCTCGCGTACGCGCGGGCCGTCGCCGATCCGAACGCGGGCGTGAGCCTGGCTCGGATCCTGCTGGGGCCCAGGTATCGCGTGGGGTTCAAGGATCTGGCGCGCGTCGCCGCGTGGGCCAAGGACCACAACTACGTGCTGCGACAGGAGGACGAGCGCGAGGCGGCCCCCTACCTGTTCGCGGAGGCGCTCGAGCACCTCGACGAGACCGAGGGCCTCTCCGACGAGGGACGCGCGCGGCTCGAGGAGTTCCGCGACGAGCTCTCGCAGCTGCGCGTCGAGGCACGCCGTCCCGTCGCCGAGTTCCTCGCGGAGGTCGTCGTCCGGTCGGGGATGCAGGCCGAGCTCGACGCCGGGACCGACCTCGTGCGCGCGCAGACGGTTCGTCGGAACCTCGCGGCGTTCCTCGACGAGGCGGACACGTTCGCGCCGCTCGAAGGCGAGACGACGCTGCGGGCGTTCCTCGATTACATCGACCTCGTCGAGGCGGCCGACAAGCAGGAGCTCGCGCCCGTGCAACCGAGCGAGGACGACTCCGTCAAGGTCATGACGATCCACCAGGCGAAGGGGCTCGAGTTCGACACCGTGTTCGTGCCGGGCCTGGCGACGGGGATCCTTCCCGACCTCACCATCCAGCACAACCCCGCCGAGCGCGGCAAGTCGATGGACTTCGAGCTGCGCGGCGACGCGGCGATCCTGCCGGCCTTCAAGGGCAACCTCACCGCGTTCCGCGCGGCGCTCAAGGAGCAGGAGATGTTCGAGGAGCGCCGCCTCTGCTACGTCGCGCTCACCCGGGCCCGGCGCCGGCTGTTCGCGACGGCGGCGCACTGGTACGGCGACGACGTCCAGTCGCCGAAGCAACCCGGCGCGTTCTTCGAAGAGCTCGCCGCCTGGGGCGCGTCGAGCGGCCTCGCCCGGGTCGACCGCGGCGGCGACGCGGCCGAGGAGAACCCGCTCGTCGGGTACCGGGAGCGGTTCGTGCGCGACTGGCCGGGGACCGCGCGGCCCGACGACACGAGCGAGCTGTTCCCGCAGGGTTGGCGCCGCGCCGCCATCGAGGCGGCCGCCGATCCGGCCCGGCCGCCCGAGGCCGCCGAGCGGCTCGGGGGGGACGATCGCCGGTTGTTCGACGAGGACACCGGGCGCCGCCGCGAGATCGCCGTGCACCTGCTCGAACGCGAATCGCGGGTGCCGGATGCGAGCGGGCGCCCGGCGACCGTGTCCGTCGGCGGCCTGATCGACTACGCGCGCTGCCCCAAGCGGTTCTACTGGTCGACGATCCGCCCGCTGCCGCGGTTCAGCGGCCCCGCGGCGCGCCTCGGCACACGCGTGCACGCCTGGATCGAGCGCCGCTCCGCCGGGCAGGAGGCGCTGTTCGAGCTCGAGGAGGCCCCCGACCTGTCGCTCGAGGAGCTCACCGGGGAACCGGGGAAGGAGGAGCGGCTGCGCGACGTCTTCCTGTCGAGCAGGTTCGCGACCGCCCCGCCCCTGTACGCCGAACGGCCGTTCCTGCTGCGTGTCGGCGGCCACGTGGTGAGCGGCCGGATCGACGCGGTGTTCGGGACGCCGGACGGCGCGTGGGAGGTCGTCGACTACAAGACGGGCCGCGCGCCGCGGGCGGGAGACCCCACCGCAGACATCCAGCTCGACATCTACGCCCTGGCCTGCGTGGACGTCTTCGGCAAGCGCCCGCAGGACCTGACGCTCACGTACTTCTACCTTGCCTCGGGCGAGGAGACCCGCCGGTCGGCGGGCGACCTCGACGAGGTTCGCCGCCGCGTCGCCGCCTGGCTCGAGGGGATCGCCGAGGGGGGCTTCGCCCCGTCGCCGCAGGAATGGTGCCGCTGGTGCGACTTCCTCTCGTTCTGCGACGAGGGGAAGAGCTTCCTGGAAGGCGAGGGCTCGCCGGGGGAGAATTCCTGACGTCCGATCCGCTCGACGTCAGAAGGAGTTCTCATGGAACGGGGAAAAAAGGTTGGCGCCCTCAAACACGGCACCCGGAATGCCGATCCCTTGTCCGTGTTCTTCCTGGGGCGCGCTCGCCGCCTGCTGACGGCGCTCGGACTTGCCGTCGGGCTGTGCGCCCTGGCCGCCGGTACGGCCCAGGCGGCCGCCTATCCCGTCCTCACCTACGGCTACGGCAACCACCGCAGCGGCTACGACGCGCACGAGACGACGCTCGGTGCGGGCAACGCCGGCTCGCTGCACCAGGCGTGGCGCGCGTCGCTCGGCGGCGTCACGATCTCCCAGCCGGTGGTGGTCCCCGGTGTGCACGAGGGCTCGACCACCGTCACGCTCGTCATCACCGGGAGCGAGAACGGCACCTTGTTCGCGTTCAAGGGGAGCACCGGAACCGTCGTGTGGAAGCGCTTCCTCGGGAAGCAGGACACCGGGTGCGGCGACCTCCCGGGCGGCGAGTACGGCGTCAGCGGGACGGTCGACGTCGACCAGGCCGCGGGACGGGTCTACGTGGCCGGGAACGACGGCAAGGTGTACTCGCTCGCGCTGGCCACCGGGAAGACCGTCACGGGGTGGCCGCTGGTGGTGACCACGCATCCGAGTCTGGAGCACGTCTACAGCGCCCTCACCCGGGTCGGGACCCTCCTGTACGTCGAAACCGCGAGCTACTGTGACGTCGGGCCGTACCACGGCCGTATCGAAGAGTTCTCGATCCCGCTCCACAAGCACCTGCACACGTGGTTCGTCGACGGGGCCAAGGGGCCGAGCGGCGGCGGCATCTGGGGCCAGGGCGGGGTGTCGGTGGACTCCTCCGGCAACGTGTACACGGCGACCGGCAACGCGCTCACGAGCCCCGAGAACTTCGGCAGCGCCGACGCCGTCGTCCGCCTCTCGTCGTCGCTCGTCCGGCAGGCGATCGACAAGCCACCGCTCACCGGCGGCGACGTGGACTTCGGCGCCTCACCGATGCTGTTCCAACCGCCGTCGTGCCCTCTCATGCTCGTCGTCGAGAACAAGTCCGGCATCCTGCTGCTCTACCGGGCCGGGAGCATCGGCTCCGGACCGGTGCAGCGGCTTCAGGTCGCCGACGTGAACGACTACCAGTTCAACTCGATCCCGGTCTACGACCCCGTGACGCAGATGGTGTACGTCACGAGCGCGTCCGACTCGAGCGACACGAATTCGCACCTCCAGCCGAAGTACCGCCAGGGCCTGATCGCGTTCCAGGTGCGGGAGGACTGCACGTTCAAGCCCACGCCTGCATGGTCGCAGCCCGCGAACCTCGGCTACGAGATCTCGATGAGTCCGCCGACCGTCGCGAACGGCGTCGTGTACTACGGCGACGGGGGTGGCGACCAGGAGCTTGCCTTCGACGCGGCGACGGGCGCCCCACTCTGGAACAGCGGCTCGGCGATCGGCGACTATGTCTTCGCGGCGCCGACCGTCGCGAACGGCGCGCTCTACGTCGGCTCGTGGGACGGGCACTTGTACAAGTTCGTCCCGTAGCGACCCGTCGCGTTCCCTAGCGACCCGTTCGCTCGAGGAACCTGTTCACGTCGGACGGCTCGATGATGCCGACGAGCCTGTCCCCGTCCATGACGAGGACGGCGGCGACGTCGTGGTGTCCGAGCCTGCCGACGATCGAGGTCATGGTCTCGGTCGAGCCGGCGACGGCGACGGCGCCGGGCGGCACGGTCGCCTCGCTGACCGGCCGGTCGGCGGGGACTCCCCGGGCCGTCGTCAGCGAGACGAAGCCGATCACGG
>Ga0335076_10008074_pt1 | contig 10619 bp, 8 predicted proteins | sample Lox_Sample_25_FD_206717 | JGI IMG/M metagenome (GOLD analysis project Ga0335076, IMG submission 206717) | Soil microbial communities from Loxahatchee National Wildlife Refuge, Florida, United States - Lox_Sample_2.5 | ecosystem: Environmental > Terrestrial > Soil > Wetlands | place: USA: Florida...
GCATTTTCCGCCCGGAAATCGACAAGTGTTTATTCGCTGCGCGATTATCTGCGGCTGACGGACGTTGAATTCAAAAATTTGTTTCGCGCCTCACCGATCATGCGAATTAAACGTCGCGGATTTCTGCGTAATGTTTGTGTCGCGCTGGGCAATGTCGGGACCCTGGAGGATTTGCCAGCGTTGGAGAAAGCGAGCCACGATAGCGAGCCTTTGATCGCCGAACACGCGGCCTGGGCGATAAACCGAATCAACGCCCGATCCAGCTCAAATTTGGCGGAAGTTGGTTGAATCCGAAATGCCCTGTGTCTGCATCCTATTATTGATGTTCTTGAACAGGTTTACTTTGCTATGGTCAAAAATGGGATAATTTCTGGCCGCCTTACCTCATTCCGAGAGGATTTTATGCATCAAACCCTAGCTGCTCCCCCAGTCGCGCCACAGGTCACCAAGAAAAAGCGCTCGCGACGGAAACGGAAGATCATCCTTGGATCGATTGGACTGTTTCTGCTGCTGATCGTCGTTTCGATCATCAACAGCAAGCGGGAGAAGCCGGTCCCGGTTACGACTGAAAAGGCCGTGCGCAAAACGATCGTGCAGACCGTTTCGGCCACGGGCAAAGTTCAGCCGGAGACAGAAGTAAAAATTTCTCCGGAGGTCGCAGGCGAAATCATCGAATTGCCGGTTGAAGACGGAATGGCGATCAAAAAGGGAGACCTGCTGGTCAAGATCAAGCCCGATTTGTACAAGGCGCAACTAGAGCAACAGGAAGCGGGCATCAGCGCGGCCAAGGCCACAAACCTCCAGCAAAAGGCGACGTTGGTGAAATGCGATCAGGATCTCAAGAGGGCCGAAGACATGTTCGCGAAGAAAACAATTTCGGCGCAGGAGTACAATGCCGCCCAGGCGGCAGACGATGTGGCCAGGAACACCTATGAGAGTTCGCTCCATCAGATTGAAGTCGCAGAGGCAAGTTCCAGCCAGGCACGAGAGGAGCTTTTAAAGACGACGATCTATTCGCCAATCGACGGACACGTCACTGTCCTGAACAGCAAACTCGGCGAGCGAGTCGTTGCGACCAACCAGTTCGCCGGCACGGAAGTGATGCGGGTAGCCGATCTAGGCCACATGCAGGCGGTCGTCGATGTTAACGAAAACGACGTGGTCAACGTGAAAGTTGACGATAAGGCAGGCGTGAAGATCGACGCCCACGGTGATCGAATCTTCAAGGGAACGGTTGCGCAAATTGCCAACACCGGAAAAACAACCGGCGCTGGGACGCAGGAGGAGGTAACGAACTTCGAAGTGAAGATCAACCTCGACACTGAAGGCTTGCTCTTGCGACCAGGGTTGAGCTGCACCGCCGACATCGAAACAAACATGGTCAAAGATGCAATTGCGGTGCCCTTGCAAAGCGTGACCATTCGCACCGGAGAAACGAATTTAAGCCCGGAGGAAATCGAGAAGCGCAAGCAGCAAGCAGCCGCACGCGACAAAGCCGACAATAATGCCGAAGTCACCAGCAATCGTCAGGAGAAACAGGCGCAGAAAGAAGAGCGTGAAAAAATATCGAAGGTTGTGTTTTTGAAAAACGGCGGCAAGGCTCAGATGGTCAAGGTGACAACGGGAATTGCCGACGATTCCTACATTGAAATCAAAAGCGGCATCAAGCCTGGCGATGAGGTCATTTCCGGGACTTACAGCGCGATCAGTCGGAAATTGAAAGAAGGCGCGAAAGTCACTTACGATAAGGAAGCGTTGAAGTGACGAGCGACGACGCCATCGTCATCGACATCGAGAACATCACAAAAGACTACGTGATGGGTGAAGAAATCGTGCGGGCGTTGCGTGGCGTCTCGCTCCGGCTTCACCGCAATGAATACATCGCGATCATGGGGCCGAGCGGAAGCGGGAAATCGACGCTCATGAATATGCTTGGTTGCCTCGACACACCAACCTCGGGACGCTACGAGTTTAACGGCCGAAACGTCGCCGAAATGAACGACGACGAACTGGCTGCGATCCGAAATCGTGAGATTGGCTTTGTTTTTCAGACATTCAATCTGCTGCCGCGGGCCAATAGTTTGCGCAACGTCGAGCTGCCGTTGATTTACGCCGGAGTGGATCCCGCGACACGCGAGGAGCGCGCTACTGAGGTGCTCTGTGAGGTCGGCTTGAGCGATCGGATGTTTCACAAACCGAGCGAATTATCGGGAGGTCAACGCCAGCGGGTCGCGATCGCCCGCGCTCTTGTCAATCGCCCGTCAATTATTTTGGCAGACGAACCGACCGGTAATCTCGATTCGAAGACAGGCGAAGAAATCATGGCGCTATTCGAGAATTTGTACGATCGCGGAAATACGATTATTCTCGTGACCCACGAGCCCGACATCGCACGACATGCGCGTCGAATTGTGCGTTTACGCGACGGACTTATTGAGAGCGACGACCTGGCGACCGCGGGGAAAATGGAACCAACCGCCGCCGCCGTTCTTCGTTAAATCTGGCGATGACGCGATTTATCTACGAGCTAACCGAAAGCTGGCGGATTGCGGCAGCGCAAATGCGTGCCAACAAAACGCGTTCAACCCTGACCGCGCTTGGCGTCATTATCGGCATCGTCGCGGTGACCTTGATGGGCACGGCCATTAACGGGATCTCAAGCGGCTTCGACAAGAGCATGGCCGTGCTGGGCGACGACGTGCTGTACGTTGGCCAGTGGCCATGGAAACAAGTGGATGACTGGTGGAATTACCGCGACCGGAAGAAGATTAAGACGGAGTACGCCGAAAAACTTAATCGAATGATCGCCGCGGCGCCGAACTCGAATCTGATTGTGGCTGTGCCGACTTCTAGTTTGATGCGCTCGATCAAATATGGTGGCAACCAAGTGGACAATGTGTTCACTCTCGGCACCACCTCGGACTTCACCGTCACGTCGACAATCGATTGCAAAGACGGCCGCTTTTTTAACGAGATCGAATCACGTGAGGGCGCTCAAGTTGTTGTGATCGGTTATGACGTCGCAGACGCATTGTTTCCATCGGAAACACCGATCGGCAAATCGGTTTTGATTAATGGTCAATTCTTCAAAGTCGTCGGGGTTAATTCCCGGCAAGGGACCTTTCTCGGGCTGTTCAGCTGGGACTCGATGGTCGCAATTCCGCTGGTAGCGTTTAATAAATATTTGAGCTCGAAAAGTGCATCCGATGTGCGACCGGGGCCGGGCGGCGGCGGGAGTACGGAGTCCGATGTCCGCGTAAAAGTGAAAGACAAGACAAAACTGGTCGAAGCGAAAGACGAGCTAACCGGTTACATGCGACGGGTCCGCGGTCTGCCACCGGAAAAGGCGGACGACTTTTCAATCAACGAGCAGCAGGCCTTTAAGAGCACGCTTGATCCGGTGAAGAATTCTATCGCGGTGGCCGGGCTTTTCATTACCGGCCTTTCGCTTTTCGTCGGGGCGATTGGCATCATGAATATCACGTTCGTAAGCGTGAAAGAGCGGACCAAGGAAATTGGAACGCGGAAGGCTCTCGGTGCGCGGCGGCGAACAATCCTGCTCCAATTTCTGATCGAATCGACCGCTGTTTGCCTGATGGGCGGTCTGATCGGCCTGACGATCGCATATCTCATGTGTTTTGGAATTGCGAAGGCGTTTCCTGATTTCCCAATTCATTTTTCGCTTGGGCTTGTCATTGCCAGCATGATCGTGTCGGTAATGACCGGGCTGTTTTCCGGCTTTGCCCCGGCTTGGTCCGCTTCGCGCCTCGATCCAGTTGCTGCTCTAAGATACGAATGAACCGGGGTTTCGTTTAGAATCGATATGTTGTTCGGCGAAATCATCAAAATGGCGCTGGCCTCGTTAGGCGTGAACAAGCTGCGCTCCGGATTGACCATGAGCGGGATCACCATTGGCGTTTTCTCGGTTATTTCAGTCATGACTGCGGTTGGCGCGCTGCAATATTCGATTGAAAACGGCATCAGTTTCCTCGGTTCGAACATTTTCCAATTTGCCAAGTACCCGGCAAACGTGAGCGCAAGCGGCGACGTGAAGAAGAAATATCAAAACCGACGCGACATCACTTATCGCGAGGCGTTGCACTACTACAAATTGATGGAAGGCGACGCGCGTGAAATTTGCCTGAAGTGTTTTGGTTACGAAGTGAAGGGCCAGGCCGTTTACAACGGGGTGAAGACAACGCCAAGTCTGCTAATCGTCGGAACAAACCGCAGTTTTCTGACCGCGAATGCTTACACGCTTGGCTACGGCCGGAATTTGAACGATGAAGATGTCGATCTGGCCCGGCGTGTTTTAGTTGTTGGCAAAGTGGTTGAGAAACGGCTCTTCCCGCACGAGTCGCCTATCGGTAAAGTGATCAGGCTTACCGGCCACACTTACACCATCGTGGGCATTCTGGCAGAAAAAGGCACAGCCTTCGGCCAAAGCCAGGACGATCTCTGCATTATGCCGATTACGCGATTTTTTGAAGACTTCGGCTCGGCCAAGCGAACGGTGAACATCGCAACCCAGGCTTTTTCGGCAGACACCTACAATCGCACATTTGACAAAGCAGTCGGAGCGATGCGAATCGCTCGCGGGCTACGCGCAAACCAGGAGAACGATTTCGAGATTTATTCCAACGATTCCTTGAAGAGCGCATTCGTTTCAGTTGCAGGAGTTGTGCGAATCGGCGCTTTCGTCATTAGTTTTATCGCACTGGTGGCGGCCGGCATCGGCATCATGAACATCATGCTGGTCAGCGTCACCGAGCGGACGAAAGAAATCGGGGTTCGCAAGTCGATCGGCGCCCGCAGCCGGGATATACTGCGGCAGTTCCTGACCGAAGCGGTCTTCATTTCGGAAGCCGGCGGAATTCTCGGAATCGTCCTGGGAATCATCTTTGGTGATCTGCTGGCCGTTTGGCTGAAGGCGGAGATCATCTTTCCACTGGGCTGGACGATTGTTGGGCTATTGGTTTGCTCGGCAATCGGGATTGGATTTGGACTTTATCCAGCGTATCGCGCCGCTTCACTCGATCCGATCGAGGCCCTTCGCTACGAGTAGAGACCGCCGATTTCGCCTAACGACGCGTTTCAGGGCATGCAACCTGCCCCTCGTGACCGTTGACCATGCCTTGCGCTTATCTTACCCTCGGTATTTGGAGCCGTTCTCGACGTGCCTTCTTATCAATCATCGCCCAAGGCCTCGTCTCCAGGTAGCATACTTCTTCTCGAAGAGTACGATGCACTGGCGGCCGCAATTGGCTCGGCACTAAAGAAATTCGCGCCAGAACATCCGGTTTTTCGCGCCGGTTCCCTGGCCGAAGCCGACCAATTCGTCGCCAACACTCACCCTCAGGTTCTTATCCTGGATGTCGATCCGCCTTGGTCGGGGATCACAACGTTTATAGAAAGGCTCCGGAACGCGCTTCCGACCGCGCGCGCTTTGGTGGTTGGTGGCCGGATTCCGGACGACATCTTGACCTCGCGCGGATCTTTCGGCGCGCTTCAGTTCATTAGCAAGCCGTTCGAGCTCGCGGCATTTGGGGCGGCGATACAGGCAGTCCTTGGGCCTTGGCGAGAATCGGGTTCTTTGAATCCACGAGGCAGCTTGCGCGCCCTCAATACACTGGACGTCCTTTTGTTGCATTGCGCTGGCGGCGGCAATTTCGTTGTCGATCTAAATGATGAGACTGGCGGCTCCGGCAAGGTGTGCGGTAGTGGCGGCCAGATAACTCACGCCGAGGCAGACAGCTTAATCGGAGGGGCAGCGCTCCGCCAAATCCTGAATTGGAACGATGTCCGATGGAACGAGACCAAGGCGACCGGTCCGGCCAGGCGGACAGTCCATGACGATTGGATCGAAATTGCCCTCACGTACCTGCGCCAGACAAAAGCGCCGACGCCTCCGCAGATTTCGCGGGAGGAAGAACGACCAGCACCTGCTCTAACCGAAACCAAGACCGGGAAAAAAATCGTCGTGATCGACGACACCGAGATGTTGCTCATCTTTGTCGAAGATGTTTTGGCGACAGAAGACCCGCAATTGCAGATCACAACGGCCCTAACAGGCGCTGAGGGAATTGAACAGGTCGAGAGGATACTCCCTGATCTCGTCTTGCTGGATTACAGCTTGCCCGACATAAATGGGGACCAAATTTGCCGCCGTCTTCTGGAAAACGAAAAAACCGCAGGCGTGCCTGTGTTGATGATGTCCGGGCATGTCGCGGAGATGAAAGCTACCGCCGCGCTTTATCAAAATGTCGTGGCGGCGATCGAGAAACCATTTTTGTCGGACGCACTGGTTCAGCTGGTAAAGAAGACCCTGAAAGCGAGCCCGCGACCAGGGCTGTCGGCGGCGAAAAAGATTGCGATAAGACCAAATGAACCAACCGCACGAATCGCGGTCGCAAAACCCGCGCGAGAAAGGCAACGGACTGCGCAAATTCTACCGCGCGTGGCGGCCCCGGTTACACCGGAACTTTTTGAAACACCGTGGCCGAGCCCTTCAGGGCCGGCAATCGTCCATGCCGCAACGGCAGATGCGAACACTGCGATCCTTGGCCTTTTTCTGGAAGTGATTTCCATGCAGTTAACGCCGCAATTGCAAATGGGAGCAATTCGCGCCAGGCCCGCGTCCACAATCGTTTCATTGCATCTCTCCTCGGCCACTGCGCACGGCGCGATCCCGCCCCAAACCGCATTTCAACTCGGTCGAGCGGAATTAAATGCCGAGGGACGGATTTCGTCCATTCGACTGGTTCCAAGCACCCATCCGTTCCACCGGACTCAAACGCAAAGCGCTTTTGCCATCGGTGGCGTTGCACTGATTCCGAATCATACGCGCACCCGCGTTCAACTTACACCAGCCGGCTCTACCCCAATGACGGTCGAACTCATTGCCCAGCTCGAACTCAGCTCAGTCCAGCTTTCTAACACTTTTCAAATCGCGCAATTGCTTCTGAAATGGCCGACGAACATTGTCCGTGTAACGCTCAACCCGAAAGCGACCGAGAGAACCGGCGCTGCCTTCGAATCAAGTGAGATCAAACTCGACAACTCCGGACGACTTGCGGAATTGCTTCTCAAGCCAGCACCCAAGGCATAGTTATTCTAGTCCCAGTGCTTTAAACGTTGCATCGACATGCTGGAAATGAACATCCAGCGAGCAAAGTCGATTGATTTCTGATGATGAAAGCCTTGCCGTAATCTCAGGCTCAACCTTGACGTTATCGGCAAAGGTCCCTTCTCCCTGCCATGTCTTCATCGCCGCACGTTGCACCGCTTCGTATGCGGTCTTCCGCTCCGCTCCCGCGCGGGTTAGTGCCAATAGGATCGACTGGCTGAAGTAAAGACCTTTGCTCGATGAGAGATTTTCGAGCATTCTCTTCGGATAAACCTGTAATCGTTCGACCAAGTCTCGCAATGTCGCCAGCATATAATCGAGCAAGATGCACGAATCCGGCAAAATGATTCGTTCTGCGCTCGAATGGCTAATGTCGCGCTCGTGCCACAGCGCGACATTTTCCAGCGCAACCGTCGCATTACCGCGGATGACGCGCGCCAAGCCGCTGAGTCGCTCGCTCGTTATCGGATTGCGTTTGTGCGGCATTGCAGAACTGCCTTTCTGGCCTTCGCCAAAAAATTCCTCAACTTCGAGAACCTCGGTCCGTTGAAGGTGACGAAATTCCGTAGCCCAGCGATCGATACTGGATGCAATCACCGCCAGGGTCGTCATAAATTCTGCATGCCGGTCGCGCTGGATAATTTGGGTCGAGAGCGTGGCAGGCTTTAGTCCCAGTTTCTCGCAAACGGCGCGCTCGATTTTTGGATCGATATGGGCGTGGGTACCGACTGCGCCGCTAATTTTCCCCACCCGAATTCTCTCGCGCGTCTGGGCCAGTCGTTCTTCAGCCCGCCCAAATTCGTCGAACATTAGCGCAAGTTTCAACCCAAAGGTGATCGGCTCGGCGTGGACGCCGTGGCTGCGGCCGATCATTGGGGTCATTTTATACCGACGCGCCTGAGCGGAAATGACCGCTCTCAAATTCTTCAAATCGTCCGCAATGATCGCAGCCGATTCCGTCAGTTGAACTGCCAATGTCGTATCAAGGATATCTGAGGAAGTGAGACCCTGATGAATCCAGCGTGCGGCCGGCCCGACCGATCCCGCGACGTTTTCCAAAAAGGCAATGACGTCGTGATTGGTTCGTTTCTCGATCTCGGCAATCTCCGGAATCGAGAAGCGCGCTCGTTTTCGGATTTCGGCGGCGTCTTCTTTTGGGACTTGGCCGAGCGAGGCCATTTCCTCGACTGCCAGCACTTCGATCTCAAGCCAGATTTCGAATCTTCGTGCATCTGACCAGATCCGGCTCATGTGGGGCCGTGAGTAACGCGCAATCACACAGAAAGAAGATAAGAGCGCGCACGAATGTCAAAAACGTTTTCCGTTAAAAAAAATCGCTCCGGCGAAAAATCACCGGAGCGACGTCGAAAAGTCTTCTGTCAATCAGCTTAGCAAACCTTTGCCCGCAGAAACTGGCCGTTGCTTTGCACCCGAACTTGACCGCTGGCAAAAAGATCTGCCACCGTCGCAACGGTCTCCTTGGGGTTCTTAGTGCAGGAACCGACGGCGAAAATCAAATCGCCAAGCGAAAGTTTTGTGCGCGGTTTTAGGATGAGGTTGTTCTTCTTCATAGCTTCCTTTGGTTAGAGCAGGTGTTGCGCCATTTTGTTCAAATTTAGTTTGCCGACCACTACCCCTCGGTATCTGAATCGTTTCTGGAGGCCGGTCCGCGTGTTTTAAAGCCCAGAGCGTTCCGAAAATGGGACAATCCTGTCTCATTTGTGAACACGGCCCTGGGGCGGGGATTACCGCTATTCCCGGCGTGGCACCTCATTCCATGGGAAAAAAATGCAAAAGTTACGACAACCAACACTATCAAGCGTTCCGCTTTTTGCCGGTAAGAGCGACGACGATGAAATAGAGAAGCGTGATCAAGACGCATGCTATCACGATCATGTGAAAATTGCCGCTTTCCTTGACCGCATTGATCAAGGCGGTTGTATCTTTCGACTCGATCATCGGGCGCGTAATCACTTTTTGGCCGAACCAAGTCAGGACAGAACACCAGAGCGCGGAACCCACCAAAGTCATCACGCTGAATGTGGTGAAGTTCATTCGAATTATTCCAGCAGGAATAGAAATTAGATGACGGATGACCGGCAAAAGCCGTGCAAAGAAAATGCCGCCTGCTTCATATCGATGAACCCATTCTTCAGCACGCTCGAGTTTCCGCTCGCTCAACAGGACGTAACGGCCCCATTTCGCGATGAAGACGCGTCCGAGCCACAATGAAACCCAATACGACACCGTGGCCCCGAGCCACGAACCGAATGTGCCTGCCGCGATAACGGCTAACGTGTTTAACTTTCCTTCTGCAGCGAGAAAAGCCGCGGGCGGAATAACAATCTCGCTCGGTACCGGGATGATCGAGCTTTCCATTGCCATGAGCAAAATAATCCCCAGATAGCCCCATTGCTCGACCCACTGAAACCATACTTGAACTAGATGTTGCATATTGTCATTCAGAGCGAAGTCGAGGAATCTCTCGAATCGGGTCGAATGAGTTCGCCCTAGTTCAGTCCAAAAACTAAAATCCGTAAACCAAAATTTAAATGTCCATTTATCGGCGCGTCCTCCATTACTACCAGCCGTTTTGGGGACAAACGGTTCTCGGCTTGTTTCTGTCTTTGTGTGGAATCGCCCTAAATCTACTCAAGCCGTGGCCGTTCAAGATTATTGTCGATCGGATCATTCCAGGCTTCAAAGGATCAAACCAAAATCTGGGCGATTACAGCGTAAAGTTATTTAGAATCCAATCGCCCCATCTTTCGGTTGCAGGCTGGGTCGCCGCGTTGTGTCTCGCTTTGATCGTCATCCAGGTGATTTGGAGCCTGCTAAGTTGGGCCACCACTTACATTTTTGTAAAAGCCGGACTGCAGGCGCTGCTCAAACTGCGCACCGATCTTTACTCCTATCTTCAGTCACTTTCCTTGAAATATCATGATGCGCGCCGTTCTGCCGACTCGACCTTTCGGGTCGCTTACGATTCGCAATCAATTCAAACGATCTACAACAAAGGTTTCACCAACATCTTCGGCTCGGCGATCACCCTGCTGAGCACATTTGTTGTCATGTGGCGAATGGACTGGCAGTTAAGTTTGCTTTCTCTTGTCATTATCCCGTTCCTCCTCGCCACCATCTATTTTTTTGCGACCCGTATCCGACAACAATCAACTTCCATCCAAGAGGTCGAAAGCGCGGTGCTTGTCCAAGCGCAGGAAGGTCTAAGCTCCATTCGAATGGTGCATGCCTTTGGTCGCGAGGATTGGGAGGTACGTCAATTTCGGGCACAAGCAGCGCAAAGTTTGCGCGCCAATCTCGAATTGACGCTAACGAATATGAACAGCGCGCTGGTGATCAGCACGCTCATGCTGATCAGCACGGCCGCGATGTATTATGTCGGAACGATGCACGTTCTGACCGGAACACTGACGCTTGGATCATTGCTGGTCTTTAGCGCCTACATTTTGATGCTCTACGGTCCGCTGGAACA
>Ga0335076_10008076_pt1 | contig 10617 bp, 5 predicted proteins | sample Lox_Sample_25_FD_206717 | JGI IMG/M metagenome (GOLD analysis project Ga0335076, IMG submission 206717) | Soil microbial communities from Loxahatchee National Wildlife Refuge, Florida, United States - Lox_Sample_2.5 | ecosystem: Environmental > Terrestrial > Soil > Wetlands | place: USA: Florida...
GCGCAAGGTCGAGAAACGGGACGCTGACTGCGGCCTGCGCCGCCTCCTGAACCGCCATGCCCGGACGGTACTGACGGCGATTCGGCGCCACTACCGCCCGATCGGCGAGCATTCGACGGCCTGTCCGTTCGGCTCTTTGAACCTGCAACGGACCTTGATAGACCACGGCGGTGGAGCCCGCATCGCCACGCGGTTCCGAGACCCTCCCGGGTCGCCCGCGGCGCGCGTCGGGAACCGGACGGGGAGCGCCGATCGCTGCGGTCGCGCTCCTCGTTGCGGCCGTCGTCGTCGTTCCGGCCGCGGCGGGCGGGGCCGCCCCGCCGCCGACGAAGCTGTGGGGGATCGAGATCGACGCAGGGCGCTCCCCGCCGCTCGGGCTCGCGGCCTTTCGCGGGTTCGCGGCAAACGGCCTCAACACGATCCTGACGACGCGGAACGGCTGGAGCGCGCCGCGGCATCGGCAGCTGGTCGGCCTGGCCGAACGGACGGGGCTCCGGCTCGTCGAGCCGTCGAGCCGGCCGCGGACGCACGCCGGACTGCGTGCGTTCAGAGCGGCGCTGGCCGCCGCCTGCAAGGCGGCGCCGACGGGGGTGGACTCGTGTGCGGTCGCGGTGGGGACGTCGGCGGCCGCCCGCTCCTGGATCGAGGCCGGGACCGTCCGCTACGTCGTCCTCGCGGTTGCCTCTCCGCAGGCGTTCACGGGTCTTCGCATCGGGTCGACGAAGAAGACGCACCTGATGGCGGTCGTCGCCCTTCCCGCCGCCGGATCGGTCGCCGCCGCGCTGGCGGCTCCCGTCGCGGCCGCGCTCGGTGGCGGCGCGGATCTCGCCGTGAGCGCCGACGGCGGCACAACCGGGCCGGCGCTGTCGTCGTTCCTCCGGCTGCTGAAGACGGCGAACGAGGACTCGTCGCAGCCCGAGGGGCCGCCGGGCGACACGGCGCCGCCGACGGCGCCGACCCATCTCGCGGTCGGCTTCACCAGCCTCGCCTCCGTCTCGCTCGCATGGTCGGCATCGACCGACGACGTCGGCGTCGGGGGCTACCAGTTCTTCGTCAACGGGACGTCCGCCGGCACGACGCAGGGCACGACCGGCGTTGTCACGCAGCTCGTCTGCGGAACGACGTACACGATCGGCGTCGAGGCGTTCGACGCGGCCGGGAACCACTCGCCGCGCGCGTCGGTCCAGGCGCAGACGGCGGCGTGCGGCGGCGGAGGCGGCGGTGGCAGCAGTGGCGGTGGCGGTGGTGGCGGTGGCGGTGGTGGCGGCGGCGGTGCGCCGCCACCCGACACGACGGCTCCGTCCCGGCCGACGAACCTCTCCGAGACGGGCTCGAGCGACACGGGCATCACCGCGGCCTGGACGGCGTCGACCGACAACGTCGCGGTCACCGGCTACCGCCTGTTCCTGAACGGGACCCGGATCGCAACGACGGCAACGCCCGGCTACGGCTTCACCGGCCTCTCCTGCGGGACCGACTACACCCTCGGGGTCGCGGCGTACGACGCGGCCGGCAACGTCTCCGGAACCGCCAGTTTCAGCGGCAGCACCGCCGCCTGCTCGACGGCGAATCTCTGGGTCGATGCGGACGGCGGCACCTGTACCCGGTCCGCCTCCCCCACCGGCCATGTCGACACGGCCGCCTGCGCCACCCTGGACGACGCCTTCGCCGCCGCGAGTTGCGGCGACACGGTCGAGATCGTCGCCGGAACGTATCCCGGCCAGTCGATCACCACCCCGAAGTCGTGCACGACGGACACCCCGGTCACCTTCATTCCCGACGGCTCGGTGACGCTCGGCGACGGGATCGACGACCAGATCGACATCGCCTCCAGCTACGTCACCTTCGACGGCGCCGGCTTCCACTTCGGCGCGTACCGCGACGAGGCCACCACGACCAATCTGACGATGAAGAACATCGGGTCGACCGGCCACGTCTTCTTCGTCGGCTCCTACGAGTCGATCATCGGCGGCAAGATCGGCCCCAACAACAGCTGCGAGACGGGCGACGAGGACGGCGCCCAGTTCTGGCCCGGCTCAAATCACATCCTGGTCGACGGCGTCACCATCCACGACATCTCCGACAACGGCAACCAGTGCGCGGGCACGCCCTACGAGGGATTCCACGTCGACTGCATCCAGCTCTTCAGCAGCAGCTACATCACGATCGAGAACAGCACCTTCTACGACTGCGCCGAGGACTCGGTCGAGGCGGATCCAGGCCCGTTCGACCACATCCTGATCCAGAACACGATGAGCGCACCGGTCGTGACGGCGGGCGCAGTCTTCAACATCGGCGAGGACTCCAATAGCGAAGACGGGACCTGCTCCGACTTCGTCATCCGCTACAACACCGCGCTCGGACCGGCCCCGGTCTTCCGCTGCGGCGGTGACGGATCGTCGAACAACCGGGTCTACGGCAACATCTTCGAGGACCTCTTCGACTGCGGGACGAACTTCACCTGCAGCTCCAACGTCACCGAGTTCACCGACCCGATCGGCACGGGGTCCACCGAGTGCGTGCCCGTCTTCGACCCTCCGAGCACGACGGTCGGCGACTACCACCTCGACCCGAGCGACACGTGCGCGAGGAACGCCGGCGACCCCGCCGACTATCCGCCCACCGACTTCGACGGACAGACACGACCGATGGGTGGCGCACCCGACGCCGGGGCGGACGAGGTCGGCTGAAGAGCCGACGATACGATCCGCGCATGCCGAGCGCTCTCGTCCTCGTCGAGAACAACTCGGTGCCGACGGACAGCAGGGTCTGGGCGATCTGCCTCTCGCTTCGCAGAGCCGGCTGGGACGTGACGGCGATCAGTCCTGCGGGCAGCGGCCGCGACACCGAGCGCGTCGTCGTCATCGACGGTGTGCGCATCCACCGGTTCCCGCTGTCGGAGGGCGCGGGCGGCGGGCTCGGCTACGCCCGCGAATACGGCCTCGCGCTCTTTCGGATCGCGACGCTCGTCCGTCAACTCTCCGGACGGGAGCGCTTCGACGTCGTGCACGCCTGCAATCCGCCCGACTTCCTCCTGCTCGCCGCGCTACCCCTGCGGCGCCGCGGCACGGCGACGATCTTCGACCACCACGATCTCAGCCCCGAGCTCTACGAGGCCAAGTACCGGCCGCGGCCGGCCGTCGACCGGGCGCTCAGGCTCGCCGAGCGCGGCGGATTCGCGATGGCCGACGTCGTCCTCGCGACGAACGAGTCGTTTCGCGAGATCGCGACGACCCGCGGCCGCAGGTCTCCCGACGACGTCTTCGTCGTCCGGAACGGACCCTCCGAGCGCGTCGACGCGCTCGGGCCCGACTCCGACCTGCGCGCGAAGGCGGACCATCTGATCGGCTACGTCGGTCTCATGGGATCGCAGGACGGCGTCGACACGGCCGTCGAGGCTCTCGCCGAGCTCCGCCGCCGCCGAGCCGACTGGCACGCCGTGTTCGTCGGAGACGGCCCGGCGCTTCCCGCGGCCCGCCGGCTCGCGTCGTCGCTCGGGCTCGACGGCTTCGTGTCCTTCCTCGGATTCGTCCGCGACCGCGACCGGCTCGCTCAGCTGATCGCGAGCTGCGACGTGTGCCTCTCGCCGGAGCCGCGGAATCCGATGAACGAGCGCTCGACATTCATCAAGGTTGCCGAGTACATGGCGGCCGGAAGGCCGGTGGTCGCCTTCGACCTGACCGAGACGAGACGGACGGCCGGCGACGCGGCGCGCTATGCGGCCGGGGACGATGCGGCGGCGTTCGCGGATGCGATCGACGCGGTTCTCGGCGACGACGAGCTCCGGCGGCAGATGGGCGACGAGGGAGTCCGCCGCGTCCGGACATCCCTGTCGTGGACCTACTCCGAGCGGTCTCTCCTCGAGGCGTATGCCCGCGCGCTCAGGAAAGCGGAGACGAGACGTCCCCGTGCGGCCGGCTCGGGCGCTTCATGAGTCGGACCGCCTGCCAGCGGTGGACGAGCTCGCGGAAGCCGTGGTCGGGGTGCCGCGCCTCGCGCCGCACGAACGAGCGTGCGTAGCCCCAGACGAGCCCCGTGGCCGCCAGATCGCGCTTCCCGACGACGCGGTACATCGTCCGTACCAGCAGATACAGCGGTCGGTACCACATGTAGTAGGAGACGGCTCCCTCGTTCGCCCAGCCGTCGAATCGATTCGCGTCGCGGACGCCGGTGGGGCGGTGATGGAAGTAGGGGAGGTCGGAAACGGTCGCCGTCTCCCAGCCCCGAAGGCTCGCGCGGACGACGTCGATGCCGTCCCAGCCCTGCCGCTCCTCGACAGGTGCGAGTTGCGCGAGGCACGCCGCGCGGTACGTCAGCGATGCGCCGCGGATCTTCGGGAACGTCACGTAGACGGGCTCCCACTCGCCGCCCCGACGCTCGTAGCACAGTCCCGACGCGATTCCGACGTTCGGCCTCCGCTCGAGCTCGTCGCGGAGCCGCTCGAAGTAGTCGGGCTCGTAGGAGATGTCCGCGTCCGCGTTCGTGATCAGCCCGGCGTCGAAGTCCAGCGTCGCGACTCCGGCGTTGAACGCCCGAGCGCTCGCGAATCCCCGGATCGGACGCTCCGGTGCCTCGATCGACAGCAGCCGAATCCACTCGTGGTCGGCCGCCAACGCGCGAACGACGTCGGCGGTGTCGTCGGTCGAGCCGTTCTCGACGACGATCCAGGCCTTCGGCCGCCAGGTCTGCGCGATCAGCGCGGCCCCGAGACGGCGAAGAGCGGCACTCTCGTTTCGGGCCGGGGTGACGACCGCATGGGTGTCGATCGCCGGGCCGGGCGCCATGACCCGACAGTAGTCAGGCGGTTTCCGGGTCACTACGGGACGATCGTCCAGCATCCGGCCCCACGGTCAAGACCCGCCGTGAACCACCGGATGGGCGAGGAATCAACCGCCGCCGGCGTGGGATGATCCCACTGTCCCCGCGGTTCGCCCATGTGGCGGGCGGCCGCGGCGGTCGTCGAAATGCGGCTACACGATTCGGGCGTCACTGCGGTCTGCGGGGCCTTTCTCCGGGCCTGCGTCGGCGTGCGCTCGGGCGCCGCCGCCCTCCTGGGCGTCGCAGTGGTCTCCGCGGGCGTCGCCTCGCCCGCCGCGGCGCCTGCGGCTCCGAACCGGGTGGAGGTCGTGACCTCGTCGGCGGCGGCACTGGCACGCGTGCTGAAGGCGCAGCCGGCGCGCATCGTGCGCGTCCTCGCGCCGCTCCATGCCGTCGAGCTCGAGCCGGTCGGCGATCTCCGCGCGTTTCTCGGGCAGGCTCGGCGCACGCCGGGTGTGGTGGCCGCGCGGCCGGTGATCCCGCGTGCATCAACGGCTGACCCGGCATTGACGACCGAGATCGTCTCGGCGCCGAGCGAGTGGCAGTACGGCGCAGCCGGCGTCGACCGTGTGCCGAGCGGCGTGCTCGCCGCCGCCGCCGGGCTCACGATCGCAGTGCTCGACACGGGCGCCGACACACGTGCCCCCGACCTTGCCGGAAAGGTGGCCGGCACCTACGACATCGGGAGCGGGGGCCGCATCGTCACCGACAGGAGCGGTCACGGAACGCTGGTCGCGTCGCTCGCCGCGGGGTCGGGCGCGAACGGCGCGGGAGTCGCCGGATTCGGCGGCGCGGCCCGGCTGCTCGTCGTCAAGCTGGCCGATGCTCCGGCGTTCTCCGATCTCGACGTCGCCGCAGGGATCCTCTATGCGGCACGTCACGGCGCGCGGATCATCAACCTCAGCGTCGCCGGTCGCACGCGGTCGCCGGTCGAGCAGAGCGCGATCGAGTACGCCGCCCGGCGCGGGATTCTGCTCGTCGCGGCCGCAGGCAACGACGCCCTGAACGGGAATCCACCCGAGTACCCGGCAGCCTTGCTCCAGCCGGTCGGATCGAACGGTGCAGGCGGGCTCGGGCTCGCCGTCGGCGCGTCGGACGTCAAGGGTGCGCGTGCGCCGTTCTCGGAGTCGGGCTCGTTCGTGTCGCTCGCGGCTCCGGGCGCGTCCATCTTCGGCGCGGCCCACGGCGTCGCGAGCGGTACCTCGTTCGCCGCTCCCGAGGTCGCCGGGGCGGCGGCGCTCGTCTGGGCCGCGAACCCGAGGCTCTCGGCCCGCCAGGTCGCACGGATCCTGGAGGAGTCGGCGTCGGGCGGCGGCGTCTGGACGCCGGATCTCGGCTTCGGCGTGATCGACGTCGCCGCAGCGGTCGAGCAGGCCGCCGAAGCCGCACAGGGCTGACGCATCCCCGGGCGACAGGGCGCTTTACGTGCCTCTTACACGGAGAGGCGTGGCGGCCTTACACGCGACCCTGCACTTTCGGGTAGCTCGGACGAGGGATTCGTCGCCCGAGCCGTAACGCCGATCGTGAGTGCGACCGCCGCAGCGGTCGACTGAAATACCGCCGCCGTCAACGACATAGGAGAGAGTCCCGTGCTGGGAGCCGCACCCAGAACGCGCCTCTGCGCAGCCGCGATCGTCATTGCGACCGTCGCCGCCGTTCTTCCCACGACGAGCGCCTTCGGGCGCACGGTGCCCGCCCAGGCGCCCGCCGCCTCGACGCCGCAGCTGTGGGCAATCGCGTTGGACGGCCGAAAATCGGCTCCGCCCCGGCTTCAGCTCTTCCAGCTCTTCGCGACTGACGGCCTGAACGCGATCGTGACGACCCGCGGCACCTGGACGACCGCGAGGCACACGCTGCTCGTTCGCCTGACCACGAAGGCGCACCTGCGGCTGATCGAGCCGCGGACCCCGCCGAAGAAGCGGTCCGGCACGCTCGCCCTGCGCAAGGCGTGTCGCGCCAAGGCCGTCGGAGCGGACTCGTGCGCCGTGACCCTGCCCACCGCGGCCGCGGCGAGCACGTGGGTCCGCTCAGGCCGCGTGCGCTACGTCGTGCTCCGCGTCGCGTCCGTCCAGGCGTTCACGAAGCTCCGCCTCGTCGGCACGAAGAAGACGCGGGTGATCGCGATCGTGCAGCTTCCCGCGACGGCGCAGATCGGCGCCGACTGGCAGACCGCGATGGCGGGCGCCGGAGGCGTCGGGCCCGATCTCGCGGTGACGGCGGGTGGTGGGACCTACAGCCCGGCGCTCGGCGCGTATCTCGGAACGCTCAGGGGGGCGAAGAAGGCGTCGTCGCAGCCCGCGTCGGCGGACGCCACCTCGCCGTCGGCTCCGACCAATCTCGGGGTCAGCGCCCCCGGCCGCGACTCCGTCACGCTCGGGTGGTCGGGATCGACCGACAACGTCGGCGTCAAGGGCTACCAGTACTACGTCAACGGAACGTCCGCCGGCACGACGCAGGGGACAACGGTCGTCGTCTCGCAGCTCGTCTGCGGAACGACGTACACGATCGGCGTCGAGGCGTTCGACGCCGCCGGCAACCATTCGACGCGTGCGTCGGTGCAGGCGCAGACGTCGCCGTGTCAGAGCGGCGGCGGCGGTGGCGGCGGTGGCGGTGGCGGCGGTGGTGGCGGGGGCGGCGCCGACTCGACGCCGCCGTCCGCACCGACGGGGTTGACGACCACGTTCGTGACCCAGACCGCAGTGACGCTCGCGTGGAGCGCGTCGACCGACAACGTGGCCGTCATCGGCTACGGCCTCTACGTCAACGGCCTGCGTATCGCCACGAGCCCGCAGCCGAGCTACGCGTTCTCCGGCCTGACGTGCGGCGCTCCCGTCACTCTCGGCGTCGACGCGTACGACGCGGCCGGGAACCGGTCGGCGGTGATCTCGCTGATCGTCTCCACCAACGCCTGCGTGGACGCAAGTCCGCCGACGGTCCCGACAGCGCTCCACGAGTCGTCCGCGACGACGACGAGCCTCACCGCCGCCTGGACCGCGTCGACCGACAACGTCGGTGTCACGGGCTACCGCGTCCAGGTCGACGGCACCGTCGCGGGAACGACGGCGGCGCTCTCCTACGGCGTGAGCGGCCTCGCGTGCGGCACGTCGCACCAGATCGTCGTCGACGCCTACGACGCGGCGGGCAACCGTTCGCCCCAGGTCTCCGCCACGATGGCGACCTCGGCCTGCCCGGCGCCGCCGCCCGGCGATACGCAGCCGCCGACCACTCCGACCGGCCTCGCCGTCTCCTCCCCGACACAGACCTCGGTGTCGCTGACGTGGAACGCCTCGACCGACAACGTCGGCGTCACCGGCTACGGCGTCTACGACAACGGAACCCTCGTCGCCTCGCCGGCCGGAACGAGCTTCACGCTCTCGGGTCTCGCGTGCGGGACCTCCCACACGGTCGGCGTCGATGCATACGACGCCGCCGGCAACCGTTCCGGCAAGGTCACGGTGAGCGCGAACACCTCGGCCTGCGCCGACACGCAGGCTCCGACCAAGCCGACGGGATTGGCGCTCGCGACGCGCACGGCGACGAGCATCTCGATCGGTTGGACCGCGTCGACGGACAACGTCGGCGTCGCGGGCTACGGGTTGTACGTGGGCGGCTCGTCGGTCGGGGTGGCGACGTCGACCGGGTACACGTTCACGGGTCTTGCCTGCGGGACGAGCTACACGCTCGGTGTCGACGCCTACGACGCGGCGGGGAACCGCTCGGCGCAGGCCACGATCGCGCTTGCGACCGGAACGTGTCCGGACACGACGCCGCCCTCGGTCCCGGCGGGTCTCTCGGTGGGCTCGGTCGGCCAGACCTCGTTGACGCTCTCCTGGAGCGCGTCCTCGGACAATGTCGGGGTTGCCGGCTACCGGGCGTTCCTCAACGGCTCCCAGAGCGGGACGACCGCGGCGACGAGCTACCCGTACAGCGGTCTTGCGTGCGGGACGAGCTACACGCTCGGCGTGGCCGCGTACGACGCGGCGGGCAACGTCTCGGGGACGGCCAGCGTCACGGGCGCCACGAGCGCGTGCTCGGGCCCGCCCGGCACGAACGCGAACCTCTGGATCGACGCCAACGGCGGTTCCTGCACGCGCTCCGCCTCGCCGGCGGGCTATGTGGACGCGACCGCCTGCGGCACGCTGAACGCCGCATACTCCGCCGCGAGCTGCGGCGACACGGTCGAGATCGCCTCCGGCAGCTACGCGGGCCAGACGATGACCGCGGCGAAGTCGTGCACGCCGTCGACGCCCGTCACCTTCATGCCGAACGGATCGGTCACCTTCACCGGCCAGATCGACGTCACGTCCAGCTACGTCACCTTCGACGGCACGAACTTCCACTTCAGCGCCTACCGCGACGAACCGTCGACCACCTACCTGACGATGAAGAACATCGGCTCGGTCGGTCACGTCTTCATCGTCGGTTCCTACGAGTCGATCCTCGGCGGCAACATCGGCCCGAACAACAGCTGCAACAGCGGTGACGAGGACGGCGCCCAGCTCTGGCCCGGCAACAACCACATCGAGATCAACGGCGTCACCATCCACGACATCTCGGACAACGGCAACCAGTGCGCGGGCGGCCCGAATTGCGTCGGTTGTCACGTCGACTGCATCCAGATGACCGCCGGCGCATTCGACACGATCGAGAACAACACGTTCTACAACTGCGCCGAGGACTCGATGGAGATGCGGCCGGACCTCGGGGCGCTTCACGACATCCTCGTGCAGAACAACATGAACGGCCCCATCGTCACCCCGGGCGCCGTCTTCAACGTCGGCCAGTCGGGTGATGTCTGCAACAACCTGGTCTTCCGATACAACACGGCCGCGTCCACGAGCCCGCTCTTCCGGTGCGGCGGCGCCGGATCGTCCGGGAACCTCGTGTACGGCAACATCTGGCCCGGCATGTCCACGTGCGGCGCGAACTTCACGTGCAGCTACAACGTGCTGGAGTCCGGCTCTCCGATCGGGGCGCACGACAAGGTCTGCACGCCGACGTTCAACCCCGCGACCACCACGACCGCCAACTACCATCTCGCGGTCGGCGACTCGTGCGCGAAGAACGCCGGCGACCCGTCCAACTACCCGGCGACGGACTTCGACGGGCAGGCCCGGCCGATGGGGACGGCGGCGGACGCGGGCGCCGACGAGGTGGGCTGACCGGGGCGGCAGCCGGACCTCGCCGGACGGCTAGTTCCGTCCGTCGGGGCGCTCACCGATACTGCGATTCGTGCGCGCCGTCGCCGTGCTCGTCGCTGCGGCCGTCATCGGCGCCGTGGCCTACGGGCACGTCGGCGCCTCCGGCGGGCGCGCCGACTCGACCCGGGTCCCGGCCGCGGCCGGAGGCACGCAGGCGCTCGCCAACGTGTTCGTCTCGACCGCGGGGAACGACTCCGGCTGCCGGCGCTCGCGTACGCCGGCGGCGTATGCGCCCGCGACGGCGTGCGCGACGTTGACGGCCGCGTACGGCCTCGCGTCGGCAGGCGACACGATCGACGTGAAGGCGGGTCAGTATCCCGGCGGCGACCTGCCCGCACGCTCGTTGGGAAGCAGCGTCGTGACGATCGCCGCTGCGCCCGGTGAGAGCGTGATGGTGACCGGCACGCTGTCGATCCATGCGAGCTACGTCACCGTCAGCAGGCTCGACCTCGCGCAGGCGTACAGCATCTACCAGGGTGCGAGCTTCGTGACGATGGAGAACGACACGGCGCCGCATGCGTTCATCGATGGGACGAACGTGACGGTGAGCGGCGGCGAGATCGGGCCGAACGACGCCTGCACGACGGGCCTGGAGGAC
>Ga0335076_10008077_pt1 | contig 10616 bp, 6 predicted proteins | sample Lox_Sample_25_FD_206717 | JGI IMG/M metagenome (GOLD analysis project Ga0335076, IMG submission 206717) | Soil microbial communities from Loxahatchee National Wildlife Refuge, Florida, United States - Lox_Sample_2.5 | ecosystem: Environmental > Terrestrial > Soil > Wetlands | place: USA: Florida...
ATGAAGCGCTGTTCACCGCCCCCGCGCATCCGCAATGGGGCGGAGCGGCGCTGGTCGGCGAAGACGGCAAGCTGCTCGGCATCGGCTCGCTGCTGGTGCAGGAATCTGTCGGCGGCAAGACGGTCGATGGCAACATGTTCGTACCCGTCGACTTGCTAGCGCCGATCCTTGCCGACATGCTCGCCAGCGGCCGCGCCGCGCGCCCGCCGCGCGCCTGGCTTGGCATCTACATCGCCGAGATGGAAGGCCGCCTGGTGGTGGGCGGCCTCGCCCCCGGAGGCCCTGCCGAGTGCGCCGGCCTGCAACTCGGCGACCTCGTGCTGGAAGCCGGCGGCGGACGGGTCACGAACCTTGCATCCCTGTTCCGCAAGATCTGGAGCTGCGGCCCCGCCGGAAGCGAAGTTCCGCTTACTTACTCGCGCCGCGGCGATACTTCTACTGTGCGCGTCCGCTCCGCCGACCGCAACGACTTCCTGAAAAAGCCGCGCCTGCACTGATGATAGAATGATACCCGCGCCGATTTGAAGTTCAGCTTGCGGGCGCCGAATCGCTGAAAAGCGGGGACAAATAAATTCCGCTAAAGAGACGCGCGAAGGCGCCCGTTTCTGCAAAAGCTGAACGGGCGTTTTGCTTTTTTGGGCGCGGATGAACGATCGTACTTCCCTGCTGCAGTCGCTGCTCGCCGAAAGGATCCTGGTCCTCGACGGCGCCATGGGCACGATGATCCAGAAGGAACGCCTCTCCGAGGAGCAGTTCCGCGGCGAGCGCTTCCGCGGCTGGGGCCGCGACCTGCGCGGCAACAACGACCTGCTCACGCTCACGCAGCCGGCCCTTATCCGCCGCCTGCACCTGGATTACCTCGCGGCCGGCGTCGACATCATTGAGACCAACACGTTCAACTCGACCTCGGTGTCGCTTGGCGACTACGGCATGGAGGAGCTCGCCTACGAGCTGAACCGTGCGGCCGCGCGTCTCGCGCGCGATGCAGCGGACGAATGGCAAAAGCGCGACCGCTCGCGGCCGCGCTTTGTCGCCGGCGCGCTCGGGCCGACGACCAAGACCGCCTCGATCTCGCCCGATGTCAACGATCCTGGCTTCCGCAACATCGGCTTCGACGCACTGGTCGCCGCCTACGGCGACGCGCTGCGCGGGCTGATCGACGGCGGCGCCGACCTGATCCTGGTGGAAACCATCTTCGACACGCTGAACGCCAAGGCGGCCCTGTTCGCCATCGAAAGCGAATTCGACAAGCGCGGCGCGCGCCTGCCGCTGATCATTTCCGGCACCATCACCGATGCCTCGGGCCGGACGCTGTCGGGCCAGACCACCGAGGCGTTCTACAACTCGGTGCGCCACGCGCAGCCGATCGCCGTGGGCCTGAACTGCGCCCTCGGCGCGAAGGAACTGCGCCAGTACGTCGAAGAACTCTCGACCATTGCCGAGGTGCCCGTGTCCTGCTATCCGAACGCGGGCCTGCCGAACGCGTTCGGCCAGTACGACGACACGCCAGGCAACATGGCCAGGGAGATGGGTTCCTGGGCGCGCTCGGGCTTCCTGAACCTCGCCGGCGGCTGCTGCGGTACGACGCCGGAACACATCCACGCCATCGCCGAGGCGGTGCGCGGCGTGCCCCCGCGCAAGCCGCCCGCGCGCGAGAAAGCGCTGCGGCTCTCCGGCCTGGAGCCGCTGAACGTCGGCAAGACCTCTCTTTTCGTCAACGTCGGCGAGCGCACTAACGTCACGGGCTCAAAGGCGTTCTCGCGCCTGATCCTGGCGGGCAACTACGCCGAGGCGCTGTCGGTCGCGCGCCAGCAGGTCGAGAACGGCGCGCAGGTGATCGACGTCAACATGGACGAGGGCATGCTCGACTCGGAGAAGGCGATGACGACCTTCCTGAGCCTCGCTGCCTCCGAACCTGATATTTCGCGCGTGCCGGTGATGGTCGATTCCTCGAAATGGAGCGTGATCGAGGCGGGACTCAAGTGCCTGCAGGGCAAGGGCATCGTCAATTCCATCAGCATGAAGGAGGGCGAGGCGGAGTTCCTCCGCCAGGCAAACCTCGTGCGCAAGTACGGCGCGGCGGTGGTCGTGATGGCCTTCGACGAACAGGGCCAGGCCGACACGCTCCAACGGCGCATCGCGGTGTGCGAGCGGGCTTACGACCTGCTGACCCGGAAAGCGGGCCTCGCGCCCGAAGACATCATTTTCGACCCGAACATCTTCGCGGTCGCCACCGGGCTGGAAGAGCACGCGCGCTACGGCCTGGACTTCATAGAGGCGGTGAAGTGGATCCGCGCCAACCTGCCTGGCGTAGGCGTCTCTGGCGGCGTGTCGAATCTCTCGTTCTCGTTCCGCGGCAACGACGCGGTGCGCGAGGCCATGCACACGGCGTTCCTTTACCACGCGGTCAAGGCCGGCATGACGATGGGCATCGTCAACGCGGGCCAGCTCGGCGTCTACGAAAAGATCGAGCCCGGACTGCGCGAGCGCGTCGAGGACGTGATCCTCGCCCGCCGCCCGGACGCCACCGAACGCCTGCTCGAGTACGCCGCCGGCGTGAAAGGCGGCGCACGCGCCACGGAGAAGGACGACGCATGGCGCCGCGGCACGGTGCAGGAGCGCCTGACGCATGCGTTGGTCAACGGTATCACCAGCCATGTCGTCGCCGACACCGAGGAGGCGCGGCAGAGTTTCAAAACCCCGATCGAGGTCATCGAAGGCCCCCTGATGGACGGCATGAACGTGGTCGGCGACCTGTTCGGCGCCGGCAAGATGTTCCTGCCGCAGGTGGTGAAGTCCGCGCGCGTAATGAAACAAGCAGTCGCTTACCTGCTACCCTACATCGAAGCAGAAAAGCGGCGCTCGGGCGACGCCGGCAGGCCGAAGGGAAAGCTGGTCATCGCCACCGTGAAGGGCGACGTGCACGACATCGGCAAGAACATCGTCGCCGTCGTGCTCCAGTGCAACAACTACGATGTGGTGAACCTGGGCGTGATGGTTCCCGCGAAGACCATTCTCGAGACAGCGAAGCGCGAGAACGCCGATGCGATTGGCCTGTCCGGCCTGATCACGCCGTCGCTCGAGGAAATGGCGCACGTGGCGCGCGAGATGGAGCGCGAAGGCTTCGCCGTGCCGCTGCTGATCGGCGGCGCCACCACCTCGCGCGCGCATACCGCGGTGAAGATCGCGCCCAACTATCCCGGCCCGGTGGTCTACGTGCCGGACGCATCCCGCTCGGTGGGCGTGATGCAGAATGTCCTGTCGCCGGATCAACGCGATGCGTATATCGCGGAGGTGCGCGCCGACTACGAAAAAATCCGCGCCCAGCACCGCGACAAAAGAGGGCCGGGGCCCCTCGTTCCGATCGCGGAAGCCCGCCGCCTGGGACACGCCATCGACTGGTCGTCCTACCGGCCGCCGCCTCCGCGCGCGCCCGGCATCACCGTGTTGCGCGACTACCCGGTCGAGAAACTGGTTCCTTACATCGACTGGACGCCATTCTTCCAAGCCTGGGAACTTTCCGGACCCTATCCGAAAATTCTCGAGGACCCGGTCGTCGGCGAAGCAGCACGCAAACTGCACGCGGAAGGGCTGGAGATGCTCGACAAGATCGTTCGCGAGAAATGGCTCAACGCCAGCGGCGTCTTCGGCCTCTACCCTGCAGCGCGGGTGAACGGCGACGACATCGAGATTTACAAGGACGAAAGCCGCAGCGCGGTGTCGATGATCTGGCACAACCTGCGCCAGCAGAACCAGAAGCCGACCGGCCGCGCCAACCAGTGCCTGGCGGATTTCATCGCGCCGAAGGAAGCCGGCGTCGCCGACTGGATCGGCGCCTTCGCGGTGGCGGCGGGCGGCTTCGAGGCGAAACTCGCGCAATTCGAGGCCCGGCACGACGACTACAGCGCCATCATGCTCAAGGTGCTGGCAGACCGCCTCGCCGAAGCCTTCGCCGAGCACCTGCACGAGCGCGTGCGGCGCGAGTACTGGGGTTATGCACCGGACGAGCAGCTGTCAGACGCGCAGTTGATCGCCGAAGCTTACCGCGGCATACGTCCGGCGCCAGGCTACCCCGCCTGCCCGGACCACACCGAAAAGGGCGCGCTATTCGAACTGCTGCAAGCCGGCAGGAACGCCGGCATCACGCTTACCGAATCCTTCGCGATGCTGCCCGCCTCCGCGGTATCCGGCTTCTACCTGTCGCATCCCGATTCGGCCTATTTCGCGGTCGGCAAGATCGGCCGCGATCAGGTGGAGGATTACGCCAGGCGCAAGGGCTTCACGATCGCTGAAGTCGAACGATGGCTCGCGCCTTACTTGGCCTACGAACCGGCCGATATAATGATTGCCACTTCAACCTAGAAAGAAAGCAATGGGCAAAGGCGACAAACGCACCAAGCGCGGCAAGATCTACAAGGGCAGCTACGGCAAGTCGCGCCCCCACCGCGCCAAGAAAAAGGCAAAAAAGAAGTAACTCAGTTCTCTTCGCGCCTGCCGACCGGCAGGCCGAGCGCCTTCAGCTTCCGGTAAAGGTGCGTGCGCTCCAGGCCGGAGCGTTCCGCCACTTTCGACATGCTGCCATTCTCTCGAGCGAGCAGGTGCTCGAAGTAAAGCCGCTCGAAGGCTTCGCGCGCTTCGCGGTAGGGACGATCAAGCGCGATCTCGGGCGGCGGCACGGTGCCGGCCTGCGCGGCCAGTACGCGCTCCACATCCGCCAGGCCGATATCCTCTTCGAGCGCACCGAGCGCCAGATTCTTGACTGCGCTTTCCAATTCCGCCAGGTTGCCCGGCCAGGAGTGATGACGCAGCGCGTTCAGCGCCGCCACCGACAGTCGCCGCGGCGGACAGGCACGCCCTTCAACGAGCTGCGCGAGCATCAGCGCGGCAAGATCCGGCACGTCCTCGGCGAAATCGCGCAGCGCGGGCAGCTTCAGCACCAGTTCGCCCAGGCGCGCGAGGGTACCGGCGTCGAACTCGTGCTTGTCGATCAGCGCGCGCGGATCCAGCGTCGAGAACGAAACCACGCGCGCCTTGTGCTTGTCCGCACGCGCCAGCAGGAACTCGAGGTTCTTCTGCGCGGCGCGCCCGAGGCGCGCCAGGTCGCCGACGAACAGCACGCCGCCGCCCGCGCGCGCCAGCATCTCGGACGAAGGCTCCTCCAGCAGCTCGGGCCCGTCGACGAACGGCGCGCCGGCAGCCGCCAGCAGCCGGGCGAACAATTCCGGTCGCATGCCGCGTTCGCCGCGCAGCATTACCGGCGAGCCGGACTGCGCCAGTTGCGCCAGGCGCTTGCGCGTATCGGCCAGCGCCTGCGAGCGGCCAAGCCCAGCGAGTGAGAGCTCGCGGGGCGCCGCGGCCCCATTGTTGCGCAGCGCGCGCTTGACAGTAGCCAGCAGGCGCTGCAGCGCGATCGGCTTTTCCAGATAGTCGAGCGCTCCGATGCGCGTTGCTTCGACCGCAGTTTCGATGGTGCCATGCCCGGACATCATCACCACCGGCATGCCGAGCTGCCCGGTCGCGGCCCATTCCTTGAGCAGCGAGATGCCATCGGTGTCCGGCATCCAGATATCCAGCAGCACCAGGTCCGGGCGCTGATGCTCGCGCAGGCGCCGCGCTTCGCCCGCGCTTTCCGCGAGCAGCACCTGGTGACCCTCGTCGGCGAGGATCTCCGAAAGCAACTCGCGGATGCCGACTTCGTCGTCTACGACCAGGATCTGCGCCATGGTTCTATGCCGCCTTCGCCGCGGTTTCGGATGCGGGCAAAAGGATCGTCACGGAGGCCCCCTTCGCGACGCGGTTCTCGATCGCCAGCTCGCCGTGGTGTTCATCGACGATCTTTTTCACGATCGCCAGACCGAGTCCGGTGCCGCGCGGCTTCGTGGTGACATAGGGTTCGAATATCCGCGCCATCATTTCCTCGGGGAATCCACCACCGTTGTCGGTAACCGAAAGACGCACCTTGTCTCCCGCCGCCTCGGTGCAGACCTCGACCATCGGCTGTTCGACGGAATTCTTGCGCTGTTCCAGCGCATCCTGCGCGTTCTGCACCAGATTGTGGAGCACCTGCCGGATCTGCGCCGAATCGGCGCGCACCTGCGGCAATCCCGGCGCGAGCCTCTTGGCGATCGGCGCTTTCGACGTCTCGTACAGCGCAAGCACTTCCTGTACCAGCGCGTTCAGGTCCAGTCCGGCGAACACCGGCGCCGGCAGGCGGGCGTAGTCGCGGAAATCGTCCACCATGTTCTTCAGCGCCGCCACCTGGTTCACGATGGTGCGGGTTCCCCGCGCGAGGGCTTCGGCATCTTCCGCCGAAAGCTTGGCGGCGAGCTTCATCTCCAGGCGCTCCGCCGAGAGCTGGATCGGCGTGAGAGGGTTCTTGATCTCGTGCGCGAGGCGCCGCGCGACCTCGGCCCAGGCCGTGGCACGCTGCGCCTGGATCAGCTGGGTGATGTCGTCGAATACCAGGACGTAGCCGCCCTCCGGATCCTGCTGCAGGGCGGTGCCGCGCACCAGCAGCGTCTTGCCGGTACTCTTGAGTTCGACCTCCTGCTGCCAGGCCAGCGCGCCGTGCGCGCGGAACTGCTCGCGCATACCGGCGGCGAATAGATCCAGGTCGTCGCCCAGGATCGCCTGAGCGCCATGATTGGAGATCGACAGCGCCAGGTCCCGGTCGAACACCAGTACGCCAGCGGAGAGCGTGGCAAGAATATTCTCCAGGCGCGCTTTCGCGCTCTCGAGCGCCATGCGATTGTCATCCACGACGCGACGCGCCTCGCCCAGCTGGCGCGTCATCGAATTGAACGATTCGGTGAGCACGCCCAGCTCGTCGCGGCTGGTCACGGGCGCCTGGCGCGTGAAGTCGCCGCGCGCCACCGCCTGGGTCGCCTGCGCGAGATTGGCGAGCGGCTCGGACAGCCGATTGGCAAGCAGGACCGCGAGCGCGATCGCCACCAGCAACGCCATCGACAACGCCAGCGTGAGCGTCACGATGTAGATGCGCTTCAGTCCCTGGCGAGAAAGGGCGAGCTCGCGGTAGTCGCGGTAGGCGGCCTCGACCGCCTCGGCGCTCCTGCCGAGCTGCTCGGGCACCGTCTGCCGCAATTGCAGGTAGCGCGGTTCTTCGGCAAAGCTGAAGCTCGCCACCGGCACTACCACCCGCAGCGCGAGCGGCCTGCCCGCGGCCGCATCGACCGCGGCGTAGGCGCGCGCGCTGCGCGCCTGGCGCAGCACCTGCAGGCTCGGGAGATCCGGCACAAGACGAGATACGTCCTCGCTGGCACTCGCGAGCACGCGCCCGCCGCCGTTGACGACGACCGCTTCCTGGACGCCCGCCTGGTCGCGCAGGCGGCCGAGCACGCCGACTTGCTGGCTTGCAGGCCGGTCGGCGAGTTCCGCGGCGATGGCGCGCGCACGCATCTGCAAATCCGCCAGCCGCTGGTCAATCGCCGCCTGGCCAAGGCTGATGCCGCCTTCCAGCGCGGCGTCCACCTTCACATCGAACCAGGATTCGATGCTCTTGGACAGAAATTGCACCGACACGGTATAGACCAGCACGCCGGGAACGACCGCCATCACCGAAAGCAGCAGCAACAGGCGCACGGTGAGCCGGGACCCGAACGCACGTTCCCGGTACTTGCGCCAGACGCTGCGCATCTGCCAGGCCACCAGAGCAGCCAACAGGCCAGCGAGCGCGGCATTCAGACCGAGCAGCAGCGGATAGTGCTGGGTGAACAGCGTGGTATTGCCGCTTGCCGTTGCGAGCAGGAACAACAGCACGCCCGCGAGCGCGGCGCCGAGGATGATCAGCAGCCTCATTTGGCTTCCACCTCCCTCGGTTCCTTCACCTCGCGGTTTTCGACCGGCGCGGGGACTGGGGCAGCGAACGATGCTGGCGGACGGAAGGTGAAGCGCTTCCACGGTGATTCCAGCTTCAGCTCCCGATCGGTAATCGCGCTCAGCTGGAAAGGCTTGGGCAGCAGCGCGACGTCCAGGCGCATGCGCACCGCGGCGTCGTAGTTTGCCTCCGAGAGGCCGGCGGAACGCTCCACCACCGGCCAGTTGCGCACGCGGCGCAGAACGTTCAACGCTTCCTCCAGCGTGGGGTAGTTCTGCTGCAGCACGCCGGTCGAGAGCCGATAGTGGCGCGACATCGGGTGGTAGGACAACCGCAGCTGGATCCGCTTGGCGACGGCCTTTTCGTCGAACCAGTACCAGCGCGGCCGGGTCAATTCGAATTCGATCACGAAATACAGCGGCACGCCGTTCAGCACGATTTCAGCAAGCCGGGGATTCAGCTCGAGGGCGAAATCCGCGGCGAGCACGACGCCTTCCTCGGTCGCGCTCAGGCGCGCGTCGGTAACCTCGATTTCATCGGCGCAGACGGTAAACGCGGCGCCCAGCGCAAGCGCGGCAAACAGTTTCCTAAGGACAGCGATGCCTCGCATGGCGCGTCGCCTCGGGCCCGTTCAGGCCGTCTTCTCTATCAGGGCAAAGAAAAATCCATCGTGTCCGGGGCCGGGCAGCAGTTGCGCGGGAGCGCCGTCCGCCAGAGGCGCGTGGCGCGCGCCCGGCGTGCGCGCAGCGAAAGCGTCGATCACCGCGCCGTTCTCCTCCGGGAATACCGAACAGGTGACATACAGCAATTTACCATCCGGCGCGAGCGTGCGCCAAAGCGCATCGAGGATGCGTGCCTGCCGCGCCGCGAATGCCGCGACGTCGGTCGCCCGGCGCAGCCACTTGATGTCCGGATGGCGCCGTGCAACGCCCGAGGCGGAACAAGGCACGTCGGCCAGGATGCGATCGAACGCGGCCCCGTTCCACCAGGTCTCCGGCGCACCGCAATCGGCGGCGCGCACCTCTGCCGCCAAGCCGAGGCGCGCGAGGTTGCGCTTCACATCCGCACTGCGCGCCGCGTCGATGTCAAGCGCGGTCAGCTCGACATCGGCAGTCTCGGCGATGTGCGCGCTTTTGCCGCCCGGCGCTGCGCAAGCATCGAGCACGCGCTGGCCTGCACGCAGGTCCAGAAGATTGGCGGCGCGCTGCGCCCCGGCGTCCTGCACCGACACATCACCGGCGGCAAAACCTGGCAGCCGGTCGACCGGCACGGGTTTTTCGAGCAGCAACGCCGCGGCGCCGACGCGACGCGCCGGGATTCCCTCCGCGACAAGGCGCTGGCCATAGGCATCTGCCGTGGTGCGGCGCACGTTCACACGCAGGCACATCGGCGGATGCTGATTGCCGGCCGCCAGCATGCTTTCCCAACCGGATGGATAGGCTGCGCGCACGCGTTCGATCCACCAGGCCGGGTGCTGGTGGTGCGCGACTGGATCCGCGGCAAGCCGGGCTTCGAGGGTCGGCCGCGCGCGCAGGTAGCCGCGCAGCAGCGCGTTCACATATCCTTTCGCGCCCGTGCGCCGCATCGCCACGCAGGCGCGCGCCGCCTGGTCGACCACCGTATAGTCCGCATAGCGGCCGGATTCGAGCGCGTAAAACGCACACCACAGCAATGCTTCGACCAAGGGATCGGCGGCGCCGGCCCGGCGCGACAGCGCGGCCACGATGGCCTGCGAGCGCCCATAGCGGCGCAGCGTGCTGTAGCACAGATCGGCCAACGCGGCGCGCGAGGCGGGTGGCGATTCCTCGGCGACGCTCTCCAGTTCGGCGGTCAGGCTGCGTCCCGCCGCCACGCGCGCAACCAGCGCCGCCGCAGCCGCGAGCGCTTCAGCGAGCGGCGCCAAGGCGATCGCCCGTACGTACGGGGAAACCGCGCAGGAATTCCGCCGCGGGCAGCCGCGTTCCGCCCGCGCGCTGCAATTCGGTCGCAAGCAGCGCGCCTTTGCCGCAGGCAACCAGGACGCCGGACGTACCGGCATCCAGCACTAAACCAGGGGCGCCCGAATCTGTCGCGCAACGCGCGCGCCAGATTTTCAATTGCGCGCCGCCAAGCAGCGTACGGGCGCCCGGGGTCGGGCGCATCGCGCGAATCTGGCGCTCGAGTTCCTCGCACGGGCGGCGCCAGTCGATTTTGCCGTCCTCCTTGTCGATCTTGCGCGCGTAACTCGCCCCGCTTTCAGGCTGCGGCACCGGCCTGGCGCGTCCGCTTTCCAAATCAGCGAGCGCGCGCACGATCGCCTCGGCACCGAGCGCGGCCAGTTTGTCGTGAAGGGTCTGCGCGTCGTCATCTGCTGCGATCGGGAGCGGATGCCGGGCCAGCATCGGACCGGTGTCTAGCCCGGCATCCATTTGCATGATGGTGATCCCCGTCTCGCGGTCGCCAGCAAGCAACGCGCGCTGGATGGGCGCAGCGCCGCGCCAGCGCGGCAGCAACGACGCATGGATATTGATCGCACCATGCGGCGCGACGGCGAGCGCGCCGGATGGCAACAGCATGCCGTAGGCGGCAACCACCAGCACCTCCGGCCGCGCAGCCGCCAGCCGCGCAAGAGCGCCTTCGTCCTTCAGCGTCGGGGGCTGGAAAACATCGAGCCCGTGTTGCAGCGCGAGCTTTTTGACGGCGCCGGGCGTGGCACGCAGCCCTCGGCCTGCGGGGCGATCCGGTTGTGCGAGTACCAGCGCGGGCTCGTGGCCCGCGGCGATCAGCGCCGCCAGCGCCTGCG
>Ga0335076_10008078_pt1 | contig 10616 bp, 7 predicted proteins | sample Lox_Sample_25_FD_206717 | JGI IMG/M metagenome (GOLD analysis project Ga0335076, IMG submission 206717) | Soil microbial communities from Loxahatchee National Wildlife Refuge, Florida, United States - Lox_Sample_2.5 | ecosystem: Environmental > Terrestrial > Soil > Wetlands | place: USA: Florida...
CCTCGCCGAATTGGCGGGCGGCGTCCTCCTAGCCCGCGCCGTAGCCGACCCGGCGCTGGCGCAGGAGATCGCGGAGGCGACGCTCACCAGCCTGCGCAAGCAGGCGAGGGCGGTCTCACAGGGCGCTGCCTGACCTTCGCGGCTGAGGTCGAAGGCTCAACCCGGCCTCGGACTGAGGCGCGTCCATGCGCTCGACCGCACGATGATGTCTCGACGCGAGCCGACTCGACGGCATCACCCGAATTTGCCGCGCCGCGCACGCGCTCATTATCTTGTCTTCGCCGCCGAAGGACTTCGCCGTCCCTTCGTATCCGAGACAGGCGAGGCGATAGATGAGCCGACGTGTGGTCTCGCCGTCAAAATAGCCGCCGTGGACGTTGATGCGCCACGAGGCTGGGCAGAGCGGCGAGCACCTGAGCAAAAGCAACACGTGCTCGTACCACGGAATGCGGCCACCGGGGTCGCGGGCCTTGTAGTTGCGAGCCCTGGTCAACATTCCCCTGTCGCCGGGGCCGTCGACATAATCGGTGCAGTCGAAATAGGTGAAAGCGTTGGCGACATCCTCGAACTGCTTCGGCGTGGCGGTCGAAGGATTTTCCGACAGATCCTCGAGGGTTTTGTCGCCGATCCGAAGGCGCGCCAGCACGCCGGATTCGCCGATCTTGCCGAAGCCTTCGGACAGAGTCTCGACATTGCCGAGCCGGTAGCCATAGTTTCGCGCTCGGGTCGGAAAGCTGAAGTAGTTGACGATCGTCGAGATCAACAGCAGCACCTCGTCGCCTTCGTTGCTGAACAAATAGGCCTCGCGGAACCGTCGAAGCGAGGAGGCGAGCGTATTGGCGCGGGCGCTCAACAGGGTTTCGGCCGGGATATCCGGCGAAGCCAGAACGAAGCGCGCGAGGGTGAAGATATGTCCGATCTTTCCGGGCGCCTCGCCGATCAGCTTCTCGCCTTTCGACTGATCGCGCATCTGGCCCGACAATCTGGTGCGGATCGCCTCCCTGTCGAACACGTTCGACAGCACCCGGATCGCCTCGGTGACGACGAGTCCGCCCATGCTGTGGCCGATGAACGAGAGCGAGACGCGATTGCGCGACCATTTCCCGGCCGTGCTGAGGAGCGCGCTCGACGCTTCGTGATCGATTTGACGGATCACTTCGACAAGGTCAGGCACGCCGTAGTTGAGGGCGCGATAGACGTCCCGGAAATAGACGATGCCGCGCAGCAGAACGATCACCGCAATCAGGGCGAAGAGCGAGACCGCGGTGAGAGTGAGCGCCAGCGTGAGCCAGCCAGGCCAGCCCCCGGCCGGGTCGAAAAAGCCGGTACCCCAGCCGATCAGGCGCAGCGCCAGAATCGCCGCAGCGGCGACGAAGATGGACAGCGGCGTCAGCGGCATCGCTTTCAGGCTGGTTCCCAGGACCTTGCCGATCGATTCGGAAGGCCAGCGATAGCCAATGCAAACGACCCTCCGCCGGGGATCATCGAAGATCGCGGCCTTGTCGGCTTCCAGCGCATCGAGCGCGCTCTTGTAGAAACCGAGCGCGCTCGCCGGCGGGCTATTGAACCCATGGACCATGAGAACGAGGGTCGCATTGGTGTGGGGGTCGTCCGGAGGGACCAGGATGCTCGCAATCTGCTTGACGGCGTCGTCAGCCGGAACGCTGCGAAAGGCAGCCGGATATTTGGTGTCAGGGCTGGCGGGGGGATCGACGTTGTCGGGCGCCGTGCTCTCGATGAAATAGAAGTTGACCCCCTCGATCTGGCCCGTGGCGGCCGAGACGCGAAATTCGGACATTTTTTCCCCCGCGAACATTTGGCTGGTGGGAATTGCCAGTCCTTCCTTTCCCTGTGAGTAAGCACGGGCAGTGCGGCAGAGATGTGATGGGCGTCACAAGCCGAAGTTTCGCGGCGCATCGCCCGACAGCCGCATTCAGCGCCGGAGGCCGCCCGGGCGCTCGCAGGCGACCCGTTTCGCTAGCGCCAGCGCCGCGGCGCGTTCGAGATGGGCGCGCATGCGCGCCGACGCGGCTTCGGGATCGCGCGCCAGGATCGCTTCGGCGACGGCGCGGTGCTCGCGCACCGAGGCCTTGAGCACCGCGGGCGTCAGCACGTCGCTGACTTGGGCCATGATGAGCGGCAATTGCAGCCGCGCCGCCAGCTCGCGCAGTTGAAGATTGTCGGCAAGCGCCATCACCGCGTCGTGGAAGGCGGCGTTCTCTTTGAGATAATCGCAAGGGTTGCGCGCCGCGTCGGCATAGATCGGCTGGATCGCTGCGACAAAACGCGCTCGGCGCCCGGGATCCTCTGTTGCGGCGCCGAGGCGGGCGGCGAGCGCCTCCATTTCGATCCGGATCAGGAACAGTTCGCGGATCTCGCGTTCGCCCAGACGCCTGACAATGGCGCCCCGGTGCGGCCAGTGTTCGATCAGTCCCTCGGCGGCCAGCCGCCTCAGCGCCTCCCTGACCGGCCCACGGCTGACTGCGAACCGGGCGGTGAGATCGCATTCAACGAGGCGTAATCCCGGTTCGAGCCGGCCGGCAAGGATGTCCTCGCGCAACTCCCCAACGATGAAGGCGACGGTCGCGCCATGCGCCGGCGGGACGGGCGCGCGCCCGCGCCGCGCTCGTGTCCCGCTTCTGGCCGCGGCGTTTGACATGGGCCCCGCTCTCCCAATATTGTCCTACAATCGTCCTACACCCGTTTCTCAGCGGCGGGAAGCGGGCGGCTCGGACGGCGGGAGAATCGCCCATGCTGATCGGCAAGCCCGGAGCCGCCAGGACGGCGATCGCCGCGGCGTCGAGCGACCGGATCATGGTGCGCGGCCGCGACCTCGCGCGCGACCTCATGGGCGCCCTGACTTTCACCGAGTTCGCCTTCCTGCTGGCGGCCGGCAAGGCCCCGAGCGCGGACCAGCGCTTCTTTCTCGATCTCGCCCTGGTTGCGCTCGCCGAGCATGGCCTGACCCCGTCCGTGCAGGCGGCGCGGATGACCCTGGACGCCGATCCCGCCGCGCTGCAGGGCGCAATCGCGGCCGGCGTGCTGGGCTGCGGAACGGTCATCCTCGGCGCGGCCGATCTTTGCCGCCGGCTCATCGAAGACGTGCTGGCGCGCGCCGACGCCTGCGGTTCGCTCGAAGTGGCGGCGCTCGCAGTTGCGCGCGAGCACAAGAAGGAGCGCAGGGCGCTGCCCGGCTACGGCCATCCGCTGCATAAGCCTATCGATCCGCGCGCCGAGCGGATGATCGCGCTCGCGGGCGAGCGCGGCGTCGCCGGCCGCTCGGTCGAGGCGGCGGTGACTCTGACCCGGGCGGCGGAGGAGGTTTGGGAGAAGCCGCTGCCGATGAACGTGTCGATGACCATCGCCGCGACGCTCCGCGACGTCGGCGTCCCGCCCGGCCTCATTCGCGCCGTGCCGATCCTTGCCCGCACCGCCGGCCTCATCGCCCACTGCATCGAGGAGGCCGAGACCCCGATCGGCTTCCTCATGGCCTCGAAGGGCGAGGAGACGATCCATCACGCCGCCGCCGAAGGCGCCGCCTGATGGCGATGGTCGAGCCCGCAATCGAATCTGCGGCGTGGGAAGACCAGGCGCGCGCGGACGCGCCGCTCTATCTCAAGCAGATCGAGTATCTGTTCGAGCATTCGCGTTTCTATCGCATGAAGCTAGAGCGCGCCGGCTTCGCGACCCATGGCGCCGTCGGCGGCCTCGAGGCGATCGCGGCGCTGCCGCTGACCGAAAAGGACGAGCTCAGGCGCTCGCGTTCGGCCGACGAGCCGATCGGCGCGCACCTGGCTGCTGCGCCCGAAGAAATCGTGCGCATCTATTCGACCAGCGGCACGACCGGAACGCCGAGCTATATCCCGCTCACGGCCGGCGATCTCGAAGTCTGGGTGCGCACCTCGGCACGCTCCTACGCGGCCTCGGGCATTGCCCGCGGCGAGCGCGTCGTCTCGACCTATAACGCCGGCCCGTTCGTCGCCGGCGCGGCGCTCGGGGCGTTCGACCGGCTCGGGCTCTGCCACATCCCTCTCGGCTCCGCGAACACGGAGCGGCTGATGGCTGCAGTCGAGCTGCTCAAGCCAACCGCTGTCGTGATGACGCCGTCCTATGCGCTCCATCTCAGCGAATGGGGAAAGGCGCGCGGCCTCGATCTCGCCGCGTCAAGCGTGAAGCGGGTGATGGTCGCGGGCGAGCCGGGCGGCGGCGAGCCGGCGATGCGGGCGAAGCTTGAGGCGGCGTGGGGCGCGAGCGTCACCGAGGCCATGGGGATCGGCGACATTTCGGTTTCCCTGTGGGGCGAATGCGAGCAGAAGGCGGGCATGCATTTCAGCGGCCGGGGGTTCGTCCATTTCGAACTGATCGACCCGGTAACCGGTGCCGAGAAGCCGCTCGTGGACGGCGCCGAGGGGGAGCTGGTCCTGACCCATCTCGTCAACCGGTCGGCGCCGCTGCTGCGCTTCCGCACCCGTGACCACGTGCGGCTCGGCGTGGGCCAATGCGCCTGCGGGCGCACGAGCCCGCGCGTCCGCTGCATCGGGCGCACCGACGACATGCTGATCGTGCGCGGCGTCAACGTCTTTCCCTCGGCTCTGCGCGAGGTCGTCAACGAGTTTGCCCCCGCCGTCGCCGGGGTCATCATGATCCGCCCGCGCGCGCCCGGCGTGCGCCAGGAGCCGCCGCTGCCGGTCAGAGTCGAGCTCGCTCCGGGCGCTGAGGTCGAGGGCCTCGCCGACCGCATCCGCGCCCGCGTTCGTGATAAGCTTCTGGTAACGACCGAGATCGAACTCGCGCCGGCGGGCGCTCTCCCGCGCAGCGAATACAAGTCCAAACTGGTCGAGAAAGCCTGAGGGAGGACAAGATGCAAAAGCTTCAGACCCAGGGACTGCATCACATCACCTTGGTCGGCGCCGACCGGCAGACCTCGATCGACTTCTGGGAAGGCCTGCTCGGCATGCCGTTCATTTTCGAGCAGCCCAACCTCGACAACGCCGGCGAGAGCCACATCTATTTCGATCCAGGCGACGACCGGCTGATCACCGTGTTCACCCGCGAGGACCGTAAGCCGGTCAAGCGCCGTACGCCGACCGACACCGGCTGCGTCCATCACATCGCCTTCAACGTGTCGCGCGCCGTCTTCATGCAGATCGTCGAGCGGCTCGGCGCGCGCGGCGTGCCGAATACCGGCGTGCGCGACCGGATGATCTTCGACGCCGTCTATTTCGAGGATCCGCTCGGGCTCCTGATCGAACTCTCGTGCTGGAAATTCGACGCTCCCGCAGGCTTTACCCGCTCCGACGTGCTGTTCGCCGCCCACAATCTTCGCGTCGCGCGCGGCGACCGCGCGATCATGGAGGTTCACATCGCCGACGCGATCGAGGGTCTCGTCAAGTCGGCGAGCAAGAGCCTGTCGGCGGACCGCGCGCCGAAGGACCCATACCGGCTGAGCCACGCGCCTGAACTCATCGCGAGCAGATAGCCGAATCCCAGCCAAAACCCCCAAACCGGAGGAAGCGTCCAATGTCGGTAATCAAGCTCCACGTCATCAAGCCGAGCGTCAACAACATGACCGCGCGCGTGTTCATCCGCGCCGCCAAGCTCGATTTCACCGAGGACGACGTTTACGGCAAGACCCGCACCGAGGACTTTCTCGCGAAGAACCCTGCGCATCTGACGCCGATGATGGAAGCGCCCGGCCTGCCGAGGGGCGTGATGTGGGAGAGCTGCGCGATTATGCAGTATCTGGCGAACAAGCATCATCTGGACAAGCTCTATCCGACCGAGCCGGAGAAGCGGGCGATGGTGGACAGCGCAATGTTCTATATCGTCGGCACGCTCTATCCCTACATCGTCCGCTCGACCTATGGCGCGCTCGGCTTCCCGCAATATCCGGGCGAGGTCGGCGCGAGCGACGCGACACCGGCGGAGAAGGAGAAGGCGCAGAAGGCGGCGGTCGGCGCGGTCGGCGAAACGCTGGACGTGTTCAAGAAGTTCTATCTCGACGGCAAGACCTTCATCGGCGGCGACCATCCCTCGATCGCCGACATCCGCCTCGCCGCGAGCCTCGAGTTCCTGAAAGTCATCGACTACCATTTCCCGGAATGGGCCAAGACCTACATGGCCGCCGTCGCCAAGGCCCTCGGCGACGACTACGCCGAGCCGGCGAAGGACGTCGAGGGGTATATTGCGTATGTGAAAGGGAAGAAGGGGTAGGGTCGGGGCAGAGAAGCAGGCTTCGGTGCGAAGGCGCCGAAGCTCGCTCGACACCGCCTCGACCGGCTGCCGGTCAGCCCCGCCGACAGAGAGAGGATTGCCCACGGCAACGCCGAACGGCCGTTCGGGATTTAGACCGCGGGCCGGTCCAGCGAGTCAGCGCTTGAGCGCGTCGACGATGGCGTCGATGGTTTCGACATTCGCTTTCGCGTTGCAGGCCGGGGTGGTCGCGATCACCGAATTCTCGATATAGCGCTTGGCTTCGCCCGACAGCGTCCAGTCCATCGGCGGCTCGTAGTCCTGGATGCGCCCGCCCATTTCGACCTTGCCCTTGCAAAGCGCGAGGGCGGCGTAATTGGAGCCGCCGCCGGTCATCCGGGAGACATAGGGGTCCGCCTTCCCCAGCTTCGACTGGCCGACCAGCTTCATCTCGCGCGCGAGATGGGATTCGTGCGCGCCCATGCTGGCGAAGAGGCCAAACAGAGGCGCAAACACGTCGTTGACAGCGAGCGCCGTCGTCGGCTTGGACGCTTGCGCGTCGCGGTAGCCGACCAGCACGAACACAATGTCGAGCGGATCCTTCTCGCCCGCGCGATTGCGGATCGTCCGCAGGGAGCGCTCCATCTCGCGCAGCGTCTCGGCGCCGGCGTCGTCGAAATAGCCGCCGTCGAGAATGTGGTCCACCTGCCGGTCGTTTGTCCCGCAGCGGGCGGCGGGGAAGCTTCCGCCTGGGCTCACCCAGGGAAAGCGGGCGCCGTTGAGGATCGCGGTCGAGGCCGCCACGTCATGCCCGACGCTGGCGAGAAAATCGTCGGCGTCGACCTCGTCGCAAGCGAACTCGACCCCGCTGGTCAGGAAGCGCCGGCCGCCGTTTTCGCTCGCGCCCTGGACGATGAGGATCGGCCGCCACGGCTCGCCGGCCTTTGGCGCGAGATTGAGGAACGGTTCGCGCATCATGGAGGCGCTGGGCGCCTGAGGGTCGATCGAGGCCCAGGCCTCCTCCCAAGAACGCTCAAGCGTCTCCGCGCGGTCGGGCAGAAACGCGACCGGCAGGAAGCGCTGCAAAAGGTCGGGAAACATCATGCCCGTCATCGCGCCTCCGAGCACGTTCTCGCCGGCGAAGCGCAACAGCCGGAGCTTGAAATCCGGCGCATCGGGCGCCGATTTCAGCATCGCCGCATAGCCGACCGCGCCGACGCTGCCGCCGGACACCGAACTGATGGCGAAGATATGCGGATCGATATCGACGTCCTTCGCCTTGGCGGCCTCGCGCAGGGTCCCGAGCGCGAGCGCGGTCCAATATCCGGCCCGCGACGCACCGCCCTGGACGGCGATGAGGATCATAGTCTTCTTGGCGTCCGCGCCGCCCGGCTGCGCTTGTCTCCATTGTTCGTAGGCTTGCGCGAGGCTGAGGCGCTCGGTCGGGCCGGTCGTCGCAGCGGTGAAGGCGCGCCGGCCGACGGCGTGATTGTCGACCCAGAGCCCGAAGACGACGGCCAGCACCAGCAGCGCCGCGCTGACCGGAATGCGGAGGCTCGCCCCGACCTGGATCGCAATGACAATGACGGGAATTACGAACCCGAGGCCAAAGAAGACGACCGCCGGCGCGCCGAGCAGCGCCCCGAATTTCTCCGGCCACAGGCTTGCGACCAGCATGGCCGCCGCGGCCCCGGCCAAACTTGCGATCACCCAATAGCGCTGGATATGGCGCTCAATCGAATCGAACCGCCGCACGACCCCATGCTCGGCGGCGCGACCCCTGAGTCGGGTCTCGGCGTCCTGGCGGGTGATGACGAAGACGAAAAAAATCGCGCCGATCACGATCAGCGCCAGAACAAAGCCGGTGTTTCTGGCCGGGTTCGCCCACAACGCCCATGCCGCCCCGAGGAATGGAGCGATGCCGAGCACGCGTGGCGTCCAGATCAGCAATTGCTTTGGCCGCCAGGCGTCGCGATTCGAGCCGTAGTTTGAATCGATGACGATCCGCGACCAGCTCCACGCCTGAACGGCGAGGAACAGCAGGCCGGCGGCGAACGCGATCTGCAGGAAGCCGGACGGATATTGGAGGAAATTGTCCTCCGCGATCCCTCGCATCAGGTCCTGGCCCTGCTGCATGAAAACAAGGATCCACGAGACCCCGAGGACGAACACGGCGATGACAGGTATGCCTCTGGTCCGGCTGAACACGTCGCGGAAGCGGCGCCAAGCGCCGATCAGGCCAACCTCGACCGGCGGCGCGGGCGCAATGCCACCCCTGCGCAGGGTGAGCGTCGCCGCTCCCTTGTTGTTGGCGTACCCGTTGGCGTCGTCGTTGGCGTAGACGACGAGGTCGCCCGATTGATCGAAAGTGTGGGTGCATCCCGCGCCGATCGCAAACCTTGAGCCCGGCCGCCCCCTGATCTCGCCGATCAGCTGGAACCACGGCTTGCCGCGAGCGCGTGGCTTGATCTGGAGGGCGTCGAACAGAAAGTTGCGATAGCCGTCGGGTCCGCAGGCGATGAACCCGTTTGTCCATCGCCCCGAGGCGGAAAAAGACCAGGTCTCGCCTACCGAGACGGTCCTGACCTCGACCTCAGGCTGTGCGGATGGAACCTCGATCGTCTGTTCGCCCTCGGGAACCTCGGCGCCCATGCGTCCCCTCCCAGTCCCGCGATTCTCCCTTGCGGTTCTTCTTGGCGCCGGAAGATCGCACAACAGGCGCGCCCGCTCCAGACCCAGATTTGAGGAGAGCTTTGCCGCTCGATCGGGGCGGGAGCAGCCTTGCGCGCCGGCGCCGCGTTCCCGCCGTCGTCGCTCTGCGCTCCCTGGTACGGTCGCGCCGCCGTTCGGCGCGCCGATTGCGGCCAGCCTGCGCATCCTCCATTGACCGCGCGGGGCGAAATTTGCTTTTAAGGTCGCATTGGCGCGCGCGTTCCCGCGTGGCGGAGGAGACCCGCGAATATGATCGAAAATGGGGTGCGTAACGCTGGCTTGGGCGCGGAAAAGTTCGGCTTCCGCGATCTTGCCGCGGTCTATTGGAACCAGGGTGCGCCGCAGCTTTACGAACAGGCGCTGCAGCGCCGCGAGGCGCATATCGCCGCGCATGGGCCGCTGGTGGCGGACACCGGCGCCCATACCGGACGCAGCCCGAAGGACAAGTTCATCGTCCGCGACGACAAGACCGAGAGCGTCGTCTGGTGGGACAACAACAATGCGATGAGCATCGAGCATTTCGACGCACTCCTCGCTGATTTCCTCGCCCACGCCAGCGGCAGAACGCTGTTCGCTCAGGACCTTTACGCGGGCGCCGATCCGGGTTTACGCCTGCGCACGCGCGTCTTCACCGAATACGCGTGGCATTCGCTCTTCATCCGCAATCTCCTCATCCGTCCGCCGGCGGAGGAGGTTGCCGCCTTCGCTCCGGAACTCACGATCGTCGACCTGCCGTCGTTCCGCGCCGATCCGAAACGGCACGGCGCCCGCACCCAGACGATCATCGCCTGCGACTTCACCCGCAAGATCGTGCTGATCGGCGGCTCGAGCTACGCGGGCGAGATGAAGAAGGCGGCGTTCACCGTCCTCAACTACCTGCTGCCGCCGAAGCAGGTCCTGCCGATGCATTGCTCGGCCAATTCCGGCAAGGACGGCGACACTGCAATTTTCTTCGGCCTCTCCGGCACCGGCAAGACGACGCTCTCCGCCGACCCGCATCGCATCCTCATCGGCGACGACGAGCACGGCTGGGGCCGAAGCGGGGTGTTCAATTTCGAAGGCGGCTGCTACGCCAAGGCGATCAAGCTCTCACGCGACGCCGAGCCCGAGATCCATTCGACCACCGAGCGTTTCGGCACGGTGATGGAGAACGTGACGCTCGATCCGGAATCGCGCACCCCGGACTTCGACGACGATTCGAAGACCGAGAACACCCGCATCGCCTATCCCCTCAACTTCATCGCCAACACTTCGGCGACCGGCCGCGCAGGCCATCCCAGGAACATCGTCATGCTGACCTGCGACGCGTTCGGGGTGCTGCCGCCGATCGCCAAGCTCGATCCGGCGCAGGCGATGTATCATTTCCTGTCCGGCTATACCGCCAAGGTCGCCGGGACCGAGAAGGGGGTCGTCGAGCCCCAGGCGACATTCTCGACGTGCTTCGGCGCCCCGTTCCTGCCGCTCCATCCAACCGTCTACGGCAATCTCCTGCGCGACCTTGTCGCGCGGCACCACGTAGATTGCTGGCTGGTCAATACGGGATGGACCGGCGGAAAGTTCGGCGTCGGGAGGCGGATGCCGATCCGGGTGACGCGACGCCTCGTCTCGGCGGCGCTCGACGGTTCGCTTCAGCGCGCGGACTTCCGCACCGAACCGCATTTTGGCCTTGCGGCGCCGACGCAGGTTCCGGGCGTCGAGCCGCACATCCTCGA
>Ga0335076_10008079_pt1 | contig 10615 bp, 7 predicted proteins | sample Lox_Sample_25_FD_206717 | JGI IMG/M metagenome (GOLD analysis project Ga0335076, IMG submission 206717) | Soil microbial communities from Loxahatchee National Wildlife Refuge, Florida, United States - Lox_Sample_2.5 | ecosystem: Environmental > Terrestrial > Soil > Wetlands | place: USA: Florida...
TTTTCTTTATCTGATTTTGTGAAAACAAGAGAGAAAGGAATCTGCCATTCACCCAACTGATTGACAAAATCAAGATCCAACTGCTGCGGCGAGTGACGACTGTCGATCAACACAAAAACATGAACCAGGTTTTTTCGTTTGCGCAGGTAATCTGCAATCATCTTTTTCCATTTCTCCCTTTGCGATTGGGAAACTTTTGCAAACCCATAACCAGGCAAATCCACAATGTACCAGTGAATAATTTCCGCTTTATTCGTCGGAGAACTTTCAATACCAAAATGATTGATCAATTGCGTTTTCCCGGGTGAAGCTGAGGTCTTCGCTAATTTGGTACTGTTGGTGATCATATTGATCAATGAAGATTTTCCTACATTACTGCGACCAATAAACGCATATTCCGGCCGGTCAGGTTCCGGGCATTTTGTATACTCCGGGCTGCTGATAATATACTGTGATGATCTGATCACCATACCGGATGTAAGATATCCAATTTCATAACAATTTGCTGTCGGACACCTAACTTTGCCCACCTTATGGGAGCTTACAAACACGATACTGTTGTTCCATTTAAAGATTCAGGGTTGACAAAAAAACAGCAGGTCGCGCAAATGTTTGATCATATTGCCTTCCGTTATGATTTTCTGAATCATTTGCTGAGTGGAAGACTGGATATGGGATGGCGTAAAAAAGCTATCCATGAATTGTCTGACCTCAATCCCAAAAACATTCTTGATGTAGCAACCGGCACAGGCGATATGCCGATCCTGATGGCTAAGCGCCTTCATCCTGAAAAAATAACCGGTATTGATATTTCAGAAGGCATGCTCGATCTCGGCAGAAAAAAAATCACCAGGATGAAATTAAATGACCTGATTGATTTGGAAATTGGAGACAGCGAAGCTATAAATGCTCCGGACAATATATACGATGCCGTAACAGTTGCTTTCGGGGTTCGTAATTTTGAACATCTTGAATTGGGCTTGAAAGAAATGTTAAGAGTGATGAAGCCGGGAGGCAAACTCGTCATTCTTGAATTTTCAAAACCTGAAAACAGCAGCTTCAAAAAGCTCTGCGATTTTTATTTCAGGTTCATAACTCCGGGCATTGGTAAAATATTTTCAAAAAATAAGAAAGCTTATCAATACCTGGATGAATCGGTAAAAGCTTTTCCTGAAGGTGCAGGTTTCCTTGAAATTTTAAAAAAATCAGGATATGCCGATACTTCTCAAAAAGCGCTTAGCCTGGGAATATGTTCTATCTACTGTGGAAACAAACCGGCAACTCAATAGACCGGGCAGGTAGCCAGGTGTTTTCTCAAAATGGAAAATAGAAATTACAGGGTTAGAAATAAAAATTTCTGCAATTATTCCGGCCTTTGGCCGTTAATTTGTTTGGAAAAGGGCTTAGATTTCGGGTGAATCCATATTTCTGAATCAAAATCTACCGGATGGGCGATATCTACTTGATTTATAAATGCTTATGCGCTTAGTGTATTTATTGGGGAAGATCTTCGGAAAGACCCTCCGGTTGTCAATATTTGTTTTTCTGCTGTTGGTTGCGAGTCAGGCCTCTGCCCAATTGAGGGATAACCTGAACCTTCCCGACCATGATTCGAAATTTTATCACTTGGGCATCGCACTTATTTATAATAACTCCCATTTCCAGGTGAGTGCGCATCCTTCCTTTCTGCAAAGCGACAGCGTCCTTTCTGTCAATCCTGAAAATACCGGCGGCGTTGGTCTAGCGGGTATGCATACCCTAAAATTGAGTCCGCATTTTGAATTCAGGGTAGTATTCCCCCAGCTGATGTTTGCCTATAAAAATCTTACATATAATATCAAATATCCGCCTCCTGGTCAGCCGGCTGTCGTAACCAAACAGGTAGAATCAATCCTGCTTGGATTTCCGGTACAAATCAAATTCATGTCCGACCGCATAGAAAATTTCAGGGTGTACATGCTGGGAGGTATCAATTATCAATACGATCTCGCATCCAATGCAACGGCCCGCAAAGCACAAGACCTGGTTAAATTAAAACCTTATGATCTTAGCATCGAGGCGGGCATCGGATTCCAGTTCTTTTTTCCTGTTTTTATTTTGTCCCCCGAGCTCAAGATCAGCAATGGCATACTCAACGTGCATAGCCGGGATCCGAACCTGATCTATTCCAGTTCCATCGATCAGCTCAAATCCAGGATGATCGTGTTTTCGCTTATATTTGAGGGTTAGTTATGTTCCCGGCTGAAGTAATTCTCCTCAGCATCGTTGTGTCACTCACTTCAACGGCGGGAATTCTATTGGGCTACTTTCACCGGTTCGAAGAATCATCAGAGTTTATCCTCAATAATCATATTGGCGCCTGAACATATTTGCCCTGATACCGATCGTAAAGACTCCGGTATTGGTGGTCGTGGTTTGAGACACATCATGAACTGAAAAATACCTCAGCATGGCCGATAAATCAATAAACAAATTTTCCTTGACTTCCCAGGAAACCAATGCAGAGGCGTTCACGCAGTAAGTTGGTGTACCCGAACCAATTTTAAAGCCATAGTCTCTTGGCCTTGTGTCATAATTTAACAAGATATTACTTCCGAAATTGACCCCTGCAGAATCCAATCCCTGCTTATAATAAATGACCTTGGTTTCAATATTCCATTTGGGTGCTGGTTGATACCTCAGAATGCCGATGAATTCAGCAAAGTTAGCGCCCAGTGGATGCGCCAACGGCTGGTTATAGTTCGAATAATTGGCTACCGTGTCATTGTGAGAATAAGTATAAGGACGCATCAGGTTCATCTCTCCCTGGAAATCGAGATTCTTTATATTAAAGACATTAATATACTTCACTCCCAATTGTAATCCCTGCTTGTTACCCCACCAGCCATCTGAATAATGCAACACTTCATGCAGTACAAATTCATTGATCAGCAACTGACCATATAACTGTGTCACATGACCGATATTGGCTTTGAAGTCAAATCCGACCGTTGTTTTATCAGGGCTCCCGTTTTCCTGTTGTGCAGCTACCAGGAAGATGATTGGATTCAGATAAGAAAAATCAAAATGATCTGCCCGGCTGAACATCACATTGTCGTACATCCCGAGATTTAGCCACTTTGTAGCATTGATGCTAAGATGATGTACCACTCCGTATTTTTTAGGATACTGATAATCGCCCGGCAGGTGTTGACTGATCAGTTCCATATAAATAATGTCGTAATTGAGCTTCCAAATTCGGGTATCCACTTTCAAAAAAAGATAAGGCGCACTATAGTCACTTAAAATCAGGCTACGGTATCCATTACCGATAAAATTTTTATCATACCCAAACTGGAAATTGAAATATTTTCCTGCACCAAAAGTGATGTACCCCCTGGCATCAAAATAATCAAAAGCTGTTTCTTTAAATGGCTTATAATATCCGGCGCCGGGCACTGCAGGGTATCCTGATGCTGTAACTCTTTCCTGAAAATAAGCAGGGCCTCTTTCCTGGTTATCTGTAATATAAGATGAAAACCCAACCCCCTTGCCAATCAAGCCGCGAAATGTCAATCCTTTTGAGTTCAGAAAAACACGCTCTGAATTGTTGGTTTCAATCGACTGGTTCTGCTCGATAACCGGATCAACCACGAGAAAAAAATCCTTCTCATTTACTTCAAAAAAATTTGCCTTGTTTTTGTAAAATGCCCCCAGGAAACTGTGCTTGCTTTTAAAGCTCTCCTTATTACCGGTCACCCATTCAGTGTTGTTCATGAGCAGGGAATTCAGATTGTATTGATCAACTTTTGAAAGATGATAATACTCATCATAAGGATAAAACTTACTCAGCGAATCCGCCGTCTCGGCTACCTGAACAGCGACTTTCCTCAGAAGCGGTTTGGGAGTATATACATTCAGTTCTGAATTGGTTTGCAGTAAAATCCCCATTCTGTCGAGAAAATGCTCGGATTTTGAACCTTGGGGCAAATAAGTGGATTGGGAAAAACCAAAATCAACACATAACAAAATTATCAAACAGCTTACAAGGGTTTTTTTAAATTGCGCCATGTTATCATTTTGGGATTACAATTCAAGATATGCAAAATTACCTGATTAAAAATATTTCCATCGTTAATGAAGGTAAGATTGTTACGGGCGATGTGCTCATCAAAAAAAACCGTATTGAAAAAATTGCCCGCAATATTCAACCCGATATGTCAGTAAAAGAAATTGACGGAGAAAAAAAATATTTGCTGCCCGGTGTTATTGATGACCAGGTCCATTTCCGCGAACCCGGATTAACGCATAAGGCTACTATTTATACCGAAGCAAAAGCCGCTGTGGCCGGTGGTACTACTTCTTTCATGGAAATGCCGAATACCATTCCACCTGCGTTTACCCAGGATCTGCTGGAAGCGAAATACCAGATAGCGGCCCGCACTTCTCTGGCCAATTACTCGTTTTATATGGGGACCTCAAACGAGAATGCAGATGAAGCATTAAAAACAAATGCAAAAAAGAAAGAAGTATGTGGCATTAAAATATTCATGGGCTCCTCAACCGGGAATTTACTGGTCGATAATTATTTGACACTCGATAAACTATTTAGGGAAAGCGAAGTGCTGATTGCCACTCATTGCGAAGATGAAAGTATTATTAAAAAAAATAAGCAAAGCATTTTACTGGATAAAAAGGAACTCGATCCTGCTGATCATCCGCTGATCCGGGATGCACAGGCCTGTTATGAATCATCATTAACAGCCATTCAGTTTGCCAAAAAACACGGTAGCCGTCTCCACATCCTTCATCTTTCTACCGAGAAAGAAATGCAGCTGTTTGCCGACTGGATACCACTGGAACAAAAAAGGATCACCGCCGAAGTATGTGTACACCATCTTCATTTTACCAGTAATGACTATGCGAAATACGGGAACCTGATCAAATGCAATCCTGCCATCAAAGCGCCTCAAAACAGGGATGAACTGTGGAAAGCGTTGCTTGATAACAAGCTGGATGTTATCGCAACAGATCATGCTCCACACCTGTTGGAAGAAAAAGGGTTTTATAGAAATGAAAATGGATTTATCATCCCTCTTCCAGGAGAAAAAGAATCTTATGAAAAATCACATGCGGGGCTGCCTCTTGTTCAGCATTCCCTATTGTTAATGCTGCACTATGTAAAAACAGGAAAGATCAGCCTGGAGAGAGTAGTCGAAAAGATGAGCCATGCTGTAGCCCTATGTTTTAAAATCCAGGACCGCGGCTTTATCCGTGAGGGCTATTTTGCCGATCTCGTCATCGTTGATACGAATCAATCAACAACAGTTAATGAAAATAATATCCTTTACAAATGCGCATGGAGCCCCCTGGAATCCCGTGAACCAGGCATGCAGGGATTTGGTTTTCCTGCTGCGATTACCCATACTTTTGTAAATGGTCACCTGGCTTATGGAAATGGGGCCTTCGATGAATCTCAGAAAGGACAAAGATTGTTATTTACCCACTAACCGCGCCCGGATTAACGCATATGCAGATTGACATTACTACATACGAAGACCTTTCTCTTTATAACCATGAAGAAGATTCTTCTATTTTTCACAAACTAAACTTCACGCGTACCCGAGGAGGAAAGGACAGGCTGTTGCAATATTTTAATCAACCATTCAGCGATCTAAAACATATAACGGAAACACAAAAAACTCTTTCTCTCATCCTGCAACACGAAAAAGAATGGCCTCTTGCTATAACTAATGGGACCGTCATGGTTATGGAAAGATTTTATGAAACAGCGTTGGATGAAATCCCCCATGCCAATAATTTCATAAATGCCATGACATATAAATTATTGCATGGCCCTGATTATTCGTTATTAAGATATTCACTCAACCATTTCGCCGATTTTATACTGGGACTAAATAAACTGATTTCGCTGCTGGACAAGGATGAATGTCCGCAACTGCTTAGGGGTTTTCTCCGGCGGGCCCGTGCACTGATGAACCATGATGTCATTCACTCATTGAATCAAAGAAAACAAGGATCTGAATTTTCCTTTAGGCAGACCATTTATTATGGCTATTTTATCCGGAACCGTTTCAAACATGCGGCAATTGAATTAATAGAAATTTATGGAAGAATGGACGCATGGTATTCAATGGCTATAGCGACAAAACAGTTGAATCTGGCGCTACCCGTTTTTGTGGAAACAGAAAAGCCCTCACTCGATGCCAATTCTCTGTATCATCTTTTGCTGCCCGCTCCGGTTGCGTACAATATCAGGCTGGATCAGGATGCGAATTTTCTTTTCCTTACCGGGGCCAACATGGCCGGCAAAAGCACATTCATCAAAGCAGTTGGAGTGGCCGTTTTCCTCGCCCACCTGGGTATGGGCGTACCTGCAAAAAAAATGCAGCTCAGTTTATTTGACGGAGTGTTGAGCAATATCAATGTAGTCGACAATATTGTCAAGGGAGAAAGTTATTTTTTCAATGAGGTGCAGCGAATCCGGAATACACTGATTAAAATCAGTAATAAGGGCAAATGGCTGGTACTGATCGATGAATTATTCAAAGGAACCAATGTCCAGGATGCGATGAAATGTTCTTCGACGGTAATCAAAGGATTAATCAGGATAAGAAATTCCATATTCATTCTCTCCACCCACCTCTATGAAATCGGGGAAGAACTCAAACAATATTCAAATATTGCGTTCAGGTATTTTGAAACTACAGTAAAAGATGATCAACTTGATTTCAGTTACCAGCTCAAAGAAGGAATAAGCAACGACCGGCTGGGTTACCTGATTCTGAAAAAAGAAAAAGTGGTGGAAATGTTAGATAAACTATGACACGAATTGACACGGATTACACGAATTGTTTCCTAAAATATTTATTGATGAACTAACGGGGTTCTTATATTGAATCAATACTGGATACCATCTAAATTTTTCTATCCGAACAGATTTAAGCACTTTTCAATTATGAACAATGGTCAGTTGAAACAATTCCATGAATAGCTTATAGAATTTATCCAAACTTATTTAATTCGTACAATTCATATAATTCGTGCAATCCGTGTATCTTTAATTCGTGTAATTAGTGTAATCAATGTCAATTAGTGTAATTCGTGTTTTCATTGGTTTTTTATTCTTGTTCGCCATCGAAATACTTCGTGTCTATTTTATCATGCCCTTTCCAGGCAGCCAGCATGCGAATACAATTGGCATCGCTTATTTCATCAACAATTATATCTGGTTATTGCGGATCCTTGCGGTCATCATTATCATTGCTCCGCTCTGGCATTATCTTTCTAAAGGAAGGGTCTGGCAAAAGATAATATTTGTTTTTTTTCTGTTGCTGTATGGAATCGTTGTGTATGCTTTTAATTTCAGGTTCCTGGCAGATAAAATGTTTTATCAACCCAAAGAAAAATTATTTACCGGTGCAGGAGCAGATACCACCGATAAAAACAAACTGATCATTGGAATCGCAATCAATGGAGAAGCCAAAGCATATCCGATCGAAATTATCGGTTACCATCATCAGGTAAGGGATACTGTGGGATCACAACCGGTGATGGTTACTTATTGCACTGTATGCAGGACGGGCCGGGTATTCAGCCCATTTGTAAATGGGAAAAACGAAGTATTCAGACTGGTGGGTATGGATCATTTTAATGCGATGTTCGAAGATGCAACAACAAAAAGCTGGTGGCAGCAGGAAACGGGAATTGCCATCGCGGGCCCGTTGAAAGGGGCGCAGTTAATTGAATTGCCATCAGAGCAAATGCAACTGAGCGATTGGCTGTTGATACACCCCAACAGCCTGGTCCTTCAACCCGATCCGCATTTCAAAGCCAGGTATGACAGCCTGAAGGGTTATGATGAAGGTGTCCTCGAAAGCAACCTGGAAAAACGCGACACAGCTTCATGGAAATTTAAATCTTGGGTGATTGGCATAAATATTAATGGAGAAAGCAGGGCATACGATTGGAATATGCTGATCAAAAACCGGCTCATACAGGATACCATCGGCAATTCTCCTCTGCTGATCACTATCGAACCCAACAACAGAACATTTTATGCATTCACTCCCGGTGATACGCTTCATTTTGATTATGATACTACCACACATCTGCTGAAAGAAGATAAAACAAAAACCACTTGGCAGCTAAATGGATATTGCATTGATGGCAGCCTGAAGGGCAGCAAACTAAAACAGGTTCAGGCTTACCAGGAATTCTGGCATTCATGGCAATACTTCCATCCAAGCACTTCGAAATTCCAATAGGTTCAAGAACTACCACAAAGTGGAAGTGCTCATTTCTCTCCGATGATTTACCTTGATGTTCCTAACAGGGACCTTATCTATGCTCGTCAGAACTTTTGGCAGCGCTGTTTACGGCGTGGACGCCATCACCATTACCATTGAAGTCAATGTACTTGCGGGCAGCAAATATTATATCGTCGGTTTGCCGGACAATGCTGTCAGGGAAAGTCTGCAGAGAGTAGAGAGTTCAATCAAATCAAATGGCTTTCATATGCCAAGGACCAAGCTGGTGGTCAGTCTGGCTCCTGCTGATCTCCGAAAAAGTGGTTCTGCTTTTGATCTCCCTATTGCGATAGCAACACTTGGCGCCAGCGAACAACTGGAAAATCCTGACCTCTTCCAGAAATACATGATGATGGGCGAATTAAACCTTGATGGAACTATTCAGCCGGTCAAGGGAGCACTACCAATGGCCATCCAGGCAAGGAAGGAAAATTTCAAAGGACTGATTCTGCCGAGTCAAAATGCGAGGGAGGCTGCAATGGTCAGTAATCTATCCGTATTTGGAGTGGATCATATTCTCGAAGTGATTAATTTTTTCAAGAGTGAGAATTCGCTTTATCCCGTAGTTGTTCATACAAGGGATGAATTCTTCTCCAATCAATACGATTTTGATATTGATTTTAATGACGTGAAGGGTCAGGAAAATATCAAGCGCGCCCTGGAAATCACAGCAGCCGGTGGTCATAATGCCATTCTCATCGGCCCGCCTGGCGCCGGAAAAACCATGCTGGCCAAGCGTCTTCCCACCATACTTCCCCCTCTCTCACTGCAGGAAGCTTTGGAGACAACCAAGATTCACAGCGTGGCGGGAAAGCTTCCGGAAAATGCAACGTTGATCGCTAAACGCCCTTTTCGTTCACCGCATCATACCATTTCTGATGTGGCGCTGGTTGGAGGCGGAGGCATTCCGCAACCGGGAGAAATATCACTCGCACATAATGGCGTCCTTTTTCTTGATGAACTGCCTGAATTCAAACGCACAGTATTAGAAGTCATGCGACAACCGATGGAAGAAAGAAAAGTAACTATCAGCAGGGCAAAGATCGCGATCGATTTCCCGGCAAGTTTTATGCTGATTGCTTCCATGAATCCATGTCCCTGCGGATACTACAATCATCCTGAAAAAGAATGCAGTTGTCCGCCCGGAACTGTGCAGAAATATCTTAATAAAATATCGGGTCCGCTGCTGGATCGCATCGACCTCCACGTGGAAGTAACCCCGGTGGGATTTGCCGAATTATCTGCATACCAAAAAGGGGAATCCTCTTCGGATATACGTAACCGTGTTATCCGGGCAAGAAAAAAACAGGCTGAAAGGTTCAGAAATTATCCCGGCATGTATGCCAATGCGCAAATGAGCAGTAAACTATTGAAAGAAATATGCCTGATCAGCCAGGCGGGACAAAACCTCCTTAAAGCGGCCATGGAAAAGCTCAACTTGTCGGCAAGGGCATATGACCGGATTTTGAAAGTATCTAGAACAATCGCCGATCTGGGAGAAAGCGACGAAATCAAAATAGAACACCTGGCCGAGGCAATACAGTACAGAAGCCTGGACAGGGCCGGTTGGGCAGGATGACGATCAGTTGTTATCTTCTTCATCCTTGATTCCTCTAACCAACGATTTACTCCGGAGAACCTGTTTGGGCAAATACGAGATCCGGTGTTCCTTTGATCAGATCCTGAATAACTTCTTTTTTACTATCTGATTTAAAAGTGAAAATACTTTTCACTACCTGAATTACCGTGAAGTGAATAATTTTAAAATCCAGGACGAAACTGGCATTGCGTACATAAAACGCGTCCCATTGATATCTGTGAAAGATGCTGTAAAAATCTTTTACAGGTCCGCGATATCCTTTCACCTGTGCCATACCCGTTATGCCCGGTTTTGCATAATAACGAAGCTGGTAGTTAGAAACGATCCTGTTAAAATTTTCATTATCCGTATGCATATGGGGACGGGGTCCAACGATGGTCATATCTCCCAAAAGAACATTGAAAAACTGCGGTAGTTCATCCAGACTTGTTATCCGCAAAAATTTTCCAAGCCTGGTGATACGCGGATCGTTTGATAATGCCTGCTGATGATCGGAAAGATGATTCACGACCATGGTACGGAATTTAATGCACCGGAAAGTTTTTCCCAGAAATCCGATTCTTTTTTGAATAAAGAATACAGGGCCGGGAGAATCGAGCTTAATAATGATAGCAAGGAGAGGAATCAGCCAACTTAACAAAAAGATAATAGTCAACAAAGAAAACAGGACATCAAAAACTCTTTTCAGAAGTAAATACAAACTGCG
>Ga0335076_10008080_pt1 | contig 10614 bp, 10 predicted proteins | sample Lox_Sample_25_FD_206717 | JGI IMG/M metagenome (GOLD analysis project Ga0335076, IMG submission 206717) | Soil microbial communities from Loxahatchee National Wildlife Refuge, Florida, United States - Lox_Sample_2.5 | ecosystem: Environmental > Terrestrial > Soil > Wetlands | place: USA...
AAAACCAAGGGAATTGGCGCGCGAAGCGCGCCAGTACTTCTCTTTCCTCATTGCCTCACCGCCTCGGTGGTGAATCCCTTCCTGCTGCGGGCGCGGCGACAAATGCGATAGCCCCACCGCTTGAGCGGGAGGGTTCAGCGGCTCGACGAGCCACCGCCGGTGTTCAGCGATCCGCCGTCGATCTCCGGCGGCCACGTCGATGGCCCCAGCGGTGTCATGGGTGGCAGGATCCCCGAGCGCAGGCACAGCGCCGTTGCCCGAGCGCGTCCCTCGGCATCCATGCCCGTCCAGTTCGGGTATTGCTGTTGCGCTTGTGCCCGGCAAGCATCCATGGGCTGCCAGATATTGTCGTTATATTGATAAGGGCTCCAATTGCCGTAGTTCGTGGTTTGCGCCCGAGCGGCGCTAGCGGCGAGCAATGCAAGCGCGCCGATACCGACGACCGAAAGCGGCCAGCCCTTTCCTCCCATCGGCGAATCCAAAGCCCGGCGCACGCCCGCGTCAAGTGGATGCGAGCGCACTCGCCCGTTCGCGGCAGGCCGCCGCTCGGGCAAGGCGTCGCCTATAAGGATGTTTTCTAAACGCTATCAATTCGCTGTAGACGTATCCTGAAGCGTTCTCTGATGTCGTGCAGTCGCATTGCTCAATTGCGAGGCTAGCATCGGTAGCATATAGTCGGCCGCTACACTGAAAGGCATTTGCGGTGAGAGGGCGGCTTGCGTCGACGGCGCTGCGCTGCACAAGCGGGCCAGTCTTGGCCGTGCTCTGGATCACCTTGTGCGCTTCAGCAGCAGCGGCGGCCGATCTCGATCGAGACTTCTCCACGGCGACGATCGAACAGCTCTTGGATGCGATAAAGCGGGGAAATTCGGCGCGCATCGATGATGAGGCGACGTACTATCTCGTAAAACGCCTCTCCGACCCCGGCGCGGCGGCAGAACGGCGCGCCGTCGAGGCAGCGCTTGCCAGTAAAAACAGCGACCTCCGGGACGCCGCGGCATATGCGCTCGGCAGCGCCGGTTCGGTCGCCGCCGCCGCGGCGCCGGCCCTTGTCCGGGCGCTCCGGGACCCCGACAGTGACGTACGCTGGTCGGCGGCCGAAGCTCTGTCGCGCATCCAGCCGGATCCGAAGATCGCCGTCCCTGCTCTGCTGCAGTCCCTCGACGACCCCCATGAACAGGAAAGTGTGCGCGAGGGCGCGGCGGAAGCACTGGGCGGGATGGGGCCGGATGGCGCGCCGGCGGTTTCGGCGCTGACCAAGGCCCTGAGCGACCGGCATGCGCGCATGCGTGACTTTGCCGCCGCATCGCTCGGAAATATCGGACCGGCGGCCAAGTCAGCCGTGCCGGCTCTGCTGACACTACTGAAGGGTCCCGACGCGGGCGTGCGCGCCTCCGCGGCGGAGGCGCTCGGCCAGATTCGATCGGGAAAGGAAACCGTGGTCCCGGGCCTGACCGAGGCCCTGCAAGATCCGAGCGCGGGCGTACGTGGCAACGCCGCCTACGCCCTCGGCTACTTCGGAGCCGATGCACAAAGTGCGATACCCGCCCTCGCCCACGCCCTCAGCGACCCTGACACAGACCTGCGCGTAAACGCGGCTTCGGTTTTGGCCAATATTGAGGATTTGGATCTGGCGGGGGCAGCGCTTCCCGGCCTCGAGGGGGCGCTGAAAGACGCAGACCCGATGGTCCGACAGTATGCCGCAATCGCCGTTGCGCGCCTCGGCCCGGATGCCAAAACGGCTCTCCCGGAGCTCCTCACCACGCTCACGGACGAGAGACCGGAAACGCGCGAAGCCTCGGCGAGAGCACTCGGGAACTTCGGCATGGAGGCGCGCATGGCTGCGCCAGCCTTGGCGAGAGCCGCCAGCGACCCGAACCCGCTGGTGCGTCGGACGGCGCTGGAGGCGTTAGGAGCCGTCAGCCCGCCGGAGGAGCTGAGGCGATCAGCGTTCCGGTCGGCGCTCAACGATCCCGATCCGTCGGTTCGCCAGGTCGCGGTCATGCTCGTGCCGCTCGGCGGCGAACTCGAGCCGGAGGTGATGGAAGCATTACTCAAACTATTGAAGGACCGGAATGGATCGGTCCGTAGCGCCGCCGCCAACCTCTTGCGGAATGCTCCAACAACAAGCCCGCTGGTGGCCTCCGCGCTTGCCGAGGCGTTGAAAGATCCAGACCCGAACGTTCGAAGAGACGCGGCTCTGGCGCTCGCCAACGGGCCTGAGGCGCTGCAGGCGATGCCGGTGTTGACCCAGTTGCTCGGCAGCGGCGATGACGAGACGCGGATGCGGGTTGCCACGGCGTTGGAGACGCTGCGAGACCACGACGTCGCGCATGCCGCCATACCCGCGCTCATCCGCGCGCTCCATGATCCGCTTCCGTCCGTGCGTCTTGGCGCTGCGGCGGCACTGTCGGAAATGGGACATAGCGCCAACACCGCAGCTCCCGATCTGATCGACGCTCTCAACGATCCTGAAGTCATCGTCAGGATCGACGCGGCGATGGCCCTTGGACGCATCGGGGCGAACGTCGATAAGGCGGTTTCGACTCTGACCACCTTGATGGACAGCACCGACATGAACGCCCGCCTGGGCGCCGTACGCGGGCTGGGCGCCATTGGACCCGAGGCAAAATCCGCGGTTCCGATTTTGCTTACGGTCGTGAAGCAAGCCGGTGATGGGACGATGCAGCTTGCGGCAGTCGATACCCTGGGAAACATCGGTCCGCCGGCGAAACCGGCGGTCAACGCGTTGCTGGAGCTCCTGCACAGCAAGGATCCTAGCCTGCGCGCGCAGGTGGGGACCGCTCTGGCGAATATCGCGCCCGAGAACCCGGCCGTGATTTCCGCGCTTGTCGGCGCACTTCAAGATGCGCCGCAGGAAGCTCGTCTGGCCTTCGCCTATGCGCTGTCAAACGCCGTCCGCAACGCGGTGGTTCAGCACGCGAGCGGCACCTATGGGAGCTTCGGGCGCGCGGTCGACGTCTTGAAGAAAGCGGATGATGAGCAGCTGCAACGGCTCGGAGCGGAGATGGCGCCGTTGGTGGGGTTGCTGCGGCCATCGCCCAGCTTGGCGGAACGGATTGAAAAGTTCATCTCCGAGCATCTGATCTCGAGTATTGCCATTCTGCTCTACCTCGGCTGGACGATCTTCTGCCTGGGCCTGTTTTGGATCTGGCCGCTTCGCGCGCTGCGCCTCAATGAGCGGCTGGCTGGTCTGGACTACAAGCTTCCGAGCTGGGCGGGCGGCGGAACGGTGCCCATGCGGTTTGCTCTCTTCATTGGCTTCCTCGGGTATCTCCGTCCCGCCCTCGATGCCTGGGTGGCGAGCGTCGTCGTCACCGCGCGCGAGCGCTTCGCGCTGAAGACCACCGTCAAAGAGCGCGAGGTGCATGTCGGGCTTCCCGTGCTGATCGACGGTGACAGCGTTCTCGACCTAAGCGCCGCCAATCTGCGGCCAACGTTTGGCCGGAACCTCGCGTGCCTGCTGATCGTCGGCGACGGCGGCGCCGGCAAGACCAGCCTCGCCTGCCAGATCGCGCGATGGGGCATGGCTGAGCCCGGCGATCAGCGGCTGGCCGGCCACCTGATCTTGCCCGTGCTCATCGAGCAGGAGCTCGCGTTCTCCAATCCCGGCGATGGCGAAGGGAGTGACGACGAAGCCGACAAAGACAAGGGCGGTAAAGACAAGGGAGGCAAAGACAAGGGCAAGGGAGGCAACACGCTTTTGTTCGAAGCGATCCGCCGCCAGCTGCAAGACCTGATCGATGCCCCCTCTCCACCGGAGCGGCCCCTCGTTGAAGCCTTGCTGCGCGAGAGACGGGTGATGGTCCTGGTCGATCATTTCTCGGAGATGGGCACGGCAACGCGCCGCAATATTCAGCCGGAAGCGCCCTCCTTTCCGGTGAATGCGCTGGTGGTCACGTCGCGCGTTAAGGAACCATTGGGCGGCGTCACGAAAACGACATTGGAGCCGATGCGCATTGAAGGCAATCGATTGTCCGTCTTCATGGACGCCTATCTGAAGCAGCGGGAGGCGCGCGATCTGTTCGACGACACGGCGTTCTTCGATCTCTGCAAATCGCTGGCGATGATGGTCGGCGACCGGAAGATCACCGCTTTGCTCGCCAAGCTGTACGCGGAGCAGCAAATTCTCGTCAGACAGGATGTCGCCGCGGTCGATCTGCCGGGAAACATTCCGGATTTGATGCTCACCTACCTCAATCGCATCAATCGCGCAGTGAGCGAAGGGCGTCTCGGCGACGAGCGCGTGCGCGAGGATGCCAAAACCATTGCCTGGATGTGCGTCGGCTCAACCGGCGTGCCGCAAGCGGTCGCTCGCCGGGATGTCGTTGCCGCGCTTGGCGACGACGCTCGAGATCACCTGGAATATTACGAGAATCGGCTGAATCTGGTCGGAGCCGTAGAACCCGATGCCGTCCGCTTCTTGCTGGATCCACTCGCCGAGTACCTTGCGGGCATCGAGCTGACGGATCGCTGCGGCGGCGACGAAAGCGAATGGGCCGGGTTCCTCGCGCTCCTGGATACGCCGCCCTTTGCACAACATAACATTCGCGGATTCCTGCTCGCGATCCGCGACTGCTGCAAAGCCGCCGCAAGGACCATGACCATCCCGCCCTTCGTGGTGCCGGAACTCGAGGCCCGCGCGATACCCGCCCACCCCGCCGACGCCGCCAATCCAATCCCCGCCCTCCTGGGCGGTTAGGGCAATTGGATTCACCACGGAGGCACGGAGGACACGGAGATTGCACGCTTGGGGCGCGTTCTTCGCTTCTCCGTGATCTCCGTGCCCCGTGGTAAATCTTTTCGTGCCACGGGCGCAGTATTACGCTGACCGTGTACCTATGCCAGCTGGACTATCGTCCCGCCCAGCCGGACAGAAGGTCGGTGTCACTCTTCGGAAATCTTCTCGAGCGATTCGATTTCCTTCAGCCGCAGCGCCGCCTCGCCCATCATTTCGATCAGAAACCTGATGGCCGCTTCGTCGGTGATGCGGGAGAGCAAGCAGCAATACCGTTGCAGGTCGCGGTGCAGCTCGTCCTTCGATCGGCGCCGCGTCCGCTCGCGCGGCGTGTCTGCGTCTTCCATAGCTCCCCCCGTATGCGGGCCACCTTCTATGGGTCGGCCCTGCCTTGCGAGTCATCGTCCACGTCGGACATGGTCATTCCCAACGGCGGACGTCCCCGTCCCGGTTTCTCCGGCTTCGCTGCGAGACGCTCCAGGCCGGCTTCGATCAGGCGGCGGATGGCTTTGGACTCCGTCGCCAGACTGTACTCGACCCGAAAGTCATCAATCGCCTGTGCCGTCTCCGCAGACACGCTCACCATTTTTCGCACCGGGTGCTCAATGTTCTTCGGGCGCGGCATCGATCCACACATCCTACAATCTGAAGCTGCTACAGATGCAAGCGACGGAAAGTGCCGTACCACTCTATCAATAACCATCGCTTAGGACCTTGCGCCTTATCGTGCGCCTGCCCGCTATTCCCCGATGCGGGCAGCCGGTAGGCCCCGCTCTTTCCTTGGTCCGGTGGGAGCGGGGCCGTCCCGCAGAAAAGACCGTCAGCGCCGCCTCAGGCGGCGCGCCATCACTTGGACGAGACGGGAGCGCGCCGGCCGATGGCCGCGGCGTCAGGTACGGGGGCCGGTCGTGACCTTCCGCGTATCCCTCGGCTTGGATCGGTTTCGCCAATCGTCCACCACGATGATGGCGGCCGCAGCGATGAATCCAAGCGCAGCGATAATCGCCAGAACCAGGTCGCCGTCTTCCATGGCGCCCCCTCCTCGACGCGGACCTTGCGCGGCGCCCCTCCTCATTCGCGGAGGAAGCGTGCCCTGGCAACACCGCTACCCCGCTTCCTGTTCCCGGCAATCGCAAACCGCGAGTGCGGCGCGTCGAACATGCGCAGCGGTGAGGCTTAGCGTCGCGCGACGCTCAATTCCGACGCTGCTCGCGTTGCGGCCAGCCGACAAAGCCGGCGACGATGCCGATCAACGCTTCCGGCCGGATGGGCTTCAAGACGTAATCGTGGCGATCCAGCACGCCGAGCTGTGACAGCTGCAGCGCATACCCGGTGATGATCAGCGCCTTCATGCCGCGCGCTTTCGCCTGATCCGCGAGCTCGACGCCCGTGCCGTCGGGAAGCACCCCATCCGCCAAGACGAGATCGTACCGGTTCGACGCGATCAGTCCTCGGCTCTCCGCGGCAGTGCTCGCGCGATCGACGCGGTAGCCGGCCGAGGCCAGGACATGTTCGAGCAGAATGCCGACATCGGGATCGTCTTCGACGACGAGAATGCTGATCGGTGACGTCGCCACGTCTCGCTCTGCCAGAGTTTGGCGACTTCTATTTCTCGGCGTGCGCGGAGTCACGTTACGATTATGTTACCCGCGCGATGCCGCCTTCGTGTCACAGAGGATGCCGGAGCGAGAAGCGCCGGTTTGCGCCGTCATGGGCGCCATGATTTTGAGTCAAGCCAGCGCACCGCGTCGCCGCGCGTGAAGCCGAGCGCTTTGATCATCTCGATCGCCTGCTCGCGGCTCAGCGCCGGTCCAGCTCTTCGATCGCCGGCGGCAGCACCACGATAGCGCCGGATGATCTCATCGAGAGCGGCACGCGTGCTTTCATAGGACTGCGCCATAACACGGCATATGGTGCCGCACGAACTCTCTGCAAGCCGGGGTCGCGGCTCTCTGCGGCACGGCGCCAAAGCGGCGGTGTCGGCGTGTGCTCCGAGGGCCGTGCGCGGCGGCCCTCTCGCCGAGCGCCGGATGCGGCATCGCCGACGCCATCGAATGGCTGGCGAAGGCGGTGACCCAAGTCACATCGCGTTTCGCAGCGCGACGCCAACTCCAGCACCAGCGATACGCGGTTCGCGCCCCGGCGCGGTCGCAGACCGATGGTGTGAAGGAGAGCTCCGATGAGATACGTGCTTGCGCTGTGCTTCGCCGCATCGATCAGCCTCGCCGGCTGCTCCGACTTGAACGCGACGGAGCAGCGCACCTTGACGGGCGGTGTCGGCGGCGCCGGGGTCGGTGCCGTGCTTGGTGCCATTGGCGGCAACGCTGGTCTCGGCGCCGCCGCGGGCGCGGGCGCCGGCCTGCTCGGCGGCTACCTCTACGATCAGTACAAGAAATCGCAGGAATCCTCTTACCAGCAGGGCTACAGCGCCGGCCAGCAGTCGGAACGTTGACGCGCAGCTGATCGGCAAGCGGCGCCGCGCAAAGAACTGGGTAAAACCAACATGAGAATCGCAGCGACAATCATCATCTGCATCGGCATCGCGCTCGGCGTCGCCGGCTGCGCGGCCGCAGGCTTCCATCCGGGCGCCGAACCGTACTCGCCTGGACCCTATACCGGAGCGGGCGCCTGAGCGGCGTTGCAGTCAGCTGAAAACTTTTTGGATCAGCCGGGATATTGCCTTGTGGCGAGGGAAGAAATCCGCCGCGACAAATCGCTCTCGTTCGCCCTCTGCCAAGGCGCCCAGGCTGAACATCGCCTTGGTGAAAATGTAGCGCCGCGGCGGTTCATGCGCCGTGTCTTCTGCGGAATGCACGGCGATTGGTGAATTGAGGAAGGTAAAGAGCGCGTTCGGCTCGTAGGGCACCGACTCGAAGAACCAGACCCGCTCCCGAGCGAAGGAGCCGTCTTTGTGCTGGATGTCGATGCGAGAGAGCTCGGCGCGGAGCGATGTCTCAAACAGCCGGGTGCCCAATCCCGTGTCCGAACCCGGCAGAGGAAAGTAGATGAGGCTCTGCAAGACCTCGGCGATGTTGTGGGCATGGGGCGTTATCTGCCAACCGGACGGGCGCTGGCAGAACAGCGACTGTCCGGTAAAGATTTCCGGCGTGCCGTTGATGAGACCCAATTTGCCATAGCGGCCGAAGACGGCATCGATTTGCGATGAGAACTTCGCTGCGAGCAGGCGGTTGAGAAGATCGATGTATCCGCTGTATCGCTCCCGCCACATCTGGGCCGCCGTCTCGAGGCCGTCAGAGGTGTTGCCGCCGATGATATCGAAATGGGGCTCAGCGACGCCAGAGTTCTCCCAGGCCTCGGGCTCGGGCAAATCGCGCGTCATGGCCTGGTAGAGAGCGGCCGGAAAAATCTCGCGCACGTAGATGTAGGGGTACGGCCTTCCGATAATCGTCGCATCCGCTATGCGACCCTCGATGTAGCGTGCCGTCCTATCGTCCGTGGGCGCGAAAGTGCTTGCGATGAATCGCATTTCCGAGAGTCCCCCAATCTGGTTTGCGCAGCGCTGGCGAGCGAATGCGGCTGCACAGCCGAGGTGTGGCGGCGACAACGGGCGAGAGGGCGTTACGGGCGGAACCGTTCGAAGGACACGGTTGTGACACTGCTAAACTATACGGCAAGCAGCGCGATAGATAGTTAGATTGCAACGGGAGAGATACGCCTTATTGGTGCGCAGGCGCCGCTATCGCCGGCGGCCGAGCACCCCGGCGCCACCGGTCTGTCCCGCTCCGCAAATATCGTAAACTGTCACCGTGTCCTACTATTTTGTTGGCGGAGGCGGCGGCGGCGTGAGGCTGAAACCGTCCACACGAAGTTTCCATACGTCGCCGTCACGATGGTACACATCTGACCAATAACCCTTGTTGTGCAATTCATCGTTTCCGGGGACGGAGACGGTTACAGACCATGATCCGGCGGCCCACGCCGTGTCGCCGTCAATGACGTGCGCCTGGGCGAACGTCACTTTGAAGTCGCGTGGATTGTTCTTCATAGCCGCAGCAAAGCCCTTCTCGATCTCGGCGCGACCCGACACGATTCCGAACGGGGTCACGCGGATGGCGTCGTCGGTGTAGAATGAAACAAGCTTTGCCGTGTCATGCGCGTTTAGCGCCGCACCGAATCCGTTGGCCGGGCTCTGCAGCCATTTCAGGAAAGCCTGGTCGGCGTCGCTGCTCTCGGCGGCGAAAGCTGGTCCCATCAGACAGACGAGTCCCGCTGCCGCAACCATGCTGCGCATCGTTGCCTCCCTTGTATTGTTGCCCAACGCTATTGAGCAGATCGGACGCGAACAATACAGCGATCCACCGAGGCGCAGGGGTGATTAACCCCTGATAGAACGCCGCGCCGCAATGGTGGGCTGCCCGTCGTCCGATGCCGCGCCAGAAATCGTGTGCCGCACACCCCAACTTATTTTGACGAACTCTCTTGTGGGGGCACCAGCGACTGCGTTCCACCCGTCAGCATCTTGATCTTGTAGGGGCCGCCATCTGAACTCTCATAAACCGCGCCCCAGAAAATGTTGATGGGCTTTCCGTGGAGCTTTTCGCTCGTCGTGCCGTAGGCCCAAGCCAAATTTCCAGCCGCTTGCACGTCGGTGACCTTGATGGCGACCTCTGAGGGGTCGTTCTTCTCGATGAGCGTGCTGTAGAGTTTCTCAATCTCCGTCTTGCCGACAGTCGGCGACGTTGAGAGATTGAGGACGGCATCGTCGGTGAAGAAAGCGGCGATGGTTTTCGCTGCGGCGTCGGCGCTCGTTCGATTGTTGACCGCCGCCTCCCATTTGGACCCAAGCTCCATGACTTCTTTCTTCGCGCTCTCCGCGGATTGGCCCATCGCGGAGGACGCCAGCGCGATGAGGATGGGCGCTGCAAACAGCAAGGCGAGCTTCATTCCAACCTCCCTGTCGCGAATTGGTTTTCGCGAGGCTCCCACGTCCTGCAAAGGCCGGGTATCCGGTCTGCACCGGATAAGCCGGGGCCATTCGGCTCCAGGTTGCCTGCGCGCCTCCGCGCGGGGCTTTTGCCGGAACGCGGCAAGTCGAGCCGCTGTTGGACTCAATAGAGTTTCCCCTTGACGCAACTGGCCCCGCCTCTTCCTCACCCTCGCGGCGGGGCTTTTTCTGTCGCGACTCGCTTAGTTGGCCGAGTTCAACTAATCTTTCCCTCGTTACCCTTTACCCCAGCGACTTCAAGCCCCGTCCCGTTCGGCGGGGCTTTTTGTTATCATTGACTAACCAATTTCGGTATGGTCTCGTAGGGTGTCGTTGGAGTCTCCCGACGGCATGAAGAACTGCCCCGCTTGGCTCTATATGGCTGATGCTGAGCGGGGCCCTTTCGCGATGAGCGCGATGTCCCCCCGCGAGCGCGCAATCTGGATGTTGCTTTTGGCGCTTCTCATCGGCGCATTGTTTGGCGCCGATCAGCGCCGCATTCCTACGCTCAATGCCGAACATCGGACGCTAGCGCCCGGTTGAGCCGTGGGTTGATTGTCATGAAAACCGCTTACTGTTACAGTTTCCTCAAGTAAGGGAGGCGCATTCCAGTCAGGGTGCGCGGTTGTCGGATTTTCGTGGAGTGGCCGCTGCTCGATGCAGCCCTGAGCCGGTGGCCTGAATTGGGTAAGTTCTGGACGAATCGCCGGGGCGCAATCGCTCTGGCGCTTGCATTGGCGGTCGCCGCGTGGGCGTTACTCTACGGGATCTATGTCCTACTGCATTCGCTGCTCTGAGCGGTGTCCTCGAGATGCGGAGCGTGAACGAACGCTGCTGTCGTTGACTGAGCGTTTGGCGGCGGGGGAAGACGTATTGGATGATATCGAACTGCTTTTGGATCAGCGGGAGC
>Ga0335076_10008082_pt1 | contig 10614 bp, 6 predicted proteins | sample Lox_Sample_25_FD_206717 | JGI IMG/M metagenome (GOLD analysis project Ga0335076, IMG submission 206717) | Soil microbial communities from Loxahatchee National Wildlife Refuge, Florida, United States - Lox_Sample_2.5 | ecosystem: Environmental > Terrestrial > Soil > Wetlands | place: USA: Florida...
CACATGGGTACTGCTGGGCGGTTGACTCCGGGGAGGCGGGCTTACAAAATCACAAAACGGGGTATTTCGCCAGTCTTGATGGGAGAAACGTCAGGAAAAAGCAGATTCCCCGCTGCGCTCGGAACGACACATTTTGGAGTGCGCGGGGCACGGCCCTTCGAAGCGAAGGGTAAACATTTCGAACGGATTTGAATAGGGCGGAGACCCCCAAAAACAGGAATGGCACAAGAGCCCAACGCCGTGGAACAAGCCGTATCGCGCGCCCTGCGGGAGAACCTCGAGAGGATTCAGAGGAATGCGGACGAGCTGCATGCAGCCGTAGGGGATATCGTGTCGGCGTGCGGGAGCTCTAAGCCAACGAATGCGCTGCCGGCCATGCTGAGGGCGCAGACCTCGGCGGCGTCGTTATCGGCGGCTCTGGAAGTATTGTCGCGGTTTGTGGCCATGGCGGTGCAACCGGGGCAGCGGTCGCCGCTGGAAGCGCAGATTACGCATTTGATGAGTACGGTTGGAGTTGAGCCGGCGGCCGAGCCGGTGAGGCCGCAGCCCGCGGTGCCAACCCCGATGGCGCACGCGCCAGCCCCGGCAGTTGTTGCACCACAGGTTCAAGCGCCTGTTGCGGCACCGGCGCGCCCAGTACAGCCCCCCGTCCAGAAACAGGCAGAACCTGCCGCGAAAGCGCCAGCGCGGGTCGAGCCCGTGGCGCCACCAGCGCCTGCGCACGAGCCAGTGATGGAGCTGGAGACGGTGCCAGAGGCGATAGAATTGGTGGAGACGGTAGAGTCAGCAGTGCCCGTGGAAGCCGAGCTGGAAGGCGACTTTGACGTCAACCAACTTTCCGCGGAAGAGCAGGAATTGCACCGGCGTGCAAATCGGGTGGCGAAAGTTTCGATGCAAGATATTAAAATGCTTAGACCGGATCAGGTGAGGCTCGGCCGGGAGAAAAAAGATCTTTGTGTAAGATTGAAAGACGACATTGAAAAAGCGCATCGAGAGTACGACCGGCGTTTCAAGCCCATCATGGACCACCCGGTGGATTATTTTTATCGCTGGATGGTGGAAATCCTCGCGGAGGGCGACCCACACGCTCTCGGCGAATATCCGTACGCCACACCCGCACGGCATCGCTAAGAGTGCAGACGGGAACCGGGAAGCGGCAGGGGCCATGGCCGCGGCGGCGCGAAGCGTGTGCGCAGTGGCGCTGGCGTTTGCGCTGATCTTTGTGCTGGCCTTGGGCGGACTGCCGGAAGCGCTTGCGCAGTCTTCGCGACAAAAGAGAAAAGTGAAGAAGCCGGCACCGGTGCCATGCCGGACGGGATGCAAGCCGGACACGGGGACGCCTGGAGTGACGGCGGAAACGCCAGAGGATCGGGCTCTGGAGCAGGAGCTTGCGCAGCTGGCGCGGGCGCTGCACAGCGGCGCGCCCGGGGCTTACAACAATTTGACGGTGTTCGCCGCGAAGAATGCGGCGAATGTCTGGGGAGCGCGCGCGGCCCTGGCGCTAGGCTACGAGGACCACTCGAAAAACCATTTTCAGCCGGCGCTGGTGTGGTTTGGCAAAGCCGGCGGAGACACGCTTCTGCGTGAGTATGTTTTGTACTGGACGGCGCAGTCGAAGCACGGGTTGGGGCGATCCAAGGATGCACTGGCTGATCTGGAGACGATGCACCACGACTATCCAAATACGGCGATGAAGGAGCAACTGCTGGAGAGCCTCGCGCCGCTTGCGACGGAATTGGGGAAAGCGCAAGAGACGATTGACGCGCTGAATGCGTATCCGGCGACGGGCACGAAGCCGACCCTGCTGCTTTACCGGGCCATGGCTTATCACGCGACGCGCCAGTTGCCCCGTGCGGCCAAGGATTATCAGGCGATTTTCTATAAATATTCGCAGAGCGATGAAGCGAAACCGGCAGGCGCGGCGCTGCAGAAAATTTTGCATGAAATGGGGAAGGAATACCCGTATCCGGGAGTAGAACTGCAGCAGGAGCGGGCGCAGGCGTATTTCAATGTGCACAAATGGAAAGAAGCGCGAGCGGAGTTCGAAAAGCTGCTCGCGATGTTGCACGATCCGGCGAATCCCAACCGGCAGCTTGCGGAGCTGCGCATCGCGCAAACGCGAGTGCAACTGAAAGGGTCCGCGAAACTGCTGGCGTCGCTGAAGACGCCGGATTTTGATGTGGATGCGGAAAGGCTCTATGCACTTTCGCAAGCTTACCGCAATGAGAAAAAGATTTCGGACATGTTCGCGACGCTAAACGAGCTGACACAGAAATACCCGCTGAGCAAATGGAATGAAGAAGGGTTCATGGCGGCGGGGAATTACTACTGGGTGGACCTGGACCGCAACAAGGCGGCGAGTTACTACCAGCGGGTGGTGGATACCTTTCCGAGCGGGAAAAATGCGTTCAATGCGGAATGGCGCGTGGCATGGGTGGCGTACCTGAACCGGCAGCCAGACGCGGAAGACAGGATCAAAACATTTTTGCTGAAGTATCCGGTTTCGGCAAATTCCGCGGATGCGGTGTACTGGCTGGGGCGGATCGCGGAGCGCAACGGAAAAATCGCGGAGGCGCGGGCATTCTATCAGAAGGATGTGGATCGTTTTCCGCAGACGTATTTTGGACACGCGGCAGCGGCGCGACTGAGCAAGCTGGAATCAGCAGACGGCGACCCACCGGAATTTCTAGACAAGATTCCACCGCCGCCCGCGCTACGACCATTCGATGAGCCGATTCCCGTGGCTGCGCAGGAGCGATGGGCGCGCGCGCAAGCGCTGCGGACGATTGCGTTCGATGCATCGGCGGAGCTGGAGCTGAAGAACGCGTACTTTGCGACTTCGTCGCCGCGATTTTTGTACGAAGCCGCGCTGACGGCATTTGACCAGGGGCATTTTGCCGCGGGGATGGCATACGGGCGAATCATCGTTCCGAATTTTGAGGCACGTAAGATCGAGGACCTGCCCGTCTCGGTGTGGAAAGTGCTGTACCCGCTACCGTACGAATCCATCATCCGGCGCGAGGCGGCGAAGAACAATTTCGATCCTTTGTTCGCGGCGGGCCTGATGCGGCAGGAATCCACGTTTCAATCGGATGCGCTTTCGCCGACGAACGCGATCGGGCTGATGCAAGTGGAGCCGAAGACGGGAAAGCTTCTGGCCAAACAACTGCGCGTGAAATTTTCGACGGACAAGCTGTTTCAGCCGGAATACAACATTCAGCTAGGAATGCTTTATATTTCCGGGCTGGTGAGGCTGACAGGCGCTCCGGAATATGCGTGCGCGGCGTTTGATGCCGGAGAAGACCGAATCGCGGCATGGAAAGCGGAGCGGAATTACGAGGAGATTCCGGAGCTGGTGGAATCGATACCTTTCAGCGAAACGCGGGATTACGTGCAAATCGTCTTGCGAAATTCGGAAGTCTACCGGATGATTTATGGCCAGTCAGGCGCGACGTCGTCATCGGCGGGATGGGCTCAGCCGAAAAACGTCGGGGCGCACCGGGCCGCTTCCGCCCGATCGCACTGACAATTTCAGATTTGCGGCAGGCTAAATGACTGCTTCCGAAACAGGCATGGCGCAGGCAGCGCGGCGGATGCTTTCCGCGAAAGCGGAGGAATTCACCGAATCGGTCATTCGGGAAATGACGCGGCTGGCGATGAGGCACGGGGCGGTAAACCTGTCGCAAGGATTCCCGGATTTTGCGGCGCCAGCGGAAATCAAGGAAGCGGCGCGGCAAGCCGTGGCCGACGACATCAACCAGTACGCAATCACGTGGGGCGCGAAGCCGCTGCGCGACGCCATTGTGGAGAAATTTGAGCGCACGCAGGAAATACGCGTTGACCCGGAGCGCGAAATCACAATTTGCTGCGGGTCGACAGAAGCGATGATGTCCACGATGCTGGCCATCATCAATCCCGGCGACGAGATTGTGGTGTTCGAGCCGTACTACGAAAACTACGGTCCCGACGCGATTCTGAGCGGGGCCACGCCACGATTCGTGAAGATGCGGCCGCCGGAAAATGAGAATTCCGTCTGGAGTTTCGACGAAAAGGAACTGGCGGCGGCTTTTGGCCCGCATACCAAAGCCATCATTCTGAACACGCCGAACAATCCGACCGGGAAGGTGTTTACGCGGGAAGAGCTCGAATTTATCCGCGACCTTTGCGTGCGGTGGAATGCGTACTGCGTCACAGACGAAATTTACGAGCACATTCTCTACGACGGGACGGAGCACATTTCGATGGCGCGCATTGACGGCATGCGCGACCGCACGATCGTGATCAACGGCATGTCCAAGACGTACAGCGTGACAGGCTGGCGAGTGGGGTGGGCCATCGCTCCGGCGGAGGCTACTGCCGCAATACGCAAAGTGCACGATTTTCTGACCGTTGGGGCTGCGGCACCTTTGCAGCAGGCGGGGGCCATCGCGCTGAGGTCACCGCAGTCCTACTACGACAAACTGGCTTCGGATTATGCAGTGAGGCGCGAGCGATTGCTGAAAATCCTGGCTGCGGCGGGATTCAAAGTGTTCAAACCGCGCGGGGCGTACTACATCATGACGGACATTTCCGGGTTCGATTTTCCCACGGAGCAGCATTCCGCGGATACGAGGGACGTTTCCTTCGCGAAATTCCTGGTGGAGAGGATTGGGGTGGCAGTGGTGCCGGGATCGAGCTTCTACAACGACCCCAGCGACGGGGCAGCGCAGGTGCGCTTCACGTTCTGCAAAAAAGAATCAACCCTTGCGGCAGCCGAAGAACGGCTCGCCAAGCTTCGGGCTTAAAAGTATAGCGGACTACACTGCGAGCAGCGCAGTGAGACTCGCATAAATCATCTAAAATTATTATAAAATCCGGTCTTGAATGGCCTTTTGAGTATTTAGGGGTAGGAGACTGACGGTCGGTTGCCCTGTGGTGGTTAGCCCCCTACCCCGCGAGTGGTCTTGCATGTATAGACGAGGTCAGGGCGTAATAAGTTTCCTGAGTCACGAAAAAAAAGATGCCATGAAGCAGAAAAGTAGCGGCTTCCCAGAAGCGGTCAACTGAAGCGGTTCCGAACAGCCTGAAAGACGATGGCGTGAACGGCCACGCAGCGATGCGAAGCTATCCCAGAGATACAGTATCCAAATACCGCGCGACGGCTACTTTCCATTGAAACCGTTGTTGTATGGCGGCCTGCAGGGATTGCGCCGCGTCGGGTTCGCCATGGGTCAAATAGGTTTGCGCCGGCGGGGCGGGCAGTGCGGTGAGCCAACGCAACAACTCGCTCTTTCCAGCGTGTGCGGAGAACTGTCCCATCTCTACGATTTCGGCGCAAACGGGCACTTGCTGGCCGTAGAGGCTGAGCGTTTTCGCGCCTTCCTGCAAAGCGCGGCCGCGCGTGCCCTGCGCCTGAAATCCGGCAAGGATCACGGCATTGCGCGCGTCCGACAGACGAAGCGCGAGATGATGAAGCACCCGACCGCCGGAGACCATGCCGCTGGCGGAAATGATGATGCAAGGCGTCTTGACGTCGTTGATGGCTTTCGATTCGGCGACTGAACGGGTGAGGTGAAACTCATGGACGTTCAGCGGGTCGCCCTTGCCGTCGTTGTCCTCGCGCGAATACTGCAGGTCGTGGTCTTCCTTGTATTTCAGGTACAAATCCGTGGCGCTGAGCGCCATGGGACTATCCACATAAACCGGCACGCGCGGGATACGCTGTTGATCCTCCAACTGCCGCAGGTAGTACATGAACGACTGCGTGCGGCCAATGGCGAAAGCAGGGATCACGATAGAGCCGCCGCGTTTTACGACGCGGTTGACGACGGCAGCCAGCAACTCCGCCGGATCTCCATCAGGGTGCTCGCGGTCACCGTAGGTGGACTCGCAAAGCAACACGTCTGCCCTGGATTGAGGCGTGGCGGGATCTTTCAGAATCGGCTCGCCGTAGCGACCAATGTCCCCGGAGAACACCACTACAATCTTCTTTCCGTTTTCAGTGAAGGAAAGTTCCAGGCTGGAGGAACCGAGAATGTGGCCGGCGTCGTACGAGGTCACATGAAATTCAGGACTGATGTCGAAGCCGCCGCTGCGTGGCATTGGCTTCATCAGCCTGAGAACGGGATCGACGTCCTCCGCGGTATAGAGCGCCTCGGGATTCGCATGACGGCTGTACTTACCCTTTTTCGCGTGAAGGGTGTCTTCCTCCTGGAGATGAGCGGAATCCCTTAGCAGAAGGGTGGCCAAATCGATGGTCGCAGGATTAGCAAAAATCGGCCCGCGGTAACCGTCTTTCACGAGGACGGGAAGCCAGCCGGTGTGGTCAAGATGAGCATGCGTAAGAACGGCATAGTCGAAGGTTTTGGGATCGACGGGCAGCGGTTTGTAATTTCTATCGCTAAGTTCCGGTGAGCCCTGGAAGATTCCGCAATCCATGAGAAGCTTTTTGCCTGCAGCTTCCACGAGATATTTTGATCCGGTGACGGTACCGGCGGCGCCCAAGAAGGTGAGTTTAGCCATAGGCCTGACATTGTAGACGATTCGACAAAGATGATTTCGTTGGTTTTCCAGAGGGGAGAAGGGGGGCTGCCGCCGCAAAACCAGTGGAACACAGTAATCCTTAGGTCCACGAGTAGCCACGGTTGACTTGAGCCGCGTGCAGGACAATACTTCTGGCCAGTTAATTCAGATAAGAAGCGTGCAAAGCCATGCCAGGCTTGGTAGTTCCTACTATTCCAATTGGTGGGCCAATTGCCTGACTCTCCGTCCATGATTGGCAGTGTTGTTTCCCATTACCGGATCCTCCGACGTTTGGGGGGAGGAGGAATGGGAGTTGTCTACGAAGCGGAAGACATCAATCTTGGCCGCCACGTTGCTCTGAAATTCCTTCCACCGGAACTCACGCAGAATTCGCAAGCGCTGGAGCGTTTTCAGAGGGAAGCCCGGGCTGCTTCGGCGCTCAATCATCCGAACATCTGTACCATTCACGAAATCAATCAGCAGGAAGGCCGGCCCTTCATTGTTATGGAGCTTCTGGAGGGCCACACGCTCAAGCACGAGATTGGGGGGCGGCCCATAAAGTTCGACAGGCTGGTAGAGCTGGCGATTCAGATGGCTGATGCACTCGACGCGGCCCACCAGAAGGGAATCATCCACCGCGACCTCAAACCCTCCAACCTTTTTGTGACGAATCGCGGACAATCCAAAATTCTCGATTTTGGGCTGGCGAAGGTTGCCGGAGCGACGGCATCCGGCGATGAGACGGTCACCCGATCCTTAGCGCAAACCGTATCCGAAGAACACCTGACGAGTCCCGGCACGGCGGTGGGGACGGTCGCCTACATGTCGCCGGAGCAGGTTCTGGGCAAGCCGCTGGATGCACGCACTGACCTCTTTTCGTTTGGCGTAGTTCTCTACGAAATGGCGACAGGATCGCTGCCTTTCCGGGGAGACTCCACAGCCGCGATTTATGACGCGATCCTTCACGACGTACCGGTGCCTCCTGTCCGGCTGAATCCGGATGTTCCGCCAGAGCTCGAGAGGATTATTACCAAAGCTCTCGAGAAAGATCGCGATTTGCGCTACCAAACCGCTGGGGAGTTTCAGGCGGACTTGAAACGGCTGCGCCGCGACTCGGGTTCGGGACGAGTGGCTACGGCCTCATCGCCTTCGTTGCCGGGAATGGAGAGGCGATCGCACGCGGTGGTTGGGCTCGCAGGTTTCGGAGTCGCTGTCGCGATTGCGGCGGTTGCGTTCGTGGTCTGGAGGTTCGCGCTTCGTCCCTCGAGCCTGGATCGCCTGCCTCTGGTTGCGAACGCGCGTATCATGCGCTTTACGACGACCGGAAATGTCGTCGGGGCCGCAATCTCGCGGGACGGCCGCTACATCGCTTACGCACTCCGTGAAGCGGATTCGGAAGCCGTCTGGATTCGGCAAGTTGCAACGAACAGCGCGGAAAAGCTTGTGTCACTCGATCCAGGCCTCTTGGCCGGAAATCTGCGCTTCTCTCCCGATGACAGTTTTGTGTATTTCACGAGCGAATCCAAGAAAAGCGCCGGAGAACAGCTGAGCCAAATTGCTCTACTTGGCGGAAACGCGCGTAAAATCTCCGACCATGTGTTCGGCAGCTTTACGTTTTCGCCCGACGGCGCGCAAATCGCATTCCTGCGCGTGGACTACTCGAAATCTTTTGACGAGAGCCTGATTTTGGCGCATGGCGACGGCTCGGGGGAGACGGTCTTCAATTCCGAATCCAGCCCTCGTTTCTTCCCATCCTGGTCGCCCGATGGACGGCTGATCGCTTACCAAAGGTTTGTGGAGTCAGATCCCCGAGGCCAGCGCGTACATATGGAAACTCTGGATCTGCGGAGCCACAAGACCTTCGAATTTCCTGTTCATTGGAGCAACATGCGCGACATGAATTGGACGCCGGATGGAAAGGGGTTGGTCGTCGTCGCGCAGGACCAGGTCGGCGCGCCAACTCAGATTTGGTACGTGCCCTACCCTGAGGGCGCGCCGCAGCGCATCACCAACGACCTGGAAGACTACTCTGCTGTGAGCCTTTCCGCGGACTCGCGGTTGCTGCTCGCCGTCCAGAAGGACACTTCCGCGACGATTTGGGTGGCTCGGGCAAAAAATCTCGATGACCAAAGACAATTAACGCACGGCCGTAGTGACGGTCTACGAGGCATGGATTTTGTCTCACCGGATAAAATCGTATATACCTCAAGCGATTCGGGGAATTGGGACCTCTCTGTGGCCTCGCTTGCCGATGGAGCGACTCAGGTCATCTCCGGAGCACCCAATTACCATAGCGCGCCCGTGGTCTGTGACTCTGGCCGCAGCGTTGTTTACATTTCCGCGCCCGCAGGCGTATCTCATCTCTGGAAACTGGATTTCGACTCGGGGCGAGGCTCGCAACTGACGAATGGACTGGGCGAAGTTTATCCGCAGTGCCCGCGAGATGGGCGTTGGGTGGTCTATGTTGCGGAAGAACTCTGCGGGGAAGGGAATCTGTGCAAGTTTTCCTTGGAGGACGGTTCCGCTCGGGCGCTTCTGCCGCAACGGGTCGTCGGGTCGCGGCTTGCTCCAGACGGAAAGCACCTGCTTTTCGCTTTCGTAGATCCGAAATCAGGGGACAAGAGGCGAGATGGATTCCTGACGCTCGACGGCAGCGCTCCCATTACCTACCTGGATAGCGGCCCGTCCTTTACCGCCATTCGAGAAGGGCGCTGGATTCCGGGCGGACTCACGCTTGCATTTGTGGACTCTCGTTCGGGCTTCCCTAACCTGTGGACCTATTCCATGGATGGCAAAGCGCCCTCGCAACTGACGCACTTTAGTAACGGAAACATTTTTTCTTTCGCGTGGTCTCCGGACGGGTCGGAACTAGCGCTATCACGCGGAACCGTTACAAGCGACGTCGTATTGCTTTCTCGGACGGGCGGCAAATAAAGCGTTCTGATTTACTTAATTGTTTTACTGAAAGCGGTTTTGCCTAGGGTGCTGGTTTTTCCACGGAAATGGTCGAATCGTGAAAATTCAGTGTAAGGACGGTGTCGTAGAGCAAATCCAGGCCGACGGTGGCGTCAAACAAGCCGTCGGGCTCGTGGACGTCGGGAGTAGGGAAGTACACCAGGGGCGCCGGGCCGCTCAGAACTACGCCGCGAAAGCTCTCCTTTTCGGCGAGAGCTTCTTTCATTTTTACGCCCCCGTCGGTGAATGGGAAATCGCGCGATTTGTCGGTATTGGCGGCCTCGTCGAGCTGAAGCTTTGCGATCGAGGCCGTATAAACAAGCAGTGAGCCGCTGTACATGGTGTCTACCTGCGCGGTCACTTTTTTCCCGCCGATTTCGAAACCGTTTGCCACCACGATAGGCGGCCCATCTTTTCCAAATTTGACGAGCGAGAATTTGTCGCACGTTCCGCCGCAGCCGGCGGGCGCGACTAGCACGTCGGAGATTCTGAGTTTATGGGCGGCAAAATCGATTTGGAGGATGCGGTCTTTGAACGCGGTATAGGCCAGCGTTCCATCCACGTGGGGCATCTGGTTTTGCGCGATCATGTCGCCCAGAACCATGGCCAGCGCCCTGACGCCGACCAACTTCACGGTGCCAACGGTGACAATGGGAATCTCGGTTCGAAACATGCCGGGAGGGGCGCCCTCGGGCAGCGGCGCGGTGGGTTTCAAACCTGCGGCCTCCGCAAAGGGTGTGTCCAGCACGGAATCCACGTTGCCCGTGTCAATTCCGAGTTTCAAAACCGGGCCGTTTCCGACGCGCGCTTCGACGCAAGGCAGGCCATCGCAATCGAGCAGGGGCACCTCGGTGGCGAATTTGATGTGGCTTGTGGTTTGGGCGAGAGCAGGAACCAGGGAGAATGCCGTAACTGCAGCGGTACTCAGAAGGATGAGAAGAGGTCGGCGCATGCGATTTCCTCAAAAAAAAAAGATCAAAGTGTAAGTCTATCCGAAGTGGGACGGTTTGCGCCTGAATGGGTTAGCGGACGCGGAAAAAACGAGAAGGACAAAATTTGTACATTTTGAGCGTTCGGACTGACCCTTTACAAAACGTTCCGGAGACATGGTTTACACCTCCTGGCTGGATTAATGCAGCCAGGAGGTGGCGATGCCAT
>Ga0335076_10008083_pt1 | contig 10614 bp, 11 predicted proteins | sample Lox_Sample_25_FD_206717 | JGI IMG/M metagenome (GOLD analysis project Ga0335076, IMG submission 206717) | Soil microbial communities from Loxahatchee National Wildlife Refuge, Florida, United States - Lox_Sample_2.5 | ecosystem: Environmental > Terrestrial > Soil > Wetlands | place: USA...
CGGCATTCCGGCCGGCAAGGTGATCGAGACGCCGGTGAGCCACGTGGATGCGTTCCCGACCATCCTCGAAGTCGCCGGCGAGAAAACGCCACCGGGTTTTCCGGGTGTCAACCTGGTGAAGGTCGCCGAAGGCCTCAAGCCCGACCGCACCGTGATGTCGGAGTACCACGGCATGGGCTCCTCCACCGGCGCCTTCGCGGTGCGCGTGGGCAAGTGGAAATACGTGCACTACGCGAAGTACGGGCCGCAGCTCTTCGACCTCGAGGCGGACCCGGACGAGGCGAGCGACCTGGCGGAGAGCCCGAGGCATGCGAAGGTGCTGGAGGAGTGCCGCACGGCGCTCTACCGCATCTGCGACCCCCAGGAAGTGGACCGCCGCGCGCGCCAGCGCCAGGCGGAGCTCCTCGCGGCCAACGGCGGGCGCGAGGCGGTCATCAAACGCGGGGACTTCGGCTTCACGCCGGCTCCCGGAACCGTGGCGGACTTCAAATGAAAACTGTCCTTCTGGCTTTATCTTTGGTCAGCTTTTCGGCCTTCCCCCAGGAGTGGCCCAACAAGCCCGTCCACGTCATCGTTCCCTACCCGCCGGGCGGCGGGCACGACTTTTCCGCGCGCGTGGTCGCGCAGCGCCTGTCGGACGTGCTCAAGCAGCCCTTCGTGATCGAGAACCGTACCGGCGCCTCGGGCACGATCGGCGCCGAGTACACGGCCAAGAGCGCGCCCGACGGCTATACCTTCGTGGTGGCCTCACCCGCCGAGACCGTCGTGGGGCCGTTCGCGGGCCTCAAGATGAACTACGACTGGGAGAAGGACCTCGCGCCCGTGTCCGTCATCGGCGAGACGCCGCTGGCGATCGCCGTGCACCCCTCCGTGCCCGCGAAGACGATCCAGGAACTGCTGGCCTATGCGAAGCAGAATCCCGGCAAGCTGTCCTACGGCACCCCGGGCTCGGGCAGCTCCATGCATTTCGCGGGCGAGTCGCTCAAGGCCATCGCCGGCATCTTCATCGTGCACATTCCCTACCGCGGCGCCGGGCCCGCGATCGCCGACCTGCTCGGCGGCCAGGTGCCGATGGGCATCGCCGGACTGCCGCCCGTAATCCCGCCGCACAAGACGGGCAAGATCCGTATCCTCGCGGTCACGAGCGGGATGCGCTCGAGCGCGCTGCCCGATGTTCCCGCCATGGCCGAGCTGCCCGGTTTCGCCGGCTACAACTTCACCAACTGGACCGGCGTCTTCATGCCGGCGAAGACGCCGCCCGCGATCATCGAGCACCTCGCCGCCGAGGTTGGCAAGGCGGTGCAGGAGCCCACCGTCAAGGAAAAGCTGCTACAGGCCGGCGTCGATCCGCTCGGCCTGCCGACGCCCGAGTTCGTGAAGTTCCTCGCGCGCGAGAAGGAGACCTACGGCAAGATCGCGAGGACGCGCGCCATCAAGGCGGACGACTGACATGAAGAGAAAGCCGAATTTCCTCGTCATCCTGATCGACGACCTGCGCTACGACGAGTTCGGCGCGGGCGGGCACCCGTACATGAAGACGCCGCACATCGACCGGCTGGCACACGAGGGCGGCCTGTTCGAGCGCGTGTTCCACACGACGTCGATCTGCTCGCCCAACCGCGCCTCGATCATGACCGGGCAGTATGCGAGCCGACACGGCATCATCGACAACGTGGCGCGCGGTGCGATGAGCCACCGGCTGCCGAACTACCATCTCGAGCTGCAGAAGCTCGGCTACGAGACGGCGCATATCGGCAAGTGGCACATGGGCAACGACGGCATGCCGCGCCCGGGCTACGACTACTGGGTCAGCTACGACGGCCACGGCAGGATCGTGAATCCGCGCCTCTGCCACGACGGCAATTACGTCCAGCACGAGGGCTACATCACCGACATCATGAACGGCCTCGCCGTCGAGTGGCTGGACAAGAAACACGGCAAGCCCTGGTCGCTCTTCTTCGCGCACAAGGCCGTGCACCCTGACGCGGAGCAGGCGGCCGACGGCACGGTCGCCTTCGGCAAGCTGGGCGGCTACATCGTGGCCGACCGGCACAAGGCGCTCTACAAGGACGCCGTCTTCCCGAAAAAGCCGAACATGCTTTCCTACGAGGAGGTGGTGAAGCAGAAGCCCGCCTGGAAGGAGACCTTCCTGCTGCGCCAGAAGCCGGAATCGCGCGCGCTGCTCGATGCGATCCACGCCGGCACGCAGGAGGAGATCCGGCTGCGCGCGCGCATGATGGCCGCGGTGGACGAGGGCGTCGGCCAGATCCTCGCCGTGCTCGAGAAGAAGGGCGAGCTCGACAACACCTGCATCATTTTCCTCGGTGACAACGGCTACTTCTTCGGCGAGCACGGACTGGGGCCCGAGCGCCGCTTCGCCTACGAGGAAGGCATCCGCTGTCCCTTCCTCGTGCGATTTCCGGCCCGCATCAAGGCCGGGTCGCGATTCTCGAGCCTGATGATCTGCCAGGACATCGCGCCCACGCTGATCGAGCTCGCGGGAGGAAGGCCGGGCCCGCAGATTCAGGGAAAATCTTTTTTAAGTATTTTGAAAAATAAAAAGTCCCCTTGGCGAAAGGCCGTCCTCGCCGAGTACTGGGCCGAGCAGGCCTATCCGTGGCTGATCGGGATGACCTACAAGGCGATCCGCACCGAGCGCTACAAGCTCATCCATTGGGTGAACCGCGACCGCAACCACGAGCTGGACGAGCTCTATGACCTGGACAAGGATCCGTACGAGCTCAAGAATCTGATCAAGAGCAAGGCCTACGCTTCGATCCGCGAAAAGCTGCGCCGTGACCTGAGGCTGCTGGTCGCCGAGGCGACCGGGATCTAGCTACTCGGGCTTGATGTTGCCCGCCTTGACGACGCGGGCCCAGCTCGCGGTCTGCTCGCGCACCCAGGCGCCGAGCTCCGCGGGCGAGGAGGCGACGATCTCGCCGCCCAGCGCGACGATGCGCTCCCGCACCTCGGGAAGCTTCACGACCTTCGCGATCTCGGCCTGCAGCCGGTTGATCACCGCGGGCGGCGTGCCCGCCGGCGCGAAGATCGCGTTCCACTCGTAGACCTGGTAGCCCGGCATGCCGGACTCGGCGACCGTCGGCAGTTCCGGCACCGCTGCCGAGCGCTTCGCACCCGTGACCGCGAGCGCCTTCAGCTTGCCGCTCTTCACGTGTGGCAGGCCGGAGGCCATGTTGGCGAAGTACAGCGGCACCTGGCCGCCCATCACGTCGGTGAGCGCGGGCCCGCCGCCCTTGTACGGCACGTGCACCATGTCCAGGCCCGCCCGCTGGCGAAACAGCTCCGCCGCGAGATGCTGCGCGGAGCCGTTGCCCGAGGACGCGAACGCTATCTTGCCGGGCTCCGCCCTTGCCTTCTCGATGAGCTGCGCGATGGAATTCACCGGGAACGCCGGATTCACGACGACCATGTTCGGGAACAGCACGAGTAGCGTGACCGGGGCGAAAGCCCTGTCCGGCTCATACGGGAGCTTTGGCAGCAGGCTCGGGTTCACCGCGTAATTGGCCGCGTCCAGCATCAGCGTGTAGCCGTCCGGCGACGACTTGGCGACCAGGTCCGCGGCGATCGTGCCGCTCGCGCCGCCCCGGTTCTCGACGACGACGGGCTGGCCGAGCAGTTCGCCCAGCTTGGGCGAGATCAGCCGGGCCATGGCGTCCGCGCCGCCGCCCGCGGGATAGGTGACCACCAGGCGGATGGGCTTGGATGGATAAGGCTGTGAATAGGCTGGGAAAGCGCAGGCGGTGACGAGCGCGAGCACGATACGCAGCATGCTGGTTATGCTGCCATGCTTTGGACTAGTATGTACGGGCATCAGGGGAAGGAGGGGCCATGCAAGTCAAAGAGATCCTTCGCGTGAAGGGCAACCGGCTGCTCTCCATCGAGCCGGCCGGACGGGCGACCGATGCGGTGAAGACCATGGCGGACCAGAACCTCGGCTCGCTCGTGGTGCTGGATCAGGGCCGCATGGCGGGCATGCTGACCTTCCACGAGCTGCTGCAGGCGATGGCCAAGCGCGGCGGCTCGCTCGGCGACGTCAAGGTCGGCGAGATCATGGTGAAGGATCCAGTGACCGCCTCGCCCGACATGGAGGTCAACGACCTGCGCCGCACGATGCTAGACACGAGCGCGCGCTACCTGCCCGTCATGCAGGACGGCAAGCTGCTCGGCGTGATCTCCTTCCGGGACGTGGCCAAGGCGGTTCTCGAGGAGCAGGATTTCGAGAACAAGATGTTGAAGGGCTATATCAAGAACTGGCCGGCTTGAGCCGGCCACTTTGATCGAACTGGCGCGCGCCTGAAAAGGCGTTCCTTTCTCGCGGGCGGCGCCGTCGCCGGCGCTGCCTCTCTCGCAGCGTGGAAGTTCTGGCCGGAGAACGGCTTCTGGAACCCGTGCCGGCCGGGCACGCCCAGGACACTTTCGCGCCATCCTCTTGCGGTCGCGGCCTGGGACGGACTCGACGCGACTCAGGTCTGGGACAGCCACGCGCACCTGGTCGGCGTCGGCGATTCGCCGAGCGGCATCTATCTCAACCCGCGCATGACGAGCCTCTTGAGTCCAGCGGACTACGTGCGCCGCGCTGTCTTCCTAAACGCGGGCTGCGCCTACGGCGCGGAGGGCAACGTCGACGCCGCGTACGTGCGGCGGCTGGCCGGCCTGCTCGATGGCATGAAGCGCGGCGCCAAGCTGCTGCTGCTGGCCTTCGAGCGTGCCTACGGCGAGGACGGCCGGCGCGACGATGCGCGCACAGCGTTTTACGTCCCCGACGGCTACGCGCGCCAGATGGCACGCGAGAACCCGCGCGTCTTCGAGTGGGCCTGTTCGGTCCATCCCTACCGCGCCGACTGCGAGCGCGCGCTCGCCGAGGCGAAGCGCGACGGCGCGCGCGCCGTCAAGTGGCTGCCGTCGGCGATGGGCATCGACCCGGCCTCGCCGCGCTGCGACCGCTTCTACGAGGCGGCGGCGCGCCTCGGCCTGCCGCTCATCACGCACGCGGGCAGGGAGCGCGCGGTCAAGAGCGAGTACACGCAGGACTACGGCAATCCGCTGCGCCTGCGCCGCGCTCTGGACGCGGGTGTGCGCGTCGTCGTCGCGCATTGCGCCTCGATGGGCGAGGACCGCGACCTGGACAAGGGCGAGAACGGGCCTTACGTGGACAGCTTCTCGCTGTTCGCGCGCCTGATGGGCGACCACCGCTACGAGAAGCATCTGTTCGGCGACATCGCCGCGCTTCCGCAGGCCAAGCGCGCCGAGCACCTGCCCGCGGTGATCGAGCGCGAGGACTGGCACGCGCGCCTGCTGAACGGCTCCGACTATCCGCTGCCGGGCGTGATGCCGCTGTTCTCCACGGAGAAGCTCGTCTCGATGGGACTGTTGCAGGAGAGCGTCGCGCAGCTGCTGCAGGAGATCCGGCCGCACAACCCGCTGCTTTTCGACTTCGTGCTCAAGCGGCATCTGAGGTCTAACGGAAAAGCGTTCGCGAAGGGCGTGTTTGAGACGCGCGCTTTTTTCGAGAGCCGCTAGCGGGCCGGAACGCGCGCGACCCTATGCTAAGCTTTTCTCATGTCCGGCAATACCTTCGGTACGCTCTTCTGCGTCACGTCGTTCGGCGAGTCGCATGGGCCGGCATACGGCGGCGTGGTGGACGGCTGCCCGCCGGGACTGGCGCTGTCCGCGCAGGACATCCAGAAGGAGCTTGACCGGCGCAAGCCCGGCAGCTCGCGCCACGTCACGCAGCGGCGCGAGACCGACATGATCGAGATCCTGTCGGGCGTCTACGAAGGCAAGACCACCGGCACCGCCATTGGCTTCCTCGTGCGCAACGAAGACCAGCGCTCGAAGGATTACAGCGCCATCGCCGAAAAGTTCCGCCCGGGCCACGCGGACTACACCTACTGGCAGAAATACGGCATCCGCGACGCGCGCGGCGGCGGGCGTGCCTCGGCGCGCGAGACGGTGATTCGCGTCGCGGCCGGCGCGATCGCCAAGAAATGGCTGCAGGAGCGCTATGGCGTGCAGGTCCGCGGCCACCTGGCGCAGCTCGGGCCGCACCCGGTGGCTTTCAAGTCCTGGGACCTGGTGGCGACCAATCCCTTCTTTGCCGCGAACGATTCGCAGCTTTCGCAACTCGAAGACTTCATGGACGGCTTGCGGGCGGCGGGCGACTCCTGCGGTGCGCGCGTCAACGTGGTGGCGAGCGGGGTGCCGGTGGGCTGGGGTGAGCCGGTCTACGGGCGACTGGACGCCGATATCGCCGCTGCGATGATGTCCATCAACGCGGTGAAGGGCGTCGAGATCGGAGCAGGCTTCGCCGCGATCACGCAGAAGGGTAGCGAGCACGGCGACGAAATGACCCCCAAGGGATTCCTGACGAACAACAATGGCGGCGTGCTGGGCGGCATCTCGACGGGGCAGGACGTGACCGTGTCCATCGCGCTGAAGCCCACCTCCAGCATCCGCCTGCCCCGGCGCACGATCACGACGAAGGGCGAGGCCACGACGGTCGAAACGACGGGTCGCCACGACCCCTGCGTGGGCATCCGTGCCACGCCGATCGCCGAGGCCATGCTCGCCTGCGTGCTGATCGACCACGCGCTGCGCCACCGCGCGCAGTGCGGCGACGTGACGCCGCCAACCGGGCTTGGCTAGGAAACCCCAACAAAATCAATTACAGTAGCGTTCCAAACCTCCCTTACGAGAGGTAACAAGATGAGCAACAAAGGGCAGCTGCTACAAGACCCGTTTCTGAACACGCTCCGCAAGGAGCATGTCCCGGTCTCGATCTACCTCGTGAACGGCATCAAGCTGCAGGGCCAGATCGAGTCGTTCGACCAGTACGTGGTCCTGCTGAAGAACTCGGTGACGCAGATGGTCTACAAGCACGCCATCTCGACAGTCGTGCCTTCGCGGCCGATCAACCTCGCCGCCGAGGCCGGTACGGGCGCCTAGCCCGCTTTCCCGCGCCATTGCTCGACGACACCGCCGTCTCCGTTCGCCGGGCTTCCGACCAGGCCGCCGCGGTCCTCGTGGGCCTGGATTTCGGCGACGAGGGCTACGAGGACAGTCTCGCAGAGCTGCTGCGGCTGGCCGAGAGCGCCGGCGCGCGCCGCACGCGCATGGTGCGCGGTCGGCGCCAGCGGCCCGACCCCAAGCATTTCGCCGGCAGCGGCAAGGTGGAGGAGATCGGCGTCGCGGCCGACGAGCTAAACGCGGCCAGTGTGATCTTCAACCACGCGCTCTCGCCCGCGCAGCAGCGCAACCTCGAGAAGGCACTCGGGCGCGAGGTGCTGGACCGCACCGACCTGATCCTGCGCATCTTCGCGCAGCGCGCCAAGACCAACGAGGGAAAGCTGCAGGTGGAGCTCGCGCAACTCGAGCACCTGTCCACGCGGCTGGTGCGCGGCTGGACGCACCTGGAGCGCCAGCGCGGCGGCCTGGGCAAGACGGGCGGCCCGGGCGAGAAGCAGATCGAGCTGGACCGCCGCATGATCGCCGACCGCGTGCGCATGCTGAAAGGCAAGCTCGAGCAGTTCCGCCACCGGCGCGGCGTACAGCGGCGCGCGCGCGCGCGTCGGGAGGTGTTCTCGGTCTCGCTGGTCGGCTATACCAACGCGGGCAAGAGCACGCTGTTCAACGCGCTGACCCGGGCCGGCGCCTACGAGGCGGACAAGCTCTTCGCCACGCTGGACACGACGACGCGCAAGGTCCACATCGAGGGCGACGGCCACTCGGCCATCCCTGCCGTGCTGTCCGACACGGTCGGCTTCGTGCGCGACCTGCCGCACGGGCTGGTGGCAGCGTTCCGCGCCACGCTGGAGGAAACCGTGCACGCCGACCTGCTGCTGCACGTGGTGGACAGCGCCTCGCCCGCGCGCGCCCGGGAGGCCGAAGAGGTGAACAAGGTGCTCGCCGAGATCGATGCGCAGGGCATCCCGCAGCTCGCGGTCTGGAACAAGGTGGATGTCTCGGGTCTCGAACCGGGAGTGGAGCGGGACGAATATGGTAGGATTTCGCGCACTCTCGTGAGCGCGCGCACCGGGGCTGGAATCGCCGGATTGCGAAGCGCGATCGCCGAGGCGGCTCGCCTGCGAAAGCCGGCCGGCCAATCCCAAAATACATCTCCAGAATTGAGCATCTAAGTCTTCGCATGTCGCTGAACGACCCGAACTGGGGGCGCGGGGGCGGAAACCGCGGACCGGGCGGCGGCAACCAGGGGCCGCCGGACCTGGACGAGCTCTGGCGCAACTTCAACCGCAAGCTGAACGACCTGTTCGGCCGGCGCGGGGGCGGCGGCGACGCGCCGCGCCCGAGCAACGCGCGCATCGGCGGCGGCGCGGGCCTGATCGCCGGCGTGATCCTCGCGGTCTGGCTCGCGAGCGGCTTCTACATCGTGGTGGAAGGCCAGCGCGGCGTGGTGCTGACCTTCGGACAGTTCTCCGCCGAGACCGGCTCCGGCCTGCGCTGGCGCCTGCCCTGGCCGATCCAGTCGCACGAGATCGTGAACCTGTCGCAGGTGCGCACGATCGAGGTCGGCTACCGCAACAACGTGCGCACCAAGGTGCCCAAGGAATCGCTCATGCTCACGGACGACGAGAACATCGTGAGCGTGCAGTTCGCGGTGCAGTACGTCGTGACCGACGCGCAGGCCTGGATCTTCAGCAACCGCCGCCCCGAGGAGACCGCCATGCAGGTGGCCGAGTCGGCGATGCGCGAGGTCATCGGTCGCAGCAAGATGGACGCGATCCTGTACGAGTCGCGCGCGCAGATCAACATCGCCGCGCAGAAGCTCATGCAGCAGATTCTCGACCGCTACAAGACCGGCATCCTGGTTTCGACCGTGACCATCCAGGCCGCGCAGCCGCCCGAGCAGGTGCAGGGCGCGTTCAGCGACGCCCAGAACGCGAGCCAGGACCGCGAGCGCCAGAAGAACGAGGGCCAGGCGTATGCGAACGACGTGGTGCCGAAGGCCAAGGGCAACGCCTCGCGGCTGCTGCAGGAGGCCGAGGGCTACCGCCAGCGGGTGATCGCGACGGCCGAGGGCGACGCGACGCGCTTCAAGCAGCTGCTGGTGGAATACTCGAAGGCGCCCGCGGTCACGCGCGAGCGCATCTACCTGGACACCATGCAGCAGATCTACACCTCGACCTCCAAGATCATGCTGGACTACAAGGGCGGCGGGAACCTGCTTTACCTGCCGCTTGACAAGCTAATGCAGCAGGGCGCCGCGCCGATGGCCGACCCGTCGGCGCCCTCGCGCGGCCCGCAGCCCGCGACCGAGCCCGCCTCGCCGCCCGAGGCCGCGCCGCGCTCGCGCGAGGCGCTGCGCGACCGCGGCAGGGGAGAGCGCCCATGAGAGCAGTCAGGGAGCACTCATGAGAGTGCTGGGGCCCGTTGTCGCGGTCGTGCTGGCGGTCGCCGTGCTGGCGAGCTCGATGCTGTTCACCGTCGACCAGCGCCAGAATGCGATCGTGTTCCAGCTGGGCGAGGTCAAGGACGTGATCACCAAGCCCGGCCTGCATTTCAAGTGGCCGCTGCTGCAGAACGTGCGCACCTTCGACATGCGCATCCTGGCCTACGACGATCCGGAGCCGCTCGGCTTCCTGACCTCGGGCAACATTCCGGTGACGGTGGATTCGTTCGTCAAATGGCGCATCTTCGACGTCAAGCAGTACTACGTGTCGGTGCAGGGCGACGAGCAGCGCGCTGCGACGCGCCTCAAGCAGACCATCTCCGACGGCCTGCAGGTCGAGTTCGGCCGGCGCACCGTGCACGACGTGGTCTCGGGGCAGCGCGACGCGATCATGGAGGAGGTGCGCCAGAAGGCCGACGCTGACCTGCGCCGCATCGGCGTGGAGATCGTGGACGTGCGCCTCAAGCGCGTCGACCTGCCGGAGGAAGTTTCTGCCTCGGTCTACCGCCGCATGGAGTCCGAGCGCAAGCGCGTCGCCAGCCAGCTGCGCTCGCAGGGCTCGGCCGAGGCCGAGACGATACGCGCCGACGCGGAGCGCCAGCGCGAGGTGATCCTCGCCGAGGCCTACCGCGACGCGCAGAAGATCAAGGGCGAGGGCGACGCGAAGAGCGCGGCGATCTATGCTGCCGCGTTCTCGCAGAACCCGGAGTTCTTCTCGTTCTACCGCTCGATGGACGCCTACAAGCAGGCCTTCCGCAGCAAGTCGGACGTGCTGGTGCTTGAGCCGAACTCGGACTTCTTCCGCTACCTGAAAGACGCCACCGGCAAGGTCGGAGGCAAGAAGTGATGGGCGATGGCCACCACCCTGCTGATGGCATTCGCGCTCATGCTGGTCATCGAGGGCCTGCTGCCGTTCCTCGCGCCTAGCGCCTGGCGCGAGACCTTCCGCCGCCTGATGCAGCTGACCGACGGGCAGATCCGCTTCATCGGCCTGGCCTCGATGCTGGTCGGGCTCGCGCTGCTCTTGTTCGCCGGGACCTGAACATGCGCTGGCTGCTGCCCGAGCACATCGACGACATCCTGCCCGACGAGGCGATGCGCATCGAATCCTTGCGGCGGAAGATCTTGGATCTATTTTTCGCCAAAAAATACAAATTGGTCATACCGCCGCTGGTGGAGTTCATCGA
>Ga0335076_10008085_pt1 | contig 10613 bp, 14 predicted proteins | sample Lox_Sample_25_FD_206717 | JGI IMG/M metagenome (GOLD analysis project Ga0335076, IMG submission 206717) | Soil microbial communities from Loxahatchee National Wildlife Refuge, Florida, United States - Lox_Sample_2.5 | ecosystem: Environmental > Terrestrial > Soil > Wetlands | place: USA...
CACGAGCGACAGGAAACGATTGACGTCGCCGGTCACGGCCGCCGTGCCCGCGGCCAGGCTCAGCGTCGGCAGCACCAGCCGATCGGCGAACAGCTCGGCCAGGTGATGATCGCGCCGGTGAGCAGGCTGCCTTGAACGATCGAGGCACCGATGGCGAGGGTGTCGAGGAAATCGACATTAAGACGGCGTTCCCGGCTCCAGACCCGCCAGGCGCGCTTGGCGATGGGATAGGCGTTCCACAGCAGCAGCGGCGCGTTGACCCCGACCGCGAGCGGATGGCTCGACAGCGCCAGGGCGAGCGACACCGTCGGCAGCGCCAGCGGCCAGCGCTTTGCTGCGCCCGCCCGAGCGGCGCGAGGCTGCGCCGGCGCGGTCTGATCGCGGGCGGGCGCGGCAACGCGCTGCAGCATGGCGCGCAGATCATCGATGGTGCTGCCGCGCAGCGCCACCATCAGCCGGGCCAGCTGCTCCGACTGCGCGGCGTCGTATTCGATGACGAGGCTGGCGCAGCCGTGATTGATGCGGGCGCGGGTCACCCAGCGCTGCGCGGCGAGGAAGGCCAGCACGGCTTCCGACAGCGGCGAGCACTGATAGAGCGCCGGGATGTGGAGCCGCATCCGACCGGGGATGGCGTGGCGGATTGAATAGTCCATGATGCAGCGCCGACGACGGGCGCGGCCGCCCGCCTAGCGAGCGGCCGCGCCGATCGCTGGGTGCGGCATCGCCGCCGCGGCGGCGGCCCCGGGCGTATGCATTTCGAGGAAATGGTTGAGAGCGAAGAGCGCCAAGGTCACCCACATCGGCGTTGCCGCCGTGGCGCCGATCCCGGCGAAAGTCGCGACCGCGAGCCCCAGGGCGAGCACGATCTTGAGGTCGATGGCATTGTTGGTCAGCAGCTTGATCTCGCGATCGGTCTCGCGAAAGAAGCTGACGAGGGCGCGCGCCGAGCGCGAATGACCGGCGAGAAAAGCCGCTTCGGCTTCGACTTCGCGGGTCACCCTCGCGAATTCGTTGTCCGGCATTTTGGGCTGCTTCGGCGCCTTGTGCGGGATCAAGGGCACCGTGTGCTTCCAGTGCTGCATCAGCCGCTCCTGGAACAGGTCCTCGTCCTTGGGGTCATAGCGCAGCACGATGCTGCCCGCGTCGGGCTTGATCCGCGTACCTTCCAATCCCGGTATCTCGGCGAAGATCTGCCTGACCTGCTCGAGCAGTTCCGGATTGCCCTTGGCCGCAGGGATTTTGATCCGGATCCGCCCCGGCATCTGGTGGGCGATCTGGGCGTGCTGCTTCATGGCCGTCTGCCGAAGGGCTCAGGCGCCCGCCGGGGCCTTTTCCTCGGCATTCTCCTCGGCAACGATATCGCGCACCTGCTCCTGCGCTTCCGCCACCGCGTGCCGAGCCTTCTGCCCAATCTTGTAGACGCCGCGCACCGCGCCCCGGAAGGCCGGCTCGATCGCGCCGCTGACTCTCGGCAGTGCTTTCGGCGCCAGCATCGCAGCGACGCCAATGACCATGCCCGGGATCAACGCCGCCTCGAACAGCGCCGCGCCCACGCAGATGATGCCGACCGTCGCCGCGCTCGCGACGAGATCGTCTCGACTGGCATCTTCCTCGGCAACCGATATCTCTTCGCTCGGCTGCTCGCCTTGCATATGTTCGGCCTGGCCGTTGCCGACATCGGCAGCACCCTGACGTCGCGGCATGGTGGCGTCCCTTGCTGGTGGAAGTCAGAACTCTGCGAAACGATAGGCAATTGCGGTGACGCATTGATGACGGGAGAACCGGGTCTGCGGGGGTCCGGGGCGCGCCGGCCTGCCGAGGCGCGGCGTCTCCGCCACTCGAGCAAAGCGCTTTCCTGAGGGGTGCCGTAGTACCATCTCACAGCCGCGCTCTTTGACATCGTGCAGGATGTTTCACGTGTGACACGCCGTGCCCGGCGCCGGGAACGTCGTTCGAAAAAAAATGCCGCCGGTGTACACCGGGGGCGTAGGTTGCTCCCGGTGCCGAGGCGACGGCTGGAGCATGGGTTGTCGCTTCGAGGAGATCATCGCGCTGAAGGCGTCGTGCGTCGGATTGGACGAGACGTCGAAGCCGGGGCCGTCGCGCTGAGCGTTACGGCGCGACGCGGCGCCAATAGGCCTTTGCGTAGCCCTCTGCATCGACCGCGCCGACCTTCGTCGGCACCGGCTGGCCGCCTTTGCACGCCCAGGACACCACGGTCTCGTGCCCGGTGACCACCATGGGCACGACGGTCGCGTTCGGGTTCTCGCGGCAGAAAGCGGCAAGGGCCGGCGTCGGTGTCCGGCTGGTATCGGCCTTGGCGTCGCAGGGTATGTTCGCGCCGTAGAGACAGGCGAGCACCGCGCCGCGCGCGCAACGCCACTCCATCAGCTTGCCCTGGCTGGGATCGAGATGAAGCTTCGCGGCCATCCACGCCGGCAATTTCGCGCCGTCGTATCGCGCATCCGGTTTGTCGATCGTGCGCACCGCTCGGCAATAAGCGATGGGATCGCTGAAGCTCTCGGCGGCAGCGGCGACGACAGAGCAAAGCATCACCGCCGCAAACATCAGCGCCGCAGCAAGCAAGCAACGGCGCCGGGGCTTGGCTGTACCTGCGTCCTGACACGCCATTTCTGTCCTCCGCCCCGATCCCTCGAGCACCCCGTTCTTGACGCCGCTAGCGCGTCTGCGCAACGCGTGCGGTCTCGTTGGAGTCGCGAGCCTTGGCCCAAAAAGGACAGAAGAAACCGGTCCAATTTGGGCGATCATAGCGGCGTTCTGGTCTCTACCAGCGCGTGTCAGTGTGCGGCGAGTACCTTGCGGGTCGAGATACGTTTGAAAGAGTGGCGAAAGGGCGTGGCGTGCTGGTCGACATTGCCTTGCCCTGTCAGTGTTCCCGCCTCGCGCTGGTACACGCTCATGCGAGACGCGGCGCAGTTCGTCAGCAGTGACTGGGCGATCCGAGCGGCGGAGTCAGGCTGGGATACCGCCAGCCTCTTCGGCTGCCATCCGCGCTATCCGCTCGAGCGGTTCGATTGCCGGGGCGTCCTCTGGAGCATCGACGGCGCCGAGATCATCGCCGTCACCGCGTCCGAGATCGTCATCCGACTCAAAACCGGCTCTCGGCTCGCCTGCCGCCGCCCATCCGCAGCGCCAGGCGAGCCGATCACCTTGGCTTGGCAGCTCGAGATCGTGATCCCGGAGGATCACGCTCAGAGGCCGATCGACGCCGCCTGATTGGTTTGGCCTGGGCGTCGCTCGCGCGTCGCCGGGTCGGCGCGGGGCGGCAGCGATTGCGAGGTGCCCGGGTCTTCGCTGAGCATGACGCGCAGATCGGCGCGCGCACGGCTGAGGCGCGAGCGCACCGTGCCTACCGGCACGCCCAGGATGTCGGCGACCTCGTCATACTTCATCCCTTCAAGCCCGATGAGCAGAAGGACGGTACGTTGGTCGTGGGGTAGCCGAGCAACGGCTCGGTCGAGATCGTTGAGCTCCAATCGGCGCATCTGCGTCGCCGGAGCCGGTGCCTGGATGTCGTCGATATTCGCCGTCGGGCCCTGCCGCACGAGCTGGCGAACGCGGTTGACGTGCTGGTTGTGCAGAAGCGTGAAGAGCCAGGCGCGCAAATTCGTGTCCGGTTGATAAAGGTGCTTCTTCTCGAGTGCTCGAAGAACCGTATCCTGAACCAGGTCGTCGGCTTTGTCGGGATCGCGCAACAGAGCGAGGGCATAGCGGCGCAAACGCGGGAGCTGTTCTTCAACGAGCTTGCCAAACGAAGTCACTGCGGGCCTCCTGCAACGTGCTGGTTGTTGACGCGCAGTCTTAAACGGTCCGCGTAAACCCAGTGCGACAGATACATCGTTAATTTGCAACAAATTGAATCAGTCGCCGCACTTTGCGTCTCAGCATCGCCTTTTTGGGGCAGCATTGCGGTCCGGACGCGCAGTTCGAAGCGACGCCATCGGGTCGGCCTACATGCCCGTTAAGTATGCGGCCACCACCGCCGCGACGGCAAAGAACGCCATCGTTACACCGATCCACGCGTTCAAGGCGTGCCTCCTCCTGCATGATCAACTGCGGGGCTCGGCAAGCGGCGGCCATAGGCCGCCAGCACAAGCGAGGCCCAGGTAACCAATCGGCGAACAAGGAAACGCGGTAATCGCGCCCAGGTTCCGTCAATTCTGCGTTGAGCCCGCCGCGCCGGACGGCGCTGGCGCCCGCACGCCGTCATTGCGCACCGGGACGCTAAAACGCCGATCGGCCGCCACTCGCGCCCGATCAAAGCGTTTACCCCTGCGACAAGCGAATGGGGCGCCGATGGACTACGCAAAATACTTGCGCGAGCGCGCCGCGGAAATGAGCGAGCTCGCGCTCACGGCGACGGAGCCGGCGGCTTCCGTCGAATTCTTCAAACTGGCGAGCCTCTGTCGAGACAGCGCCGAGCGCGTCGAGCGGTTATCGAAGGGACGGCCGTGGCACGTCTCCCGGTCGGAGGAAGTTGCCGCCGACGCGTCGGCAGCGCCCGCCGGTTCGGCGGAGACGCAGATCGAAGCACCGTCCGCGGCCAAGCCCGTCGAGAAAGGATGTTGAGAAAATCGGCAGCGGCGGGGCTTCTCGGCCTTGCCTTGGTCGGTCTTTGCTCTTGCGCCTCGCCGCAGGAGCTGCGCGCCCAGGATGAAGCCGCATGCACCGGCTATGGCTTCCAGCCCGGGACACCGCAATTCGCCGGTTGCCTGCAACGGGAAAGCCTCGCGCGGAACTATGGCGCCGCGCCGGCGGTCGGGTTCGGCATGGGATTCGGCTTTGGCTACTGATCGCAGCGGCGGCCCTGCACCCATTCGGCCGACCAGCGCGGCCGCCTATGCTCTGCCGCCCCGCACGACCGAAATGGGTCCGTCGCGCCAGGTCGCGGAGGCTGGCGGCGAGCTCGGGAGAGAACGGGTGAAAGATCGCGTTTTGACATTGAACCCGTAGCGCCATCGCCTCAGACAGACGATCGCCCTTCGGCACTCGATTTTTCGCGCCAGGAGCAGGAGCCGCAGGTTCTGGCGCTCGCGTCTGGCCGATTTCAGTGATTTCCACTTGTCGTGGTCGAGCGGCGACGTATTCGCCTCGAGCGCGGCGACGATGCGATCGATCCGCCGGAGCAGGCGCTCGATCTTCAGGGTTGGCAGCGATCCTTGGTCGAAGATGCCCGGGTCCATGACACTTCTCTGCGCGAGCGGACCCGAGCAAACGGAGTCGCAAAAGGAAGCTCCCAGAAATCTTTCGAGCGATAAACCCGGATGAACCGGGACGCAGGCGCGCGCCGGCCCTTTCCTCGCGGCGCTTTGCCCGCCAGGATTGCCGCGCTGTTGGCGAGGCGAGGCGACCCATGACCAAGCGCCATATCGAGCTCACCGAAAGACTCCAGGACTACGTGCTCGACACCTCCTTGCGCGAACCGCCGCTGCTGCGGCGCCTGCGCGACGAGACCGCGCGGCTGCCCATGGCGGGCATGCAGATCGCGCCGGATCAGGGACAGCTCATGGCGCTGCTCGCCCGTCTCATCGGCGCCCAACGCTGCCTCGAGATCGGCACGTTCACCGGCTATAGCGCGCTCGTCCTGGCGCTGGCGCTGCCGCCTGACGGGCGCATTATCGCTTGCGACGTCAATCCCGAGACCACAGCCATCGCCCGGCGCTATTGGGCCGAGGCCGGCGTCGACAGCAAGATCGAGCTCCGCCTCGCCCCGGCGCTCGCGACGCTCGACGCGCTGCTCGCCGACGGGCAGGAGGGCCGCTTCGACTTCGTCTTCATCGATGCCGACAAGGAGAATTACGACGGCTACTACGAGCGCGCGTTGCGCCTGGTGCGGCCCGGCGGGCTCATCGTCATCGACAATGTGCTGTGGAGCGGCCGGGTCGCCGATCACCGCCGCAAGGATGCCGAAACCCTGGCGCTGCGCGCGCTCAACGCCAAGCTGCACCGCGACGAGCGCATCGACCTCTCGCTGCTCCCGCTCGCCGACGGCATCACCCTGGCACGGAAGCGCTAGGGCCTAAGCGCAGGCGCAAGGCGCCTTCGTCCGCTGCCTCTCCGACAAGGCCCTTCGCCTGCCCGCTCAATTGCCGAAGATCGGAAAATGCACGACATCGCCGAGATGGATGCCGAGGCGTGAAACGGTGCCGCCATTGAGCTCGAGGACGGCGCGCACCGGCACTTTCGAATAGATCGTCGCCTCGGACAGCGGCACGGCGCGCTCGTGGATGTCGGCGACGCGGCCATCGGCGGCGATGAACAGCATGTCGAGCGGGATGAGCGTGTTCTTCATCCAGAAGGCCGCCGGCTGAGTGGCGCCGAAATCGAACAGCATGCCGGCATCGGCGGGGAGCGAGCGGCGGAACATCAGCCCCTGCTCCTGCTCCGCCGGCGTCGTCGCAAGCTCGACGGTGAAGCGCTGCGGCCCGCTGTCGGTATCGATGGTCAGCGTCGATTTCTGGAACGTGGCGAACTGCGCGCCGGCGGCGGGAACGAAAGCGACCAGCAGCAGGAGAGCGAGGAACGGGCGGAGCCTGGACATGTGCGGCGGGGACATTCGAGGGCGGGACGCGGGGTTCTACCGCGCTCCGGCCCGGCGCGGCAAGCCGCGTCAGGGGAAGAACAGCAGCTGCACCAGCAACAGCCACGGCAACAGGCAGAGGATCGCCCAGCCGATATAGGGAAAAAAGCGCGGCATCGCGATGCCGTGGCTTTCCGCAATGCTCTTGATCAGCAGATTGGGCGCGTTGCCGAGATAGGTGAAGGCGCCGAAGAAGGCGGCTGCCGCCGAGATCGCCGCCAAGGTCTCCGGCAGCGCCGCGGCGACCGCCGCCCCGCTGCCGCCGGCGAAATGGAGAGAGACGAGATAGCTCGGCGCATTGTCGAGCACCGCCGACAGCAGACCTGTCCCCCAATAGAACAGCCGGTCATCGGGAACGCCGCCCGGCATCAGCCGCACGAACAAGGGCGCCGCGGGTCCGGCGGTTCCGGCCGCGATCATCGCCGTCACCGGAATGAGCGTGATGAAGATCCCGGCGAAGAGAACCGCCACCTCGATCATCGGCCGCCAGGCGAAATCATTGCGCTGCCGCGTTTCCCGCGTGGTCAATGCGAGCGACAGCAGCCCGGCCGCGGCGAGGAGCGCGTCTGCCGCGATCTCCACGACGTTCCAGCGGATCGCGCCCAGGGGCAGCGCGAGCGCGGGATGCCAGAAGGCGCGCAGCAGCACCGCCAAGATAACCAGAGCCAGCAGCGCGATATTGACGCCACCCTCGATGCCGAGCTTCTCCATCTCGGGCAGCAGGGCCGGATCGATCCGGCCGCGGCGATGAAAGATATAGCGGTCGAGCGTGTAGAAGCTGAAGAGCAGCCCGGCCGCGACGAACAGCGTCGGGGCCCAGAGATGCGCGAGCGGCCAGAAGAACGGCACCCCGGCGAGGAAACCCAGGAAGAGCGGCGGATTGCCGATCGGCGTCAGCGCGCCGCCGACATTGGCCACCAGCAAGATCAGGAAGACGAAGACATGCGCGCTGGGCCGGCGGTGGCGGTTGGCGCGGATGAGCGGCCGAACCATCAGCATCGCCGCGCCCGGCGTGCCGATGACACTGGCGAGCGCGGTGCCGATGGCAAGCATCGCCGTGTTGACGGCGGGCGCGCCATGCGGCGTGCCGGTCACGCGCAGGCCGCCGGCGATGATGTAAAGCGATCCCAGCAACAGGGCAAAAGGCAGATATTGGAAGACCGCGGTCTCGAGCAGCGCTGCGCCCGCCGCACCGGGACCGTTGACGACCGCTTCCGGCAGCAGGAAGGCAAGCGACCAGAACAGAGCGAGCTTGGCGTAATGCCGGTGCCATACGGCCGGCGCCACCAGCGGCGCGCAGGCGATCGTCAGCAGCAGGCCGAGAAAGGGTACGGCCCACAACAGCGCGGCGGGGGCGGTCATCGACCCACTATGGCCTCCGGCGTCGGCTCCCGGGAGTCCGCGGCTATCCTTGCCCGCGGCAGAACGACGCGATAGGCTCGCCGCCGCTCAGAAAAACCGAGGGAAGGCCGCCATGGACATGACCGGCGAGTTCCGGATTCCGGCACCGCGCCAAAAGGTGTGGGAAGCACTCAACGATCCCGAGATCTTGCGGCGGAGCATTCCGGGCTGCGAGGAAGTACACAAGGTCTCCGACAACCAGCTCGAAGCCAAAGTGACCGCCAAGGTCGGCCCGGTCAAGGCGCGCTTCGGCGGCAAGGTCACGCTGTCCGATCTCGACCCGCCCAACGGCTACAAGATCAGCGGCGAAGGCAACGGCGGCGCCGCCGGCTTCGCCAAAGGCGGCGCCACGGTGCGGCTCAGCGATGACGGGCCCGGCACCAAGCTCAGCTATACCGTCGAGGCGCATGTCGGCGGCAAGCTGGCGCAGATCGGCTCGCGGCTCATCGATGCGACCGCCCGCAAGATGGCCGAGGATTTCTTCCGCTCCTTCTCCGAGGTGGTCGGCGGCGCGCCCGCGGAAGCGGCGCCGGCCGCCGCACCCGCCGCGGCTGCCCCCGCCGCGGCCGCGGCACCTCCGCAAGCCACCGCCCCGGCGCCGACGCCCACGCCGGCACCGCCCTCACGGCGGCTTTCGCCCGCGGTCTGGATCCTCGGCCTGGTCGTCGTCGTCATCGTCCTGCTTTATTTCTTCACCCACGCCGCCGGGCACTGAGCGGCTTGACCGCGCGCCTCCGGCGCATGAAACTTGGGTTATTATCCTCCGCGTGGCGCTCCGGGCGGCCCCTTCGGGAGCGTGGCGTCACGGGGGCGGCACCGAAAACGACATAGAGGGAGTCGAAGTCCATGGCCACCGTAACGCTTACGGTCAACGGCAAATCGGTCACCGCTACCGTCGAACCGCGCACCCTCCTGGTGCAGCTGCTGCGGGAGCATCTCGGCCTCACCGGGACCCATGTCGGCTGCGACACCAGCCAGTGCGGCGCTTGCGTCGTGCATGTCGACGGCATCTCGGCCAAGAGCTGCACCATGCTCGCGGTGCAGGCCGAGGGGGCGAAAGTGACGACGATCGAAGGCCTTGCCACCGGCGACAAGCTGCATCCGATGCAGGAAGCCTTCCGCGAAAATCACGGCCTGCAATGCGGCTTCTGCACGCCCGGCATGGTGATGAGCGCCGTCGACTTTGCCCAGCGTCACAAGAACCCGACCGAGCAGCAGATCCGCGAATGGCTCGAGGGCAATATCTGCCGCTGCACCGGCTATCACAACATCGTCAAAGCGATCAAAGCCGGCACGGAGGCGATGGGGAGGACCGCGTAATGTCCAGCACCGGGATCGGCGCCCCCGTGCGCCGCAAGGAAGACGCACGCTTCCTCACAGGTCGCGGCACCTATACCGACGACATCAACCGCCCGGGCCAGGTCCACGCCTTCATCCTGCGCAGCCCGCACGCCCATGCCGAGATCAAAGGCATCGACAGCACCAAAGCCAAGGCGGCGCCGGGCGTGCTCGCCGTCTTCACCGGCCCCGACATGCAGGTGGGCGGCCTCCCCTGCGGCTGGCTCATCCATTCGAAGGATGGCTCGCCGATGGCCGAGCCGCCGCATCCTGTGCTGGCGCAAGGCAAGGTGCGGCATATCGGCGATCCCGTCGCCGTCGTCATCGCCGAGACCCGGGCACAGGCCAAGGATGCGGCCGAGTTGATCGCCGTCGACTACAACACGCTGCCGGCGGTGGTCTCCGCCGAAGAAGCGCTGAAGCCGGGCGCGCCGCAGCTCCATGAGCAGGCCAAGGGCAATCTCTGCTACGACTGGCATCTCGGCGACAAGGCGGCGGTGGACGCCGCCTTCGCCAAGGCCGCGCACGTGGCGCGGATCGACATCGTCAACAACCGCCTGGTGCCGAATGCGATGGAGCCGCGCGCGGCGATCGGCGAGTATGATCGCGCCACCGGCGAGCACACGCTCTACACCACCAGCCAGAATCCCCATGTCATCCGCCTGCTGATGGGCGCCTTCGTGCTGCAGCTGCCGGAGCACAAGCTGCGCGTCGTCGCGCCCGATGTCGGAGGCGGCTTCGGCTCCAAGATCTATCATTATGCCGAAGAGGCCATCGTCACCTGGGCGTCGGCGCGGGTTGGCCGTCCGATCAAGTGGACCGCCGAGCGCGGCGAGAGCTTCGCCTCCGATGCTCAGGGCCGCGACCACGTCACCCACGCCGAGCTCGCGCTCGACAAGGACGGCAAATTCCTGGCGCTGCGGGTGGCGACGATCGCCAATCTCGGCGGCTATCTCTCGACCTTCTCGACGGCGATCCCGACCTACCTCTACGGCACCCTGCTCGCCGGCACCTACACCACGCCGGCGGTCTATGTCGAGGTGAAGTCCGCCTTCACCAACACCGTGCCGGTCGACGCCTATCGCGGCGCCGGGCGGCCGGAAGCCTGCTATGTCATCGAGCGGATCGTCGACACCGCGGCGCGCACGCTGAAGATCGACCCGGCCGAGCTGCGCCGGCGCAACTTCATCCCCAAGGACGCCTATCCCTATCAGACGCCGGTGGCGCTCACCTATGACAGCGGCGACTATTTCACGACCTTGGACATGGCGCT
>Ga0335076_10008089_pt1 | contig 10609 bp, 7 predicted proteins | sample Lox_Sample_25_FD_206717 | JGI IMG/M metagenome (GOLD analysis project Ga0335076, IMG submission 206717) | Soil microbial communities from Loxahatchee National Wildlife Refuge, Florida, United States - Lox_Sample_2.5 | ecosystem: Environmental > Terrestrial > Soil > Wetlands | place: USA: Florida...
TGTACGGAAGGTCCGCGCCGAAGCTGGAACAGAACCTGGCGGACGGCGTCGGCGAGCGGGCCGTCGACCGAGCATCCGCTGGCACACTCATGGCCTCCGCCGCCGAAACTCTCGGCCACATGCGCGACGTCGAGTTTGCCCTTACTGCGCAAGCTTACGCGGTAGCGCCCGTCGGGCAGTTCACGGAAAAACGCCGCGACCTCGACCCCCCCGATGGAAAGAACGTAATTCACCAGTCCCTCGGTGTCTTCTTCTTTGGCTTCACAGCGTTCCATCTGTTTCTGCGTGACCCAAACATACCCGATATGACCTTCGAGATGCAGGTTGCGCAGCGCTTCACCCAGCAAGCGAATCTTGGCGACGGAGTGAGCAAAATATATGCCACGGGCGCAGTGGGCCGGATCGGCACCGGCCAGAACCAGTTCGCGCGCAAGGGCAAAAGTATTTTCGTTTGTGCCCTGAAACATGAAGGAGCCGGTGTCAGTCATCAGTGCGGTGTAGAGGCAGGTGGCGATTTCGGGCGAGAACTTCACATTCGCCTGGCGTGCGAGTCGAAATACCATTTCCGCTGTCGCGACGGCATGCGGATCAATCCAGTTGACGTGGGCAAAAGGACGTCCACTGACGTGATGATCGATGCTGATCAGGAAGCGATCTTCCAAACCTTCGAGGCGTGTCCGGTGGATGCTGTCGCATTCGAGGATGATGGCGGCTTCGTAGCTGCCGGTGACCTGGCTCGACTGGACGACCTGATCGGCGAACGGAAGCGAGCGGTAGATTCGTGGTACGCCGTCGTGGAGGACTACGTCGGCATGCTTGCCCATGGCCCGCAGCACCTGGCAGCAAGCCAGGGCCGATCCGACGGCATCGCCATCCGGGCGGGCGTGCGAGGTCAGTACAAACCGCTCGCGCTGTCCGATCTGCCGGAGCACGTCTTCGAGCACGTCGCTATGCCTTCTCTCCACTGGATTCTTTACGCCCCTTGGATCTCTTTTTGGCCCGATCCAACAATTCCTCGACCCGCGCTTTCTCACGCTCGGAGCGGTCAAGCCGGAAAATCAACTCGGGCGCGCGCCGCAGGCGAAGACGATCGGCAAGTTCGTGCCGGATGTAGGCCCTGGCCGCGTCGAGACCTTCCATGCTGCGCTCGGCTTCCTGATCGTCGCCTTCTACGTCGACCAGCACCTGCGCGGACCGTCCGTCTTCTGCGAGCTGAACACCAGTCACGCTGACCAGCCCGATTCGCGGGTCGGCAAGTTCGCCCTCCACGAGGGTCTCAATTTCTTCACGCAGGGCCTCGCCTAGCCGTCCCCGATGATGCTTAACCGCGCGCTTCTCCACATCAAACCTCTAGGGAAAACGGTTGAGAATATCAGAAAACGGGCCGAACGTGTTGCGCCAGTTGGCGCCAAGACGGGTTCTATTGTGGCCCCGTTTTCCCCATACAGGGTAAGTACGGAGGTAACAAAGTGTTAGGCTTCCGGCTCGCGGCTTCCGCCTTCCGCTCTTTCGGCGGACTAGAAGTATTCTACGAATGAGTCGGATACATCAGCGCCGTTGTTGTTCGCAATTCGGGTTGCGGCCTGTTCTACCTTCTTCATTAAACCGTCTAGATAGGCGCGAGAGGGCGAGACGCTGACAATGCCGATAGTAGCGCGGTTCCAGAGTTCCGCGGAATCGAGTTCCGCAACTGAAATGTTGAAGCCGATGCGCAACTTGTCTTTCAGGCTGCGTACAACCTGGCGGCGGTCTTTGAGAGATTGGGCAGATTCGATGTGGAGTTCGAGAGTAAGAGAGGCGATAGGCATCGGTTGGCAGGTGCTGGCCGCACTATTTTGCCGGCCCTTTCAAGAGTTACAATACGCCGTTGAAAAGGGTACTGGTGTGCAAATCTTCCTGAACTTCTGCAGGTGCTATGTGAAAGATGGTCGCTGTCGTCCAAAACGCTCTGGCCTTCGCGCAAGTTTCTTCCTTGGAACAATTGTTACGTTTTTGCTGACTGGATGCGGCGGAGGTAGTGGAGGTTCGCAGAACCAGCAACCGCCGCCCGCACCGTCAGTCCTTGCTTTGCCCACGAATACCGATTCAGCGGATTCTTCCAACTTAGCGAACAACATTTGGACCATTCATGCCGATGGAACCGGGGCAAGCGAACTGACGCGGTACGAGGGCGAAGTGAACGTAACGGCCGAGGCCTTGCAGCCCATCTTCTCGCCCGATGGCAGCAAGATCCTGTATATCTCGGATGGTGCATTCGATGGAAGTAATACGCTGGCACAGTACTACTACTTCTGGGTCATGAATGCCGATGGAACGGGCAAAACTCCCCTGCCCAATGTCGGACCAGCCGCATACACAGTTGTGGGCAACGCTGCCGACTGGTCGCACGATGGGAAGAAGTTGACGGTCGCGGCGGCGCCTGGCAACGGAATCAACACGTACATCATGAACGCGGACGGTTCCAATCCAACCTTGTTGGCAGGGCCGGCTTTTGGAGCCGTTTGGTCACCCGATGACACCAAGTTGGCGTATCAAGGGCCTGACAACGGTATTTGGACAATTCACGCGGATGGATCCTCGGCGACAGAGCTTGCCCCGGCTCCAGTCAATTCTGCCGCCAACGCTCCGGTTTGGTCGCCCGACGGAACCAAAATCGCCTTTGCTCTTTCCAACCTTCAATTCGGTGGATTCACGATTCAGATCATGAATGCGGATGGGTCTAACCTGAAGTCGTATCCCGGCTCGACCTATTTCTACAACCACATGGTGGGACGGATTGTGAACTGGTTGCCGGACAGCAGCAAGGTCGTTTTCGAATCGACGGCATCGTTGGATGGGAATTCGAATAACCCGGACGTCAATGCGTTGAATCTCTGGGTGATGAACGCGGACGGATCCAACAGACATGCGATTACGACGTACACCGCGAATGGCGTGACGCTGTACGTTCCAACCGTGTCGCCCGATGGTTCCAGCGTAGCGTTTTTATCGAATGCCGAGTTGGACGGGAGCGACGCGCCCAGCCTTTCCACATGGTGCATCTGGGTGATGAACTCGGGAGGAGGAGGAAAGTCGCCTCTGAAATCGCTGGCAAATGGGACGGGATGGAACACGTTCTGGCTTCAGCCGTCATGGAAGCCGTGAGGCTTAGGACAGAGCCCATGTCTCGCAAAATGCCGTGAGACATAGGCATCCCTGTCGTAATGATCAGTTTTACGCGATTACTTCCGCAGCGACGCGTTCGGTCGCGAAGGCTTCGATTACATCGCCGGCCTTGATGTCGCCGTAATTGGTGATGGAGATGCCGCACTCCATGCCGTTGTGCACTTCCTTGGCGTCATCTTTGAAGCGTCGCAGCGAGCCGACCTTGCCCTTGAAGACGACCACGTTGTCGCGCAGCAGGCGCACCTCGGAGTTGTTCTTGATGATGCCATCGCTCACGCGGCAACCAGCGACCGTTCCGACTTTCGGGATACGGAAAGTTTCCAGCACCTCGGCGCGTCCCTGGTACGTTTCCTTGATGGTCGGTTCGAGCAGGCCGCTCATGGCGCGCTTGATCTCGTCCTGCAGCTCGTAAATGATCGAGTGCAGGCGGATGTCGACTTCTTCCTGATCGGCGAGTTCTTGCGCCTTTCGCTCGGGCCGCACGTTGAAGCCGATGATGATGGCGTTGGAAGCGGAAGCTAACAGCACGTCCGTTTCGGTAATGGCGCCCACGCCCGAGCGCAGCAGCTTGAGACGGACTTTGTCGTTGGAAAGTTTCTGCAGCAGGTCGCTGAGCACTTCGACGGAGCCGTGCACGTCGCCCTTGAGGATGACGTTGAGTTCCTTCGTGCCGGCCGTCTTGATCTGTTCGGCCAGGCCTTCGAGCGAGACGCGCGAACTCTTGGCGAGTTGAGCCTCGCGGGCCTTCTGCTCGCGGTATTCGGAGATGCCGCGGGCCTTATCGCGGTCTGCGACAACCACGAACTGATCTCCGGCTTGCGGCAGGCCTTCCATACCAAGAATTTCAACGGGAGTGGAAGGTGGCGCGGACTCCAGCCCGGCGCCACGATCGTCGAACATGGCGCGAACTTTGCCGTAGACATTGCCCACGACGAAGTTGTCGCCAGCATTGAGCGTACCGTTCTGCACGAGGACGGTAGCCACCGGTCCACGGCCGCGATCGAGTTTCGCTTCGAGCACTACGCCGGTTGCCGGACGCTCCGGCGTGGCCTTGAGTTCGGCCAGATCAGCAACCAGGCAGATCATTTCCAACAGCAGGTTGAGATTGGTCTTCTTCTTCGCCGAGACATCGACGAAAACCGTCTTGCCGCCCCAGTCTTCCGGCATCAAGCCGCGATCGGCGAGCTGCTTCTTCACGCGATCGGGCATGGCTTCCGGCTTATCGATCTTGTTGACCGCGACGATGATGGGAACTTCGGCGGCATGAGCGTGATCGATGGCTTCCAGAGTCTGCGGCATGACACCGTCGTCGGCGGCGACGACAAGCACGACGATATCGGTGGCCTTCGCGCCACGGGAGCGCATGCGCGTGAAAGCTTCGTGGCCGGGTGTGTCGAGAAAGACAATTTCACGGCCAAAAGCGGGCGATTCGGAATCGCCGATGCGGACTTTGTAAGCGCCGATGTGTTGCGTGATGCCACCAGCTTCCCCCTCCGCAACGTTGGTGAGACGGATAGCGTCGAGCAGGGTGGTTTTGCCATGGTCGACGTGGCCCATGATGGTGACCACAGGTGGACGCGGAACAGCTTCGGCGGCATTTTCTTCGCCGCCCGCAGCAGCCGCATCGACATCTTTTGCGGCCTGCTCCTCGAAGGTGATCACGTTCGTGTCCGCACCGAAGAAGCGAGCCATTTCGCTGGCCAGTTCAGCATCGAGAGTCTGGTTGATGGTGGCGAAGACTCCGCGAGCCAGCAGGCGCGAAATGAGGTCTTTGGCGCGAATGTCCAGTTTCTCGGCGAGATCCTTTACGCTGATGCCTTCCGTAATGGTGATATTGCGCGTGATCGGCATCGGCTCGTTCGACACCACCATGCGCGGTGGTGGAACGTAGCCCTTCATCGGGCCTTCTTTTACTCCACGAGGAATGTAGCGCTGACCGGGACGGCGCGCGGGCGCGCCTGGGCGGCTGCCGGGACGAACTGGTCCGGGAGGCGGCAAGCCGGGACCAACCCCAAGCGGACGACTGCCCGCGGGAGCCTGACGCGTCGGATGCATAGGCCGGCGCTCTCCGGGACGAAGCGGAGGACGCGGCGCGCCCGCTCCCGGAGTTTGCGGACGGGGGCGCTGGAAAATTGGCTGACCGGGAACCGGGCGTCCGGGAACAGGCCTTGCCGTTCCTGCTGACGCATTCGCCACAGGAGCAACGGGACGCGGCGGCGGAGCCTTATAGACAGGTCGCGGACCGGTCTGAGGAACAATCATGCGAGGCGCTGGCGGCCCACTAGGTGGAGCGGGACGGGGCGCAGGCACCGGAGGCTGCGGTGCGGCGGAGGCTGCAATCGGCGGTGTGGTTGGAGCCGCAGGCATGACTACTGGTGGTGCAGGAGCGGGCTTCGGCGGAGCCACAACGGAAGGCGCTGCAACTGGCGGAACGACAACAGGCGGCGCGGGAGGAGCCGCGGGCTTCTCTGCCGGAGGGGGTACTACAGCGGGACGCGGCGGCGGAGCAACTTCTTTGGTGGCTGCAGGAGGTTGAACGGGTGCGGGGGGTGGGGCGGGCGCCGCCACCGGAGGCGCCGGTGCTGCTGGTTTTGCGACGACCGGCGGCGCAATCGGCCTGTGAACCGCGGGCGGAGCGGGCTTCGGCGGAGCGGCGACCGCTTCCTTCTGCTGCGTAATGGCTTTAAGCACATCTCCAGGGCGGGAGATGTGCGACAGATCGATCTTGGTCTTGATTTCTTCTTCGCCGCGCAACGGACGAGACTGTTTGGCGGAGTGCGCTGGCGCTTCAGAGGACCCGCGGATGTGGGCGCGCACTTTTTCTGCTTCATGCTCCTCGAGTGAACTGGAATGCGTCTTCTTCTCGGTCACTCCGACGAGTGGAAGAACGTCGAGAATGGCCTTGCTTTTGACTTCCAGCTCCCTTGCGAGATCGTTGATTCGAACCTTGCTCATCCGGCCTTTCCTGTACCCCGCGCTATGCCCTAGGTCTTCATCGTAGCCTCACGGAGTTCACCTTGTTGCATGGACGCTGCACTGTGAAAACGCGCCATGACTATTCAGTTGTTTCTGGAGCAGAGCCTTCCTTCGGCTCCTGCCCGTTTTCTTCACTTGCGACTGTCGCGTTTTCGGCGGTGTCCGACGATTCCGCGCCGGCAGGGAGTTCTGTGGAGGCCTCCTCAGAAACCTCCTCGCCAGGTGCGCCTTCGGCAGTCTCTTCTGCCGCGGCCCCGCCATCCAGACTCGCAAAGTAATTATTCACCGCGAGGCTGATTTTTTCCACCGTTTTGGGGCCGATACCTTCAATGGCTTCGAGTTGCTCAGGTGTCATGTCGGCAAGAGCTTCCACCGTGGTTACACCGGCAGCAGTGAGCTTCTCGACCACGCCTTCCCCGAGCCCGGGAACGTTCTCCAGCGGAGTGGTCGCAGCTGGAGCCATGGCAGCCATCTGCTGCTCCACCTCCTGCCGCTTCTCTTCTTCGCTCTTGATGTCGATCTTCCAGCCGAGCAGCTTGGCCGCCAGCCGGACGTTCTGGCCCTTCTTGCCGATGGCAAGCGAAAGCTGGCTGTCATCGACTACAACTTCGAGATGCTTCTCGGAGCTATCGACGACAGTAACTCGGGAAACCTTCGCCGGCTGTAATGCCTTTTCCGCAAAGGTTACGGCATCCTCGTGATACTCAATGATGTCGATCTTCTCGCCGCGCAACTCGCGGATGATCGACTGGACGCGCATACCCTTCATGCCTACGCACGCACCAACGGCGTCGACGTCCTTGTCTTTCGACATGACAGCGATCTTGGTGCGCTCTCCGGCTTCGCGAGCAATAGCGCGAATCACAACGGTGCCGTCGTAGATTTCCGGCACTTCCGTCTGGAACAAGTGCTGAACCAGGTCCGGCGCGGCGCGCGACACTACGACACCCGGTCCTTTTGCTGCACGCTCCACGCGCGCGATCACGACGCGAACACGTTCGCCGATAGCAAAGGATTCCAGGCGCGACTGCTCTTTGCGCGGCATGCGAGCCTCGGCCTTGCCGATGTCGAAAATCACATCGGGACCTTCGACGCGCTTTACCGTGGCGTTGACGATCTCGCCGACGCGCCCGATGTACTCGTTGTAAACCGTATCGCGCTCGGCCTCGCGGACCTTCTGAAAAATGACCTGCTTGGCCAGTTGCGCAGCGATGCGACCGAGAATTCCCTCGGTGGCGCGCGGGATCAGCAATTCACCGCCGACCTCCAGCGAAGGATCCAACTTGCGCGCGTCCTCAACCGTAATCTGCAAGTTGGGATCTTCCACTTGTTCGGGCGTCTCTACCACGGACTTGACCGCGAAGGCGCTGATCTTCCCCGTGTCCTTGTCGAGCTTGGCGCGAAGGTTTTCCTGGGACTTGTAGTATTTGCGCGTAGCCATAACAATGGCGTCTTCCACCGCGCTGACTACAATCTGCGGATCAATTCCCTTCTCGCGACTCACGCCTTCGATGATGTTGTAGAGCTCGCTAGCCATAAAAATCAGTTCCCAGTTGCCAATAACCGGTGACGGCTTCCGGTGTTCGGCTTCCGGCCAAATCTGTCTTGCTCTGGCATTCCGGAAGACCGAAGCCGAGAGCCTGAAGCCGTTTCTAAATTTCCGGAACCAGATTCGCCTTTTCCACGTTGGCGAATTCGATTTCCACTTTCGTTCCAGCCGCGTCGCCCATCTTCTTGCGCGACTTGTGGCTGGCAACGCTTAAGTCGAGTAACAGGCGGCCATCCTGAAAGCTCTCAAGCCGTCCTTCGAAGTGCCGGTTGTTGTTGACCGGCTCTCGCGTCGTCAGCTTCATGCGGCTGCCGGTGAAGCGCGCAAAATCTGCCAGCTTTGTTAACTTGCGATCCAGTCCTGGAGAGGAAACCTCCAGCGTGTACGAGCCCGGCATCACATCTTCCACGTCGAGGATGGTGCCAAACTCCCGGCTGAAGTTCGCGCAGTCCTCGTGCGTGACTCCGGCCAGCGGATCGTTGCCTGCGGCGGACCGGTCCAGAAAGACGCGCAACATCCGCGCCTTGCCACTACCGAGAAACTCAACTTCCACGACCTCAAGCCCGCTCGAGGCCGCGACGCGGTCTGCTATCTGCCGCACACGTTCAACGTCAAGCGCCATGAATCCAGTAACTTACGAGCTTTGGCCGCATCACCGCAGGGACTGAAACTAAAAAGTGGGCTTGCGCCCACTGGTGTGCTTCGCCAAATGCCGGTTACACAGCAGTTCTCAATTTCCTAATATACGCCCGCCCCACGTAAAAGACAAACCGGGCAGATGGAAGCGAATTTGTCGTGAATATATGACATAACATCGTAGCAACCGGAGTTACAATGCCTCACACTCCGCTGTGGAGGCTGTATGTCGACTGTCCGCCTGCCTCTTCACCTTCTGGTTCTTATCTCGTTTCTTGTCGCCACCTTGTCCGCACAAACACGCGGCGGAGGCGGCAGCCGGGGTGGCACTGGTACCGGCAGTTTTGTGCAGCCGGGCACAAATGCGCGCAACGCGGCCGTGCTCGGAAAGGGCGAAAGTCTGGACGTGCCCCTACATCCCCCATCGGCAGCCGACGAAGCTAAAGTGGAATTTCGCAGCCAAACTTTTCTGGTGCAGGTTCCCGTGGTGATCACCGATAAATCAGGAAACCACATTCACGGATTGAAGAAAGAAGACTTCAACGTCCTGGAAAACGGCAAGCACGTGGATGTGTCCGTCTTCGAAGAATTGACGGCCAACTCAGGGCCGCTCCCCGAACTGAAAACACCGGCCGGACAATTCCGCAATCTGACGCTGGACGGCGCGCAACCACGAAACGTTGTGGTGATCGCGTTGGACACCATCAACACGCCTTTTCTTGACCAAGCTTATGGCCGTCGCGAATTGGTGAAGTTCCTATCTCACAACCTCGATACAGGCCACGTGCTCGCGCTGATGCTGATCACCAGTAAGGGACTAAGAGTTGTACAAGGATTGACGGGGGATCCCACCCGCCTGATGCAGGCGCTCAGAAAAGCAAGCGGCGAGGTTTCGCAGATGGAAACGGTCAGCACGGACGCGCAGGCGGACGCGGCCACAGGATCGATGCCAAACACGATGTTCTCGCCTTATGCGGAACCATTGGACGCACTGGACTCATTCATCGAGTATGGCGATGCCGTGGAGGGCCAGTTCCTGCAGCAGAACGCGATTGAAACGACAATGAACGCGTTCCTGGGCATCGCCAATTCCTTGTCGGGCGTTCCCGGCCGTAAGTCGCTGATCTGGGCTACCGGAGCCTTTCCCTTCAACATGGACTCTCCAGCGAGCGTGCCGGGCGGATTCCTTTCGACGCTGTACGAGCGCACTATGCTCGCGCTGAACGAGGCTCAAGTTTCGGTTTATCCGGTGGACATTCGCGGATTGATGAGCAGTCCGCTGCTGGCGGCAAGTAACCGCAACAACGCCGTCCGCGGGCTGGACCTTTCGCGTCAGATCACGAACCGGATCTGGTTGCAGCAAGCGAAGTTCGACACCCTCAACGATTTTGCCGACATGACCGGGGGACGAGCCTTCTACAACACGAACGACATTGCCACCTGCTTCCAGCGCGCGGCCGACGATGCGTCAGCCTATTACATGCTGGGATACTACCTCGACACCAGCAATAACAAGCCAGGCTGGCGAAAGCTGCAGGTCAAACTGGACAAGAAAGATGTCGAGGTGCGCGCCCGCACCGGATTCTTCGTCACCAATGCGACCATGAATCCGATGATCAGCCGCGATCTTGACATGCTCAACGCGATTCATTCGCCCATTGAAGGCACCGGTGTCGCGATGAGCGTGGAGTGGCTCACGGTGGCATCGGACGGCGACAAGAGGAAGGCTATCTTCATGGCGCATATGCCTGCGGGAAGTTTAAGCTTTGATCCAGCTGGGCGTGACCAGCTGAATTTTGACTTCGCCGCGCTAGCCTATGACAAAGACGGAAAGGCAGCGGGTCAAGCCATGCAGCGCTTCACGAAGCCAGTACCCGCGGGTCAACTGGCGTCGGTGCGCGCAAACGGAATCGGCTTTCGCAATTCCCTCGAGCTGAATCCCGGCAAGTACACTGTCAAGTTCGTAGTCCGAGACAACGTGACCGGAAAAGTGGGTAGCGTCTCAGCACCGCTTACTGTCGACTGAGCACCGTTCACCTGCGGCAACACCTTCACCGTTACCGGTCGCAAACGCAGAACCAGGCCGAAAAGAAGTGCCATCGGATTTGCCTCAATCCCCTGCCGTCTCTAGAATGAGACATTACCCAGGCAACTGGGAATCCTGAGACAATCCATGATTCATTTTCCTGTTCCTGAAGCACTTACTTTCGACGACGTTCTTCTCTTGCCCGCCCGTTCCGACGTGGTTCCGGCGACCGCCAGCACGCAGACACAGCTCACGCG
>Ga0335076_10008092_pt1 | contig 10607 bp, 9 predicted proteins | sample Lox_Sample_25_FD_206717 | JGI IMG/M metagenome (GOLD analysis project Ga0335076, IMG submission 206717) | Soil microbial communities from Loxahatchee National Wildlife Refuge, Florida, United States - Lox_Sample_2.5 | ecosystem: Environmental > Terrestrial > Soil > Wetlands | place: USA: Florida...
GGGGAGCAAACAAAGATCCATTCGCGGATGCTGACCCGCTTGCCGCGCCTCCAGAACCCGAGGCCGCTCCCACCACTTTCAGTTTCGCATCGGTCCACGCCAAGTTGCAGTCAACCAGGAGTCCCAGCGATCCATGCTGTTTGCGAAAAAAGTCGAACTGATAACCCGGACTGAAAATGAGCGACTTCACGTCCGCATTCGTCCGCGCTCCTAGATCGAAGGTTTGTCCCTGCCATACGATGGTGCGCGTTAAGGTTGTGGACCTCGAACTCACCACAGGCGTTCCCCCGAACAGCAGGTGATGCTTGCGTTTGAACCGCCAATCCAATTTCCAGTTGAAGGTGGCGTAGTCTCCGAATCCGAAATCCCGCTCCAGGTCGAAATAGCCGTTTCCGCCGTTGCCATTGAAATAACCGGTCGGCCGGGAAATCCAACCATTGGCCTGGATTTTCCACTTAGCGTTGTCAAACTCGCCGTCGGCGGCCCAAACACGCGATGCACTAATTGCAAATAAGGATATAGCAAACCATAGCTTCACATAGGCTGGGCGGCGCATTTAAGCTCCTGAGGCAATCGAGAATCATATTAAATTGTACGTTAATCAAAGCGTTTCGGATTTTGAAGAAGAACAACAATTCAATGGTGTGATGCTCGTCACGGTGGCCTGCGGACGGAAATGTTCAACTTTCGTTCCCGGTTTTTATTTCTGCTCGGGGCCAATGCGTCTGCACCCAGCCTCGAGGGACGCAGAAAGGTCAAAAAAAAGATTAGCAGCAAACCCGGTGTCGGGCAGGTCACCAACTTCGGCGCCGCCGATTATGCCATGCGGGTTTGGGTCAAACCTGACCAGCTCACAAAACTCGGCATGACCGTTTCGGACCTAATGAACGCAGTTCAGCAACAGAGCGCCGTCAATCCTGCCGGCCAAGTGGGCGCGGAACCGGCTCCGAAGGGTCAGCAATTCACTTACGCGGTGCGCGCCCAGGGCCGGCTGGTGAACGCAGAGGAATTCGGAAATATCATCGTGCGTCAGAATACTGACGGCTCGACTGTGAGATTGAAAGATGTCTCTCGAATTGAGCTCGGATCGCTGAATTACCAGCAGATCGGACGCTACAACGGGAAGTCGGCAGTAATCGTCTGCGTGTACCAGCAGCCTGGTTCGAACGCCTTGGCGGTGACCAATCAGGTGAAAGCGCAAATGGCCGAGTTGAAGTCGCGATTCCCTGAGGATCTCGACTACGTGATCTCATCGGGCTCACTGCCAAGAACGCCATCCTCATCGTCGAGTTTGCGATTCTCGAACACTCGAACGGAAAGGGAATCGTGGACGCAGCTCTGGAGGGCGCTCGTTTGCGTTTGCCGCCGATTTTGATGACGTCATTCGCGTTTATCTTGGGTTGCGTTCCCCTTTGGCTCGCATCCGGTGCCGGAGCGATTGGTCGCAAGGTATTGAGAACTTCGGTGATTACCGGCATGGGCGCCGCAAGCATCCTGGAAATTTTTCTTGTTCCCGTTTTGTTTGTGGTGGTCGAGCGGGTAGCTGGAGCTGAAAAGAAGGCTCCGGTCAAAGTTCCAGGTTCCGCGGCTCTCGAAGGGGGGCACGACTGATGAGACGCCTCGCCGCAGTCGCAGTTCTCTCAGTACTGTTGGCTGGCTGCACCTTAGGCCCTAAATACAAACGTCCCATTGTTCAACCACCCGCCAACTTCTATACCTCGGAACAGGTGCAGCAGATTTCCACGGCCGACCTGGCCTGGAGACCCTGTCCTCCAGAGCCTCATCCGCGAGGCCCTCGAGCACAACTACGATCTGCGGCTCGCCGTGGCTCAACTGGAACAGCAGCGGGCCTTGCTCGGTGTCACTCGCTCGCAGTTCTATCCGCAGGTGGGGTACGACGGGAATATTTCCGGCCAGCAATCTCCCACAATTGCGAATCACACCTATTATTCCTATAGTTTCACCACCTTCTGGGAAATCGATCTATTCGGGCGCATTCGGAAAATGACCGAAGCTCAGCGCGCCGTTTACTTTTCCAGCGAAGAAGCCCGGCGCGACATTCGCTTGCTGGTCATGGCGCAGGTCGCGCAAGGGTATTTCCAGTTGCGAGCCCTCGATGCGCAACTCGAGATCGCCCACCATACTGTGAAAAGCTTTCAGGGCACTCTCGATATTTTTCAACACCGCTTGGAAGGGGGCTACGCTTCTGCATTAGAGACCAACCGCGCACAAGCCGCGCTTTCGAACGTGGCTTCGGCGATTCCTGACCTTGAGCGCCAAATCGTGGCTCAAGAAAACGCGCTGGACCTTCTCCTGGGCCGCAATCCAGGGCCAATTACGCGTGGTGCTGCGCTGATCGATCAGTATGATCCCCCGGATGTTCCCGCTGGACTGCCCGCGTCGCTGCTCGAACGTCGCCCGGACCTTCGGGAATTCGAGCAAAACCTCGTCGCGGCCAATGCCAATATCGGTGTCGCTAAGGCCAACTTCTTTCCGACGATCTCTTTATCCGGGCTTTTTGGCGGCGTGAGCCCGCAATTATCGGAACTCACAGGGACAGGCAAAGCCTGGAGTCTGGCTGGAGACTTCACCGGGCCTATTTTCACCGGCGGGGGCTTGAAAAATCAGTACTATGCGGCGATTGCGCAAAGGGAACAGGCCCGCGTCTCTTTCGAAAAGGCCGTGACCCAAGCGTTTGGGGAGGTATTCACGGCGCTTTCCGCCCACCAACAACTAGGCCTCGCCTATCGCGAACAGCTCATTTCCGTCGATAGCTATCGTGAATCGGTTCGCCTTTCTACCATCCGTTACGACAGCGGTCTGTCCAGCTATCTCGATATTATCGACGCGCAAATCCAAATGTATCCGGCAGAGAGCCAGAGTGTCACTTACGATCTGGAGCGCAAACTAGCCTTGGTCGATTTATATCGCGCATTAGGCGGTGGCTGGAATCTGACCGACGCCCAGTGGGCGAGCAACGGAGCAACTCCCGCCTCCCCCCAAACGCATCCCTGATGGATGTGCCAGCGAATTAGCGGTACCACCTTGGTGCTCTGAATGGCTGATTTAAGCGACTCACTCCCCACGAGGCGGTAGCGTCAGCGATTTCGACAAAGTAAACGTCAGCGCCGTTTCCGCGGGAATTTCGATCTGTTTGTTGCCGGTCATCGCGCCGCCCACAAATCCCCCAGCCGCGCCCACCAGCGCGCCAATTCCCGCTCCCTTGCCCCCGCCTGCTAACCCTCCGATTAGAGCGCCACCTGCTGCGCCCCCGCCGGTCGTCACCGCAGTTCGTTTCCCTTTGCCTTTCACCGTGCTATCGAGAGATTGGGTTTGAATCGGATAGTTTTGCCCGCGGATGGTGACGCTGCTCAGAGCGATCGAAAGCTCACCTTCGCCCTTGATTTTTCCCTTGGTCTTTGCGGTGATGACTTTTCCGGTCACGCTGGATCCCTTAGGAATGGCGGTCTTCCCATCGATGGAGACCGGTTGCGCCACCGTGGCAAGGAAGGTCTGTCCAGGTTGGCTGCTTTTCGAACTCAACGCCTGGTCGATGGTCACAACCACGTCTGTGCCTGCTGGAACAACCACAGGTTTGGGAGGCTCGGGCGCAGGGGCTGGCGCGGGCGCCGTGTTGGCGGCCGTTGCTTCAGGTATGGCACCTGGTGCGCCGACGATGGCGGTCTCATCACTCACCCCGCTCGCGCCCGGTTCCTCCTTGGCAATCTGCTCGACGCGTTGCTGTGTCGCCTGATCTTTGACCGTGCCGCGCACCGTCACTTTTCCGTCTTTAGTGGTCACCGTGACCGCCGAGTCTTTCGTCACAGGATCCGCTGCGATTTTATCTTGGACATCCTTGGAAATCGTCTCGTCACTCGCACCTTTCGAACAACCGCCCACTACGCTGAGAAGTGCGACGACCAGGAGAGTTGTCATGTACCCCGACGCCGAAACTTTTTTGTTTTGCATAGGACGTCTCCTTTCTGGGTGATATTAGAACCCAATCGCGCCCATTCGTCCATGCTTCACTATGAGCGCTTGAAAGTAGATCGCGGGCACCCGCGAATTCAGGCTTCATTGGCAGGAATGACAGCCGTAACCGGCCGCTTCTGATCGAGTGGCTGCCGGGTACGATCGTGCAACGCCATTACGCTGATAGCGGAAATTCCGCCCGCAACCATCAAGTACACCGCGGGCGCCATGTTGCTGGATGTAGCTTTAATGAGGGCCACAGACACCATCGGAGCGGTGCCCCCAAATATCCCGATACCAATGTTTAGTACCACCGCGTGTGCGCTCACTCGATAAGCCGGCCCGAATTGCTCTGACAGCATCGCCGGGGCTGTTCCCATCACCATGGCCAACAAAAACGCAAACGTTAATTGCGCGATCCACAAACCTGCCACACCGTAGCTTTGAACCATCTCAAAACCCTTCCACGCCAGAACTGCTTGGCTAAGAAACGCTACGAACAGAATTGTGCGTCGACTCCAGAGCCGATCAGACAGCCAACCGAACAAAGGCACAACGAAAAGGGCCAACGTCTGGCCGAGCGCATTGATTCGCAATGCCGCCTGTTCGGGTATGCGCGCATATTCACGGCCATAGGTGGGAAGAAGCACCATGGTGAGATAGTTGACGATGCCATAGCCCGAAGTGAACAACAGTGCTGCAAAAAGAGTTCCGGGTTGCGCGCGAATCGCTTGGCGCAATGGCGCTTCGCGTCGAGATTCCTCTTTTGCCGTCGCTTCCGAGCTGGTCTCGGGTAGGTGTTGCCGCAAAAAATACGCGGCGCAGGCAATCACTCCGCCCAACAGAAACGGAACTCGCCAAGCCCACGCATTCAAGGTCGCGGAGCTTGCCACGCTTGACAAGATTGCTGCCGCTCCCGCTCCCAGCAGCATCCCTGCCGTCGAACCTAGATTCGCGATGCTGCCCGCGAACCCTCTTTTTTCTGCAGGTACGGCCTCGACCAGATAAGTGACCGAGTCCACAAATTCCCCGCCCACGGAAAATCCCTGGATCAGCCGCACCGCAATCAGCAGAATCGAAGCCCACACTCCCGCGCTTCGGTAGGTCGGCAACAGCCCAATCGCCACCGTCGAGGCCCCCATCAGCACTACCGACAACACCAGTACGAATCGTCGGCCCACTCGGTCGGCCAGGTGTCCGAGAACCGCCGCGCCAATAGGCCGCATCGCAAAGCCTCCGGCAAACCCGCCGTAGACCGCCAGCAACGACGCGACTCGATCGTGCCCCGGGAAAAAAAGAGAGGCTAAGACAGGAGCAAGCAGCCCAAACAGACCGAAATCGTACCACTCCAGGAGATTTCCGACAGCTCCTGCCAGTGTGATCCGTAGCTTTTGTTGCATCGCACCCCTTAGGATTCCGTGTCCGCCATAAATCTCGAATTGCAGTCGGGGAAGATCAATCTGGTCAATTCGATGCCACAATCGTGGAACGGGTCACGACACCACCCCCAAGCAACTTGTAAGACAAAGGCCTGATGCAAGACGGTATTTACGGAGGCGCGCAGAACCGGTCGGAGATTCAGCGGCAGCCGAACGACGTTGCGATTGCTATCTCCACCAGTGGTGGTTCGAGAAATATTGTGATTGCTCTCGAGGAAGCTCGTAAGCGCAATCTCCTCACTGTCGCCCTTCTCGGATATGACGGCGGAGAAGTGTTTCGTCGCAATCTGGCCGATTTCCCGCTGATCGTGCGTTCTGACTACATTCCCCGTATCCAAGAGGTGCAAGCGTCGATTTATCACGTGATTTGCGAATTGTTGGGAGGTTTTCGCCATGGCTAGCTTGGAACTGTACGGAACATCGCGCTGCCCGTACACCACCGAAATGCGCGACAGGCTCGAATGGAGACAGTGTGAATTTGCCGAGTATGATGTGGAGCGCGACCCAAACGCCCTCGTGCGTTTGCAGCAACTTGCGCAGCCGCCCTACGCGGTTCCAGTTCTTCTCGAAAGCGGCAGAATAATCCAGATCGGCTGGCAAGGCCGCAGCTGTCCGGTGGGCGGGTGAAACGATCCCGCGCTCCCCGCGCGCGTTTACAGCGTTCTTCCGATGGGCAACCCGTCGTTTTCCGTGTGTAGTGTTAACGGAGCTTCTTTATGAAAACCACAGTTACAGGCTTGGCCGTTGTTCTGTTGTGCGTCGCAGCCGTGCGGCTTCTCCCGGATTTTGCTCGGTACATGCGCATCCGCGCGATGTAGCAAACTGTCCGATTCCTCGCAGCCTCCCTCGCTCTCAATTAAGACCGGCTTTGTGCAGCTCGGCCTTTAATGTCCTTATGTTTGCGAGCAACGTGATAAGTCCGCACGTCATTGTCTCGCGGTCCAAAAAGTGATAAGAGGGACATTGAGCCTCCATTTCGAGGCCCCGCTCCTGATTCTCGAACCCTATGCCGCCTCTTGCCCATCCAAGGAGCACACCATGAATCCGTCCCAGGTCGAAAACCCAACATCAGCGGTTGGGTGCACGGAACAACGGCGCTTAAACGACGCTCGTGATCGCGGTATTCCTTGGAAGAAATGGGGCCCCTACCTCAGTGAACGTCAGTGGGGCACTGTCCGCGAAGACTACAGCCAGGATGGAAACGCCTGGGACTATTTCACTCATGACCAGGCGCGGTCTCGTGCTTACCGCTGGGGCGAGGATGGCCTCGCCGGCTTCTCCGACGATAAGCAGCAACTCTGTTTCGCTTTGGCCCTTTGGAACGGCCGCGATCCTATTCTCAAGGAGCGCATATTCGGCCTCACAAACAGCGAGGCCAATCACGGCGAAGACGCAAAGGAATATTACTTTTACATCGACAGCACGCCAACGCATTCCTACATGAAGTATCTGTACAAATACCCCCAGCGAGAATTTCCATATCGCGATCTGGTAGAAACGAATCGCCGCCGCTCCCGCGAGGAATTCGAATACGAGTTGCTGGATACCGGCGTTTTCGACGACGACCGGTATTTCGATGTGTTCGTCGAATATGCCAAGAGCGATCCTGAGAACATTTTGATTCGCATTACCGTTCACAATCGCGGCCCGGAAGCCGCGGCCCTCCATGTCCTCCCCACCCTGTGGTTCCGCAATACCTGGAGTTGGGATCAGGATGCGACGAAGCCAAATCTTCGCCGACTGTCGGACGGAACCATTCAAGCTTCGCATCCGCTGCTCGGTGAACGTTTCCTCTTCTGCGACGCCCCACACGAACTGCTCTTCACCGAAAATGAATCAAATGCCGCTCGTTTGTGGAATCAACCAAACCCCTCTTCTTATGTAAAGGACGCATTCCACGAATATGTGATTGCTGGAAACAAAGACGCCGTCAACCCCGCGAAGCAGGGAACTAAAGCGGCTGCGCATTACACTCTGGAGGTCTCCCCGGGTGGTTCCGCTGTTGTGCGCTTGCGTCTAACCGCCAAAAATGAGCCCAGACCCTTCGATGCGTTCGACGCCACCATCGCGCAGCGTCTGGCGGATGCCAACGAATTTTATGACCGTATCACCCCTAAGTCTCTGACCGAAGACGAACGACATGTTCACCGGCAGGCTCTCGCCGGGATGTTGTGGACCAAGCAGTATTACTATTTCGATTTGGACAAATGGCTCGACGAGCATGAGGCGCACCCGCTAATGGGAACCAAACATCGCCAGACGCGCAACACGGATTGGTTCCACATGCTTAATAGCGACATCATCTCCATGCCGGACAAATGGGAATACCCTTGGTACGCCGCTTGGGACCTGGCCTTCCACACACTTGCCCTCTCGCTGGTGGACTTTGATTTTGCCAAGGATCAATTGTTGTTGATGCTCAGGAATCTGTACGCTCATCCCAACGGGCAAATTCCCGCCTATGAATGGAACTTCAGCGATGTCAATCCTCCGGTTCATGCCTGGGCCACGCTCTTTCTTTACAACATCGAAAAAGAGTTGGGCCGGGCCGACCTGCGCTTCTTGGAGCGCTCGTTCCAGGGTCTCATGCTGAATTTCAACTGGTGGGTCAACCGCAAGGATCCCCACGGACGCAACGTGTTTGCTGGCGGTTTCTTGGGACTCGACAACATCGGTATTTTCGATCGCAGCGCTGAGCTTCCCACCGGAGGTCACCTGGATCAAGCTGACGGAACCGCGTGGATGGCCTTCTACTGCCAGAACATGCTGGAGATTGCACTCATTCTCACGGAATACGATTCTGTTTACGAAGAATACGCTTTTCGATTCCTGGAACATTTTATGTGGATCACTTACGCCATGGATCGGCTGGGCGCAAACCACGATGAGATGTGGGATACGGAGGACGGATTCTTCTACGATCTTTTGCACCTCCCTAACGGTCAGGCTATGCGTTTGAAGGTTCGCTCCCTTGTCGGATTATTGCCTTTGTGCGCTTCCACCGTTTTCGAATCAGGGATCGTCGAGCGTCATCCTCGTCTCATGGAACTCATCGCATTATTCCGTAAACGACATCCCGAGTTGGTGAAACACATTGCTCCGGCGGACGAAAGATTTCTGGGTGCCTACGAGCGGCGGCTCTTGTCAGTCTGTAATAAGGAAAAAATCGAGCGGGTTCTGTCATACATGCTCGACGAAAATGAGTTCTTCGGCCCGTACGGAATCCGCTCTCTCTCGAAATATCACCTCGATCATCCATTCACCTTTCATGTCGGCCACCAAGAGTACAAGGTTCAGTATCTACCTGCGGAATCGAATACAGGAATGTTTGGGGGCAATTCCAACTGGCGCGGGCCTGTGTGGATGCCGGTGAATGCTCTTCTCATTCGAGGGTTGCTGAATCTCTATCAGTTCTACGGAGACGAATTTAAAGTGGAATGTCCGACGGGCTCGGGCAATCACCTCACTCTTTTCGAGGTCGCCCGCGAGCTTGCCCGGAGACTCTCCAGTATTTTTCTACGCGATCGCAGCGGCAAGCGGCCTGTCTATGGCGGCACCAATAAGTTCCAGAAAGATCCTCACTGGAAAGACTACATTCTCTTCTACGAATACTTTCATGGCGATAATGGCGCCGGTCTTGGCGCGAGTCATCAGACCGGATGGACCGGAGTCATCGCACGATCTCTCGACCTGTTTGCGCGCGTGACACCAGAGCTTGCTCTTGGCGTTTCCAAGGACCATCTGGCGGCCCGCATCACTCGCGAACAGGTTGTGGGACGCTGATACCCAGCATCAGAGTCCTACAGCATTGTTAGGTCGCCACCAGTTTCTTCTCAATGCGCGGGTCCGGAACCAACCACATGATCGCAACCAGCAAGTAGCATGCGCCGGCCGCCCACGGCCGCACGAACGCCAACGGAACCGCTGCCCCGTAGATCGCGATGGAAAGTAATCCTTTTCGGTCTTCCCCAATGGACCTTCTTAGAGTGGAGTCCTGCCCGTGCAAGTGAATCAGCGTCCTTGCAAGGATGTAATAAGCAATCCCAGCCGACAGCAGCACAACTCCGTAAACGGCCACTGGCCATGATTCGAAATGATTCTCATCCACCCAGGCTGTAGTGAAGGGAATGAGCGACAGCCAGAATAACAGGTGCAGATTTGCCCACAGTGTCGCGCCATTGACCCGTTCGGTCGCATACAGCAGATGGTGGTGGTTGTTCCAATAAATCCCAACGTTGACAAAGCTTAATACGTAACTCAAGAAAACGGGAAGCACTGGGCGCAACGAGGTAAGGCTCGTTGCATGCGGTGGCTTCATCTCCAACACCATGATGGTAATGATGACCGCAAGCACTCCGTCACTGAACGCTTCCAATCGGCTTTTTTCCATAACGACGTGTTAGCACACCCCCTTTGCGCGCCGCAACCAGGGTCTGTCTTCCAGCCTGGTCAAGCCCCAATGATGTTCGTACTTCGAACACCCAAAAATGAACACCGCATCGTCTCCCAGTTGGTTAAGACTCGCGGATCTTCTTGATTTCATGATGCTACAAACACCTCGTTCCACCCGTTCGTGGTTACCGCCTTGCCGTGGGTCCTTTGCGCACGCAATCGCTGCCGCGTGCTTGTGCTACGTGCAATCACGACGACCCGCCCATGATCCCAATACTTCCAAAAAGATTAGCGGTGGTGCCGCTCTTCTGCTTATCCCTGAACACTGCAGTCGGCGCTCAACAACTTCCTCCACGTTTCTTTCCCTCAGTTTCGCCGCCCGCGCAACCACAGGATTTGAGTAAAGCCGTCGTTCCCATCACAAGCCTCATGTTGTCCGGCCCTGGCGTGGAAGCCAGTTTCGGTACCGGGTATTGCCTGGACTTGGAGTGCCGTTTCGTCTCCACGAATTATCACGTCGCCGCCATCGCGCAGCCGCGCAAAGTCGGCGGCGAGAAGATAATTCGCCGGTATTTTGCGACTGGGCCTGACGATGAAAACGCAACCGTTAACGCCGGACCCTCGATCGCTCCTCTGAAGTACACGCTCATTCGCGATCTTGCTCTTTTCGAATTGCGTCACCCCCTCGCTCACCATCATGGGCTGTCCATCGGTCTCGCTGAATTGGAGATTGGGCAGTCGATCGACATCTACTCTTATCCCAAAGAGAGTATCAGTCCCTTTCGCAGCCTTCTCCAGTTTCAC
>Ga0335076_10008093_pt1 | contig 10604 bp, 7 predicted proteins | sample Lox_Sample_25_FD_206717 | JGI IMG/M metagenome (GOLD analysis project Ga0335076, IMG submission 206717) | Soil microbial communities from Loxahatchee National Wildlife Refuge, Florida, United States - Lox_Sample_2.5 | ecosystem: Environmental > Terrestrial > Soil > Wetlands | place: USA: Florida...
GGCTGCTGGTCCCTTGCGTGAGGGCAAGCTCCGTCAACTGCTGTCGCTTACGGCGGAAAATAAGAAGAGCCATATAGCGAATGTCATCCGCTCCGGCCCGATCGCGTTCGCGTTCGCGCCTGCCAACCTCACAAACTCAGAGGCGCTCGATGTTGCCCAACACGCTCTCCAACGCACCCGCGCCACACTCATTCTTGAGTTGAAGCATGGGCTTGGCACGCTCAGCACCATCGCATCCTCCGCACCCTTCATCGGACTTCTGGGCACGGTTTACGGCATCTTGGATTCCTTTCGGGGAATAGGCCATTCGAAAGCCAGTGGTCTACCGATGGTCGCGTCCGCTCTGGCGAACTCTCTGGTTACCGCTGCTGCCGGCTTGGTGGTCGCGATCCCAGCCGTGTGGTGGCGCAATCATCTGCGCATTCGAGTCGAAGTCTTTGACACCGAAATGTCGAATGCGGAGTCGGAAACGACTACATACTTGCAGGTTCATCCAGAATGGCGCAAAGAGCGCGAGGCCTCCTCCCAAGGAATGATCACGGCCCTGCCGGCGAACGCGCCACGCTTTTGTGAAGTCCCCTACAACCGCCAGCGCGCCTTGTTCCTCGGTACCGGGCTATGCGCGCTTTACTTCACCTACGCGCTTGCGTTCGCGGTGTATTTGCATTTCGTAGCCTTTTAGGCTCTTGCCCAATCCTACGGCTGACTCTTCCCTTTGTCGTTCTCTCGCTTTTTGTTATCGTGCAGCCTTGTCCTCCAACGCTTCCACTCGCATCCCCGCGACGAATGAAGATGGCCTCCGCCATCAGCTCTCGGCCGGACAGATGGCCATGGTCGCCGTCGGAGGCTCGATCGGCACCGGTCTCCTTCTCGGCTCCGGCGCTGCCATGGAGGCGGCCGGCCCCGCCGCCATTCTCAGCTTCATCGCCGCCGCCTTCATTAACTGGACCGTCGCCATGGCCCTCGGCGAACTCGCCTGCTCTCACCCGGCCGCCGGGTCGTTCGGTGTCTATGGTGATCTCTATCTCAACGACTTCGCCGGATTCATCGCCCGCGCCGGATACTGGGTCGGCCTGGCCCTCGCCATCGGCACAGAAATGATCGCCGCTGCTACCTACATGGCTGTCTGGTTTCCCGGCGTGCGCCCGTACATCTGGATTGTCGTTTTCTCCGTGGTCCTGCTTTTCATAAACCTGCGCAGCGTCGGCTCCTATGGCCGCATTGAATTTTGGCTCTCGATGATCAAGCTGGCCACCATCGTCGCCTTTATCGTAATCGGCGCGACCCTGTTGCTGGGTGGCCACGTCGCCCCGCAATACAACGCGCAAGGCGGATTCTTCCCCAAGGGATTCTGGTCCCCACTAGCCGCCATCACCTACGCCGTTTACAGCTTCGGCGGAGTCGAGATGGTTGCAGTCACCACCGGCGAATCGCGCTCCACCAAAGAAACTCCGCGCGCTGTCTGGATGACCTTTCTGACCCTCACTTTTGTTTATGTCGGAGCGATGGTCATCCTCGTCGGTGTCATGCCCTGGAATCACGCCGGTGTCACGGAGAGCCCGTTCGTCACCACGTTTCGCACCGCCAACATCCCGCACGCGTCGGGCATCATGAACTTCGTCGTGCTCACCGCCGCGCTCTCCGGAGCGAATGCAACTCTCTACGTTGCGTCACGCATGATCTTCTCTCTCGCCCGCACCGGATGGGCCCCAGCCAGCCTCGGCCGCCTTAATCACGAAGGCTCGCCGCAGAACGCCGTCCTGCACTCCTCGTTCGGAATTCTTTTTGCTTTAGCCCTCGTACTCTGGGCGCCGCAGAATGCTTTCCGCTACCTTCTCGGAGCGGCCTTCACCGGGATGATCCTCTCCTGGCTCGTTTCTCTGGCAGCACACATCCGCTTCCGCAGCCGACGCTCGCGCCAAGAACTGGCCGCGCTACCCTTGCGCTCGCCGCTCGGTCAGGCCGGATCAGTCGTCGGGCTGATTCTCGTCATGATCGCCCTCGTGCAGACGTGGCTCTCTCCACGCATGAACCTGTGGAGCGGCCTGGCCTGCCTGGCATTCCTGACAGGCGCTTATTTGATATTGAAAGCACGGGCACACTAGCGGAAGTTTTTACCGAGAGAAATGCTTGAAAGGGCAGGGCGAGCAGGCGCGAGCCACTTCTTACCTCTGTCTTCTCACTTCTACATTCGCCGTTATTCGGTAATGACAGTCGATTGGCCGGAAATATCAAACCGCTTGCGGCAGCGCATGTTCTTGCAGGCCATCATGTCGTCTTTGCGGACCATGTACGATCGTGCTTTGGCGAAGCGCGCCCGATCCCGCTCGTCGGCTCGTCCGGAAAGCTGGCGCTTCTTAGTGCGGACGATCCAGGTCACTTCATATTCCGCGGACTGGTGGCAGTGAGGACAGTTCAGTGAAGCTGGTTTCTTTTCTTGCCGCTCGTCAAAAAAATCGCGCTCTTCCATCGTCTGTGTCGTCCTCTCCACTCCAGTGATAAATTATTGCACACTCCGCCGTGTTCCTCCGTGTACTCCATAGCGATTTGTTTTTGTCCTAGAAACGAATTCAGGCAAAATTTAACCAGATGCCCCGCAAGAAGAAACAGAAACGTTTTCGAGCCGTTACCGCGGTGAAAGAACTCGCCAGAGAGCGCGTGGGAACGCCTCCGTCCGGGAAGATTGTGTTGGAGAAAAAGAAAAAGCCGGAGAAGTACAAACCGACGCTGCAGAAATTGCTTAAAGAAGAATAACTACAGGCGGGGATGAGCTGCCGGGGCCTTCCGGCGGGGGAAAAGTCACTCTCGTGAATCCAAGATCAAAGGCAACAGCCGGAGAGACACACGAAAATCATCCTCTTACGGCCTCTGCAACCACTCCCGCAAACTCCTTCACATCCTCTTCCGTCGTGTCGAATGAGCACATCCAGCGCACGATGCACTCCTCCTCAATCCAGGGATAAAAGAAGTACCGTTGTTTGATTTTTTCGATCGAGTGCTGCGGAATCTGCGCAAACACGCCGTTCGCCTCGACCTTCCAAATGATCTTCACCTGCGGAATCTTGCGCACTTCCGCTTCGAGCACCTTGGCCATCCGGTTGGCACGCTCAGCACTGCGCCGCCACAAATCGTTGGTCAGCAACGCTTCGAACTGCGCTGCGATGAACCGCATCTTCGACGCCAGTTGCATCCCTTGCTTGCGAAGAAATAGAAAGTCCGAGCCGACCGTATTATTAAAGAAGATAACTGCCTCGCCCCCCATGATCCCGTTCTTCGTCCCCCCAAACGAAAGCACGTCCACCCCGAGATCGCGTGTCGCCTGCCGTAGAGTCTGCCCCAGGCTCACCGCAGCGTTGGCGATGCGCGCACCGTCCATGTGGAGAAACATGCCGCGATCATGAGCGAACTCAGCCAAAGCCCGAATCTCATCCGGCTTGTAAACCGTGCCCATCTCCGTCGACTGCGTAATGGAAATCACCCGCGCCTGCACATGGTGCTGGTCGCCAATCCCGTGATACGCATGTTTCACCGCATCTGCCGCGATCTTCCCATCCTGATGCGCCAGCGGAATCAACTTGCATCCGGTGTGTTTTTCGGGCGCGCCGCATTCGTCGGTGTAGATATGTGCGTAATCGCTGCACAGCACCGCATGGTACGGACGGTTCAGCGCCTGCAACCCGAGTACATTCGCACCCGTTCCATTGAATGTGAAAAATACCTCGATCCCCGATCCGAAGTGCTCTTCGAACTTTGCAATGGCCGACCGCGTATAAGGGTCATCCCCATAGGCCACAACGTGACCTTGATTGGCGCGCGTAATCGCATCCAGAACTTCTTTGTGAACACCGGCATTATTGTCGCTGGCAAAACTGCGGGTAGGCTTGGCAAGAGGCATAAGAAATCAATGTAGCAGACGCGTTCCACGTCGGCGGCCGGGATTTGTGCTGGGAGCCGACTACTCATATAGGGACAGCCTCCCTCGGCTGTCCGGCAGTCCACGTTCATCGGGCTGCAGTGCAGTCCAACGATATAACCAGAACTGCCGATTCCTCCCTGGTTCAATTACAATCCCCTTCTCGGAGAACCCAGTGATCTCGCAGAAATTGCGCCGCATCTTCATAGCCGTCATCCTCTCCGCCTTGGCCGCCGCCCAAACCGCGGAGCAGAGAACAGCCCGCTACCTCGACTCCATCCGCAAGCAACCCACGTTAGTCCTGGCCTTCCTTCACGAAATGCCGAAGGGGGGCGACCTGCACGTCCACCTGACTGGCGCGACCTATGCCGAAGACATGCTCGACTGGGCAGCCTCCGACAATTTCTGCGTCGATCGCACCACATCGCGCCTTCTCGGGGCGCCTTGCGATTCCTGCGAAACATACACATCGAAACCGTCCGCCCGTTGCGCCTACGACGACCACATACTCTATAACCAGATCATTGATGCCTGGTCCATGCGCAACTGGCATCCTGGGGACGAATCCGGGCACGACCACTTCTTCGCTACCTTCGACAAGTTCAGCCTGACCGCCCACAATCACACCGCCGAAGCCATCGCCACGGTCTCCAACCGCGCCGCCAAGGAACACGTGCAATACATCGAGTTCATGCATACCGCCGACGGTGGCGCTGCCATCGGACTCGCAGCCAAGATCGGATGGGATCCGGATTTCAAAAACTTCCGCCAGAAACTGCTCGACGGCGGCTTGAAGGATATCGCCGCCGCCACCAGTAAGACTCTCGCTGAAGACGAAGCTCGATCCCGCACCGACCTGAAGTGCGACACACCTCAGGCCGAACCGGGGTGCAACGTCCATGTCCGTTATATCTACCAAGTCCTCCGCGGCCTGCCGCACGAAGCAGTCTTCGCGCAAATTCTTTTGGGATTCGAACTGGCCTCCTCCGATCCCCACTTCGTCGGACTCAATCTGGTGATGCCCGAAGACTGGTACGTTCCCATCCACGACTTTCACGAGCACATGGATATGCTCGACTATTTGCACGGCGCCTATCCCAAAGTGCACATTAGCTTGCACGCTGGAGAACTAGCCATGGGCCTGGTGAAGCCGGAAGACCTCACCTATCACATTCGCGAATCGGTCGAGAAAGGCCACGCCGAGCGCATCGGACACGGCGTTTCGATCATGATGGAGAACGATCCCATCGGGCTGATGAAAGAAATGGCCGCCCGCAACATCTCAGTCGAAATCAACCTGACCTCAAATGATCAGATTCTCGACGTCAGCGCAGAGAATCATCCCTTGCCGATCTATATGAAGTATGGAGTTCCAGTCGCGCTATCGACGGACGACGAAGGCGTAGCCCGCTCCGACATGACACATGAATACCTGCGCGCCGAAACAGATTTCGCGATTCCGTATCCGACATTGAAGCGCATGACGCGCCAGAGTCTGGAGCATTCCTTTCTGCCGGGAAAGAGCCTCTGGCAGTCGACGAAGGGAAACTTTAAACCGGTTGCGGCCTGCGCCGCGGATTTGGCGGGAAAGGCATCGCACGCATGTTCGGAATTCCTAGCCGAAAGCGAGAAGGCGAGAGAACAGACGAAGCTGGAGCGGGAATTCAAGACGTTTGAAAAGAACTTCTGAGTAAATGCCTGATAGAAAGGCTGCCGTCGTATGAAGTCTGCCCTCTTAACTCTATTCGTCGTGTTGGTATGTTCGCTGGCTGCTGCGGCACAATCATGGCGTGACGATCGCGCGAGGCTCTGCTTCGATAGGCCGGAAGACAACGGGTCTATCAACACTCTGCAGAGCTGGATACACGTGGTGGACTACGATGTGCCTGTCAGCGGCGGCCAAGCGGTGTGTCTCTACGTAACGGCACCGGACAGTACGAACTTAACCGTTACCTCGACTATTCCATTCGAGCCGAGTTCCAGAAACACGGCTGCTTGCAAATCCAATGCACTCAAACTCGAACTATCACCAAATCAGAACCTAACATTCACGATATCGCCGGCGTCGGATGCTCAGGGCTACAAGTGTGGCTGGCGAATCAAACAGGTTCGCGAATCACACTAGCCACTTCCATGACAGTCATAACTGACCACTTCACCCTCGCCGACACTGCCGCCCAATTCATCCTGCAGCGCACGCCACTGCGCCCGCACATCGCGCTCGTGCTCGGCTCCGGTCTCGGCGCTTTCGCCGACTCACTCTCCGACGCCACGCGCATCCCCTACGCCGAAATCCCCGCGTTTCCTAAATCAACCGCCATCGGGCACGCTGGGCAACTCGTCATCGGCAACGCCGACCATATCCCGGTCGCCGCCATGCAAGGCCGCGTCCATCTCTATGAAGGATATTCTCCGCAGGAAGTCGCCTTCCCTATCCGCGTGTTCGCCCGCATGGGAGTTCGTGCCGTCGTCCTCACCAACGCCGCCGGAGGCATCGACCGCAACTATTCGCAAGGCGCGCTCGTCGTTATCCGCGACCACATCAACCTGCAAGGCCACAACCCGCTGGTCGGCGCCAACGACGACCGCTTCGGCGTGCGCTTCCCCGACATGACCCGCGCCTACGACCGCGATTACCGCAAGATGGCCCGCGAGCAAGCCGCGAAGCTTGGCATCCAGTTGCATGAGGGTATTTACGCGGCAATGCTAGGCCCGAGCTATGAAACTCCGGCGGAGATTGAATATCTGCGCCGCATCGGCGCTGATCTGGTAGGAATGTCCACGGTGACAGAAGTAGTGGCGGCCCGCCACGCCGGAATGAAAGTCCTGGCCATCTCGTGCGTCACCAACATGGCCGCAGGGATTCTAGACCAGCCATTAAGCCACGCAGAAGTAATGGAAACGGGAGAGCGAGTCCGCACCACATTCGAAGCGCTACTAAAAGCGATCCTCCCGCAAATCGCAAACGACGTCGATGTTCAGAAGTGAAGAGGCGTGCCCCACCCTCGTCGCGCGGTTTGCGACAGGGTGGGGATTTTGACTTCCTGCGTGTTCTCAGTGGTGAAGACTTTCGCTCAGGACTCGCGCCTCAGGGCTCGGGAGTTAGGTCAGAACAAGAACTTCGCTCCCAACTGAATCACTCGAGGCCCACCGCCCCCCAGACCCGGATTGGTCTGCGCCTGATCCGGAGTCTGCGTAATCAGGCCCTGATTCGTCGATCCAGGACTGACGAAGAAGTTCGGCAGCGCAAAGTTCGGATGATTGAAGATGTTGAAGAACTCCGCACGCAACTGCAGCTTCAACCGCTCCGTTAATGGTGTGTCTTTGGTTAACGCAAAATCCATATTGCGGTAGTGAGGCCCAAAAATCGCATTGCGACCCAGCGTTCCAAACGTGCCCAGCGGAGGATCCGCAAATGCATTTCCGTTCAGATAACCGATCGTGTCGGGAGCAGACTCCCAATTCGAATTGATGATTTGCTGTCCCGGGACCAGGTTGGGCCGCTGATGAAAGTTCGACGGGCTGGGAAACTGATCGAAGCTAGCTCCGCTTGTGTCGTCCGCATTCACTACCGGCACGGGACGTCCACTCTGTAACGTCACGATGGTGTTGACCTGCCATCCCGATCCCAACCGCTTCGATCCTCCCATCTGCGGAACCTGATAGGTGAAGGCCGCTGTGAAACGGTGCCGCGTATCGAAATTCGAGGGCCCGTGCTCCGCCGCTAAATTGTTCGAATCCTGCGGTAAGGCGACCGTCGCAAAGTTGAAATCAATCCCATCCGATGCATCGTCCAAAGATTTCGACAACGTATATCCCGCGAAGCCCGAAAGCCCGTGCCAGTTCCGGCTTCGCAGCGTGGCCTGGAATGCGTTATATGTCGAAGCGCTGATGGTCGCGAACTCGTCCATAAATCCGTAGTTCGCATTCGGACGGTCCCCATTCGCGTCTGGCTGGTTGGCGTCGCGCAAGCGCACCAACTTCGTCCCTTTGCTCCCGACATAACCAACTTGCAGCGCCATGCTGCCGCCCAGTTCCCTTTCAACATTCAAATTCCAGTTCTGCGAATAAGGCGTCACCAAATTGCGTGGAGTAAAGAAGATGTCCGACTGCGCCGGAGGATAAGGCGGCGGAATTGGGCTCACCACAAAATTCGCGGGATTGATCCCGCTCCACGCCGTCGAATCATAGGTATTCGACAACGACAGCACGGCCTGCGGACCAATAGGATTCGTTGCCAGCCCGGCCGAGTTCGTGAAGTTGGCAATCAGCAAATCCTGCGGGATGTAGTCGTAGTAAATACCGTAGGCGCCCCGCACAACAGTCTTTGACTGCACATTCCAGGCAAATCCAACTCGGGGCGCAAAATTGTTGAGATCACGCTGATAGGCGCCGTTCAGGCCGTCACTGCCAACCATCGCCAGATTTCCATCCCTTCCGAGATTGGAGAGAAGATTGTTCTTCTCGCCCAGCGGTCCGAAGTACTCCCAGCGCATGCCGAAGTTCACCGTGAACGTGGGCGACAAGCGGAAATCGTCCTGGCCGAAGAACGCAAACCCGTTGTTAAAGGTCTGACGCTTAGTGTTGCCAGCATCAATCAACGGGAAGGTATTGCCGATATAGTAATTCGCCAACGTCACCGCTCCCGGATCACCGCACTCCACCGGATCAGTCGAAAATCCCGGACATAACAGAAATCCGCTGGGATCGCTGCCGAACGAGAATAATCCCCGTTCCAAATTGTCGTTGAAACTGCTGATCGACGCCCGTCGATATTCCCCGCCGACCTTGATCGTATGGCGTCCCTTCAACCAGGTGAAGTTGTCGAGTATCTGAAAACTTTGGCTGGTACGCCCGCGAGGGATACTGAACGCGCTGGATCCCAGATTGTCGAACGCTCCACCGAAATCGATTTCCGGCAATCCTGTTTTTTCAGTTCCCATGTTGAACGGGACACCGCTAGTGCCGAAGCTTGCCGGATCCGCAGTGTCTAGCGAACTGAACGACGTGCGATAGCGGCTGTACCCAAATCGCACTTCGTTGATCTTGGTCGTCGTTAACGTCGAGAGCAGGCTGGCCGACACCAATTGAACCCGGGTCGGCGAACTCTGTGCAAATTGCGGCAATCGCGATCCGGCTCCGAATCCCAGTCCGCCCAACGGGAAAACCTGCTGGCTGCGCGCAAATGCGTAGCGTCCCGTAACAGATTCACTCTCCGCAATCTTGTGGTCGATTTTCGCGATCATGCTGTCGACGTCGTTCTTGTCCTGCACACTGCCCGCCAGCGTCCCAGATGATCCGTTGAACCCGGTCGCCGCGGGAAACATCGCCGTCAGAATGTTGGTGAGGGCCGGGCTCGGAGCGATTCCATTTCCCTCGACCAGTGTCTGCGCTGCGCTAATCTGGTTGGGCAGCGAACTGCCGCTGGCCGGCAGCCCCGGATTATTCCCCGGCACCAAGAATGTGAAGTCCGATCCCACCCTCTCACGTTGCCACTCATAAGCGCCGAAGAAGAATGTTTTGTTCTTAACTATCGGCCCGCCCAGCGACACGCCAAAATTGTTGTTGCGGAACGGACTCTTGATCGCCGGAGTGCGGTTGAAGTAGTTCCTCGCATCCATCGCGCTGTTGCGCAAGAACTCGAACGCCGATCCATGAAAATTGTCCGATCCCGACTTCGTCAGGATGTTAATCACCGATCCGCTATTGCGGCCATATTCCGGCGGAAAGTTCGCCTGCAGGTTGAATTCCTGGATGGCGTCAATCGGCAGTAGCGACGCTGGCGCCCCACCAATACCCGTCTGATTGAATGCCGAGTTGTTGAAGAATGGATCGTTGTTGTCTGTGCCATCCACCGTGTAATTGTTCGAGCGGTCGCGATTGCCATTAATGGCGAACTGTCCGAACCCGCTCTGAATCGCCGCCACGCCCGAAGGTTCGACCGTCGCACCAGGAACCAGGGCGACCAGTTTTCCGAAGTCTCTGCCATTGAGCGGAAGGTCCGTCACTAGCCGCTGGTCCACGACTTCCCCAAGGACGTCGCGAGCAGTTTCCACCAGGGGCGGAGCTGCATTCACCGTGATGTGTTCAATCCCTGCAACCCACATACGCACATCGATGGTCGTCTCTCTTCCGATCTCTACGACCACGCCGCTTTGTTGCGCGACGCGGAATCCCGTGGCCGCGACATTGATCTCATATACTCCCGCTGGCAACTCCGCCACGACGTAGCCCCCATCCGGCCCGCTCTCGACCTCCCGCTCCACTCCGTTGGCTACCCCTTTTGCCTTGATCTTTGCGTTCGGTACAACCGCTCCGCTGGGATCGCTAATCTCTCCACGGATCGACCCGCGAAAACTCTGCGCCGCTAGATTCTGCGCGCATAGAAAGATTCCGAGAAGGACTGCAGTGGACACACCTCTACGCAGGAACAACGAAATAAGACGACTCATGATCACGCCCCCTTGCTATTAGAAAACTTGCTACTTCGCCGCCCGCGGAATCAACAGGGTCGCCGGCGGTTTCACTCCATACGTTGCCGCAAATGAATTCTGATTTACGGCCAGCCCGAGCCGTCCGCGCGAATCGATATACAACAGCGGCTGCCCCAGCGGCACATCGGCAAAGGTTTTGACGAATTTGATCTTCATTTCTTTACCGTTGACCGTGACGGGAACCTCTTGCCCGCGCT
>Ga0335076_10008095_pt1 | contig 10603 bp, 8 predicted proteins | sample Lox_Sample_25_FD_206717 | JGI IMG/M metagenome (GOLD analysis project Ga0335076, IMG submission 206717) | Soil microbial communities from Loxahatchee National Wildlife Refuge, Florida, United States - Lox_Sample_2.5 | ecosystem: Environmental > Terrestrial > Soil > Wetlands | place: USA: Florida...
TGCTGATCGAGGCGTCCGGCCGCTTGCTCGACGTGTAGAATTTCGGTGTGCTCGTGGCCTGCGGTTCGTAATACCACTTGTCTCCGTAGTCCCGCAGGTTGGAATAGACGGCGCGCGTATACAGGCTCGAGAAATTGCCGAGCTTATAATCGGCCGAGCCCGTGTAGCCCCATCGGTCGCGGTAATAGCGGTATTCGCGGATGGTGTTGTTGTCGTAAATCGGTTGCGAGAACGTCGATGCCGGATCGATGGCCGGCTGGAAATTGTCGATGCCGCGGCCGTTGAAATCGTAGGTGCCCCCGAACAGCATGCCGAGCCGCCGCTGTTTGCCGAAACGATGGCCGAATGTGCCGCCGAACTGGTCGTTGTAGCGGCCGCCCAGAATCTGGTTGTAGCCGCCGATTCCGTAGAGAGTCAGCGTCGGAAATTCACCCGCCGTCTTGGTCTTCAGGTTGACCGAGCCGCCGATGCCGTCGCCATCGATATTGGGCGCCAGCGTTTTATTGATTTCGACCGCCTCCACCAGGTCGGCTGGGACAACGTCCAGACGGATCTGACGGACTGTCGGCTCGGGAGAAGGCACGCTGATTCCGTCAATGGTCACGTTGGTGAGCCGCGGTTCGGTGCCTCGTACCTGTATGTAGACGCCTTCGCCCTCGATCCGCTCCAGGGTGACCGACGGAAGGCGGCCCAACGCATCCGCCACGTTGGCGTTGGGCAGCGACGTGATGACTTCGGCCGGCAGCACCTGCAGGACGTTGTCGGCGGCGCGCGTGCGGTTGATCGCCTCGGCTTCCCCGCGTGGCCGCTCCGCAGTTACCAGGACTTCTTCGTTGGCGGACTCCACTTCAAGGTGAATGTCCATGTGCTCCACGCCCCCGGACGCAATCGTGATGTCCTTATCGACCGTGCGAAACCCGACGTACGATATGTGTACCTTGTATGTGCCCGGCGCGAGATCGGTGAACGCAAATTCGCCTTGCGCATTGGTCGCCACGGCGAGATTGTCTTGCAACCGGACCTCGGCTCCCTGAAGAACCGCGCCGGAACTATCCACCACGCGCCCGGCAATCACGCTTTTCGTGTCGGCGCCGGCGGCGAACGATGCATACCCCGTCAGAATAAGGGCTGCAACCACATTCCATACCACAACCGGTACGGAATTCCCCAGCCTGAAATTCCAATTGATGATTCTGCGAAACATAACCGAACTCCTTACTTCCCTTCGGCGAATACTGGTACCAGTGCATTGGAACAAGCGATTCTGAGGACAATCTAAGGAATCGGTTAAGGCCGTGAAATTTTCCGCTTCGTCATCAGAAATTAACATGGCCGGTCCAGAATAGGACATTCATATCCTGGTTGCCGAAGACCGTCCGAACACCGCCGATCTGCTGCGTCGCGCGCTCGAAACTGAGGGCCATTCAGTCCAGCTCGCCTACGATGGCGATCGCGCGCTGAAACTCGCCCTGGCCGCCGACGTCCAGGTGATTCTTCTGGACGTCATGCTGCCGCTGATGGATGGCTTGACTGTCTTGAGGAGACTGCGCGCGGCGCGTCTGAATACACCCGTGCTGATTGTCTCCGCGCGCGATGGGGGAACGGATATTGTGCAGGCGCTGGATTTCGGCGCCGACGACTATCTCACGAAGCCCTTCGAACTGGACATATTGTTGGCCCGGGTGAGGGCGGTCGCCAGGCGGGCGCCGGCCTCCCAGCCGGCTGATCTGACGTTCGCGGATTTGCGGCTGAATCCTGGCGCCTACCAGTTGCACCGTGGCGATCGAATCGCCTCGCTCACCCGGACCGAGTACGTGCTGCTCGAGGCCCTGCTGCGCCGCGCCGGCAACGTCGTTCCTCGCGAAGTTCTGATCGGGGAAGGCTGGGGAGAAGAGTCCGACGTCAGCGATGCCAATCTGTATTTCTTCGTCCGCGCCCTTCGCGCGAAGATCACGCAGCCGGGAGAGACCGAACTCCTCCACACCGTTCGCGGCGTCGGATACTCCATCCGGAGCGGAGACTGTTGATCGCCCATCGTTCCATTTCGCTGCGACTGACGGTCTGGTTCTCTTCAGTAGTCTTCGCCGGGCTGGTGATTTTCGGAGCGGTCATGTGGCTCGACCTCAAGGGCACCTTGACGTCCGGCCGGTCGCGCACCCTCGAACGGCGCGCCGAGCGTTTGGAGGATCTCCTCCGCGCCACGCAGTCCGATCCGATAACTCAGCGAGATCGGAAATTCCGCGCCTTCGCCGAAGCCACCGGAGGCGGATTGATCGAAGTCTTCCGCGCCGATGGCTCGCGCGCGTTCCCTTCCCCGACCGTCGCCGCCCAGGCCTTCCCCTGGCAAATCGCCGGCCCGCTGGACCGCGACAGTTTTACTGAGGTCAAGTTCCAGGGGCAAGCCTATCGCGTCTTGCAGCACCCATTCTCCGCGACGCCCGCTGCCGCGGATCGGTTCATTCTCTTCGCTGCCGCGCCGCTCGAGGGCAATCGCAACGTGCTTCGCGCCTTCACCGATGGTTTATTGTGGGCCATCCCCGTCCTGCTGGTGGTATCGGCAATCGGCGGATACACGTTGAGCCGCAAAGCTCTCAAGCCGGTGGACCAGATCACGGCCGCCACGCGGTCGATCAGCGTTTCGAATCTTTCCGGAAGATTGCCGGTGCCTCATACCCGCGACGAACTGCAGCGTCTCTCGGAAACCTGCAACGAAATGCTCGCGCGGCTGGAATCGGCCGTCAACGAGATCAAACGCTTCACCGACGACGCTTCGCATGAACTTCGCAATCCGGTGTCGTTCGTGCGCACTACCGCCGAACTCGCGCTGCGAAACGCGGAGGCCGACCCCGCCAGCCGCCGGGCCTTCGAAGAGATCGTCACCGAATGCGGCAAGGCCAACCGTCTGCTGAAAGACATGCTGACGCTGGCGCGCGCCGATGCCGGTAACGCGCAATTGGCCTTCGAACCGGTCGATCTGGCGGAGGTGGTCAAGGCTGCCTGCCAAAAGACCCGGGTGTTGGCCGAGGAGCGCCGCCACACGCTCGCCACCCACATCGAGGACGCGTATGCGACCGTCTGGGGCGACTACTCCACGCTCAGCCGCCTGCTGCTCATCCTCCTCGACAACGCCGTGAAATACACGCCTCCGCCGGGCACGATCCGGGTTACCGTAGCCTCGGCCGGCGGGAAGGCGACGGTGACGGTGGAAGACACCGGCATCGGAATTTCAGCCGCTGACCTCCCTCGCATCTTCGGGCGCTTTTATCGGGCCGACCCCTCGCGCAGCCAGGTGGAAGGCTCGGGTCTGGGGTTGTCGATCGCCATGTTGATCGCAAACCTTCACCAGGCATCTCTCTCGGCTGCAAGCCAGGAGAACGCGGGATCGGTATTCCGCATTGTCTTCCCGCTGCTTCCTTCCGGGCCCGGCCGTAAAGAGACAGCCTCGCGTTCCTTGACGAGCGTCGGATAGAGATCCTCGCGGCCGCGGCTCCTCTGGTCGAACGCACTACACTTGACCTGTATGGCGTCCCGCAAATGCCTGATCTGGGATTTCGATGGCACTCTCGGCTGCCGGCCGGGACAGTGGTCCGGAACCTTGGTTCAGGTGTTGGATCGCTTTGCGGGCATCCAGATCGACATTGAAACCGTGCGGCCGTTCATGCGCCGCGGATTCCCCTGGCACAGCCCTGACGTTGTGAATCCTCCGATGCGGCCGGCCGATCTCTGGTGGGAGGCCATGCTGCCGGTCTTCGAAGAGGCATTCGTGGCATGCGGCGTTTCCGCGAATCAGGCGACGCGGCTGGCGGCGAAGGTGCGGCCGGCTTATATCGACCTGGTGGAATGGAAATTGTTCGAGGATACGAAAGATGTCCTGGAAGATCTCCGTCGGGATGGCTGGAGTCACGCGATTCTCTCCAATCACGTACCGGAGCTGCCCTTGCTGGTCGAGGGCTTGGGGCTGGGACCGCTGATTGAGTGCGTCGTCAACTCCGCGACGACGGGTTTCGAGAAGCCGAATCCCGAAGCCTACCGGACTGCACTGGCGACAATCGGAGCCACCGGCAACGTCTGGATGATCGGCGATAACATCACCGCGGATGTTCTGGGAGCCGAAGCGGCCGGTCTGCGCGCCATCCTGGTCCGGACCGAGGACCCCCGGGCGAACCGGCGCGCCGCGAGCCTTCGCGATGTGAGGCGGTTCCTCGACTAGAAGAAAATCACTTCAGGGTGAACCTCTTTTTCTCGCCGTCCCAGGACAGGCGCTCATAGTTCAATTGAAGCCACTGTAAGAGGTGTGTTGCTTCCGTGCTTCCCTGCAGCCATCGCCTGACATCCTGTAGCTCCTTTGGGAGCGGTAGCAGTTCCGATACCGCGGAGTAAGCAATCAAAGGACACCATCCGGCGCCGTGATCCATCACGGTTGGTTCGGCTGGGAACAGGTGCAGGATCTCGTGAACGCGCGAGAGTTCACCGAACGAGAGCAGGCCTGCGGCCACGATTCGCTGGCTGTCCGCATCGCCGGCAAATGCCTCGTGCAGTTTGAGGAGATGCCGATGCAAGCAATCGCTGACCGGCTGGTCCTCAGGCGGGTCGAAAAACGCGGGTAACCTCGGATTGTCCGCCCCAAGGCAGGCCAGAATGCGGCAGCGCAGATTACCTAGTTGCTGCAAACGGGCCCGGAACGGCGCGCTCGGTGGCATGGAGGTCGAAGAATCATCTTCTCAAATGACAGCGCTTTAAGTACGAAGCTCGGACTACGGAATGATTAGTGTCTGCCCGGCGCGCAGCGTGGGTTTCTCTGCCACCGGCCCGAGTATCACTCGATTCGCCTGATAAATCTTCGTATATTGCTTGCCATCTCCGTAGAATTTCTGTGCCAGCCCCCAGAGTGAGTCGCCATTCTTCACCATGTAGGTTGTGGTCGTACTGCACACTGGATACATGTAGTCGGAGTTCGGCCGGATGCACATCGTCTGCTTGGTTACGGTTCCGGCGCCAGGCGGGTTAGGCGGAAGTTTCGGCTTTTTGGGCGCCGGCGGTGTATAAATCGGCGGGAAACCGATCGCGGGCAGATGAGGACTCATCAATTCCGGTAGACGCCCCGGCAATGTTAAGTCCACAGCTCCGGCTGCACCCGTCGCCCCCCCTCTTAGTCCAGGCACCAACTGTCCCATGGCGTCCACTTCCAACGCCGGCAGATTCATTGCGGGAATCGCATTCACCACGGCGCCGCGCGGAAGCTGATTGAGGACGACCCATTCGTTCTCAACCGACAGGCCCCACTGTGGCACCTGGATGGCGGCGGATTTCGGCAAGCGGATCAAATAGACCACGCCGCCCTCGCCGAAGTTGGCAGCGATGCCCGGAATTCGCGTCGTGGGGATTCCGGCCGCGCCCAAAGGCAGACCGCCCAAGCCCGGCGGCGCGAGAGCCTGCGGTACAGGCTGGTTGTACCAGCGGGCCGTGTATCCGGCAATCTCTTCATCTGCGAGACCCGCGGCCCGCATTTGCGCCACGAGTTGTTCGGACGCTCCGACGCCACCACTGCGAGCCAGCGGGCTGAGAATCGTGGTGCTGGGAGCGGATTGACCTCGCCAGAGAACAACGTAGCCGCGGCGATTCATCCACCACTCCGCGGCTCTGCCTGTCGTATTGCGGCCCTGGAAGATCTTTTCCAGTTCTTCAGCAGTCACCGGAGAATCGGCCGCGCGTTGAGCGATGGTCTGGCTGATCGCCAAGTCGGATTGGCGCATTCCCTGAGTGGCCAGCCAATCGAGCGAGCGGACGGCGCCGCCGCGGAACAGCCGGATTCCGCCGGGGACAATGACTCCGATAACGGCTCCGGTGGCTCCATCGATGATGTACGTTTGTACGCCGGAGAACTGGCCGGAACTGACGTCGCCGACAGCGCGCATGCCCATCGTCGAGGTCGCGCCGGCCACCGCCATGCTGCCATAGAAGCCGAGTCCCAGGCGTCCGGCAACGGTGAAAGAGGCCTCGGGGACGGCAAATAGCATGATCGCCTCACCGGCGACTTGCCCTTCCGAAACGCTCGGATATGTTTTGTCATTGGGGCCCGGTGCGTTGGCTACGCCTGGGCGTAGAAGAACGTAAGCTGCGGCTGCCACCGCCAGCAGCCACCAGAAATGATAGATCTCGTCGGGGTTTGCACCCTGTTGGATCTCGATGCGGGCGGAACTCTCGTTCGCGAGGCGAGCCGCTTCAGCTTCGATATTCAGGAGAGCGGAAATTCGGCCGGTCCGCCGAGCCAAATCCATTTGGGCCACATGGACAAGTTCGTGGTGAAGAGCCTCTGCAAGGCTCGGTCCCCGGATAATGCCGACTGTGGGTCCAAGAAACACCTTGTTACCCAGACAGCAAGCGTGAGATTTCATCCCGGCCACACCGCGCGCCGCCGCGTCATCGAAATGGACGAAGATATCTTTCCGGTCGCCGATGAGGCAGCGAATTCGTTCGCTTACATGGCCGTCCTGGAAGAACGTGGTAAGCGGTACTCCCTGCGATTGCGCAAGAAGACTACGAAGTTCAGTCATCACGGCACCCCCACTTCATGAGTGCGGTTCCAGTCCCGAAGAACTGGGAGCCTGCGAAGAAAGAATACCATCGTCTCGATCGGTTTGTGCGCTCTTCGCCGAGACCGGTACCATTACCGGGGCGAGGTGGGTCCATTACCTGGGCTCGGCCGGACTCGACGGAGCTTGTTATGCGGCGGCCGCGATCGCCGCGCCGCGCTGCATCGCCCCGGCAACCACGCCGTACATGGCCGCCCACGCTTCGGCTACCTCCGGCGTGAAGGCCGCGCCAAGCTCCTGTTGACATCGGCCGCAGCGAGGGTCGATTTCAAATAGACGCATCTAGAAGAGACGGGCGGCCGTCTCCGAAATCTGCTGGACGCTCGCGAAACTCTTCTGAACCAATTCCACTTGTGCCGGCGTCACGACGCTGATCGCGACGGCCCCGGCCGTTGCCTTCTTCATTTGCGGGTTAGTGGGCGTCTCATTTGCGCCCTATATTGAAAAAAACGGGAAACCCGTGAGAAAACTTGCAGGCAGATTCTGGTGTTCGACGAATGGAAGAATTTGGGTCGCCGCTTCAATCTTCTTCCCGCTGCGTCCCAAGATACCGGCTGGCTAGCACCGATTCCGCCACGGCCGCTCCGAACAGAGCCAGCATCACGTACCACCACAGCGTCTGCGGCGTCTTTTGCGGAGCCGCCGGACCGCTCGCCGACGCGGATTGGACCGGATCACCGCCCTTCCCCTGCCACAGGGATAAGACATCGCCGGGAATCACGTCCAGGTTCGATTCCTTGGGATCGGGATTGACGCCGATCTCGTTGCGCCGTCCGTCGGCGAGGCGTAGCTGGTAGTAACCAGCCTCAGTGAGTTGAAACGACTGCGCCGAGGCGGCCTCGCCGAGCGTGAGCGGGCGCCTGCCTTCGGGATCGGTGACTTCCACGCCTTGCGCCTGTTCCTTGGCGTTGCGCAAGTCGAGGAAGGCGTCGACTATACGCGAACCGCCCTGGCGTGCGCTTCCGGCCAGGTAGCGCGCGGTCTGCTCGATGAAGGGTACGAACGCCGGATGGAGCGGAAAATCGTTAGTTACGTTGTCGAGTCCTGAAGTAAGTAAGACGACGCGTCCTTCGCCGATGCGCTTCTCCAGCAGCAGCGGCGTCTGGTCGCCGAGGCGCACGATGACGCGCGCATCGCCGGGATCGACATTCAGCGCATAAAAGAATTTCACGCCCTGCCAGCCCTCGGCCTTGGCGACCGATGGGTACGAGGAGTCGCTGGAGCCGACCGTCATGTAGCGGTCTGGAACGCGCGTATAGTCGCGGGTTTCGACGATGTGCGCGTCGAAGATTGGAATCTGCGACCGGCTGCCGGCGCTCGTTCCAGCCGCGATGAAGAGGCTGCCGCCATTGCGCACGTACCCGCTCAGCGAATTCTCCAGAATGGACGACAGGGAGTTCAGGTCGGAGAGGATGATGAAGGCGTAATTCGACGGTTGGCGGTCGGCGGCCTCGCTGGCGTTGATGGATTCCAGGATGAATGCCGATTGCGCCGCGGCCGACAGCGCGGCGGTGACATATAGCGGCGATTCATTGTCGCCGTATTTATGGACCAGCAGGGCTTTCTGCGGGTCGGAACGCTCGATGGCGAAGCGCCGCAGATCGTCTGCCGCCAGGACATCGGCCGAATCGATGGTGACTTCGCAGCGGCTGAATCCGTAGGGGACGACGAGGGCAGGGAAGTCGACCGTCGCCCGGCCGTTGGCGGGGACAGCGACCGTTTTGGTGGCAGTGGCTTTCCCGTTGACTACCAGTGATACCGTGCGTGTCGCGGCCGGGGTGCCATAGCCCGCCACCACTGCCTGCACGTGAACCGGCTTGGCGTCCTTGCCCCAGACTTGTCCGGGTGCATCCACCGATTCCACCGCCCAGTTGGGCTCGGCCTTTGTCGCCACGGCGTGCGTGATGAGCTTTACGCTCGGGGGCATCGACATATCGGCGAAGTTGGCCGCCAGATCGCTGCGCTGCATATCACTGAACACGTGAAGCTCGACGGGCGTGCCTATCGATTCGGCGGTGGCGCGGACGGCGCGAGCCAACTCGCCGAAATTGCCGTGGCCGTCGCCTGGCTGAATGGCCTGCACCGCCGCTCGCAGGGCCGCCTGGTCTTCTATCGGCTGGGTCATGAAGCGTACCTGCGATCCGAAGGAAGCAACCTGCGCGCGCGCGGCGCCTTTCCCGGCGAGGACCACCATGGCGCCCTCCTTGGCATCGGCGAGGCGTGTCCCGGCGCGCATGCTGAACGAATTGTCCACCACCACCAATACCAGCCGGTTGCTGGAGACAGCGGCGGCATCGCGGCGGACGAACGGATTGGCGAAGGCCAGAATCAAAAACAGCAGCACCGCCAACCGCAATGCCAGCAGCAGGAAATACCGCAGCCGCCGGTGGCGCGTAGACGCCTGCGTGCGCGACTCGAACAGCATCAGCGAACTCACGGGCCGCGGCTTGCTGGTTTGCCGCTTCAGCAGGTGAAGATAGACCGGTAGCCCCAGTCCCACCAGACCGGCAAGGAACCACGGCGCGAAGAACCCCATCTAGTTGTGGCCTCCGCGGATCGTGAGGTATTCGCGCAGAGCCTCGTCGAGCGGGCGGTCGGTCATCAGCAGGCAATATCCCATGCCCGCCGATTGCGCGCGATCCCGCAGTTCCGTGAGATGCGCCTCCACTTTTTCGCGATATTCCTTCCTGGTGTAGTCGGGCGTCACTTCCAGATGCTCATCCGTTTCCAGGTCCACCAGAATCGACGGGCCGTTCAGCCGCGGACGCACATCCTCGGGATCAAGCACGTGGAACAGGACCACTTCGTTGCCCGTGAAACGCAGCGGCTCGATGGTGCGTACGATGCTCTCCGGCGACTCCCAGAAATCCGAGACAATCAGCACCATCCCGCGGCGCTTCAGGAAATCCTGGAAATAGCGCATCGGCTTCGAAAAATCCGTGCGGGCGCGGGCTTCGGCCTGCTCCAGACCCGCCAGCAGACGGTACAGTTGGCCCTGGCGCGTCGACGGACGGATGTAGTTCCGGATCTCGTCGTCGAACGTGATGAGCCCGGCGGCGTCGCGCTGGCCGTGGATCGCCAGATAGAACAACGAGGCCGCGAGAAAGCGCGCATAATCCATTTTGCTGACGCCGTGCGAGCCGAACTGCATCGAGTTGCTGGCGTCCAGCAGGATGGTGAGCGGGCTGTTGGTCTCGCCGCGATACCGCTTCAGATACATGCGATCGGTGCGGGCGTAGACATTCCAATCGACGTGGCGAAGATCGTCGCCGGGGTTATAAGCCCAATATTCCGCGAATTCCTGGCTGAATCCGAAGTCGGGCGAGCGGTGCAAACCCGCGACAAAGCCATCCACGACCGTCTTGGCGATCAGATCGAGCCCGGAAATGCTGGCGAGAACCGCGGGATTGAGAAAGCGCTGCTCCATTATTTTAGACTGACGTCTTTCACACGGCGAAGCTCACCGGCCGTCAGACGATCCCCCACTTTCGCCGCAGCCACCATTCGGAAACACGCAGCAGCACTAGGATCAGGAAGACCAAAGGCAAATCCCACAGGTCCTTGGTCTGCCGGACGGTGACGCCGGCTTCCGAGTAGGGAATGGCGGCGGCGAGCTTGCCCAGGTCCGAAGGCTTCCAGTATTGTCCGCCGGTCTGCGCCGCCAGGTGTTCGAGCAGTTCGCGATTCTGTTCGATGTGAAAATTCTCGGCCACGCCGTCCATGCGCTGGAACGTCAAGGTGTCGCGGCCGAGATCTTTCACCGTGTTGGTTTTGGCGTCGACGCGCTGAGCGGTGATCTCGGTCGTGTAGGCGCCGGGCTTGGGCGCCGACCATGTGGCTTGAAACTGTCCTGGATTGTCCGGCACCGGAGTCATCTCCAGCAACGCGCTGATGGAACCCGGCCCGAGGACGTGCGCTTCCACCTTGGCGTCTGCCGCCGGCATGTATTGCGTGTCTGCGACCGAGGCCGTGAGCGTGATCGTGCCGTTATCGAACAGCATCTGCGAGGA
>Ga0335076_10008096_pt1 | contig 10601 bp, 10 predicted proteins | sample Lox_Sample_25_FD_206717 | JGI IMG/M metagenome (GOLD analysis project Ga0335076, IMG submission 206717) | Soil microbial communities from Loxahatchee National Wildlife Refuge, Florida, United States - Lox_Sample_2.5 | ecosystem: Environmental > Terrestrial > Soil > Wetlands | place: USA...
GGATCTCAGCGGCTACGCGGACGCGAGCCCCGTGCGGATCGGCAACGGCGCGTTCAATCAGCGCCAGAACGACGTGTTCGGCGCCGCGCTCGACTCGATCCTCCTGCACACGCGGCGCAGCCAGCGCCTGCCCCGGAGGCTGTGGCCGCTCGTCCAGTCACAAGCCGAGTGCGCCACAGCCGTATGGCGGCAACCGGACCAGGGCATCTGGGAAGCCCGCGGCAAGCCGCAGCAATACGTCTCTTCGAAGCTTATGTGCTGGGTCGCGATGGACCGTGCCTCCCAGCTCGCGGACATACGAGGCGACAACGCGCTTTCGATTGGCTGGGCGGAGACCGCCGCCGAGATCAAGTCCGACATCCTCGAGCATGGGGTCGACAAGCGCGGGGTGCTATGCCAGCACTACGGCACCGACGCGCTCGACGCATCAGCGCTGCTGGCCGCGATCTTCGGTTTCCTGCCCGGCGATGACAAACGCCTGCGGGCCACGGTGCTCGCGATCGCCGACGAGCTGACCGACAACGGGTTCGTGCTCCGCTACCGAACCGACCAGACAGACGACGGAATGTCAGGCAAGGAGGGCAGCTTCGTGATCTGCTCCTTCTGGCTGGTGTCGGCGCTCGCGATCATCGGCGAGATGCAGCGAGCACGCGACATGATGGAGCGCCTCGTGAACATCGCCTCCCCCCTCGGACTATATGCCGAGGAGTTCGATGCCGACACCGGCCGGGACCTCGGCAACTTCCCGCAGGCGTTCTCGCACCTCGCAGCGATCGAGGCCGCCTCGCGGCTCGTCCTCGCCGAGCGAGTCGCGGAGATCACCGGAGGAGCACAAAATGGCCGCCGGCGGGCCTAGATGAGAGCCGCGACACACCACAATCCCCGGGAGGACACCAGAGACGGCATGGGTGTCGGGCAATGGTCTGGCGGTGACCGCTGGTTGCGCGCCGCCGGCGCGAAGTGTCCGGTCACCTGTGTCGGAGACCTCCTTTGACACCATCTGCGTTGCCGGGGGCCGAGCGTCCCGCCGCCAGGAGCTGGCGGGCTGCGGGAAAACCGCGCTCGGCTCCGGGCTTTCCGCCCGCGCGCGTACACGTTTCTCTCGATGGCGACGCTCGACGGCACCGGCATGCTGCAGTGGACATGCGCAGACGGCGGGCCGATATCTCGGCTGAGACCAGGACTTGCCAGCTGAATAGCCGCTTTATGAGCGGTATCCATGTCCGGCTGCTCTGGTCGCCGGTGGACGGCGGGCTGCGGGTCTCGGTCTTCGGTCAGCGAAATTGCGGGGCGTTCCAGGTGGCGGTGCGCGACCGCGAACGTGCGTTTGATGTCGTCGCTGATCTAGACGCCTGCGCCGTCCTCAATGGGAGGGAGAACGGCGCTTGATTGGCTCGCGGCCGATCCGTGTGGTTTCCTCCTCGCTCGAGGATGATCATCGCTTCGGGTCGAGCGAGCCGTTCTCGATCGGTGTCGAGGAGGAGCTATTCCTTGTCGACCCCGTCACCGTGCGCCCCACGAATACGTCGGCGGCAGTGCTGCGGCGGCTGGGCGAGGTCCACGGAACGGTCAAGCAGGAACTCCATGCCTGCCAGGTCGAGCTGATCACTGACGTCTGCGCCGGGGCGCGCGACGCCGCTCTGGCCCTGGCGCAAATGCGTCGCGCGGTCCTCGACGCGGGAACGGGGATACTCGCCTCCGGCACCCATCCCTTGGCGAGTGAGGATGACGCCCTGATCACCCACAAGGAGCGGTATGAGCAGATTCACTACCTGCTCGGAGACGCTGCCGTCACACCGGTCGGGGCCCTCCATGTCCATGTTGGGATGCCAGACCCGGCGACGGCGATCCGCACGTTCAACGGGCTGCGCCGCGACCTGCCCCTGCTGCTAGCGCTGGCCGCCAACTCGCCGTTTCGCCACGGGCGCGATACTGGCCTCGCCTCGGCCCGCGAGGTGTCACTGCGGGAGTGGCCACGCTCGGGCGTTCCCAGAGCGATGCGCGACTTCGACGACTTCTGCCGGCTGAGCGAATTGCTGACGCGGGCGGCCGGCGTCCCCGACTATACGTATTTCTGGTGGATGCTCCGGCCCCACCCGCGGCTTGGCACCGTGGAGATCCGGGCGCTCGACACGCAGACCTCGCTGTCCAGCACTGCTGCACTGGTTGCGTTGGTGCACTGCCTGGCTCGGGATGCCGCCGAAGCGGAGCCCGGCGTCGACCCGCCCTCCGAGCTGATCGAGGAGGGCATCTTCCGCGCCGCTCGCTTCGGCGTCCACGGTCAGCTTCCCGATGCCGGCGGACGGCCGCGCGCCGTCGCTGAGATCCTCGACGAAACGCTCGTCCGCGTGCAGCCGCATGCCCACCAGCTTGGTTACACCGATCTGCTTGCTCTGCTGCCTGACCTGGTCGAACGCGGCGGCGGAGCCGGGCTCCAGCGCGCCCTACACGACATCGCCGGAATCGACGGCCTCGTCCGTCGCCTAGCTCAACTCACGGCGGCGGAGACCATCACTCCAGCTCTGAGGTTGCGCACGTCGATCGATCATCCCAAGGGCATCATCCCAGCCTCACCTCGCCCTGAGCGGTTCGCGTCGTGAGCGGGCCGACCGAACCTTTGACGCCGGACCTCTGGAGTCCTGTCGGTTTGGCGCGCTCGACCTGGTGATGGGGCTCGACTCGCAGTCGTGTCGAGCACGACGCAGCCGTGGGTTGTGCACCGGACGGGGTTGAGGTCGGCTTCGGCGATCTCGGGGGCCTCCTGGAGCAGCAGCGCGAAGCGCAGGATCAGGGACCGCGCGATAGCCATTCGCGCCGTTCGGCAGCGCGCGCGAGCACGGCGGCGCACGGGTCGGGGAATTGGGAACCCCGGGGCCGGCACCGCGCGTGGGAAGCTGGCCGTCTGAGGGGACGATCGAGGCGACGACCGTTTGGGCCGTCCCGCCGATGCGGCGGAGGTCGTGGCGAGCACGCTATCGGGGTCGTCAGACAGGCGGACTCGATCAACCGGGTGGGTGTCGGATGCGGCCGTTCGACCTCCACCTCGTTCGGGCAAAGTAGCGGCGTTGGCTCGAGGGCGGCCTGCGGTTGCTTCTGGGCGCGTATCCGCCGGTTCGGATCAATCCAGGTGGATCCTCGGCAAAGTTGCAGCTTCTTGCGGACTGCGACAGGGGCCTAGTTCGGATGCCGTCGCACCCATGAGCTGGAAGCATCAGGGTCCGTAAACCGGAGCGGTCGACGCGTGATCGAGCGTCATGATTGACGCGTGGTAGTCGCAATCTGAACGCGCCTCGCGCGCCGGGAAGTTTTGAACGTATGGGTTACAGCACGATTTCGGAAGACCGGCCTCCGCGCGTGACCCTGCATTCGCACGCCGAGCTCAGCGTTCTGGCCGCCGATGCCGGCGGGCAAATTCCCGAGGAGCGCTTCAGACCGGGAGTCGGTGAGCTGCGGGTGGCGCTCGGAGTCGGTGAGGATGACACCCTTGAGTGCTGGCTGCTGGTCGACCGCTCAGGTTCTGTGCTGTTTGACCGTGACGAGCTCCAGCAGGTCCGCCTCGCGTGGCATTTCGCGAGTTTCGATTCAGAGCGTGACCGGATCGGGATTCTTGGCTTCAGTGGTTTCGGCGACTACGTCAATCTGTTCGAGTTCAAGACGCCGCTGAACAGAGCAGACCGGGCCTTGCTGTTGTTGGCCGACTGTGGCGGGGGGGGCACCCCGACTGCTGAGGCGATCGCGTACGCCGCCCGGATGCTGGAGCCATCGCCTGCCCAGCACAAGCTGGTGGTTGTGGTCACGGACGCTCCAGCGAACGACACCGCACGATGCGCTGACGCAGTACGCGCGGCGCATAGGGAAGGGGTGCGGGTCATCGGCGTTCTGAAACCGGAGAGCCGCCACCAGCATCCGGGCGCGAACGACAGCGCATTCATGGCGGAGCAGTTCGACGGTGACTGGTTCGAAGTTTATTCCTACACAGAGGCCCCCCATGCGCTGCTCGAGCATCTGGCGAACATGCCGGGGCCTGGCCCGAGCGAGCAACTCCTCCGCAATCCTGCGTCAGAGCCTCACTTCCCAGATCCCGACGACCGGCTGATCGTGACGGCCGCGGACGCGCTCTTGGCCTTAGGCGACGAGCCCGCCGGTGAGTTTTCAGAGCGCATGCTCGACGCGTCCGACCCGCAACTGCGCATCCTTGCGCACTATCTCCGCATGCGCCGGGACGAGCTACACACCCACGGCGATGAGTTGTTGGCCGCGGCGCTCAAGGCGGCTGGAGCGCTCTGAGCGGCCGGCGCTCAGTCGTGCACCTCCGCCTCCAACCGACGCTATCGGCGGCGACAGCATGCAGGCCGGGCGTTCACGATCTCCGTGGCTCTCCACCACGCCACCAGGAGAGCGCCCGGGACCATCGGCTTTGTCATGCTGCCCCAACCACTCACGATCGCCAGGACCAGGCCGCTCACCTTCTGTTCGCACTGGGACTGCGGTGGCGCGGCGCTCCCTTAACATCACTGTCGAGTTGGACGCCAGCAGGAGCGACGCCTCGTGGGTCGCAGCCGGCTCCTTCGTGATATGGACGCAGAAGAGCTGTCGCAAGGGGCTGAAGTCGTTCTTCATGCTCACGACGGCCCACCGACGCCGGTTCGCATCGGGGAGGGCTTGGCGGGCGGCGGTGTTGTCGACGGATGGTGATCGGTGGCCACCGGTTCAGTGTCTTCCGGCATCGGGTGATGCCGCAGCCGGGACATGATCGTCGGCTTGGCCTCCGAAGCGCTCGGGTGTTTCGCCACGTGCGCCTTGTACCAGCGGCTATAGGCGGACACCAGTGGCACCGACGACAAGCCGTGCAGGAAGACGCTCATCAGGATGGTCATCATCACCGTGGTGAGGCCTGACACTCGTCCGCATGATTCCCGTGGTCGAGCGGCGTCACGTCCGCCGTCGTCCGGAATATGGCCGAGCGGCTGGGGCCTTGCCGCCGGTATCGGAGCCGGCACCCTGCGCGGTCTGCACGAACATCGATTCTTCGGTCGGCCGCGACGTCTTTCTCGAGGTCGACCCAGGGGTCGCCGGCGACGTCGATGACGCCTTAACTGCGACGTGCGGTTTGCCTGCAACGGCGGCTGCCCGAAAGACCGCTTTGCTACCTCACCGTAAGGCGAGTCCGGGCAGCATTACCTGTGTCCCGGCTACAAGGAGTTCTTTCACCACGTCGACCGACCGATGGGTACGATGGCCAGCTTGCTGGCCGCCGGTCGCCCACCGGCAGAGCTGATGGAAATCTACGCCGCCGAAGACGCCCGGCGCGGGCGCAACGAACCCTGCACCTGCGGAAGCGGCCGCAAGTGGAAACACTGCCACGGCGCGGCGCGCACCGGCTGACTCCTGCACCGAGCGCTCGCATCCTTGTCTATCACCGCGGTTATCGCCGCTCGCCGGGGTCGAGTTGGGAGAAAAGCCTCGCATGGAGATATCAGCCATTTGGGCCGATGACTGACCCGGGGCGCATGACGTACGGTCACAACACAATCACCAGCGAGCCAAACACCGACAGCACGACAGAGTCCCGCACAACGGTTCCTCTGACGTCGGCCGAGAGCCACGTCGTGTCGCTCCACCTCACCTATCGAACGCTCACTGCCACCGGAACCCAACTCGGCAACACGACTATTCGTCGGGGCCCGTCCCCTCGTGTGCAGCCCGCGGCTGGTGACACCCGCGTTGCCGCCTGCCCAGCCCTTTGGGGCCGCCCCGCTTGGTCCGCTGAGCCCGTCGGTTCTCGGCATGCTGCATGGCGGCGGACCGTTTGCAATGCAGTTCGGCATACGCAGAACCCTACGCAGGGCTCAGTGCAGTCGAGCGATGAGAGAGTAGTAGGGGCCTAGCCGAGATGGAGGAGACGCGCCATCGGTTCCACGCAGCCCTGACGGAACTCGAGCAGAAGACGCTCGACGGCTTCGAGCTGGTGATCGAGCAGCTGGACAAAGCGCTCCAATCCGTTCGCTCCCGGGACGTCGAGCTAGCCGCCACGGTGGTCGCTGACGATGAGCGGATCAACCGGCGCTACCGGGAGATACACGAGGACGCGCTATCGCTGCTCGCACGGCAGACACCGGTCGCGGGCGACCTACGGCTCGTCGCGGCGCTGTTGGACATCGGCCGCTGCATTGAGCGGATGGGCGATCAGTGCGCGAACATCGCCAAGCTGGTGCCGCTGTCGGGCTCCGAGGCAACGACGGAGACGCAAATCCTCGCGACGATCGAGCGGATGGGTGAACTTGTGCGCTCGCAGGTGGCGCAGGCCGAAGAGGCGTTTGACACTCGCGACGCCGTGCTGGCTCGGGACCTCGTTCGCCGGGCCGGTGACATCAGCAGGCTCGACCGTGAGCTCTTCAATCGCGCGCTCGAGGCCGGACAAGATCTTGAGGCTCGCGAGTGGGCGATGTCCATGATCCTCGTCGCCCGTTGCCTGGAGCGCATCGCCGAGAACTCCATCAATATCGTCGAGCAGACGGTCTTCGTCGTGATCGGGCTGTTCCGCGAGGCCGAGAGCGAATCGCAGCTCACATGACTCGCCCTCGCTTGCTTGCCCGCCGCGATGGGCGTCGGCCCTTGTGGCGACTGGAGCCGGCACACGACGACTTCCTGGTGATCAGGCTCTAGGCGCCGTGGGCCGGTGTTGGCCCAGCGGCCAACCGACTCCGGATCGGCCACCTCGGCTGATGCACGCACGACCGCTCGGTGTGGGCATCCGACCGGCATCCATTCGCGCATGAGGAAGGACCGGTCATGGCCGCGACGACGAGCATCCCGCGGCGATGGCCCCGCGATCGAGACGAGGCTTCGGCGGATTGCCAACATGCTCCTGGTGACCTCGTCACCGTCGTCTCGGTCATCGTCGGGAACCTTCGGACCCAGCCGCCGCAGAGCAACATGATGCGGTGAGGGCGAGCGGGCACGCGGCAATGCCTGACCGCGTTGGCCGGCGGTTGGCTGCGCGAGATCACGGAGTCCGACCGCCTACCGGGGCCCGAGTGCCCACTCAGGGCTCGACGACGCGATGCGACGGCTGGCGTCCGCTGACTATCACGGCCTGGAACGGGCCAGTCCGGAAGCAATCCAGAGGGTCACCCTGACCGTGCACGCATTCGGCCGTCACCGCGCGGGCTCTCCAGGCGCTGTGCCCGACCCGCGGTGACCGCGACGCTCCATAGCGTCAGCGCTGGAGGACAGGGTTCGCAGCTCGACGTCCCGGGTTAGCTTGCTGGAAAGGGTGGCGGTGGCGTCGCGAGCTACTCCTCGGTGCCGTCGTACGCCGTCCGCGTTAATTCAAGGATTGTCCCGGACGCCGGGCCACGGTCACGGCGTCCTGAAAGATTGACGCGGTTCGCGCCATCAAGCTCGCGCAGCTCATCGAGATGCGGTCGGTGTGTTCTCCCCTGTGTTGTCTGGGGCTGGTGGCGAACCGACACTCTTCGACTTTCCGCGGCGTTGGCCGGCAGTGAAGATCGCGACCAACACTCCAACCGCTCCCAGTCCGATCAGAACCCAGACCCACCACGACAGACCGCCGCCGGAGCCGGTCGTTCCGGGAGCCGTCTGCGTCACCTGCGCATTCACCGACGTCGAGTTCGTGACCGATGCCGTCACGGCCGGTTTCGTCCCCGTCTGCGTCCCTGCCGTCCCGCTCGCTGACTGGGTCTTCGTTAGTTCGCCGGTCGCACTTGAAACCGCGCCCGTTGCCGCCTTCGCGGCGCTCGACGCGGCACTGCTCGCGGATCCAGATCCACAGCCGCTGACCTCTGCAGTGGCCATGCCGAGCGCCAGCAAAGTAACGACCAGCGGCAGGCGAGCAGCGAATCTCACAACCGTCACCCCTTTCACCGCGGCCCGCGTCCACACGCCCGCACGCACCCCGCTCTGGCGGCGCCGCCACGACATGGTGTTCCGCGTCGTGGAACGCTCATTCGTTGTCCTCGGTCGGCCAAGCTCTCATCGCCCATGGGCGAGGATCGGATGCTGATCTCACACACCACGGGCCGAACTCGAGCGTCTCGCTCGCGGGGAAGTAGTTGCTGCCGCCGGGCACCGACGGCGCCGCGCTCGGACGGTCGGACCTGCGAGCCGTCGCTCGGCGCACCGCCATGCCGGTTCACGGGGAGCATCGAGGTCTCGCGGGACAGCCCATGTCAACGGTATCCATCGCCGCCTCCTTTCTCGCGTGCTTGCGCTGTGGTCCCACCGCCACTGGCTGGACCGACGGACGGACGTCCGTTACGCAGGTATCCCGGCAATACAACCCTCTTGCCCCTCTGAGCGCATCGGCCAATTGGGATGATTCGCCCGGCGCCTGCTCCGAAGCAGACATGGACGACAGCCGAGCGAGGCGTTTTTCAAGGCCCCAGCGGTGGGATCGCGCACGCCGGCTTAGCTCCAATACGCCGATCGCGAACCGTGCTCTCTTCCGCGGGCTACCTCGTCAGCGTCAACTCGCCTGTTCGGTACGTGTGCCCGCCGGTCTCGCGGCGGCCCTGATTGGTGAAGGCGTGCAGCGAGCCCCGACAGCACCGACGCGTATTTACATCAACCTTTGGACGCGGCCCGGCCGGCGGTTAGGGACCTGCTCTGCGTACAACGCGCTACTCGGTTGAGTGAGCCGCATTTCGACCTGGCACCCATCCGCCGAAGCGGCGTCTTTCCCCTCGAGGGTTGCGAAGCCCGGCGAATCGTCTCGCACGAGCGCTTGCGTTTGTCGCCCCTTGTCGCCCTGAGAGCCCTTTTGCCGCACTGCCCGCTTTTCGGCAGATGCCGATTAGCAGGGATTTTGTAGTCGGGGAGACAGGATTTGAACCTGCGACCGCCCGGCCCCCAGCCGGGTGCGCTACCAGACTGCGCTACTCCCCGCAGTGGCCCGATTCTACGCCGAACCAGAGCGGGCGACGGGGGTCGAACCCGTTCCTAGAGCTTGGAAGGCTCCCGTGCAACCGTTAACACCTCGCCCGCGACTGAGGCCAGATGGTAGCCGGGAGCGTGGGTCAGGCGACAGTTCGGCGCGCTTCCGTCGGGACCTCGCCCTCCCTCGTGAGGTCGCCGGGAGGCCAGGGCCCGGTCCAGTTGTCGAGCGCCCCGTCAAGCGTGACGACCGAGCCCGACAGCGACCCGCCGAGCGGGGTGGCAAGGAGCGCGATCAGCCAGCCGTACTCCTCGAGGCTCCCGAGCCGCTGAATCGGGACGGTCGCAGCCGCCGTGCGCCACAGCTCGGCGGGGTACTTGCGGAGCGACTCCGTGTCGAACCGCCCGAGCGCGACCGCGACCACCGCGACGCCCCGGCCTGCGTACGCCGCCGCGAGCTCGCGGGTGATCGCCTCGACGGCCGCCCTAGCCGAGCCGGTGTGGGCCATGGCCGGCATCCCGTGGTGTGGCGAGACGGTCACGTTGACGATCGTGCCGGCGCCGGCGTCGCGCATGGCCAGCTCGTACGCCGCCTCGCACATCGCGAGAGTGCCGTCCACGTTGAGCCGGTGCACGGCGCGCCAACCCTTGGTGGCGAGGCCCTCGGCCGGAACCATGTACTGGCCGCCGGCGTTGTTGAGCACCAGATCGAGCCGGCCGAAGCGGTCAAGCGCGGTCGTGACGATCGCCTCGGCGCCGGCGCGCTCACGGATATCCCCCGCCACCCAGGAGCAGCGATCTCCGACCTCCGCCGCTGCCGCTTCGAGCACCTCGGCGCGTCTGCCGGCGATCACCACCGAGGCGCCACAGCGGGCCAGCTCGGCCGCGGCGGCCTTGCCGAGATTGGTCCCGCCACCCGTGACGATCGCGACGCGCCCGTCGAGCGCGCCGTCGACGAAGACGCGCGACGACGCCGGCGTCACTCGCCGAGTACCTTGATCACGAGTCGCTTCGGGCGCCGTCCGTCGAACTCGCAGTAGAAGATCTGCTGCCACGGCCCGAGATCCAGCTTCCCTTCGGTGACCGGCACGATCACCTGGTGGTGAACGAGCAGGTTCTTCAGGTGGGCGTCGCCGTTGTCCTCCCCGCCCCGATGGTGCCGGTAGTCGCCGGAGTTCGGCAGCAGCTCCCGCGCGACCTCGCCGTCCGGCTCTTTCCAGCTCGGAGGCGCCACCTTGTCGAGCCACTCGAGCACGTCCTCCTGGAGGCCGGGCTCGTCGTCGTTGATCCACACGGCCGCGGTGATGTGCATCGCGCACACGATCGCCATCCCCTCTTGGATGCCGGCGTCCCGGACCGCTTCCCCCACGTCCTCCGTGATCCGGATGAACTCGCGGCGCTCCCGCGTGTTGAACGTGCGGTAGACCGTGTGTGAGTTCAAGCAGGGGAGCCGGGATTCGAACCCGGATTCACGGTTTTGGAGACCGCGCGTGTAGCCATTGACTCACTCCCCTGGGTGAGTCGCGATGGTACCGATTGGGCTGCTCCGTCGTACAGACTCTGCGGGAACAGGTGTTCGCAGGTGGAGCGGACGGAGAACCCACGCGTCGACCGACCACCGTAATGCGGGCGGAGGGACTCGAACCCCCACGAGCTAAGCCCACCGGCACCTAAAGCCGGCGCGTCTACCAATTCCGCCACGCCCG
>Ga0335076_10008097_pt1 | contig 10601 bp, 9 predicted proteins | sample Lox_Sample_25_FD_206717 | JGI IMG/M metagenome (GOLD analysis project Ga0335076, IMG submission 206717) | Soil microbial communities from Loxahatchee National Wildlife Refuge, Florida, United States - Lox_Sample_2.5 | ecosystem: Environmental > Terrestrial > Soil > Wetlands | place: USA: Florida...
ATCGCCTCACCCTCCTGACTGGCGACGCAGCCGCCGACGCCGATCACCAGGGCCGGGTTCTTCTTCTTCAGCGACTTCCAGCGCCCGAGCTGGCTGAACACCTTCTCCTGCGCCTTCTCGCGGATCGAGCAGGTGTTGATCAGGATGACGTCAGCCTCGGCCTCGTCGTCGGTCAGATCCAGCCCGTGCGCGGTCTTCAGCACGTCGGCCATCCTGGCCGAGTCGTACTCGTTCATCTGGCATCCGTGGGTCTTGATGTAGAGTTTGCCCGACATGGGGAATCTTTTGCGCCGGCTGGCGATCCAAACCGCGTATTTTACGGCCGGCCACCCCCGTACGCCACGCCGGCCGTCGGAAAAGACCGGCCCGACACTTGGCAAAACCCGATTCCTGTCAGAAACTTGGCCTACCAAGCTGCCTCGGCTCATGAAGTTCGCATTCTCCACAATGCCGATTTTGCGCACTCTGCTCGCCGGCGGAATGCTGCTCTGCGCACCGGCGTTCGCGGGCTCGGTCTACAAGTGTACCGGCCCGAACGGGCAGATCGCGTTCACCAACAAGATCGGCACGTTCACGCATTGCCAGGCGGTCGCTTCGTATGCGGACAAGCCCGCACCGTCGGTCGAGGAGGAGGCGGCAAAAGGAAAGCACACCGAATACCGCTCGCAACCGGGCGACGGGGAAGGGGCGGATACGGGCAACACCAGCCCGGCAGCCGCTGCCGCCACGGCGGCAGCGGCGACGCCGACTACCGAGGTTCGCCGCGGCGCCGTGTACAAGGTCGCCAAGGCGAACGGCATCACCGAGTACACCAACGTGCGCCCGAACGGCGGCGCCTACACGATCCTGTTCACCTACATGGCGACCTGCTACGCGTGCAACGTGCATTCGACCGTGGACTGGGCAAACACGCCGCTCAATCTGAGTTCCTTCAACGATGAGATCGCGGCGGCGGCCACCGAGTCCGGCGTCGATCCGTCCCTGCTGCGCGCGATCATTCACGCCGAGTCCGCGTTCAATCCGAGCGCCGTTTCGATCAAGGGTGCCCAGGGCCTGATGCAGCTGATGCCGGGCACGGCGTCCGACCTGGGTGTGGACAATCCGTTCGACGCCGGACAGAACATCCGGGGCGGCGCGCAGTATCTGGGCCAGCTGCTCAAGCAGTTCAACGGCAACGAACGCCTGGCCGCGGCGGCCTACGACGCCGGGCCGCAGAACGTGCAGAAGTACAACGGCGTGCCGCCGTTCGACGAAACCCAGGTTTACGTCGAGCGTGTCTCCACGCTGCACAAGAGATATCGCGACGCTAGCTCACCACCTGCTGCTGCGGCTTCGGCTCCGGCAGTTTCCCCGAGTTCGTAATCGCCTCATCGGCCGCGGCGCTCACGACGCGATTGCGGCCGGCAGCCTTGGCGCGATAGAGTGCCGCATCCGCGCGGCGCTCGAGGTCCGCAAAGCCGCTGTCGCCCGCGCTCATCTCGGCAACCCCCACGCTCACCGTGGCGCGCAGGTTCGCGGCGATTTCGTCCAGCGGCAGCGTCTCCACGCGGCTGCGCAGCCGCTCGGCGACGTCGGCGGCGTGGTCCACCGCACCGCGCGGCAGCACGACCAGGAATTCCTCGCCGCCGATGCGCCCGAGCAGGTCGCCTTCGCGCAGTGCTTCCTGGCAGGCGCGCGCAATCGCGATGAGCACCTTGTCGCCTGCGGCGTGCCCGAGGCTGTCGTTGATGCGCTTGAATTCGTCGATGTCGATCGCGAGCACCGACAGCGGCTCGCGGCGCGCCCGCGCCTCGCGCATGGCCATCAGCGTGAACTGCTCGACGCCGCGGCGATTCGCCACGCCGGTGAGCGGATCGATCGACGCCATGCGCTTCCAGCTGCGCAAGCGCGCCAGCTGGCGAACAACGAAGAGCGCGAGCAGCGCCAGCAGAATGGCCAGGAGCACCATCGCCGCCTGCTGCCATTCGCGCACGCGCTGCAGGGATTCGACCTGGCGCTGCTTGAGCGCCTGTTCGGCCTTCAGGCGCGCGTTCTCCAGATTGCTGCGATCGCTGTCGAACTGTTCGCGCAGCATCTGCGCCTGCTCATCGGCGCGCTGGCGCGTCACCTCTTCGTGCGCGGTCAGGTAACGCTTGTAGGCCTCCAGCGCCAGGGCCGGCTGGCCGCTCGCCTCGAGGCTCTTGGCCTTGGCGTCGTACAGGATCTCCTGATAGCGCGGATTGCCCTGGACGTCCGTCGTCGCCTCCGCCTTGGTGAAGCTCTCGATCGCTTTGCGGTGCTGACCAAGCCCGGCCAGCGCGCTGCCGCGCACGGTCTGGGCCATTCCTTCGTAGGAGTTGTCGCCGATCGCGGCAAATTCCGCTTCGGCCTCGTCGAGCATCTTCAGAGCCTCCGCGTAGCGGTGCAGGTGGGTGAGGACGGAAGCGATGCCGACCCTGGTCGAAGCGATGTTCGGACGGTCACCGCTCGAGATGGCCAATTCGAGCGAGCGCTGCTCGGCGGCCAGCGCGCTGTCGTAGCGGCCGGACTCGTCGTCGATGAAGCCGAGCTGGAGCAGGCTTCCGCCGAGCGACTCGTGATCGCCCACGCGTTCGGCGTGCTCGATGCTCTGCTTGAGGTACTCGCGCGCCTTGTCCGGGTAACCCAGGCGCCGGTAGGCCGTGCCGATGTTGAGAAACGACTGGCTGGCCGGCTCGGTCAGCTCGAGCTGCTCGAACAGGCGCCGCGCTTCGAGCAGATCGGCAAGCGCCTTGCCGTGCACGCCGATGATGGAGAGGATCTGGCCGCGGTCGCTCAGGCCGGTCGCAAGCAACGCGCTGTCGTCGATGTCGCGGGCGAGCCCGATGCCGCGGTCGAAGTCCGCCAACGCATCGTTCGGCGAAGCAATGCTCGGCTGGTAGTTGCCGCGGCAGTAGTAGAAGCGGATGGCGGCGCTGATGTCCTTCGCCTTCAGCGCTTCGGCGAGCCGGGCGTCGGCGAACGCGAAACCCTGGCGCTCCGCATCGATGTAATCAAGGTAGCAGCGCTCGCTGTCGAGCAGGCGCTGACGATGCAAATCCCCGGGCGGCTTCATTTCATGGAGCTGGGCGACAATCCGGCGTTGCTGCGGCGGATCGGCAACGCTCAGGTCGCCGTACTCCAGGCGCTTGAACAGGCGGTCGAACTCGGTCGCCGAAGGCACCCGGGGCGGATCGGAGGCCGCAGCTGCCGCCACGCCGATGCCGAGACTCATCAGCGCGCCGAGAACCAGGTGCGACAACAGATTGATCCTATGCCTGCACATCGTGGTTCGCCGCCCCTGCATGGAGTGTATCTCAACCTCCGGTCTGGCGTTGCGGTCGCTCCTGCAGGACGATGTCGAGCTTCAGCGGTGAATTCCCGCGCATGCCGCCGAGCTCGACCTTGGTACCCGGTGCCATGCTGGCCTCGCGGTTGCGCAGTTCGAGCTGATTGGCGATCGGCTCGCCATTGAGCGTGAGCAGAACATCGCCCGGCCGCAGGCCGGCCAGCGCGGCGGGTCCCTTGTCGTAGACGCCGACGACGCAGGTGCCCTGTTCGGCGCACGGTTGTTGCATCGCGCTTGCATCCCGGTACTCGGCGCCGAGCCAGCCGCGCACGACGTGGCCATGCGCGATGATCTCATCCAGCACCGCCTTGGCCGTGCCGACCGGGATCGCAAACCCGATGCCCACGCTGCCGCCCGAGGGTGAGAAGATGTTGGAGTTGATTCCGACCAGTTCGCCGTACGCGTTGACCAGGGCACCGCCGGAATTGCCCTCGTTGATGGCGGCATCGGTCTGGATGAAGTCCTCGTAGGTGGACAGCTTGAGCTGGCGGCCGAGCGCGCTGACGATGCCCATAGTGACGGTACGGCTGAGGCCGAATGGATTGCCGATCGCGAGCACGACGTCACCGACGTTGAGCGGCGTCTTGTCAGCCACGGCGATGGTGGGCAGGTTCCGGGCGTCGATCTTGAGCACGGCGAGATCGGTTTCCGCGTCGGTTCCGACAACGCTCGCATGTTCGGCGCGGCCGTCGTAGAGAACCGCCTGGATTTCCTCGGCGCCCTGGATGACATGGTTGTTCGTGAGCACGTAGCCGTCGGCGTTCACGATCACGCCGGAGCCGAGGCTCTGCGTCGCGCGCTTCTGCGGCACTCCGATCGCGATGCCCGGGAACATGCGCTGGAACACCGGATTCGTCGGCACCAGGTACTGGCGCGTCGTGACGACCTTGTTGGCGTAGATATTCACGACCGCGGGTGCGGCGCGCGCTACCGCGGCCGCATACGAGACGGTCATGTTCTCGGCGCCGGCCGCATGCTCGGCTTCGACATTCGCGGGGTGATTCGGCGCACTTTGCGCGACGGACGGGACCTCCTCCGTGGCGTGCACGGGCGGACCCGCCGGAAGGGCGGCCGGGGGCTCGCCCAGCGCGTGCCGCACGCGTTCGACCAGGCCCGGCGACACGACGCTGGCGACAAAGGCTGCTGCCAGCCCGAGGGTGATGCACTGGGCGAGAAATACGCAGAATCGGAACAGGGTTTTCATTTCGAGGACCAGGCGGAAACCTGCCGCCGGAGGCCGAACGCACGCGGCGCAGCGACCGCATTCGTTGTCTGCCGCCGGGGGCTTGGTTAAACTAACACGCTTTGGGGGCTGCCGCTGCGCCGTCCTCGATCCCGCGAAACCCTGCCTTATTTTTTGGAGTGCCGGATGGCGAACGAAGGTGTGGATCACGGACGCCGCCGCTTCCTCACCGCCACGACTGCGGTCGTCGGCGGCGCGGGAGCCTTGTGCGCGGCGGTGCCGTTCATCAAGACGTGGGAACCAAGCGCGCGGGCCAAGAGCGCCGGTGCGCCGGTGCTCGCCGACATCAGCAAGGTCGAAGCCGGCCAGATGATCAACGTCAAGTGGCGCGGCATGCCGGTGTTCATCGTGAACCGGACCGCGCAGCAGATCGACGCGCTGAAGAGTCTCGATGCCCAGCTGCGCGATCCCTCTAGCAGCAATTCGAGTCAGCAGCCGGCCTACGCCAGGAACGAAACGCGCTCGATCAAGCCGGAGTGGCTGGTCGTCGTCGGCATCTGCACCCATCTCGGCTGTTCGCCGAAGTTCTTCGGCGAACTCAAGCCCGAGCCCTTCGATCCGCAGTGGAAGGGCGGTTTTTACTGCCCCTGCCACCGCTCGCGCTACGACCTCGCCGGCCGCGTGTTCTCCGGCGTGCCGGCGCCCGCCAACCTGCCGGTGCCGCCGTACAAGTTCATGCCGGACGGCAAGCACATCCTGATCGGCGTCGGTCCGGAAGGAGCCGCGTGATGGCCAGCGTATTCGCCTCGATCGGCAACTGGATCACCGAGCGCGCGCCCGGCCTGATGCCGGTGTATCGCAAGCACATGACCGAGTACTACGCGCCGAAGAATTTCAATCTCTGGTACTACTTCGGCTCGCTCGCCCTGCTCGTGCTGGTCAACCAGATCCTCACCGGCATCTTCCTCACGATGTTCTACAAGCCGGATGCGGCCGCGGCATTCGACTCGGTCGAATACATCATGCGCGATGTCGACTGGGGCTGGCTGATCCGCTACATGCACGAGGTCGGCGCGTCGATGTTCTTCATCGTCGTCTACCTGCACATGTTCCGCGGCCTGATGTACGGCTCGTACAAGAAGCCGCGCGAGCTCGTGTGGATTCTCGGCATGCTCATCTTCCTCACGCTCATGGCCGAGGCCTTCATGGGCTACGTGCTGCCGTGGGGCAACATGTCGTTCTGGGGCGCGAAGGTGATCATCTCGCTGTTCGGCACGATTCCCTGGATCGGCGAGTCGCTGGTGCAGTGGATCATGGGCGACTACAACCCGGCCGACGCGACGCTCAACCGCTTCTTCTCGCTGCACGTGATTGCGCTGCCGCTGGTGCTGCTGCTGCTCGTCGTGCTGCACCTTGCCGCCCTGCATGAAGTCGGCTCCAACAACCCCGACGGCGTCGAGATCAAGAAGAAGAAGGATCCGGTCACGCACATCCCGCTCGACGGCATCGGCTTTCATCCGTACTACACGGTGAAGGACCTGTTCGGCGCGGGCTTCTTCATGATCATCTGCGCGTTCATCATCTTCTACCAGCCGACATTGGGCGGCTGGTTTCTCGAGCCCGACAACTTCATTCCGGCGAACAATCTGCTGACGCCGGCGGACATCAAGCCGGTGTGGTACTTCACGCCGTTCTACGCGATGCTGCGCATGGTGCCTTCGTACCTGGACACGGCCGTGTGGGGCGTGATCGTGATGTTCCTTGGCATCTTCGTGCTGTTCCTGGTGCCCTGGCTCGACCGCGGCATGGTGAAATCCGTGCGCTACCGCGGTACCGGCTACAAGTTCGGCCTGGTTCTGTTCGCCCTGTCGTTTCTCATGCTGGGGGCGGTCGGCGCTGGCGTGACCAGCGAGCAGATTCCGAAGTGGTTCGGTCCTGACGCCAATGCCACGACGATCGAGAACCTGTTCGGCCGCTTCTGGCTGCTGGTCTATTTCGCTTCGTTCGGCGGGCTGTGGGCCTATACCTATTTCGGCTGGGAGAAGACCAAGCCGGTGCCGGAGCGGGTGACGACACATGCGTAAGCCAATCATTGCGGCGTCGGCGCGTATCGGCGCAATCCTGCTGGGAACCCTGCTGATCTGCGGCGGCGCGATCGCCGAAGAAGGCGGCTTGGCGCCGGCCAACACGCGCGTCGACAACATCGCTTCGCTGCAACGCGGCGCACGCCTGTTCTTCAACTACTGCTCGGGCTGCCATTCGCTCAAGTACGTGCGCTACTCGCGCCTGGCCGAGGATCTGCAGCTCTCCGAAGAGGACGTTCTGTCCAACTTTGCCTTCACCGGTGCGAAGATCGGCGATCTCGTCGTCTCCAACATGCCGGAGGCGAAGGCGGCGGATTGGTTCGGCAAGGCGCCGCCCGACCTGTCGGTGGAGGCACGGGCCAAGGGTCCGGACTGGATCTACAACTATCTGAAGTCGTTCTATCTCGACGAGACGCGCCCGGTCGGCTGGAACAACACCGTGTTCCCTGGCGCGAGCATGCCGAACGTGCTGTGGGAACTGCAAGGCGCGCAGCGCGCGGTGTTCGCCAAGGCCAAGCCGGGCGAGGATGCGCGAGTCGAGAAGTTCGAAACGGCCATTCCCGGACGACAGTCGGCCGCCGAATTCGACGAATCCGCGCGTGATCTCACGGCCTTCCTTGAATACGTGGGCGAGCCGGCCAAGCTGAAGCGCGAATCGATGGGTGTGTGGGTCATCCTGTATCTGGGATTCTTCACGTTCCTTGCCTGGCTGCTGAAGCACGAGTACTGGAAGGACGTTCACTGAGGCCGCTACGCTCGGTAGCGCGCGGCCCGGCCGTGCGCGGATTGCTCGTGTACTGACCCGGACACTGCGCGAGGGCGGCCCGCAATCCACCGTCGCTCGCGACGCTTCTTCCGGTGCCTCGACCGAGACGCCCTGTTGCGTTTTTGCGACGCCTTCTATGCAGATTCGTGAACCCGGTGTACATTCGGGAGCATGGCAGCGGCCCTGCTGCCCGAGCCTGTTCCCGCGTTGAGGGGCGTGAGGAGCCGACATGGCCTTGAGTCAACGATCCCGCACCGTACTGACCCTGTATTCGGCAAACGATGACGTACAGTGCCACCGCGTGCGTCTGGTGCTGGCGGCGAAGGGCGTGGTCTATGACCTCGTTGCCGTGAACCCGCAGGCGCCGCCGGAAGACCTGCTCGATCTCAACCCGTACAACACCGTGCCGACGCTCGTCGACCGCGACCTCGTCCTCTACGACACCAGCGTCATCTGCGAATACCTCGACGAGCGCTATCCGCATCCGCCGCTGATGCCGGTGGATCCGCTGTCGCGCGCGCGCCTGCGCCTGGCGATCGTGCGCGTCGAGCGCGACTGGTTGCCGTTCGTCGCCCAGATCGAGGCCGGCGGCCGCCCGGCGGAAACCGCGCGCAAACGCCTGCGCGAGGCTCTGCTGGCCAGCATCCCCCTGTTCAAGGCGGCGAAGTTTTTCCTCAACCCCGAGCTGAGCCTCGCCGATTGCGCGCTCGCGCCGCTGATCTGGCGCCTGCCGAGTCTCGGGGTTGCCCTGCCGCGCGAGGCGCACGTCATCAACGACTACGGCGACCGCATCTTCCGCAATCCCGGCTTCACGCGCAGCCTGACCGAAGAAGAGAAGGCCCTGCGCGAATGAATCCGCCGAGACGTGATCCATGAGCACCGTCAGCATGACCTCGAATCGCCCCTATCTCCTGCGGGCGATGTACGACTGGATCAGCGACAACGGATTGACGCCGTACATTCTGGTCGACGCCAATGCGCCCGGCGTGGTGGTGCCCAAGGGCGCGGTCAAGGAGGGGCGCGTCGTGCTCAACGTAGCGGGGCGCGCCGTCACGCAGCTCGATCTCGGGCGCGAGCGCGTGCGCTTCACGGCGCGTTTCTCCGGCGTCAGCCAGGCGGTGGAAGTTCCCATGGCCAGCCTGCTGGCGATCTACGCGCACGAGAACGGTCAGGGCATGATGTTTCCGGTGGAGAATCAGCCGCCGCCGAGCGGTCCCGCGGCTGACGAAGCAGCGGCGAAGAAGGGAGCACACCTGCGCATCATCAAGTAGAACCCGTCTCGTGATCTGCTGCGCCCGGGGGCACGGGCCGGCGGTGTTAGGAACGTTCTGCGCCACCTGCTCGTTTGCAAGCAACGTCAGTTCAGCGTGCGTCCGCGCGAGCGTCCGAACGCGACCACGTTCGATGACGCTTCCGGGGTGCGGGCTTCCGCCGCGTACTCCGGCGGCAGCGGCAGGCTGCACGACAGCAGCCGGTCTTCGAGCATCTCCAAGCCGCCGGGATGGCGATCCACACCATCGGTGCTGAGTTCGAACCGGTAGCGACGGCGCAGGTGCAGGCGACCGTCTCCGCCGCGGGCAAGGCTCACCCGCTGCAGCGAGACCGTCTGATCGAGCAGCTGCAAGTGCGCATGTGCGCAGATCTCGTGCGCCAGCGTGCGTGCCCGTTCGCGGGCCCTGAGCGCACCCTGCCACAGGTAGAACACCAGCAGAATCAGGAGGGTCGGGACCAGGGCGTCGAGCATGCCCCGAGTGTGCTTGCGCCGCCCCGCCAACACAAGATCGGCCCGCTGTGCGCCAATTCCGGTGCCGGGCGGGCCGAATTCGCTACAATGCGGCCGGCGACAGGGCAGGGCAGGCGGGAGCTGGCAGGTGATCGACATCCCCGGCTACGTGATAAAGCGCGAGATCGGATCGGGCGGCATGGCCAGCGTGCATCTGGCGGTGCAGACATCGCTCGAACGCGAGGTTGCGCTCAAGGTGATGTCGCCGTCGCTGGCGTCCGATCCGACATTCTCCAAGCGCTTCCTGCAGGAAGCGCGCATGCTGGCCTCGCTCGCGCATCCGAACATCGTCGCGGTCTACGACGTCGGCGTCACCCCGGGCCAGCTGCACTATTTTTCGATGCAATATCTGCCGGGCGGCGATTTCGCCAGTCGCGTGCAGCACGGCATGGAAGAGCGCGATCTCACCCTGACGCTGGCCGGCGTCGCACGTGCGCTTGGTTACGCGCATCAGCGCGGTTACGTTCATCGCGACGTCGCACCCGGCAACATTCTGTATGACACCAACGGCAATCCGGTACTCACCGACTTCGGCATCGCGCTGACCGCGGCGCCGGGATCACGCATCACCAGCGCCGGTTTCTCCGTCGGCACGAGCCACTACATGAGTCCGGAGCAGGCTCGCGGCGGCGACGTCGATCAGCGCTCGGACATCTACAGCCTCGGCGTGCTCTGCTATTTCGGCCTGACCGGCAAACCGCCATTCGATGGCGCCGACGGTTTCGCCGTTGCTTACGCTCACGTTTTCGAACCGATTCCACGCCTGCCCGCGGAGAAGGCCTATTGGCAGGACCTGATCGACCGGGCTCTGGCGAAGGACCCTAAGGATCGCTACGCCGACGTCGAGGCATTCCTCGACGGCCTGGCCGCTGTCGTGCCGCAGTACGCCGCGCTGTTCCGCGAGGAGTCCCCGCCGCCTGCGCCGCCGCCGCCGGTGCCGGCCTCCGCCGCGACGGTCTCGGCCATGCCGGCGGTGTCGCGGCCGAACGCCAACGGCGAGGCCACGACGCGCGCCATGCCGCGCGCGGCTCCGGCGCCAGTCGAAAACGCGACAATGGTGAGGCCGCGCCCAACGACTGCACCAACACCACCGGCACCCGCTGCCCCGACACCGCCCGTTGTTGCGCCTGCACCTGTCGCTTCGGCAACGCCCAATCGGTCATGGATGCGCGTCTGGCCGTTGCTCATCGTCCTGATCGGTATCGGTCTGATCGCGTTTGCCCTGCTCACCCGTCCCGGCAAGCAGAATCCACCGAAACCGGTGCCTGTTGTCGTTGCTCCGGCAACGGAAACCCCGGCCCCGGTGGCCAGTACCGCCGAGGTTGCCGCCAACCCGGCTCCGGCTGCCGCAACGGTGCCGGGGTCCGCCAACCCGGCTCCGGCCCCGGCGGCGGAAACCGCCATGGACAGCGTCGAAGCCGCCGATGCGCAGGCCAGCG
>Ga0335076_10008098_pt1 | contig 10600 bp, 15 predicted proteins | sample Lox_Sample_25_FD_206717 | JGI IMG/M metagenome (GOLD analysis project Ga0335076, IMG submission 206717) | Soil microbial communities from Loxahatchee National Wildlife Refuge, Florida, United States - Lox_Sample_2.5 | ecosystem: Environmental > Terrestrial > Soil > Wetlands | place: USA...
CGGTTTATCGCTTGGGTTCTATTCAGCTGTGCTGCTGCTTTTCAGGTTCCCGCATGCGATCGCGTTAGCGGTGTTGGGAGGGTTGTTGGAATTCGTACCGACGGCCGGATGGACGAGCACAGCTGCGGTCATCCTCACGGTTGGCGTCGTCAGCCACTCGCACTGGGGCTGGATGGCGGCCTTGTTAGTCCTCTGGCGGTTGGCGATGGACTACTCGATCTGTCCGCGGATCCTGGGGCGGGAGATGGGGATCCATCCGCTGGTCGCGATCTTTGCCGTATTAGTGGGCGCTGAGGTCGGGGGCATCATCGGCATTTACCTTGCTGTGCCGATCATCGCCTCGATACGGGTGATCTTGCGTGGCATGACCGCGCCGAGTCCCTCCCGACGTCAGGATCGGGAAGCCGAACCGCAAGCCGCATCGAACTTCAGGACCGCTGTCGCCGAGTAGGCGGTTAGAACTTTGGCGCGATGCGACCGCCCGGTCGTATCGCCGCTTCCCAGTCGGAGCGCCAGTCTTGGCCGCACGTGCCCCAGCAACGGAATCCCATCATGCTTCCACCGCACAGTGGACAAATGAGGTTGATGATCGAGGAAAGAAAACTGGCGCTCGCTTCTCGTGCTGTTGACTGAGTCTTGTTCATCCCTATTCTCCTGCGTTTGTTGTTGCACGTGGCATTATGTTGCCGCGGAAGCGAGGCGCAGCCGCGAACCTCCGGCGGCAACTTGGCAGAGGTGCTTGTCGTCTCCTGCGTGGTCCGAGCTGGTTTGCTACGGAGTCCTGTTGGCACCTGTACCGGCTGCCGCCCCGCTGCTGATTGAGTTGCAAGCGCAATGCCAAAGTCGAGACATGCCAAATCGGCGAAACCGATCGAGCATATCGATATTGCCCCTCCTTCTCCGTCCACTGTCGCTGGAGCCTGGTAGCTAAGCGCGGCCAGGGCCGTGAACACCCGTCATTCACCTGTCAAATGATTGCCACTGTTTCATCGTGGACCAACGAAAGTTGACGCTTGGGTTGCTCCGACGGAGCGACGATAACTGCTTCTCCGGGAAGGAGATTCGATGCCCGTGCCGGGTCCTCCGGATTGGAATCCCGCTTGCTCATCGGATAGACAGCCACGTTCAAGGCTCTGGAAAGGAAGAAGGCGACTATGTGGAAAGCAGTGGGTCTGATTTTCATCTGTTTGGTTGCGGCGCTGGCGCTCTCTGCGGCCGACGCCGTCTATCAAGTCGGGACGATCGTTGCAGTATCACCCCATCGGGTTGAGGATTCCGATTCTTCGTTCGCTCGTTATGACGTGTCTGTAAAGGTCGGCAATACCGTCTATGTGGTCCTCTACACTCCGCCATTGGGCACTGCGACGGTGATGTACGCGGCAGGGCGCGATCTAACGGTGCAAGTAGGAGAGGAGACCCTCACAGCTAACGACGGGCTGGGAGGAACTGTGCAATTGCCAATACTGAGCCGGGCGACAGCGACAGAAGCCTCCCAACCAGGCACCGGGTCGCAGCCACAGCCATCGAAAGCGGTGCCTATCAAGAGCGTAGACGTCATCGGTCTCACCGGGGTGAAGGACAACACCGGAGGGATGCTCACCGTGGAAAGCGGTAAGCTCCACTTTGCCAGCTCCAAGGGCGACTCCGCCGTCGATTCGGCCGCCGTGGAAGACGTGATCACGGCAGAGGATAGTCAGCGCATGATCGGAGGTACGGCCGGAACGCTCAGCAGGCTCGGGCCTTACGGGTCGGGGGCCTTCTTGAGTCTGTTTCGAACCAAGATCGACACGCTCACCATCCAGTATCGCGACGCAGACGGAGGGTTGCACGGCATCATCTTCACGATGCCGCAGGGGACGGCAGAGAACATCAAGAGAGAACTGATCGCGCAAGGAGCACGCACCACTATCCCGGTGCAGTCAAGCCCCGACTCATCCGGCGGGGCGGAGGTAAAGCAATGAAGCACGTCTTCAGAATCGCAACGGTGGTTTGCTGTTTCAACCTGATGTTTTGCAGCGGGATGCGCCTGTACGCCCAAGGGAAGGGTCAGGCAAAGAAACCCGCTGCGGCGGTCAAGGTAGAGATGATCCACTCCGATGGGGTCGAGTTGCCGGCGGAGTTCCAGGTCTCACTCTACGAAAACCTGATCCAGCAGCTCGAGAAAAAGGGTGGCTTCCGGCATGTGTATCGCGACGGGGACCGCAATGCTGCCGATGTGCCGGATCTTGTAGTGCTGCGCAGCAGCGTCCGCGTCTTCAAGCCCGGTAGTGAGAAGAAGCGCCAGGTCACCACCGTTGCTGGTGCGACCTCGATCACGGTCCACTGTCAATTCACGGACCCCGCAGGCAAGGTCCTGCTGGAGCGCGACATTGAAGGGAAGGTCCGTTTCTTGGGCGGAAATCTCAAGGCCACTTATGACTTTGCAAAAAAGGCCGCGGATGTAGCACGTGAGAATCTTGCTCCAGTTGCGGGGACGTAGTCGCTCCGGGATTGGATCGGCCAATGGAATCGAACGATGGGAAGGAGACCAACGTGCGACCGAACAAGGAACGAAAAAAGGCAGTTGAGCCGTTCCTGGTGCTCGTGCTCTTTATCGCGATGGCGACGGTTGCGGTGGCTGCGAAGCCTCAGCAGAACGAGAACGCCTGCAGCCCGGAACTGGCCACTGCACTCGAACCTCTTCGGCCCGGTATGACGGGAGACCAGATCCTGGTGGGGTTAGTCGCCCACAAGGAGATACGAAAGGATGCCTTGGTCGACTACACCGCACTGAGAACGTATCAGGTGAGAGACCTCAAGGGGAAAGTGCATGCTGAAGAGGTCGGTCACATGGAGTTTCGGGCCCCCGACCGAAAGACTTTCGTAGTCACCTCTGAAAGTGGCTCGGCGCTCGTTCGTCGCATGGCACTGAATGCCCTCATCGAAAGTGAGATCGAGGCGGCGGCCGGCAAGCAGCGTCGCGATAGCTCCATCAGCCCCGCCAACTACAGCTTCGAACCGCTTGGTGAGCAACAGGTGGGAGTGCACCGCTGTTTTGTGGTCTGGGCCGATCCCAAGCGGAAAGATAAGTACCTGTTCGAAGGGAAAGTCTGGATCGATGTCGAAGACTACGCCGTCGTTCGGATCGAGGGCCATCCCGCCAAGAAACTGTCCTTCTGGCCGCCCGGGGAGTCCTGGCCCATCCAGATGTAATTTCCCAATAGCGCAGCCAGACAAATCCGTTTCCCGAGAAGGGTTCCCATGCCGCAGATGTACTTACGTAGTGGAGAGAATCTGAGGTCACTCGAGATCGCTGATCTGGCGGACATTCGCACCATCCTCGTTGCCACCGACTTCTCCCCGCCCTCCACGGGTGCTCTTATATACGCTTTGGGTATCGCCGGCCGCTACCAGGCACGAGTGCACGTGCTCCACTGTTTCGATCTGACTCCGTACATGCTGACGCCTGACGCGCTGCAGCCAGCTTACGAAGCGGTGCAACGGGACATGGATCGCCTGAGAGCAGACCTGGAGAGCAAGCATCTGACGAACGAGGTTGATTGTGAGGTCAGAGTCGAGAGAGGCGATCCGGGGGATATCCTTCGGCGGATCGTGCGGGACCTCGATCCAGGAGTGATCGTCGTGGGAACGCACGGGTGAACCGGTTTGAAGAAACTGGTGCTCGGCTCGGTGGCCGAGACCATCTTGCAAGAGGCCTCCTGTCCAGTGCTCACCTCGGTCCTGGCGCTGGACTGACGCCACCGCAGCCATCCGGGCCCAGGAACATCCTCTTCGTGTGCAACGCCTCCGCCCCCTGCGGGGCTGCCCAGTCCTACGCGTTCTCCCTGGCCCACAAATACGGCTCTCGTTTGACGTTCCTGGATGTCCTGGAGCAACGGTGGGATCGCGTCGTTGCTCGGGTAGTGCAGTTCGACTGCTCCGGACCTGAGGCTAAGGACGTTCTGCTCGAGGATGGGCTGGTCAACCTCGCCCAGTTCCAGAGCGGGACGGGTACGCTCACTGACTTGGTCCTGCTCACAGCAGACCACATCGCCTCGGATCTAACCGTTCTTTCCGCACCCCGGCGTCACTGGCTTGGCGATCGTGTCGTACCGAGTAGCGTGTACGAGGTGTTGCTCGGTTCGAAGAGTCCAGTCCTGACCGTGCGACCGCAGTAAGCACCAGACCCCTCTCCGGCAGCGCCGGCACTCGCTAAAAACGTCATACTTCGCAAGGTGTGTTGATCAACAGCGTCCAAAGTCCTCAGTATTTCTCGTTGTCTCGACCGGCGCTGGCTCCGGCAGTTGCGAAAGCGGGGGCGCCAGCAGGCGGCTCGGCAAGTGCCGGGTTCTCGAGCTCAACCAGCCGGGTCACGATCGCAAACAGGAAACTCGCGGAGAGCCCACACATCAGAACACCCGTAACGCTTTCTACCGGGCCCATCGTCCGCCACACTTGTCCGAGAAGAAGATCTCCCGAGCCGACTGTCGAATAATTAGCTGCCGAAAAATAGAAAGCCGCCTCCCAGGTCGGAAAACATCTCCAGCGATAGAACGACGCCCACAACAGGATCTCCAACATATGCAAGCAGACAAGCAGGCTTGTGAATCGCACTACGAGCACAAAAGAGCGGAAGAGGCCGAGCTGGTGAATGCCCCTGGGAAACTGAGCTTTTATCCATTCGATGAGAGCGGCCATGCCCACGCTCTGCAGTGTGAGTGTGAGCATTACAAGGATGACAGTTACAAGACCTTGGTGGACGAAAATCATAGGCTGCTCAGTTCACCTCGAGTCCGCGTCCCGCGACCAAGGGACCACTCGTCTTCATCGCGCTGCGGCCAAGACCGCAGCGGGAGACGGAACTACCAGCTTCTGGATGGCCCGGTCTAGGGTGCGACTCATCTCCGCCACGACCGCCGGCACACTGCGCTGGCTCACCACGCCTTTCTCGGAAACGGAATTGGTCCAGACCGTCGCCCCCGTATGAAGGTCTCTCATGTAAGCCGACAGTGCCACTTCCACGCGGACCCCGCCTTCGTAATCCACTTCTTCCAGTTTCTCCAGCTGGCCGGTGAGGAGGTAGCCCACGTCGGAACGGCCGTCGTACATTTTCACCAGGGCGAAACTACCGCTCGCGCGCAGACGTTCTGCAACGGCATTCGTCACGGTCTCCCGGGGATCCACCGCCCAGCGGTGATACTCGTAAAGGCCGACCTGCTCTGCGGAAGGTCGGTAAACGATCGGTCCCTGCCGCAGGTATGCTGGCGACCGGAACTCGCGGATGGCCACGGAGGCACGGACGCCCTCCTTGGCCGGAGGATCCGGTGGCGGCGGCACGCTCAACGTGTACAGAGCAGGGTACTTCACACTCCCACAGCCGGCCAATGTGACGGAGACTGTGAGTGCGATAAGAAGTGCTAGCCAAAATCGTTTCATCTGCTCCCCCCTCATTGCGGGACCTTGTGCTCTTTCGGTTGCTTGATCCGGACCAGGCTCCAGGGACGCTGTTTCAGCGAGTTCGTAAGCTGGTCTAGGTTGTCGGTCGCGACGCGCAGACTCTCCACTGTGTCGTCGATCTTGTAATCGTTCGCTCGCACGATGGCGTCCATGTTCGTCAACAACGCTTTTGCCTCTTGCAAGGTCGCCTGCAGTTCAGCAAGGTCCTTGCGCATGGGATCGCGTAGATCGGTGACCGTACCGTCGACATTCTGAACGGTGGCGTCTGTATGCTGGCTCAGGGCCAGCAATCGGTCGGAAAGCTGGCTTATTTTCGGGCGCTCTTCGGCCAGCATCCCGTTCACCTGCTGCAGGATTACTTGGACCTTTTGTTGGTTGGCTGGGCCGGTAACGGTCTGTAGGTTGGCGAGAACCCCTCGCGCTTCGGTGGTGATCTGCTGGAGGTCGCCTCGCGCGTCCTGGAGGAGGGCATTCGCGCTGTCCGCTGTTGTGGCCAGCTTGCCGGCGATCTCATCGAGGCTCGCGGCTTCTTGCGACGGGATCGCGGAGCCGGGCGGCAGCCGCTTTGCTTCATTGCTGCCGGTGCTGATCGAGAGCGCCGGACTGTTCATGATGCTGACTAGCCCCAGCTTGGCTACGGACTTCTGATTGAGCGGAGTACCCGGCTTGACCTCGAGCAGGATCTCGATCCGGGTCGGATCGGATGGCCAGGGTCGGACCGCGGTGACCCTCCCCGTGTTGATGCCACCGAACAGCACCGAGGCTCCAGGTTCCAGGCCGCCGGCGTACCGCAGATACGTCCGATAGGGGACTGACCCCCCACCCCACTGTGCGCTGAACAGATAAATGAGAGTAAATGTCAGGATCGCGACGCAGCCGAGGACGAAGGCGCCGACTTTCGCTTCCATTGTCATGAAGTTTCCTCTCGGTTCTGCAGGTACTGTTTGAAGTAGGCGGACACCGCCGCCGCCTGCGTGATGTTGTCGGGAATGCGATCGAGGAACTGGCGGATGTGGGGATCCTTGCTCTTGCTGACCTCTTCCTTTGTGCCCACTGCCAGGAATTTGCCTTGGTATAGCATCGCGATTCGGTCGGCGATCCGGAAGGCGCTTGGCAGCTCGTGCGTCACCACGATCACCGTCATCTGGAACGCCTGTTTCAGAAGCAGGATCAGTTCGTCCAGTTCTGCGGCGACGATCGGATCGAGCCCAGCAGAGGGCTCGTCGAACACGAGGATCTCGGGATCGAGCGCGAGCGCCCGCGCGACTGCCGCGCGCTTCTTCATGCCGCCGGACAGCTCCTGGGGAAGCAGTTTTCCGAAGTCGGCCAGACCCAGTACCACCAGCTTCATCCAAACCACCAGGTCGATGATGGAGGGCGCAAGTGCCGTGTGCTCCCGCAGCGGCAACGCGACGTTCTCCTCCACGGTCAGGGAGTTGAACAGGGCCGCACTTTGGAACGCGACCCCGACCGAACGGCGAAAACGCATCAGCTCGCCAGGTGAGCAGCGGGTAATGTCGGTCCCCTTCACGACGACGCGGCCCGATTTCGGGCGCTCAAGGCCGATGATCTGCCGGAGCAAGGTGCTTTTCCCCGAACCGCTCCCGCCCAGCAGAACCATGGTCTCGCCCGACTCGATGTCCAGGTTCAAGCCGTCCAGCACGTGCCGTCCGTCGTATTCGACCACCAGATCGCGAATCGAGATCAGCGACATCAGGGCTTCCCCGTGAAGTAAAAGATGGCAGTGAAGACGGCGTCGGCAACAATGACAAGGAAAGTCGAGGTCACCACGGCCGAGGTCGTGGACCGGCCTACCGCGTCGGGGCCCCCGCGGACGCGGAACCCTTCAAGGCAGCCCACGTGAGCGATGATGGTGGCAAAGGCGACACTCTTGATGAGCCCACTGATCACGTCGCGCGCTACGATCGAATCCAGCGCGTATTTCAGGTACAAGCCCAGGCCAAGATGCGTGCTGAAGAACATGAACCCGCCGCCTGCCAGAATGCCGCAGGCGTTCGAGACGATGCTGAGACAAGGCACGGCGATCAGCGCCGCCAGGTATTTCGGCGCCAGGATGAACTCGATCGGTTCGAATGCCATGACCTTGAGGGCATCGATCTCTTCGGTAACCTTCATCGTCCCGATCTCGGCAGCAAAGGCGGAACCCGAGCGTCCGCTCACCGCGATCGCTGTGAGCAGGGGACCTAGCTCGCGCGTGAAGCCCACCGAAACCAGGTCGATGACGTAGTGCAACGCCCCGAAGCGCCGCAGCTCCGAGGCCCCTTGCATGGCGAGGATGATCCCGGAGCAAATGGCCATCAGACCCACCATTGGTAGCGCATCGACTCCGATCTGCAGGATCTGGCGCACCGTCTCTTTCCACCGGTAACGATTGCCGATGATGGGCAGAGCACTGCCAATGGCCCGCAGGGTGGCCCACAGTTGAATGTTCAGGTTGCCGACATAGTCGAGTCGATCGAGCGCTCTTTTTCCAACGCCTTCGAGCGGAGTGGCCATTACACCGCCCTCGATACCGACAAGGCCTTTGCATCCTCAGTCGATCCGAACAAGGCCAACACCCCGGTTGCGTCGAAGAGATGAAGGAGGCGATCATGCAGCCCATGCAGCCGCAGAACGGTCCCGCTGTTCCGGGCCGCCTTCAGCGCCTCGATCAGGGTCGCAATTCCGGAGCAATCGATGTAGGGAACCTCGCTCAACTCGACGACCAGCGAGCGCGGGGGGTCAGATTGCAGGATGCCCAAGAGGCGATCGCGAAGCGCTGGCGAAGACTCGATGTCAAGACGTCCACGCAAACACACCTGGGCGCTCCTGTCGGTGTGACCGACGGTGATCTCTAGATCGCCGGTCGTGATCGTTTCTTTGCTCGTCAAGAAGACGCCCCTCTCGCTATCCGACGTGCGCCCATCCAGGTGTTGAAATGCCCGGCCTACGGCTCGATGAGCGGCGCCTGGGCCAACTGCATGTCGATCAGCACCCCCAGGCGCCACTCGATTTGGAAGAATCGCGCGGTCTGCTTGCCTGACAGCACCTTTCGAAACGCGGGGATGTACTTGATCCTCAAGTCTGTGATCGACTTCTCGACCGCCGCGCGCTTCTGGATGTAGGTCTCTGCTTGGTTGTCATTCATGCTGCTGAAACTCTCAAAGTATTCCCGGTACAGCGCGGCCTTCGAGTCGTTGATTTTCGTCAGCTCTGCGGTGTATTGGTCGTAAACGGGCCAGAACTTTTGGGCTTCCGTGTCCGTGAGGTCCATGTTGGCTGCGACGATCTGCTTCTTTTGCGAGCGCAGGTCTTTCCTCATCAGCTGAAGATCGTCATCGGAAGGCAATTGAGACCCGTCGTCATAGGTTGGGACGACAGGCGCGGACAGACGCTTGGGCGGCTGTGAAGCGGCCCGCTGCGCAAACGCCCGGGTACCGCTCCCCACCGATACCACCGCGAGCACTGCGAGAAGGAAAAAGGCATTTATGGACATTGGTTTTTCGGCTCCTGATCGGCAATCGATGCATGTGGGGCCCGGGCTTCGAGACCATGGGCTCACCGCAGGAGGAAAGAGCATCCAGAGTGCCACTCAGGACCGCGACCCACAGTCATGTGCACCTATTGCAATAACAGGGGTTAGACCAAAATCTGCCCATGAACCCCCGCCTACACTGGCCGCACAATCCTCGAATGACAACAGGTTGACAGTCTGACAGCGCCGACGCCTCGCGAGTTCGACCTCTTTGCCTGGGCCGAGGCCACCATCGACGTAGCAATAACCAGGAAGTAGTTCCTGCAGGAAGTCAGCAGCGCAGAGAATTCTGTCGACGAAGCCACTGGGACCGTCAAGTCCTTGACGCCTTGTACCCACAGCGCTTGGCCTGGTCCGCATTCTTGGTCCCTGCAAACGGTTGGCCCCACGACGCTTACGGAATCTCCCGTCGTCCGCTTCGGTTGGCATCTGCCTTCTCCACGGTCGACTGCTTTGATCGTGGTGGACTGCGCAGACTCTTCCACGGGCCTTGACGTGCCCGTGACTGTCACCGAATCGGTGACTGCCGTCAGACTTAGCTCGACCGGCGCCAGCGACGTCTGGCCGGCTTTGACTTCGACCTCCGCGGTCGCGATCAGACCAGGAGCGCTCGCTTCCAAGGTGTATTTGCCAGGAGGGACTCCCTCGAACATGTAGGCACCTTGCGAGTCCGTGATCGCCTGGGCGCTGAAGGGGCCTTGAAGAACGATCTCGGCGCCCGGCAAGGCAGCCGTCTGCCCCGCGTTATCTTTGGTGAACGCGTCGCCGCGGATCGAGCCCGTCCCCACCGCCGCATTCTGCGGAAAGCAGGGAACCAGCATCAGCAGGATGAAGAGCGGGATCAACGTGAGCTGTCGCATCGCGCTCTTGCGAAAGCACCCAACCCGCCAAATCGCGGGCGCCTGCAAGTGGTTGGGAAAGCGTGCGATCGCGCTGCGAAAGTGTGGGTGCCAACTAAACGGTTAGCAGGTCGTCAATCCTCTGACAGTTCCGTCCAAGAAGTGACACTCCGCCAATGATCCCAGGCAACGTACGGCCCCAGGCACAAGATTGCGAAGGAGATAAAGAGTGAACGCGCAATGGAATGACACGTGCAACTCCCGAGGTCGTCAACATCCCTCTTCGTCCGCAGCAGAGGGAACGGAGGACGAAATGAGCACTGACTATGTTTTCCTGTGTGGCGTGATGTGGGCGCAACACCGCTCCCTGGATGCAGGGTGGGAGCTCATCCGAGCCCTGGATTCCGCCGACCCTGATGTGGCTTCCCTCGCGAACGCCATTCTCAGGCGCACCCTCGCCGGCAATGCAGTGACTGGCATCGCTGCAGGCCGTTAGGCCACTGACTACGAAGTACGTGGTTGTTCCCCACGCCTGTGCGTCTTACCGGCCGCGGGATTTCTCTCCCCGGAGCTGTCTGCTACCTCGCTAGGCCTCAGTCAGGGTCCACATCAGAATTCATAGTGAACAGATAGGGTGGTGTTGTTGGCGTGGAAATAGCGGGGTCCCGCGGGACCGGTGGATGTGCCCCGGCGTACTGATAGTAGTTCCAAGCCGCGTTCCAGGTCAGGCGATGTCCGAGATCAACACCGAGCGCGGCCAACGGCCGATGATACTTGTAGTGCAGCGCTG
>Ga0335076_10008099_pt1 | contig 10600 bp, 5 predicted proteins | sample Lox_Sample_25_FD_206717 | JGI IMG/M metagenome (GOLD analysis project Ga0335076, IMG submission 206717) | Soil microbial communities from Loxahatchee National Wildlife Refuge, Florida, United States - Lox_Sample_2.5 | ecosystem: Environmental > Terrestrial > Soil > Wetlands | place: USA: Florida...
CGCCCAATGGTCGCGGCCGGCATTTTCGTTCACCTTCGGCGTGCGCCCGAACTCCGAAGTCACCATCACCAGCGTGGTGTCGAGCAGACCCCGCTGATCGAGATCGGTGATCAGGCCGGCCAGCGCGTGGTCGAAGGCCGGCATGCCATTGGAAAACGCGTCCTTGATGCGCAGATGATTGTCCCAGCCGTCGGTACCGTGATACATCACCGTCACCAGCCGGACTCCGGCCTCGACCAATCGCCGCGCGAGCATCAACTGCCGTCCGATCGAGATCGGCTGCCCGCCGCGGGGATTTCTATACTCGCCGTACAGCCTGGTCATCGCTTGGGGTTCGCCATCGAGCGAGAACGCCTTGCGGGCTTCGGGCGCGCTGATCATTTTGTACGCCTGCTGGTAGAACTCGTTCATGGCGTCCAGCTCGGCGGGGTTGGATTCCAACGTCTTGAAATGCTCTTCCAGGGCCTCGCGGGCCGTACGGCGGCGATCGAACCGTTCGGGCGTCACACCCTTGGGCAGCGAGATGTCTTTTACCTGGAAATTCTTCTGCCCGGGATCGGCGCCCAGTTCGAAAGCGCCGTACTTCGAACTCAGATAGCCGGTGCCGCCTGCGTCGGGGACATTGGGCACTCCAACGTAGGCCGGCAGATTGTTGCGCGGGCCGAATTCCTGCGAAACCACCGCGCCGATGCTGGGATGCAGAATCGCCGGGGTTGGCAGGTACCCGGTGAACATCTGGTAAGTTGCCTGCGCGTGATCGGGAATGTGTCCGGTCACCGCGCGGACAACCGTGATTTTGTCGGCGATTTGCGCGCAATGGGACAGCGTTTCGCTGAAAACGACGCCGGGAATTTTCGTCTTCACCACCCCCAAAGGCCCCCGGTACTCGATGGGGGCTTCGGGCTTGGGATCCCAGGATTCCTGATGCGCTAATCCGCCCGGCAAAATCACCTGGATGACGCTTCTGGCTTTGCCTTCTGTTCGCCCGCCAACGCCCGGAAGCCGGACCTCACTGGCCCGCGCGGTGATTCGGAACAGATCGGGAAGCGCCAGGCCGAGACCGCCCAAGAGTCCCACTTGGATAAAGCTGCGCCGGCCGAATGCGCTCGGATAAATCGGCCCGGGACATTTGTGCGAATTCTCGCCCTGCATTCTCCCCTCCCAGGTAACTCCTTCAGGATACTGCTAAAAACCGCTCATTTCGAAAAGACGCCCCGTTTGGCGTCTTTGTTGATTGCTTTTCAAAGCACCAACCCCGCCAGGGCCGAAAAGTTGCATCCTGGCCGATTAGTAGCCCGGCCTGCCGTCGAGGCATTATCCTCGTCATATAGAGGCAACATAAAATGCGTTTCACGAGGCGGGATTTCGGCAAACTGGCTTTGGCAGCCGGAACCGCGGCCAGGTTGATGGCCGCGAAATTGAATTCAACTTTCAACGGCGTTCATATCGGAATTGTCACGTACAGTTTCCGCGACCTGCATCCGACCGCGGAACAACTCCTGCAATATTGTGTGGACCTGAACATCGACGCCATCGAACTGATGAACGATGTTCCCGAAGCCTACGCCGGCGCGCCAACCGGCAAGGGCAAGCAATTCGATGAGGAGCTGAGGGCCTGGCGCACCTCCGTGTCCATGGACCGGTACCGCGCGCTGCGTCATATGTACGAAGACGCCGGCGTAAAGATTTACGGCTTTAAACTCCCGCCGACCATGGCGATGACGGACGCCGAGTACGAGTACATCTGGAACGTCGGGGAAACGCTGGGAGTCGATCAGCTCACCATGGAGCTTCCCGGAGAAAAAGAGAGTGCGCTCCTGCATCGCGTGGCCGATTACGCGGAACGGCGGAAACTGCGCATCGCATTTCACACCCACGGCCAGAACGGTTTGCAGGGTTTTGACGAAGCGCTGGCGCTCTCGCCTTACACGGCGCTCAATATCGACGTCGGCCATTATTGGGGTGTGAATGGCGAATCGCCGGTGCCGGTGGTGGAGAAATATCACGAGCGCATCGCGAGTTTGCATCTGAAGGATCGCAAGGCGCCGGTCAACGGCAAGGCCGGCGACAACGTTCCCTGGGGCCAAGGCAGTACGCCGCTGAAACAACTGCTTCAGGTGATGGAGCGCGAACAGTACCGGTTCCCGGCCAGCATCGAGTACGAATACACGACCCCCGAGGGGTCGACGATCCTTGCGGAAATCGGTAAGTGCCTTGACTACTGCAAAGAAGCGATCTTGTAACATCAGCTAAATCGCCCTGTCTTTTCGTTAGCATGACAATTTACTTGACTGCGCCGTCCGCGCGCGTGTACTATTCCACCTAGTCTCGTTCCTACGTCAGCGGAAACAAAATAGGTCCGTGTCGGCCAACCGTGGCCGATAGTGTATGTTCAGTTGGCGCACCTGCGAAAAACAGGTGTAACCGGCCGGTTGGAGGTGTATCCGGTCCGGCACTTAGAGATGTTTGGGAGTTAGTCTTCCGCGATCCGACTTACTGTGCGGATTTACGTAAGGGGGCAAATTGAAAAAGCTACTTTCGGCAGTCTTTCTGTTCTCGTGCCTTGCGTTTGCGCAAGGCACCGACGCACTTCTGACAGGCAACGTAATCGATTCCACCGGCGCCGCTGTCGCCGATGCCAAGATCACCGCTAAGGGAATCGACACCGGCGTCATCAAGACAGTGCTATCGAATACCACGGGCGCCTACACATTTGTTTCCCTGCTGCCCGGCGATTATCAGATCACGGTGGAGAAAGCGGGCTTCAAAAAATTTGTCCTGAACCGTCTTACTCTGCGCGTCGGCGACAAGGTTGAGGAGAATCTGAAGATCGAAGTCGGCGCCGTCAGCGAGACGGTTGAAGTGACAGCCGACGCCGAAGGAGTGCAGTACCTGAACCCGACCATCGGCGGCCTGATCAACACGCAGCGCCTGGATTCGCTCCCGGTGGCCGACCGCAATGCCATGAACTTCGTGCTGACGCAGAACGGCCTGGTCTCCACCGGAAACGGCATCAACATGAACGGCGCCCGCACCGACATGCTGAACGTGACGCTGGACGGCATGAACGTGATGGACCAGTCGGTGAACGAGTCGCTGGAGAATCAGAACATCAACCTCAGCATCGACCGAGTCTCGGAGATCAAAGTGGTTACCTCGCCCGCCGACGCCGAGTACTCCGGCGGGTCGGGACAGGTGCAGTTGATCTCGCGGTCCGGAACCAATCAATATCACGGCGCCGCATACGAGTACATTCACAACACCGCCTTGAACGCGAACAGTTGGGCCAACAACCGTCAGAACGTGCCCATCAGCGTGCTCAACGAGAACAATCCGGGCTTTCGCTTTGAAGGTCCGGTGAAGAAGAACAAGACATTCTTCTTCGGCCTGTTCGAAATGAACCTGCAGAATTTCCGCTCCAACGCGGAAGCCACGGTTTATACACAGACCGCGCGGCAAGGCATCTTCCGCTATTACCAGGGCGTGCAGAACGCCAACTACCTCGCCGGCAATCCCACCGCGGACCAGAATGGGAATCCGGTAACGCCGAGAGGCGCGACAGGACCGCTGCAATCGGTGAGCGTCTTCGGACTCGATCCGAACCGGACCGGCCCCGACACTTCCGGGATCATCGCCAAAAACCTGAACCTGCTGCCCCTGCCGAACGCATTTGATACCGGCGACGGCCTCAACACCGCGGGATTCCGCTGGACGCGGTTCTCGCACAACGACGTCTACTCGAACACCAGCCGGCTCGATCAGTATTTCGGCGAAAAGCACCGCCTCAGTGTCAGCTACAGCCGCGACTACGAGAATTATCCGAACGGCAACGATTCGCAGTCGCTTCCCACTTCCGTGGCCGGCGCGTTCCAGGATTGGGCCGACGTCGGAACGGTCGCTCTGATTTCGACGCTCAATCCGTCCATGGTCAACGAAGCCCGCATCGGCGTGAACCGCGCGACGTTCCTGTTCGCGGCGCCGTGGACCGTGAGTTCGCAGGGCACCGGCATTCTGCCGCAGCTCAACGGCCAGGCATACCTGCTTGGGCTCTCCACGGTAACATCGCCATACGGCACCGGCACCGGTGAAGATCCGCAGGGCCGCATCTCGCCGGTGTACACATTCGCCGACAAGTTCACCTGGCTGCATGGCAAGCACTCCATCAAGGCCGGTTTCCAGGTGAATTTCGGTTCGGAGAACAACTTCGTCGCGTTCGATGTGGTGCCGCGCGTGATTATCGGCAGCGGCAACGTCGCCATCTCGCAGGCGTTCTCCACTCAGTTCGGCAACAACGCCACGGGGGCAGGGAATCTGTTGAACAATCTAGCGGGATCCGTCGGCCAGGAATTGCAGCAGTATTATTCGCCCGGCGGACAGAATCCGCAATTCGTCGCCGGCAGCGAGTTGCAGCACACCTGGCGCCACCGCGATTTCGGCGCCTATATCCAGGACGATATCAAGGTTCGCAACAACCTCACCATCAACCTGGGTGTCCGCTGGGATTACTTCGGCGTGCCGTATGAAGCCGATGGCCGCATGGAAACGCTGGTGGGCGGCGCGTCGACGCTTTTCGGCATCTCCGGAAATAGCTTCGGCGCGCTCTTCCATCCGGGAACGGAGAACCTGAACAACCTGGATACGCTGCAACTCATCGGCCGGAATTCGCCGAATCCGGGAATTCAGCCCTGGTCGCCGATTTATCACAACTTCGCGCCGGCCCTGGGACTGTCGTGGGCGCTGCCGTGGCTCGGCGAGAACAAGACGGTGTTCCGCGCCGGATATGGAATCGCGTATGAGAAGAGCGAGACCGTGCTTCTGGACGATCTCTATGGCTTCGGAATCGCCGGACTGGGCCAGTTGCAGAACGTGGTGCCGAACAACTATGTGAATCTGTCGGCGACGCCGTCGACCCTGTTCCCGCCGACTCCGGCGCAATCGGGAATCGTGCCGCTGACGGCCCCCGCCATTAACGATACGGTCAACAACGGCCAAACCTTCCTGGCCGCCAACAACGGTTTGAAGCAGCCATACATTCAGAATTACAACGCCTCGCTGGGACGCGAAATCATGCCGGGGTTGACGTTGGACGTCCGCTTCGTGGGCAGCAAGGGAAGCCGCCTGTGGCGCGGAACCAATATCAACGAGCTCAACATCTTCGAGAACGGCCTGCTGCAGGCCTTCATGACGGGCTATCAGGCGAATGGGAACTCGCCGCTGTTGAGCCAGATTTTCAACGGTCTGAATATTTCCGGCGTCGGCGTCGTCAATGGCAGCACCATCACCGGAACGCAGGCGCTGCAGAAGAACGGCACCCTGAACGCCTTCCTGCTGACCAACAGCCCCGGCGGACTCGCCAGCGTGATCGCCAACCAGACAACCTTCACGGGGATTCGCGGCGGATTGATTCAGAACGGCAAACTGCCGGCGAATTTCGTGGAAGCCAACCCGCAGTTCGGCGCCGCCGATTACATCAGCAACTTCTCCAACTCCACCTATAATTCGCTACAGGTGGAAATGAACAAGCGGTTCAGTCATGGCCTCCAGATCCAGGCCGGGTACGTCTTCAGCAAGGCGCTGGGCGATTACGACGGCAACCAGCAGAGCCAGGTCACCAGCTTCAATACGCTGCGCAATGAAGGTCTGAGCAAACAACTGCTCAGTTTCGACCGAACCAACGTGTGGCGTGTGAGCGGCGTCTATGCGCTGCCCTTTGGCCCTAGACACGCGTTGCTGTCCAGTACGCACGGCGTTCTGGCCCGTCTGGTGGAGCAATGGCAGATGTCGATGATCTTCACCAAGTCCTCCGGTTCGCCCACCAACTTCGGGGTGACCGGCAACACCTTCAACGGTCTGACCGGCACTCCGGTGATTAACGGCCCGATTCCCACCGGCAGCGTGCATCTGGTGGGCAATAACGTGGCCTATTTCCCCTCGAGCCTGACACAGGTTCCGGATCCGTCGATCGCCAATCTGCCGAACGGCAGCCTGCAAAGCCAGAGCACTCTGTTCGCGCTGCAGGGGCCGAACGGGATCGTGGTGCAGAATCCAATTCCCGGCACCATCGGCGGCACAGATCCGACCATGATCCGAGGTCTGGGCTCGTTCGAGTGGGATGCGGCGGTGTACAAGACGGTGCTAGTGAACCAGGAGCACAACGTACGGCTCACGGTCCGCGGAGACGCACTCAACCTGCTGAACCACCCCATCTGGAACAGCCCGAGCTTCAACATCAATAGCACCAGCTTCGGTTTGATCACCGGCGCGGGCGGCACGCGCAACTTCGTACTCGGCGCGAGGGTCGACTTCTAGAGTCGGATATCGGAAGTGAGTGGCAAAAAGCGATGGCATTCCGCCGTTGCGGGCTTTCGGTTTTTGGACAGTGATGGCAGCGGTGTGGTACACATCGGATTCGGCGGCCCCATTGATATCTTGAACGATGAATCCGGCCACTGCCATTCTGGTCCTCGGCGCCAGGCGCCCATCGATCCTTCGCAACACTCTGCAGAGTCTGCGCCGCCAGGGGGCGATGGGGAATGTCCGAATTTGGCTGGATGGTCACCAGGGGTTTGCGGATCTGATCGGACTCGCCGAAGAGTGCCGTAGAGAGGCCGCTGGATTCCCGGAGGCGCGCCTCATCGCTTATAACGGGCACGTCGGAATTGACAGATTGATGCTGGCGGCGCTTCGATCAACCGCCAAGGATAGCGAGCACATCATTGTAATCGAGGACGACTGCTTTCCTACCAGATCGGCAATCGAAGTCTTTGAGAAGGAGTTGGATCGGATTTCCCGCCAGCCGGATATCTACTCGGTATATGGTCATCACTTTCTGGTGCCGGCCGAAGGAGATACCATAACCAGATTTCAGGGATGGGGCTGGGCCACGACCCGAGAGAGACTTCTGCCGATTCTCGATGAATTGGAAGAATGCTTCGGCCTCAGCGAGCCCGAGTATCTGGCGTGGGCCGATCGGGAGTTGACGCCGGAGGTCCGGGCTCGTCTGGACGTCACGCCGCCTAGAAACGCCGCCGACGTGGCCCGCACGTTTTTCTCCTGGGATGCCTGCACGGCGGTTCTTACCGCCCGCAAGCACCTGTCCCACCGAAGGACTCCGCGGCGCGTCATTTTCAACTGCGGCGTGGGTCCGGATGGCGGTCACTTTCGGGATCCGAATCTCTTCCGAAACCCGCCATACAATATGATCACACCGGATGAAGTTTGGAGCGTCTTCGATGACTAATCCGTCGCGGCCTTTCTACGAACGGGGCAATCCGTCGAATGGGGAGCTTGCGGCGGGGGTCGGAAACCATGGCTAAACAGTGGAATTACCTCGGGTCGAATGCTTTCCAGGTCCGCTACTTTATCGCGGCGGGCATTGTTCGCAAGTACGACAACATCCTGGAACTGGGCTCCTATAAGACCCCAATTTTTCATTTTCTCAATGACGATACCAAGCACGTCATCTGCGTTGATCCGATGGTATTCGAGCAATCTAAGAGCGAGACGCAGGCTACCCGGAACCTGGACTATCGATGCCTGCCGATAGAGCCTTTCCAGGGAAAGCCCTATGCACTGGTTATCCTGGGTCTCGATATGCCGCTGTCCTACAAGCTAAAAAGGTTTCTCACAGACTGCGATATTGCTGTCATCGAATTTCCCGAGGACGAGCAGTGGAAGCGGTCGCGTGAAACCTTTGACAGGCTGGTCGCCGAACTGTCCCTGAATATTTTACTGAGCGTACACGTCGATTTAGACCGAAATGACTTTAGCCAATACTCCACGCCTGCGGATTGGCCTCCTCGCGCTCAAAGATTCATCTTTGTAGTTAGCGCCAGGCACAAACATTTGGACGATCTGAATACTATGAATCCCTTTGCACAACCGCTGCGCGAGATCGATACCAGCCAGAGTCGTCTGATCAATCCGGAATTTACCAGAGAAATGATGTTCCCCGAGGCCGACTTCGAGTTCAGCCATGGGGCCTCCGCCGCGGCCAACTACCTTGGGTCCGGCATTCTTTATTACGCGATTCCCTACATGAACCGGTCCAAGGTGTGCGTCTGCCTGGGATCCGGAGGGGGATTCGTGCCGCGCCTGATGCGACAAGCACAGCGCGACGTCGGGCTGGCGACGCTATCCAAGACGATCCTCATCGATGGCAACATGGGAGATTATGGCCGTCCCAATTGGCTCGACGAAGGGTCGTGGTTTCGGAAGAACTACGCCGACATAGACCTACTCCTCACCGACACCTTAGCTGCGGCCGAAGAACTAGGTCGTTTGGGGGTCAGAATCGACTATTTGCATATCGATGCCGACCACTCGGCGGAGGGAAGCCTGGCAGATTTCCAGCGCTACCAGCCGCTGATGAACCCCGGAACCTTAATCACATTTCACGACACACGGCCCCAGGCGCATGAGTCGGTGACGGCGTGGAAGACCATCGAGACCATCAAAAACATGGGCCATGAAGTCCTCAACCTCGATCATCTCGGCAATGGTGTTGCTGTGATCAAAATGCGCTGACCCGCAGCCCGCTCGCCGTCTCTCCCCCCTCATCCGCCACTGGCACGTCGAACCTGATTTGCATCCTGGGCCGCAATTCAGTAATCTCTATAGAGTAATAGTTGATTAATCTCTATCGATATTTAGGTGATTTATGGCCCTAGCCACTCAAGATCTGCTGGATCAGCGGGAAGTCTTTGAAATTGAACATGATCGCGTCGTGCGGACGGAGATCGAAACCTTTCGCGAACGCGCTGCTCAGTTCCTCAACGGCCACATCTCGGAGGATGAATTCCGGCCATTCCGCCTCAAACACGGCATCTACGGGCAGCGGCAGGCGGGCGTGCAAATGGTCCGCTGCAAGCTGCCCGGCGGGTTGGTTACGGCGCGGCAGATGGAACAACTCGCGCTCATCGCCGACAAGTTCGGCGGCGGTAGAGGCCATCTCACCACCCGGCAGAACATCCAGTATCACTTCGTTCCGCTCGACCGCGTCGCCGACCTGATGCACCTGATGGCCGACGCCGGCCTCACCAACCGCGAAGCCTGCTATAACACCGTCCGCAACGTGACCACCTGCCCCTGGGCCGGAATCGCCCACGATGAAGTCTTCGACGTGCGGCCGTACGCGCAGCGCGTCGCCTACGCTTTTCTGCGCAAGGATCTCACGAGCAACCTGCCGCGCAAATTCAAAATCGCCTTCGATGGCTGCGCGGGACACGACTGCATTTCGGGAGCGATCAATGATATCGGCCTGCGCGCCGTGATTCGCGACGGACGGCGCGGATTCCGAATGGTCATCGCCGGCGGCTTGGGACCGCTGCCCACCGAAGCGCAGCTACTCGAGGAATTCGTACCCGAGGAGCGGCTGCTCCATCACTGCGAGGCCGTCATCCGCGTGTTCAACCGCTACGGCAACCGCGAGAACAAGAACAAGGCGCGTCTGAAATTCGTGATGCGGGAGCGCGGACTTGCCTGGCTGAAGGAACAGATCGATCGCGAGTACGCCGGCATCCTGGCTCATGGCGGCATCGCCTGGCCGGAGATGGTCCCGTCGGGATTTGGAGGCTACCAATCGCAGCCGCAGCCTCTGGGGCACGGAGCTTTGCTGCCGGTGGTTGGGCCGAATGTTTCCGCCGATCCCGCGTACGACGAGTGGCGCCGCACCAATGTCCGCACGCAGCGGCAAACCGGATACGCCGCCGCCGTACTGCGTGTCGAACAGGGCAACCTCACTTCAGCGCAATTGCGCGGGGTGGCGCAGATCGCCCGCTCGGCCGGCGACGGACTCGTCCGCATCACCATCGATCAGAATCTCCTGCTGGCCTTTCTCCCGCTCGCCCGCCTGCCCCAAGTCTATGCGGCTTTGGACGCGCTCGGCCTGGCAGGCGCGCGCGCCTCGCGCATCGACGATGTCACAACGTGTCCCGGCGCGTATTCCTGCAACCTGGCGCTGACGAAATCCATGAATCTGGGGACGGCGCTGGCCGAAGCCGTCCGCGGATATGACGATCCGGAGGTGTCGCGGCTCACAATCAAAGTCAGCGGCTGCCCCAACTCGTGCGGCCATCACTGGGTTGGAGATTTCGGTTTCTACGGCAACGCGCGCAAAATCGGCGGCCAGGAAGTGCCGTACTACCAGATGCTGCTGGGCGGCGGCTATGACGAAGCGGGCATCATGCGTTTCGGACTGGCGGTGCAATCGATCCCGGCGCGGCTCGCGCCCGAGGCCGTTCGGCGCGTGCTCGACCACTTTATCGCCAATCGGCTGCCCGGCGAGCGCTTCCGGCAATACGTGCTCCGCCAGAAAGCGGAAACCTTCCGTCTGATGACGAACGATCTCGCCAAGCCCGCCGAATTGTTCCCGGAAATGTACCAGGATTGGGGCGACGACGTGGCCTACTCGCTGCAGTTGGGTCGCGGCGAATGCGCGGCGTAAAACTCTCGTAGGACGGGCGGTCGTTTTCCGCCGCCTGTCAATCGCTCTCGTAGGACGGGCGGTCGTTTTCCGCCGCCTGTCAATCGCTCTTCGCAGGACGGGCGGTCGTTTTCCGCCGCCTGTCAATCGCTCTTCGTAGGACGGGCGGTCGCTTTC
>Ga0335076_10008100_pt1 | contig 10599 bp, 8 predicted proteins | sample Lox_Sample_25_FD_206717 | JGI IMG/M metagenome (GOLD analysis project Ga0335076, IMG submission 206717) | Soil microbial communities from Loxahatchee National Wildlife Refuge, Florida, United States - Lox_Sample_2.5 | ecosystem: Environmental > Terrestrial > Soil > Wetlands | place: USA: Florida...
CTAAAATCCTGATCGTGGATGACGATCCCGATCTCCGGCGTGGACTGAATCTGCGCCTGCGCGCCAATCATTACGACACGGCCTACGCAAGCGATGGCTTCTCCGCCATTTCCATGGCACAGAAAGAGCGCCCCGACCTGATTATTCTCGATATCGGATTGCCGGCGGGAGACGGCTTCGTCGTCCTCGACCGTTTACAGCAGAGCGCAGCACTTTCGGTCATTCCCGTGGTCGTGCTCACTGCGCGTGATCCCCAGGTCAACCGCGAGCGGACACTGAAGGCGGGAGCCATTGCGTTTTTGCAGAAGCCGGCAGACAACGCGGAACTGCTGGGCGTAATCCGCACCGCTCTGCAACAGCCCTGGCCAGGGACCGTGGTTGCGGCGCAACCTCGAGCGTAGCGCGAGGGCGAGGCCCAACTCGCCTTCGCGTCAACGGATTCAGCAGGATGCACTTGTCTAACGGGCTTCGCCGCGTCAAGTGACCGCCTTCCTTTGCCGATGAAAATCTGCAGAGGAATGGTTGCCTCCTGGCATGTTGGGACTGTATGACCCGCAGATCTTTCGGCTAGTTTTGGACAGCCTGCAGACCGGCGTCTATCTGGTCGGGCGGGATGGCCGAATTCTGTTCTGGAACAATGGGGCCGAGCGCATCACGGGCTACCATCGCCATGAGGTCCTCGGTCACGCCTGCAGCGATAACGTTTTAGCGCATTGCAACAACCATGACTGCGTTCTTTGCGGCGCCACTTGCCCGCTTCTGGAGGCGATCCACGAGGGCAGGGCCAGTGAGATCCAGATGTTCTTTCAGCACCGTTCGGGCCATCGCGTGCCCGTGCGCGTCCGTTCCGTGCCCATCCGCGACCGCCAGGGTTCGCTGATCGGGGCCGCGGAATGCTTTGACGAACACCCATCTGTTGGCGAAAGCGCGAAATATCTGCACAACCTGGCGTCACATGGCTGTCTGGACCTGGCCACGGGCGTAATGAACCACGCCTTCGCCCTCTCTCACTTGCGCGAAAACCTGACCTTCTTCAACGAATATCGTCTTCCGTTCGGAATCATCACGCTACGAGTTTTGCAATTGGAAGAGTTCCGCGCGTCTCATGGCCGCGAGGCGGCCGGTGCTTTGGTGCACGTAGTCGCTCAGACTCTGAAGCACGTATTAGGTGCGGCAGGTTTTCTGGGCCGCTGGACAGACGATCAATTCCTCGTGATCGTTCCCAATTGCTCGCAAGCGGAAGTGGAAAGAACCGCCACCAACCTGCAGAAAATCGGGAGTTCTTCCGGAATCCAGTGGTGGGGCGACTTCCTGTCGATTTCCGTCACCATGGGCCTGGCCATGGTGCAGCCAGGAGACAACATGGAATCTCTGTTGGAGCGAGCGCACGGTTCTCCGGAGCCGGTCCGTGAGCGGCCTGCTGACTATGTGCCTCCTTCTCCCGGAGCGAACCAGCCCGGTTCGGAGAGTTAGCCGCATGTTTGTGATCATCGGCATCGTCGTCGTGATCGGCGCCATCGTTGGCGGCTATCTAATGGAGCACGGGAATATCAGGGTCCTGCTCCAGCCTGCGGAACTTCTCATTATTGGCGGCGCGGCGGCCGGAACTGTGCTGATTGCAAACCCGCTTCATATCCTGAAGAAAATTGCCGGCGGCCTGGGCGGGGCTTTCGGCAGCTCGAAATTTTCCAAACAGGTCTATCTCGAAACCCTTAAGACCGTCTACGACCTGTTCAACAAAGCGCGGAAAGAAGGCCTGGTTTCTCTCGAGAATGACGTCGAAGATCCCGCCAACAGCGCGCTGCTTTCCAAAAACCCTCTTTTTGTGAAAAACCATCACATTCGGGATTTTTTTTGCGACACCATGCGCATGGCCGTAAGCGGAATGGAAGCTTTTGACCTAGACCAGGTCCTGGAACTCGATCTGGAGGTTCATCACCACGAGGCCAGCACGCCAATCGCAGCTCTGAGCACGACGGCTGACTCCTTGCCCGGCCTGGGCATCGTGGCCGCCGTTCTTGGCGTAGTCATTACCATGGGAGCCCTGGGCGGGCCGCCCGAGGAAATCGGCCACAAAGTTGCCGCCGCGCTGGTCGGGACCTTTCTCGGGATTCTGCTTTGCTATGGCTTTGTCGGCCCGCTCGCCTCCAACATGGCAAAAGCCGCCGATGAGGAACGCGCCTATTTGCACGTTCTGCGCGTAGTGATCTATTCGTTCTTGAAGGGCACAGCTCCGATCATGGCGGTGGAAGTGGCTCGCCGGGCGATTCCCGGCCATGTTCGCCCGTCGTTTCAGGAGCTGGAGCAAACTTGCCGGGCGAGCAGCGCCACGGGTGAAACAGCGGCCGCAGCTTCCGCCTGATCTACGAATCGTATGGAAAACAACCCCCGTCCCATCATCATCGTAAAAAAGAAAGCCGACCACGGCGGACATCACGGAGGCGCCTGGAAGGTCGCTTACGCCGACTTTGTCACCGCCATGATGGCCCTCTTCATCGTGCTCTGGCTTCTTAACACTAGTAAGCAAGTCCAGGATGCGATTGCCGGATATTTCAAAGATCCATCCGGAACTTCCAAGAAGCTGGGAACCGGTGAAAGTGGTTCTGGAGAAAACTTTACTCTCACCAAAGACAACATGCCGAAGTTGAAAGATGAGTTGCAAAAGGCTGTCCGCCAGATGACCGATTTCGACAAAATCAAGGATCAGGTCGAAATGACCGTAACTCCGGAAGGCTTGCGTATCGAACTGTTGGAAACGGCATCAGGAACCTTCTTTGATAGCGGCAGTTCCAAGCCTACCGACCAAGGTAAAGAACTGATGGTGATGCTGGCGCAGGAGTTGGCCAAGCTGCCGAACAAGGTGACCATTGAAGGCCACACGGACTCGAAGCCGTACGTCGGCGAACATGGCTACGGAAACTGGGAGCTCTCGGCCGATCGGGCCAATTCATCGCGCCGTCTGATGCAGGAGAATGGCTTGCGCGCCGACCAGGTCTCGCAAGTTCGCGGCTATGCCGATCAGAAGCTTCGCAAACCGGACGACCCCTTCGACCCTTCCAACCGCCGTATCACCGTGATCGTCCAGTACGTCGCCAAGAATGGAGAAGATTCGGACGCGCCCAATGCCGAGAAGCCCAACGCCGAGAAGCCAAACGCCGAAAAAACAGCCCCCGCAGAAGAAAATGCCAAACCCTCGGCGGGAACGCCGGCCAAAAAATGATGCCGATTTTTCATTGAGGTTAAACTCTTTGTCGAACAAGTGCGTCGCCAACCTTAGCCCGGAGCTTTCTTGCCCGAAACGATCGCGAATAACGCAAGTGTTTCCTCTCGCCGTTGGCGTATCGCGTTTCTGCTCGCCTTGGGCGTTCTGGTCAACTTCTTCGACCGCATCAACCTCTCGGTCTCCCGCGATGCGTTGAATGCTTCCTTCGGAATGTCATTAGTCGCGTTCGGCTTTCTTTCGAGTGCCTTCAGCTGGACCTATGCACTGATGCAGATGCCGGCGGGAGTTTTACTCGACCGCTTCGGCGTGCGCCGCCTAGGACGCATCAGCACTCTACTTTGGAGCCTGTCTTCTTTCGCCACGGCACTTTCTCCGGGGCTCATTTGGTTTTTCGGGGCCCGGTTGCTTTTGGGCGTGAGCGAATCTCCCACATTTCCCGCCAATGCCAAAGCCATCGGATATTGGTTTACCCGCGACGAGAGAGGCCTAGCTACGGCCATCACCGATGCAGCAGCCAAATTCTCAACCGCTGTCGGCGTTCCGCTCATCGGTATGCTGCTCCTGCATTTCGGCTGGCGCTGGAGCTTCGCCACCACCGGAATGATTAGCCTGTTCTACTTTGGCTTGTTTTACCGGATTTACCGCAACCCAAGCGAGGATAGCGGTCTCTCCGCCCACGAGCATGAGTTCATTCTGAACGGTGGCGCACAAACGGAAGACCCGGCGCGGGCCGAGCGTGGGGCTCCCGTCGCTTATCTTTTACGGCAGCGAAAAGTCTATGGTCTCGCCTTGGGTTGGGGCGCTTATAACTACACTTTCTTTCTTCTGTTGAATTGGCTGCCCAGTTATCTTTCCCTTTCGCTTCACGTTGATCTACTCCACTCGGTTTTTTACACGAGCGTGCCCTGGCTGCTGGCGACGGTCACCGACCTTCTGGTCGGCGGGTGGCTCGTCGACGCCCTCATTCAGCGTGGATGGAACGCAAACCGCGTACGCCAGATCGTCATGGTGGGTGGAATGAGTCTCGGTCTCGCAATTCTCGGCGCTGCAAGGGCGCATACTCCCGCCGTGGCGCTGATCTGGATCAGCTTGGCTTTGGGCGGCTTGGCCGCAGCGGCGCCAGTGGCGTGGACGGTTCCTTCGTTGATTGCTCCCCGCGAGAGCGTCGGAACGCTTGGCGGCATGGTCAATTTTTCAGGCCAGATCGCCGCCATTTCGGCGCCCATCGTGACTGGCTACATCGCCGCGTTGACGCACTCCTTCGCGGCAGCGTTTGCAACTGCCACGGGAAATCTCCTTCTCGGAATTGCTGGCTATGTTTTTCTGCTCGGACGCATCGAGCCGATTCCAGATCCCCCGGAAAATCGCGCCAACATTTAGGATAGAAAAGTTCCGCGAACAATGAAACTCAACAGACTGCGCACACGGTACTTTCTTGTCGGCTTAACCGTCTTTCTCGGGCTCGCGCTGACGCTTGCCAGTCAGGGAGCGCCGACGAGGCAATATCTCGTCTACCTCGGAACCTACACCGACCATGGCGGCAAAGGAATTTATGCCTTCCGCTTCGATTCCGTGAGTGGTCAACTGACTTCGCTGGGGCTTGCCGCCGAGAGTCCTGAGCCGTCATTTCTTGCGATTTCACAGAACCGACGATTTCTGTATGCGGCCAATGAGATTCTTACCTTCAACGGCCAGCCAGCCGGCGCAGTAAGCGCTTTTGCGGTCCAGCCGGATACCGGGAAGCTCTCGATTCTGAACCAGGTCTCCTCCCGAGACGAGGGCCCGGCCCACATCACGCTCGATCACAGCGGCAAGTATGTCTTGGTTTCCAATTACACGCTCGGCAGCATCGCAGTTTTTTCTTTGCTGCCGGATGGTCGGATCGGCCAGGTCTCGTCCTTCGTCCAACACAAAGGTTCGAGCGTAAATCCGGAGCGGCAACAAGGCCCACATGCTCATGCGATCGTCTTATCACCTGACAATCGTTACGCCATTGCCGCGGACCTGGGTCTGGACGAGTTGCTTGAATACCCCTTCGATGTTGCAAAAGGCACGCTGGGGAATCCGCAAGTTGTGAAGACGAGACCGGGCGCGGGACCAAGGCACTTAGTTTTCGGACCGACTGGCAGATTTCTTTACGTCATCAATGAATTGCAATCCACGGTTGTGGCTTACACATACGACGCGCGAAATGGCAGGCTTCGCGAACTCCAGACCATTTCCACGCTTCCCAAAGGACTTAATGGAGAAAACACAGCTGGAGAAATAGACGTTCATCCCTCCGGCAAATTCCTCTTCGCCTCGAATCGCGGAGACAACAGCATCGCCGTATTCGCTGTCGATCCCAAGCGAGGCAGTCTCAAGCTGCTCGAGATCGATTCGACTCGCGGTAAAACTCCCCGCAATTTCGCGCTAGACCCTTCAGGGTCTTGGTTGCTAGCAGCCAACCAGGACTCCGACGATATCGTTGTATTTCGCGTCGATTCTGGAACCGGCCATCTGACCGCGCAGGGCGCGATGGTTCCGGCGCCTTCGCCGGCGTGCATAAAGTTTGTTTCAGCTCCATAGTGTGGTGGCAATTATTTCGTTTGAGATAAGACAAACAATCTCGCGGCCCACGAACGCGCGGCAACGAGCACTACACACATAGCCAGAATCAACCATGCCTCGTGGGGAAGAATAAACATATCCCACGCGGGGCTGCGACTGAGCTTTTCAAAGGCTGGATACTTTCCCGAGAATTCCTCCAGCACCGTCGCGCCGGGAATGAGAAACGGCACCGCCAGGGCAAGGCAAATGATCGCGAAATTTCTCAACTTGCCCTGCAACTGGCACAAGGCCCATGCCACCGCCAGCAGCAAAAGACCGGCGTCGGTGAAACGATGGTAGATAAAAAGCAGTGCGACCGAGGCAAAAACCCCGAGGTCCAGCAGCCCGAGTTGCCCGTCGCGATGGAAAGCGCGAAACCACAGAGCCAGCAGAATTGCGAACAGCAGAAGAACCAGCGCTTGAGTGACGGTTCGATCTTGCAGAACCGGAAATAATCCCACCTGCAAATTGACAAGCTGGAAGGCCAGAGGATTGGCCGCGCTGAAATCGTCAATCGCGCCGGGGGCGAACATGGCGTGGTCGTTCGCGAGAAAACTTCTCCACCACAAACCAGCGCCGTGCCCTGGAATCACGGTTACCGCCGCGAGCAGAAGCCCCACCGCCATCGCCGAAATGATCACTCTAGTACGCCTGCGGCTGGCGAGCACATAGATTGCGAACGGCAGAGCAACCGTCGGCTTGAGTGCAATCGCGACAGCCAATGAAATTCCCGCCAGCATGGTCCGGTTCTGGCTTATGCAGAGCGTTGCGACTATGCCCAACGCAAGAACTACGGTCACTATGTTCGAGGTGGCCATGGCAGTGTGCACCGGAGCAAACAGCAACACCGCCAGCGAAATCATCCATGCCAATCGCCGGTCTTGATCGCCGCCAGCCAACTGAATCAGCCCCCAGGTCACTGTGAATAGCGCCGCAATGCTGACGAGAATCCATAGGACAATGGCGATTTTCCAGGGCAAAAGCGCAATGGGCAGAAGCACCGGAAAGGCCACCGGCAGATAAGGTGAAGGCAAGCCACGCTTCGCAGGCAGCGTTCCGTCCAGACTCTCTTTGGTCACAAAGGTGGGCCGTGGCAAGACCGGCCACATCGCCGCGACCACCTGTGGAGAATATGGGTCGCGTCCAGCCAACCATGCCCGGGTTTGCACGCAGGGAGAGAGAAAGTCGTTGAAAGTTCGGCCTGACTGGCTGAGCGCGCGTGCCGGGCCGCGCGCAATAAATTCCAAGGCCGCGATCAGCGTCAATAACCAGAAAATCAGCAAACGCCACCGGCCGCCGATCAAATCCATTCTCCCGGAGTGTATTTTGCAGTGAGCAAAGCTACTTCCTTCGATCTCGCCTAGCAGCTCGTTCCATGCGATAGAGATTCGAAGGCGGATATCCTTCGCTGCGTCCGAGTTCAGGCGAAAACCAAAAATTCTTCTCTTTCACTGGCTCGAAGTGCGCCACAAGTTGAAGATTCGTTCCGGCAACCTCTTCGGGCAAATCGTCGCTGGCCGGCCAAATGAAGAAAATTTCACCATCCGTCGAAAGCAACTCCTGCCAATCCGGCCCTTGTTGCGAACGGCCATTGAGCATCCCCGGCGCTACCCACGGATGCACATACAGATAATCGGCCCCCACGCCCTCGACCGCATAGAAATATAGATCCCTCGGCCCAAATACTTTGGCCTGCTTCGGCACATGATCAGCGATGAACCTCGCCAGAGGGGCGGGATCGCAGGCCCGGTAGCAACTTACCCAATTCAGAGTCTTGCCCACGCGAGTTCCCACGAGAACGACCGTCAGCGGAAGCCAAACCCCCAGAATGGCCCATCGCAGTGGCCTGCGAACAAAACTTTGCAGGAGTTGTGCCGTCAAGGCCACGAACACCGGCAGAAGCAGCGGAATAAAGAAAATCTCGTAGTCCCAAAATCGCGCGATCACCAGGAAAGTCAGAACGTAATTGCTGATCGTAACGATCAGGGGAAGCCTCCATCGCTTCCAGGAAAATGTTGCGCTGCCGTCTGCCGCGGCGGTTCGCGAAGCAAGAAACGCGCAGGTCAGCACACCCAACATAACCAGCAAGGCGCAGAAACCTGCCACACGCGGGATCATGGGGCCATCGGTCAAATGCCATGAACCGCCAAAAAGCGGTGAAACGTTGATCTTGTCTCCTTGACTGGCATGGGCGATGAATCGTAGCCAGGCAACGGGATTGCTCTTCTCGCTGAATGTCCACAAGAAAACGGGCACAGCGGCAAGCAACCCAATGAGACACATTTGCATGGCTTGCCATCCTCGCTCGCTTTTCGCCAAAAGAAGTTCCACAACCAACGCGAAGCCCAACCCCGCCACAAACGGAAAAGATCTGGGAGTGCTGGCCAGCGCCAGTCCGCAAAACAACCCAGAAACACAGGCATACGCGTACGCCCGTTTGTCATCGGCTGGCAGATCGGATGCCTTGATACTGAATCCAAGACACAGTAGTTCAAACGCCACAGTCACAGTATCCAGGCGTCCGCAGGTAGCTCGCGCTCCCATGCCTTGAGACCACGCCACCAGCGCGGCTGATGCGGCCGCCGCAGTTTGAGAACGCACCAAAGCAAACGTTACCCAGCCCGCTCCCAGCGTGAGCGCTACACCACCCAGCCAGCCCAAACTCCGCCACGCGATGATCGAAACACCAAAAAACTTCACAGCAAGCGAGCCGAGAACGAACACGACCGGACCATAAAGCAGATCGAAACGGGCAACGTGAGGAAACGCGTCCAACACTGAAGGCGTGGCAGATCCTCCGCGCGCAACAGAGAGCGCGGTCGAAACCATTAATGTTTCGTCAAACCAGGGCAAGGGAATTTTGGGCGCTGACCAAAGGAGCAAACCCAGTGCTGCCGCGGCCGCAGCCCATAGCACGGGTGGAAGGTAGGAGGCCAGCCAGGCAAGCCTGCTCTTCATGGCGCTAACTGACTCCGCACGCGGGCCTCCGATCTTTTCATACAGCTTAAACCGGCATGACAGGCGAAGCTGATGCGGCGGAATCTATCTAGTCAAGAATCGTGCGACAGCGCTTGGTTCCTTGCGAAAAACAGCGCAACGATAAATACAAGGACTATGCTATAAATCCTGCGCTATTTTCACGCGGCTTCTTGTCGTATGAATCGATCCTCTCACTCCGTGTCCTCTTCGCGGGTAATCTGTATCGAAGATTTTCGCCCGCTTGCCCGGCGGCGGTTACCGCGGGTGGTCTTCGATTATCTGGATGGCGGCGCCGAAGGCGAGGTCACTCTGCGCGAAAACTGCCGCATTTTTGACGACGTGACCTTCCGGCCGCGGCACGCAGTCACGTTGTCCCAATGCAGCTTGTGCACGCGCGTCTTGAACTTCGACCTCGCCGTTCCATTCATGCTCGCGCCGATTGGCTATAGCCGCCTGATGCATCCCGAAGGAGAAGTCGCTGCCGCCCGCGCTGCCGGCCAGGCTGGCACGGCTTACATTCTCTCCACGATTTCCGGGCACAGAATGGAAAATGTGAAAGCGGCCACCTCCGGGCCAGCTCTTTATCAGCTGTATCTAATGGGCGGCCGCGCCGCCGCCGAAGCCGCTATTGAGCGCGCGCGCACGGCTGGCTTCTCCGCTCTCGTCGTCACCATCGACACTCCGGTCTCGGGAATTCGCGAGCGCGATTATCGCAACGGCATGAAAGAGCTCATGGGTAGCGGGCTATGGCAGAAGATTCCTTTCTTGCCGCAAGTTCTTTCGCGGCCCACATGGCTCGCCGCTTTTCTACTCGACGGAGGCGTTCCGGGTCTGCCCAACGTCGTCGTTCCCGGCAAGGGCCCCTTGCCGATGGTGGACGTCGCTGCCGCACTCGCCGAATCCGGTATTACTTGGGCTGACTTACGTTGGATCAGAGAGCTGTGGCGAGGTCCGATGGTGGTCAAGGGCGTACTCACCGGTGACGACGCCCGCCATGCCATTGATGAAGGCACCGCCGCCATCTCCGTCTCGAACCACGGAGGCCGGCAACTCGACTGCGTTTCCGCTTCGTTGCGCGCCTTGCCCGAAGTCGTCAAAGCAGCCAACGGCCAGGTCGAAGTTTGGATGGATGGCGGCATTCGACGCGGCAGCGATATCGTCAGAGCAATCTGCCTTGGCGCTCGCGCCGTTCTCTGCGGTCGCGCGTACGCCTACGGCCTCGCCGCGGCAGGCGAAGCTGGAGTCCGCCGCGCCATCGAGATTCTAACGGCGGATGTGGAGCGCACACTCCGTTTGCTCGGCTGCCCTTCGGTCCAAGCTCTTGACCGCTCTTATATAAATCTCCCCAAGCATTGGGAATAGGGAAAACACCGGCGCTATTGGGCTTGTAACTGCTTGAAAGAATGGCTCCTCAGGTAGGACTCGAACCTACAACCCTCCGGTTAACAGCCGGATGCTCTGCCATTGAGCTACTGAGGAGTGTCGCAGCAGCAGGCCACGCAAGGAACGTGGCCGCAGATGTTGCGCCACCATAATATCATCGGCTTGGGGCAGTGAAAACCCGGAGGATTGTTCAACCGCCTTCGTCGATGGGTTCACTGGCAAACGCTTGCCCCAGCAACAGGAAATCGAGAGCGCTCCCGCGTGCGGTGATCAGTCTCTCTTGTGTCCTCGGTTGCGCCCCCCCGAGCCAAACCAGCCCGCCGCCATTAAGATCAGCGTCGACAGGCTGGCGGCACGAATGGACGTATATGTATGATTAAACTACACTTATCGACCATCTTCTCGTATCTCGGGGTTTGACCTTC
>Ga0335076_10008104_pt1 | contig 10597 bp, 13 predicted proteins | sample Lox_Sample_25_FD_206717 | JGI IMG/M metagenome (GOLD analysis project Ga0335076, IMG submission 206717) | Soil microbial communities from Loxahatchee National Wildlife Refuge, Florida, United States - Lox_Sample_2.5 | ecosystem: Environmental > Terrestrial > Soil > Wetlands | place: USA...
GAATTCCATCACGCTGATCCGCATCTGCATGATCCCGCTGCTGATCTGGGTACTTTCCACCAGCCACCTGAGCAGCGCGAATGGAGAAAAGGAAATTCTGGCGTCGGCGCTTTTTATCGCCGCCTCGATCACCGATGGAATTGACGGCTATATCGCGCGCCGGCGGGGGCAGATCACGACCATGGGGATCCTGCTCGATCCGCTCGCCGATAAGCTCCTGATCGCGGCGGCATTCATCACGTTGGTGCAATTCAACCCGCGGTTAGTTCCGGCGTGGATTGCGGTGGTAATCATCGGACGAGAATTCCTGGTGAGCGGGTTGCGATCGATTGCGGCATCGGAAGGATTCACGATCGAGGCCAGCGATCTCGGCAAATTAAAAATGTTCGTACAGATTGTCTCCGTTGTAGCTGTGATTCTTGACCATCGCTGGCAGGAGTGGATGGTCGGGCCCTACGTCATCTCTATCCATTGGATTGCGTTCATCGCCATCTGGTTTATGGTTGCGGTGTCATTGATTTCAGCGGGAGATTACTTCATCGGTTTCTGGCGCCGAATCGATCGCCATGCGGTCAAGCGGCAGCGGCGGGCCTTTATCCTGAGCCGGCGCAAGAAGCGCAATGTCGCAGCCATCTGAAGAATCGGCGTCCGCGCTCGCCAGCCCCAGCATTCAGCCGGAATATACACTCGAAGAACGAAAGCTGTTATTAGAGATTGCGCACGAGTCGATCCTTTCTTTTCTCGAGCGACGAGAAATCGCGCTTTTCACGCCTTCGCCGCACTTATCCGATCCGCGCGGGGTTTTCACGACCCTGTACTCGAATCAGCGGTTGCGCGGGTGCGTTGGATATCCTGCGGCGGTTTTGCCTTTGTACCGCGCGGTAATGGAGACGGCGCGTGCAGCGGCTGCTGATGACCCGCGCTTCTCTCCAGTTACGCTGGATGAAGCACGCGATCTGCGAATCTCGCTGAGTGTTCTTTCCCCGCTCCAGCCAATTTCAGCGGATGCGGTCGAGGTCGGCCGCCACGGGCTGGTCATTTCTCATCACGGCCAGCGCGGATTGCTGCTGCCGCAAGTTCCCGTGGAGCATGGGTGGGGCCGCACCACATTCCTTGAGCAGACTTGCATGAAAGCAGGATTGCCGCCGGATGCGTGGAGCAGAGGTGCGCACATCGAGGCATTCACGGCGGAAGTGTTCGGCGATGCAGGAAGCGAAAACTAGCCTCCGGATTTTCCGAACAGTCGCACCGGGAGGATCTTCGAATAGAGCACATAATCACGATCTGTCGTGAACACGGCTGCGTTCGATCTTGTCGCCATAGCGCAAATTAACATGTCTACCGACGAAGTCGCGATGCCGCGAAACCGACATTGATTGCTCATCTCCGCGGCCAGTTCGTAATCCGAGGTTTGAATCTGCTTATCTTCGAAGGCCCGCAAATCCTCGCGTAGGCGCTTGAATTGTGACTGTTAGCGCATGCCGGAGAGCAACTCCTGGCGGATCGAGCCGATCATCAAGACCCTTCCTTCACGAATGAGCTCCGCCAACGCATTGCACATCCTGCTCTCCTCGGAACTCAGAACCTGACGACGCCGTCTAAGCGCCAGGGACCATACTGGCGTGTCTACCAGTACGTTCATTTGCGCTTTCGGCTGCGCGATGCTTTGTAGTCCAAATTCGGCTCGAAATCGAAAGTGCCGAATTTGCGGATCAACTTCTGTTGTTTGCGACGGCGGACGTATTCATCGAGCGCTGCTGTTACCGCGTCCTTCTTGGTCCTGTGCCCGCCGGTCACGCGCGCCTCTTCGATAAGAGTATCGTCAATCGCAAGATTTGTGGGCATATGTGTATATTTTTACACATTACAATGTGTAGCTACAGTCCAAAAAATACGGGGAAGGACTCGCCTTCCCCAGACTTGATTATTCTCTATTGGCGATCGAGTTCGACGGTGTCGCCCACGTGGACGGGTTCCAGTGCGAAGACGACCATACCGGTCGCCGTGGTAGGAGTGGTGCCGATAATTACGATTTCACCAACTCCGCGGCGCGGCATTTCGTCGGTGCGAATCACTGGGCCATGCCCGCGATCCAGAAAGCCAGGATTCACCTGGGGTGGGTCTTTCTGGGTCATTTCATACGAAGTTGCGTCGAAGGAGAGCGCATCCACAGGATTTTGCAGGACCTCGCCTGCGGTGCGTTCGGCTCGGACGAAATCGCCAACCTTCAAACCCTGATTTCCGCCGATATTCATGTAAACCTTTGCGCCCGTGCCCAGTTCGGTATCGAAATCCTTGGCAAGAACAATACGTCCGCTGGTCTGGCCGTTTGCAAGCGCGTAGCGATCAAAGCGCACTGGCGGGTGGAAGGCCACCGTGGTCTTGTCGACGAAAGGAACTACCAGATCACCGGGGGCAACCGTATCGCAGCTGAACTCGATCTTGGCAATCGCCATCCGGCTGCGAGTATCAATCACGCGCGCCAGCGCGACTTCGGCATAAGGCTGGCCCGCTGCTTTCACGGCTGCGAACTGACCGGGGAACATTTCGAACCGGTTCGGGTCGTTCAGTTGGCGAATGATGGTGTACTGTTTTCCCGCCTCATAGCCTTGACCGTGAAAGTAAATTACGTCACCGCTGCCAAAATTCGCAGTAAAGGGCGATTCCAGACCACCGGTCACAAACCTGTGCTCGGGCTGAGGCTTTCCGATGAACCCGGCGCAATAAAGGTCGGCACGGGTCGGCGTGATCACTCTTTCAATAGGGAAACCGACGGTGGTGTCAATCGTGCCTTCGGGGGTCGGCGCCGAGGACGTACCTTGTGCCCAGGCAAGTCCGGCCAGTAATGGTAACAAACAGAGTACTGCTTTCTTCATATCCCCTCCCAGGCACACGCCTGAAACATCCGAGCTAAGTTGCTTAAAACAAAGAAAATCCCAACATGAAAAGTAGCAAGGTAACCAGGGTGGGTCAAGTTACGCAGGTCTAATCAAACCGCTTGTTAAAAAGTTTGCTGCCCTAATGAAGTGCAATCTTGTTGCATCCGTTACTACGTACCTGTAATATCGCGCGGTTATATGGGCACGGCAAATAACCATTATTCGAGACTTTTGCAGCTGCGGCTGCCGAAAATTTGCGTTGCCATTGCGGGCTCCACTCCCGCCGAGTTGCTGGAAAAGACCGAAGCTGTGGCTCGTGATAACCCTTTTGTTGAGTTAAGGTTAGATTACATTCCCCGGCCCGGCACGGCCTTCGCCAAGATCAGGGAATTTACCGAAACCCATCCCTATGTCGCCGTTGTCGCCAACTGCCGGCGAGCTGCCGCCGGGGGAAAGTTTAAGGGCTCGATAGCGTCGCAAATGGACGTGCTGACCAAAGCGGCGGAAGCGGGTTGCCAGCTCGTCGATATTGAATTGCAGACGGCGAGCCGCCTGAAGCCTGCTCAGCTTGCCAAAATGCACTCGAAGGCGGCCGTTGTGCTCTCATTCCACGACTTTCGAGCGACCCAAAAGCTGGAAGAAACACTTAAGAAGATGTCGGCTTATCCGGCGGACTTTTACAAGATTGTCGGAACCGCGAACAGCTTGTCCGATAACGCCACGATGATGAAATTCCTGGAGAGGCACCAGGATTCTCACAGTCTGGTCGGGCTTTGCATGGGCGAGCAAGGGATTATCAGCCGGGTACTTGGAGTGCGGGCCGGCAGCGCTTTCACGTTCGGAGCCCTTACCTCGGACGAAAAGACCGCACCCGGCCAGGTGACCGCGCAGGAGCTGCGCAGCGTTTACCGGCTGGAGCAGGTGGATGCAGCGACCAAGGTCTATGGGGTGGCAGGCGATCCCATTTCCCAATCCCTTTCGCCCGCTATTATGAACGCGGCCATGCGCCGAGAGAATGTGAACGGCGTATTTCTGGCGTTGCACGCCAAATCCCTGAAGGATTTGCTCACGTGCGTGAAGGAGATCCCGATTCAGGGGCTCGCCGTCACCATGCCGCACAAGCAGTCCATCCTGCATTACCTGGACAATACCGATCCGCAGACCGCGAAAATCGGCGCCTGCAACACGGTCGTTCGTTCGCAAGACGGCAAGCTCTACGGATTCAACACCGATACGGCCGGTGTGGTAAATCCGCTCGAGCAGCGCATTGCGCTGAATGGGGCGCGCATCCTGGTGTTAGGGGCGGGTGGCGCAGCCCGGGCGGCGGTATTCGGACTGAAGGAGCGGGGCGCAGAGGTCTTCATTTTGAATCGAAATGCTGAGGCGGCGCAAAAGCTGGCGCGACAGGCCAAGGCGCGAACCATAAAACGCCCAAACCTCAAGAAAATGGATTTCGACGTCATCATCAATGCCACGCCGGTGGGAATGGCGAACACACGCGAGTCGCCGCTCAATGCTGATGAGATCAAGGCGAAAATCGTCTTCGACATGGTCTACGATCCGGCGGAAACGAAACTGTTGAAGCTGGCCAAGGAACGGGGGGCGGAAACGATTCCCGGAAGCGTGATGTTCGTGCACCAGGCCGCGAGGCAATTCGAGATTTGGACGGGTAAACCTGCGCCGAGAGAGGACATGTTGCGGATCGTGATGCTGGCGCTGGCAGAGAGGGCGGCGAAGAGAGTGGCTAGCTAGTGGTTAGTGGCTAGTGGCTGGTTCTTCGTGGCTCGTGGTTCGTGGTTCGTGACTCGTGGTTCGTTGAGCTTGAACGTAGATTTTCCTTCGACGTGCGCATCCTGCCGATTTGCTTTTCCTCAGTCCGTATGCACGGTACGGTGATCTTCGTCACTGCCTGTGATCTCTGGGAAGTCTATTATCCGCCCCATGTCTGATTCACTACTCATGGGGCCAGTACGGCACTACCGTGACTTAGTTGTGTGGCAGCAGTCTTTGAACATGGTCTCCGAAGTCTACCGACTAACCCGAGTATTTCCAGCGGAGGAACGCTTCGGATTGACAGCCCAGATCCGACGGGAGGCAGTATCTGTTCCAAGCAATATTGCGGAGGGTCAAGGGAGATGTTCCACAGGAGAGTTCCGCCAATTTCTGGGACACGCCAGAAGGTCATTGCTGGAGCTCGAAACGCAGCTCTTTATCGCACATAATTTGGGCTACTTGGCAGATGGAACAAGCTCCGCTGTAAACACCCAAATCGAGAAAATGGCAGGATGCTGAATGCGCTACTGAACTCATTGAGCGACCATCGAAATACAAGCCACTAGTCACGAAACACGGGCCACTCTCGGGTATTTGACCACTGGCCACTAGCCACCCGCTTTCAGGAAGTTTGCGATCAGCTTCTTCCCTTCACCGGTTAACACGCTCTCGGGATGGAACTGCACGCCTTCGGTAGGAAACTTCTTATGCCGCAGGCCCATGATGGTGCGTAATCCGTCGGATTCGGTGGTCCAAGCGCTGACTTCGAGGTCGGCAGGCAGGGTTTTCTCTTCAACTATGAGCGAGTGATACCGGGTAGCCGTAAATGGCGATGGCAAGCTCTTGAAAACTGTCTTCCCGTCGTGCTTCACCTGGCTGGTTTTGCCGTGCATCAGATGCGGGGCCCGGATAACCTTGCCGCCGAAAGCAGCGCCTAGCGCCTGATGCCCCAAGCAAACTCCTAGAATCGGAATCTCTCCACTGAGCTGCCGAATGAGATCGATGCTGATGCCCGCTTCCTGCGGCGTGCACGGGCCGGGGGAGATCACGATGCGCTCGGGATGCATGGACTTCAGTTCGTCGACGGTGACCTGATCATTACGCCGAACTACAACGTCTGCACCCAGCTCCCCCAGATATTGGACCAGGTTGTAGGTGAACGAGTCGTAATTATCGAGGACGAAGACCATGGGGTGGGTTTAGGGTATCACTGCGAGAGTGGGTCGTGGCTCGTGATTCGTGGTTCGTGGTTCGTGGTTCGTGAGCCGTCCTAAGAGCCAGCGCAAAAGACGGCGATTAAAGTCTCGTGCTGCAACAACCAGCTTGAACACCAAGGCCCAGTCACAAACGCCAGCCATGAATCGCGAGCCACGAGTCACGAACCACGAGCCACGGCTGTTCAACTTCCCCTTGACATACCTGTGCCGAAGTTTCATCCTTACAGGGGTTTAAGAACTTACCTCATGGGAGTGGAAGTCCAGCAGGCGGAAAAACGAGCTACGCGCCGCTTCGCATTGCGCCTGCCGGTTTCGGTAAATTACGCCGGCAGCAACACGGCAGCGTTCCCAGCGCACACCAAGGATGTGAGCGCGCGCGGTATCTGCTTCTATCTTGATTCACCGCTCGCCACCGGCTCAGACATCGAATTCACACTTACACTTCCACCCGAAATCACCCTCACTGAGAGTATCCGCGTACGCTGCAAAGGGAAAGTGGTGCGGGTCGATCAGGGCTTGGCCGACTCGAAAGTGCCTGTCGCGGCCGTTATCGACGAATACGAATTTCTGTCGGAAGCGTAAAAAGCATTCCGTAATCGGCCCTTTGGGGTTCGATCCCTCTGATTTAGGCCCGCAGCCGCAACCCTTCCGGTTCTTTATAAGCCGCGAAACTAGTGCTACTCTCAACCTGCGGCCTTCCATAATCAGGAACTGTTGTGTCTCGCGCTATAGCCCATTTTTGCGTGCTGCTGCTCACTCTCGTCGCCCTGCCGGCATGGCCGCGCAGTGAGCCGGCCGCAGTGCAACTGGTGAAGATCGTTCCCGAGGATAATGGCGTAACCATCGAAGTCCATTCCACCCGCGCAATTACTCCCCAATTGCAGACCTTGGAGAATCCCTTGCGGCTGGTGATTGACCTTCCCGGTTCGACCCTGAATATGGAACGCAAACGGATTCCGTTCCGCAATGAACAGATCAAAGATGTGCGCATGAATCAATTTCAGGCGCAGCCGGCGGTCGCGCGCATTGTGTTAGACCTCAGCGGCCCGGTGCAATACACCTGGGATGCTCTTGGGAATCGTTTGAATATTCGGATTCATGCTGATGAAACCGCTGCCGCCAAACCACCTACAGTGCCTGCCGCCACGCCCGGCACTGAGCCTATTGCGGTTCCTTATTCCCAGGGCAGTTCGGGCACATTGGTTGAAGCCGGCAGCCGGGTGGGCAGCGGATCATCCATTACAGCTACCGACCAGACTGCGGTTCTGCGCCTGACGCGTGGTGGCGAAGTGAGAGTTTGCCCGGGCACGACGCTCTCGGTCGCGACATCTTCGAACGGACAGGATTTGATGCTGGGCATGAACGGCGGCTCGATCGAGACACACTATCATCTGGAAGAATCGTCGGATTCAATTCTGACGCCGGATTTCCGCATTGTGCTTCCCGGTCCGGGTGAGTTCAACCTGGCGGTCAGGTCTGACCCGCGCGGCGACACCTGCGTGAGTTCGCTGGCTGGAAGCAATTCGTCGGTGGTAGTTGCCGAGCTGCTGGGGAATGGAACTTATGAGGTGAAGCCAGAGCAGCAGGTTTTGTTTCGTCAGGGGCGGATGCAGTCGGTGGAAACACCGTTAACCGGTTGCGGATGCCCGCCGCCGCAAGAGCCAGTTATGCGTGCGGCAAACGATCCGGCAGCGGTGGTGCCGGAGAATAAGACCGGAAATCAGCTTTCGCTCGCCAACTCGAACGAGCAGCCGTCAAGCACAGTGGGAAACGGGAAGCGAGATGCCGGCGAGAAGCCAAGCGTAGCGCCTGTTCCCGACGCCCCAAGTACAGAAAATAATCAGACGCAAGCCCAAGTCGCGACTCCGCTGGTGTTCAACGCCAAAGAATTTGCGCGGATGAGGGCAGAGACGCCGCCTGCCCTCAGTTCGAAGGTAATGGCGATGCCGCTATCGGCAAAGCCAGCCGACCCTCTGCCGCCGGTACTGGTTTTGCCGCCGCCTGCGCCCAAACCTCACAAAGGATTTTTCGGCCGGCTATTCCGATCGATATTCTGAGGTCCGAGAAAAACTGACGCTAAGACCTGGTGGCGCGCTTGGCCGCCTTGGCAAGCGGGGTTACGCGTTCGCGCAAATCGTCCGCGAAATCCGAACCCCGGTCCATCACTTCATCGGCGAAATCCTTGGCGTTTTCTTTCCAGTCATCGAAGGTTTCCCGTGCGGTCTCGTAGCTGCGGCGCAGGTCGCGACGCATCTGCCGTCCGGCTTTCGGGGCAAAGAGCATTCCGACCACGGCCCCTGCGCCCAGTCCGATCAGAAGAAACGTTATTGCCGTGCCGACAGTGCCGCTGCTCTCATATTTGCCTTCTCGCATGAATACACCTCGTAATTTTCAGGCTTGGATTCCAACCTAAACATTTTAGCTGTATGACCGGCAGGCGGTCAGGATTTAATGATCGGGTGATCGGATGGTCGGACGATCCGATGGTCAGATCACCCGATGGCCCGATCGCCAGATTCCGTATAAAATACACAGGTTAGCCCACGCCAGGCTTGACTGCACCAGTCTTCACTCTGCGGTCGGCGGTCGGCCCGCAATAAGTCTTAAGGAAGTCTTCGATCAGCAAATAAGGAGAGCATTTCAGCAATGGCCATTCCAGCCACACAACTGCGTCCCGGCATGATCATTAAGCATAATAATGACCTGCACTCGGTGTTCAGCGTCGAGCACCGCACGCCCGGCAACCTGCGGGCATTTATTCAGGCGAAACTTCGCAACCTGCGCACCGGCGCCATGTTCGAGCACCGCTTCCGCTCGCCTGACCCCATTGAAAAGATCAACGTCGATGAGATGCAGATGGAATATCTCTACAACGATGGCGACGGCTATTACTTCATGAACACGGAGAACTACGAGCAGACGCACCTGACCAAGGATATTTTGGGTGACGCTGTGGATTACCTGACCCCGAATCTGCCGATCAAGGTCGAGTTTTTTGACGGCAAAGCCGTAGGAATCGAACTGCCGCAAACGGTGGAGTTGACTGTAATTGAAACCGAGCCGGGACTGAAGAGCGCGACTGCGTCGAGCGTGACTAAGCCTGCCAAAACGGAGACCGGACTGGTTGTGCAGGTGCCGCCGTTCATCAATGAAGGGGAGAAGATCAAGGTGGACACGGCGGAAGGCGTGTACCTATCTAGAGCGTAATTCAGCCCATCTGAGTTTCTTGATGACCCGATCACCCGATGAGCCGATAACTCGCAGCTACATCGTTCGTGGCCGCGTACAGGGCGTGGGCTTTCGCTGGTTCGTGGAGCGCGAGGCGCGCACTCTGGGAATTGCCGGCTGGGTGCGAAACCGGATGGATGGAACCGTAGAAGTTCTGGCCATGGGCACGCGAGAACAGCTTTCGCAATTGCATTCGCATCTGCGGCAGGGGCCGCGGGCAGCACGGGTGGATGATGTTGACGTTGCAGAAGCGCAGCCGGTTGAGGGATTGAACACTTTTCGCATTGAAGGAGCGTGGTGATGGCGAAAGCCTCGTCGAAGGCTACGAATTGCGATCATTTGAAGAAACTCATTCGCGAGATCCCGGATTTCCCCAAGCCGGGCATTCTTTTTTATGACATCACCACGCTGCTCAAAGACAAGCTGGGATTCGCCACGCTCATTGACGCTCTGGCGGAGCACTATATCGGCAAAGATATTGACCTGGTGCTGGGAATGGAGGCGCGCGGATTTATCTTCGGCCCGGCGGTGGCGTATCGATTGAATGCGGGATTTATTCCCGTGCGTAAACCGGGAAAGCTGCCTTCGGCGACGACGAAATACGACTACGCTCTTGAATATGGAACGAACACGCTGGAAATCCACCAGGATGCGATTAAGAAAGGACAGCGGATCATCATCGTCGATGATCTGCTGGCGACCGGCGGTACGGCAGAGGCTACAGCCAAACTCGCGGAGAGCGCGGGCGCGAAAATTTGCGGCTTAGGATTCGTCATTGAACTGGATTTCCTGCACCCGCGCGAGAAGCTGAAGGGATACGACGTGTTCTCGCTGTTGCACTATGAAAAATGAGAGCGTGTTCACGTTCGCATCCAGACTACTTCCGCCTGCCGAATTTAAACTCATGCACTTTCATATCCACTTTCTTGCCACGAAAGCGCACTCCTTCGGCTTCTAATCGGAAACGCTGCTCCATTGCGTTCTCGCCTTGTAACTTTATTTGCCCACCGACGCCTAACACTCGTTGCCAGGGCAGACCAATAGACCCACGCAATACCCGCACAACTTGCCTTGCCGCCCCGGGAGATCCGGCGGCTTTCGCGACCGCGCCATAGGTCGACACCTTGCCGCGAGGAATTTTTTTGATCGCCGCCCGAATGCGGGATTGGATGGAGGAAGACTTAGGCGTCATCGATGACAAGGGATCTGACCGGCGAGGGCACCGTCAGCCATAAACTCAGGCGGGCGAGGGCCCGCCCCACATTTCCAAACTACGCCGCGGCTCCCTTGCGGAAGGATTGCACAGCTTCATCTTCGGTGTCGTAGACCTCGAACACGGTGAGCAGTTTCGTCACCTGGAGCAGGTCGCCAACACGTTTTGTCAGGTCGGCCAGTTTGATGGACGCGCCAGAATTCTGCGCCGTCGTGTAGAGCGCGACCAGAGTTCCTAACCCGCCGCTATCGATGTAAGTCACTTCGCCGAGGTCGAGAACAATCCGG
>Ga0335076_10008105_pt1 | contig 10597 bp, 8 predicted proteins | sample Lox_Sample_25_FD_206717 | JGI IMG/M metagenome (GOLD analysis project Ga0335076, IMG submission 206717) | Soil microbial communities from Loxahatchee National Wildlife Refuge, Florida, United States - Lox_Sample_2.5 | ecosystem: Environmental > Terrestrial > Soil > Wetlands | place: USA: Florida...
TTCGTTCACCGCCATCGCCGCGTGGCCGAGGGGGAAATTGTTGTGGTTGAAGGCCGCGAGCTGCATCGTGTCCTTGAACAGGCAGGGCCCGGCCGCGAAGCCCGCGGCGGGCATGTCCGCTGCCCGCGGGTAGTCTTCGGCGAGCCCGCGCCGGATCCGGTCGAAATCCAGGCCCTGCTCGTTGGCCATCATGTAGAGCTGGTTAGCGGTAGCGAACTTGATATAGCGCCAGACGTTGGTGAACAGCTTGGCCAGCTCCGCCTCTTCCGGCGACATCACCACGATCTTGCTGGTCAGCCTGCCGAACAGCGCGGACGCCCGCTTCGCACCCGCGGGCGTGCGGGAGGAGACGATCTGCGGCAGCTCGAACAGCTCGGTCATGGCCTTGCCCTCGGCGATCCGCTCCGGGCAGAAGGCCACCTCTATCTGCCGCCCCAGCTTGGCCAGCATCTTCTCCACCAGCGCCGTCACCCCGGGGAACACGGTGCTGCGCAGGACGAGAAGCTGCCCGTCCCTGAGGAACTCCGAGCAGCCGCCGAGCGCCTTGGTGATCGCGATCTGCTTGGGGTTCAGGTGCTCGTCGACCGGGGTGCCGATGACCACGACCACGTGCTCCGCCGTAGCCACGATCCCGGGATCAGCCGAGGCCTCCAGGCGCCCGGCGGCGAGCACCCGGCCCAGTACCTCGTCGGCGCCGGGCTCGGCGAACGGCATCTGGCCCGAGTTGACCGTCGCGACCGCCGTCTCGCTCACGTCGTAGATGCCGACCCGGGCACCCCGATCGGCGAACGCTAGCGCGAGCGGCAGGCCAACGTGCCCGCACCCCCCGATGACAACCACATCCCGGTTGACCTGATCAGGCAAACTGGTCACCGCATATACCTCCGGCTGATATGACAGGCCTCCGGGGGCCCTGGAGGCAACATGAATGGCCCCCGTCACGTGTCTGGCGCTTCACCTTACCGCCATAACGGCCTGGCTACCGGGCTTGTTATCGCGTTATCGCCAGGCCGGGTAACGGGCAGGTACCGGTTACGGTAAGCTCGCGGCGCGCAAGCATGGCGGTGTTCCGGTCAGGACCGCCTTGGTGAGGAATACAGCATGCCTGGTCAGGACCATCCGGCGGCCCACGCGCGGGTCGCGGATTCGGCCGTGCCTGACGCTCCGGAATCCGCCGGGCCGCCGCCCGGCTGGCTGGCGTCCAGGATGAACCGGCCTGCCGCGGCCGCCCTGATCGCCACGCTCGCCGCGCTGGTCTTCACCCTGGTCCGCTGGCAGACCTGGGCGCACGGCCACATCAGCCGGTTCATCCTGGTCGGCCGGCATTTCGCGACGCTGTCGCAGCTGCCGCCCGGCATGCCGGTGGCCAAGACGTACGGGTACGACGGGCAGTTCTTCTACCGGCTGGCGATCAACCCGCTCAACTTCCACCACACCGCGTACGGCATTGCCATGGACCGGCCGTACCGGTACATGCGGATCGGCTATCCCGCGCTCACCTGGGCGGTCTCGGCCGGGCAGCATTTCCTGATCCCGGTCATGCTGGTCGCGGTCAACATCGCCGCCATCGGCGCGCTCGGCTACCTGGGCGCCATGTTCGCCGCCCAGGGCGGACGCCACGCGCTGGCCGGGCTGCTGATGCCGGGGTACTTCGGCCTTCTCACCAGCCTGTCCCGGGACACCGCCGAACCGCTCGCCGCCGTATGCCTGCTGGCCGGGCTGCTGGCGATCCGGAGCCGCCGTCCCGTGCTGGCCGCAGCCCTGCTGGCCTACGGGGCGCTGACCAGGGAGACGGTCATGGTGGCGGTGGCCGCCATCGCCATCCTGCGAGTGATCGGCATGCTGCGCGGCCGGGCGCGGCCTGGCCGTGAGGATCTGGCCTGGGTGGTGCCCACGGTGACCTTCGCGGCCTGGCAGGTCGTGGTGAAAGCCGCGACCGGGAGCATCCCGCTGCTCGCCGACGGCGGCCGGAACGCCGGCGCGCCGTTCATCGCCCCGTTCAAGGCGTTCCGGCACAACCTCGCCCACGTCCACCTGCACCAGTTCGAGCAGTACGACCTGTGGTTCCTGGAGCTGGCGATCCTCGTCTGCTTCTCGGTCGCGGCCCTGCTCTGCCTGCGGGCCACCAGGGCGCCAGGGCATGAGCGGCTGGCGTTCGTCCTCTACCTGGTAGAGATCTGCGTCGTCACGCCGAGCACCTGGAACAGCCTGGACGCCGACATGCGTTCCTTCATCGAGGTGTACTTGCTGGCCGTGATCATCCTGCTGAGCACCCCCCGGCGGACGCTCGGGACCTGGCTCCTCCCCTCGATGGCCGCGCTTACGATGCCCGCCCTGATCGTGATCGCGGAGCGCCGGTTCACCGGCTCGTGACGCCCGCCCGGCGACATCCGCTGACCCAGGCGCATCATTTAGCGTTACGGCATTCCCCGCGCTCCGTAAACTGGCGGGGTGATAAATGGCCGCCGCATCGGCGTCGTGCTGCCCGCCTACAATGCGGCAGCCACCCTGACACGTACAGTAGCCGAACTCGACCCAGAGGTCATCGACGAGATCGTGCTCGTCGATGACGCCAGCACCGACCATACGGTCACCCTGGCTCGCGAGCTTGGCCTGAAGCCGATACGCCACGAAACCAACCTCGGCTACGGGGGAAACCAGAAGACCTGCTACCGGCGGGTGCTCGAACTCGGCGCGGACATCATCGTCATGGTGCACCCGGACTATCAGTACTCACCGCTGCTCGTTCCGGCCATGGCATCGATGATCGCCTACGGGGAGTATGACATGGTCCTCGGCTCGCGCATCCTCGCCCAGAACTCGATCGCCCGCGGCATGCCCCGCTACAAATATGTCGCTAACCGGATCCTCACCTTCGTCGAGAACATCTTCCTGCGGCAGAAGCTGTCCGAATATCACACCGGCCTGCGGGCGTTCAGCAGCACGCTGATGGCTGGCCTGCCGTTCGAACGCAACTCCGATGATTTCGTCTTCGACAACCAGATCATCGCCCAGGCCGTTTCCGCCGGTGCCAGAATCGGCGAGGTGTCCTGCCCGACTCGCTACGAGACCGAATCGTCGTCGATCAACCTGCGCCGGAGCATCCGGTACGGCTTCGGCGTGCTTCGCACCTGCAGGCAGTACTGGCTGCACAAGCACGGGGTTCGCCGTTTCGCTTACCTTGACTTCGAGCCCGCCACGGTGCACGCCCGACTCCAGTCGGCCGCCACCGTGGCCAAGTCGGCGGCCGAGGCCAGAGGGTCGACTCGTACCAGCGGCTAGCACGGAGGAAACGGCCGATGTCGAAGTCACCTGACGCGGGTCCCCCGCTCCGCCCGCAGGCGCGTCCGGCCAGGCCCGAAGCAGTACCAAGGAGGCGTCCCATGACCATCGCCAGCGTTGCGCTGCTGTTGTTCGCGGTCGTCACGGCGGCCACCGGCCAGGTGATGCTCAAGCACGGCATGCAGATCGCGACGGCCCGCGCGGCTCATGACGGCGGATCGCTGGCGCTGCGCGCGGCCACCTCGCCCTGGGTGCTGCTCGGGCTGGTAGTCTTCGGCGTCTCCGCGGTGGCCTGGCTGACCGCGCTGTCGCGGGTACCGCTGAGCGTGGCCTACCCGTTCAACGCCCTCGGCTATCTCGTCATCCTGACCGCGAGCATCGTCGTCCTGCACGAGCGTGCGAACGTGCTGACCTGGGTGGGCTCGCTGCTGGTCGTCTCGGGACTGGTCATCGTGGTCCTGACCAAGCCATAGCGGCGATAGGCTTTCGGACCGTGAAGGCCCTCGTTCTGGCCGGAGGATCAGGGACGCGGCTCCGGCCGATCACCCACACCTCGGCCAAGCAGCTGGTTCCGGTGGCGAACAAGCCGGTGCTGTTCTATGGCCTGGAGGCGATCCGCGACGCCGGGATCACCGAGGTGGGGATCGTGGTCGGCGATACCGAGCCGGCCATCCGTTCGGCGGTCGGCTCGGGCCGGGAGTTCGGGCTGAACGTGACCTATATCCGGCAGTCAGCTCCGCTCGGGCTGGCGCACGCGGTCCTGGTGGCCAGGGAGTTCCTCGGCGAGGACGACTTCGTGATGTACCTCGGTGACAACTTCATCGTGGGCGGCATCACGGTGCTGGTGGAGGAGTTCCGGCTGAACCGTCCGGACGCCCACATCATGCTGACCTCGGTGGCGGACCCGCGGCAGTTCGGGGTGGCCGAGCTCGATGACGCCGGCCAGCTGGTCGGCCTGGAGGAGAAGCCGCGGCAGCCGAAGAGCGATCTGGCGCTGGTCGGGGTGTACCTGTTCACGCCGGCGGTGCACGAGGCGGTCGCCGGGCTGGTGCCGTCGGGGCGCGGCGAGCTGGAGATCACCGAGGCTATCCAGCGGCTGGTGCTGGACGGCCGCAAGGTCACCTGCACGATCATCTCGGGGTACTGGAAGGACACCGGCAATGTCGCGGACATGCTGGAGGTCAACCGGACCGTGCTGGAGGGCGTCGAGCCGTCGGTGGACGGCGTGGTGGACGCGGCGAGTGAGCTGATCGGCCGGGTGGTCATCGAGGATGGGGCCAGGGTCAGCGGATCGCGGATCGTGGGGCCGGCCATCATCGGCGCCGGCACCGAGGTGACCGGCTCCTACGTCGGCCCGTTCACCTCGGTCGCGCCCGGGTGCGTGATCGCCGACAGCGAGATCGAGTACTCCATCGTCCTGGCCGGGGCGTCGATTCGCGGGGTCCGCCGGATCGAGGCGTCCGTGATCGGGCACCATGTGGAGGTGACCCCGGCTCCCCGGGTGCCCAAGGCGCACCGGCTGGTGCTGGGGGATCACAGCAAGGTACAGATCAGCTCGTAGGCGTGGAGGCTGCGTGAGGATCCTGGTGACAGGCGGGGCCGGATTCATCGGCTCGTGCTATGTGCGCACCATGTTGTCGGGCGGGTACCCCGGGTACCAGGATGCGGCGGTCACGGTCCTGGACAACCTGACCTACGCGGGAAACCTCGCCAACCTGGCCCCGGTTTCGGCCAGCCCGCGGCTGCGCTTCGTGCAGGGTGACATCGCCGACGCCGCGCTGGTGCGCTCGCTGGTACCCGGGCACGACGCGGTGATCAACTTCGCGGCCGAGACTCACGTGGACCGGTCGATCAGCGGCGCGGCGCCGTTCGTCGCGACCAACGTGGCCGGGGTGCAGGTGCTCCTGCAGGCGTGCCTGGACGCCGGGGTCGGGCCGGTGGTGCAGGTTTCCACCGACGAGGTGTACGGGAGCATCGCGTCGGGGTCGTGGACGGAGCAGGCGCCGCTCGAGCCGAACTCGCCGTACTCGGCCGCTAAGGCCGGCGGCGACCTGATGGCCAGGGCCTACGCCGGTACCCACGGGCTGGATGTGCGGATCACCCGGTGCTGCAACAACTACGGCCCCTACCAGTACCCGGAGAAGGTCATCCCGTTGTTCGTGACCAACCTGCTCGACGGGCAGCAGGTCCCGCTGTACGGCGACGGCGGCAACGTCCGCGGCTGGATCCACGTTGACGACCACTGCCGGGGGATCCAGCTGGTGCTCGAGCGCGGCCGGGCCGGGCAGACGTACCACATCAACGGCGACGCCGAGCTGACCAACCTGGAGCTGACCGCCGCGCTGCTCGAGTGCTGCGGCGCGGGCTGGGACATGGTCACGCGGGTGCCTGACCGCAAGGGCCACGACCGGCGCTACTCCCTGGATGACAGCACACTGCGGGCGATGGGGTACGCGCCGCGGGTCCCGTTCCGCCAGGGCCTGGAGGCCACCGTGTCCTGGTACGCCGGCCACCGCGCCTGGTGGGAACCGCTCAAGCGGCCAGCCGCGGCACCCGCCCCGGCCGGATCCGGGCGGGTGTCATGACCCGGTGGCTGGTCACCGGGGCCGGCGGGATGCTCGGCACCGACATGGTCGCCACCTTGACCTCCCGCGGCGAGCCCGTCACCGGGCTGGACCGGGCCGGCCTGGACGTGACCGACGCCGCCGCCGTCACCGATGCCATCGCCGGCCGCCGCCCTGATGTGGTCGTCAACTGCGCGGCCTGGACCGCGGTCGATGACGCCGAGGCGTCCGAGGAACGAGCGCTGGCCGTCAACGCCGGCGGTGCGGCGAACCTGGCGGCGGCCTGTGCCGGACTCGGCGCCCGCCTGGTGCAGCTCTCGACCGACTATGTCTTCGCGGGCGATGCCGGCCGGCCATACGCCGAGAACGATGTCCCGGCGCCGCGCACCGCCTATGGGCGCACCAAGCTAGCGGGCGAGCGTGCCGTGCTCGACCGCCTGCCCGGGTCGGCCTTTGTCGTCAGGACGGCGTGGCTGTACGGGGCGCACGGGCCGAGCTTCGTCGGTACGATGCTCAAGCTTGAGGACCGGCGGCCTACGGTCGACGTGGTGGACGACCAGCACGGCCAGCCCACCTGGACCGTAGACGTGGCCCGGCAGATCATCGCGCTGGTCCATTCCACGGCGGCGCCGGGCATCTACCACGCCACGAGCAGCGGGCAGACAACCTGGTTCGGGCTGGCACGCGAGATCTTCGGCCTGCTCGGCGCCGATCCGGCCAGGGTACGTCCGATACCCAGCAGCGCGCTGTCCCGGCCGGCGCCGCGGCCCGCCTACAGCGTGCTGGGGCACAGCGCCTGGGCCGGGCCTGGCATTCCGCCCATCGGCCCGTGGCGGACGGCTCTGCGTCACGCCGTTCCCGACCTCGTCGCGGCCCAGCGGGACTCCGCGCCAGCCGGATAACCAGACGGATAACCGGCCGGACACCGGATTCCGCGCATCCGCCGCCTGGCGCAGGCTACTCAGGTGGGCCTCGCAGTCAGCGTAATCAGGAAGCAGCCCCGCATGGCGCGCCTGTTCGAGAGTCGGAGCCGCGGCGTCTTTCGGGGAGAGCACGGGTTCGGTATCCGCCGGCCACTCGATGCCGATATCCGGGTCAAGAGGGTGCACGCCGTGCTCTCGTCCCGGCGAGTACGGAGTCGAGCACAGGTAGATGACCGTCGCCTCATCGCTGACAGCGGTGAAGGCATGCCCCAGTCCCTCGGAGAGGAACACCGCGCGCCGGCTCGTGTCATCCAGGCGCACGGCCTCCCAGCGCCCGTAGGTGGGCGAGCCGACCCTGACATCGACGATCACGTCAAGGACCGCGCCGCTGACGCACGTGACGTACTTCGCCTGTCCCGGAGGGACGCTGGCGAAGTGGACACCCCGGACCACGCCCCGGCGGGACACGGAGCAGTTGGCCTGCGCGATCTCCGGCCGGTACCCGAGCGACCCGGATAGCTCCCCCGCCCGGAACCACTCGAGGAAGTAACCCCGGTCATCTCGGTGAAGGGCGGGCGTGAACGTCCAGGCACCGCCGATGCTGATCGGCTCCATGTGTCACTCCTTCACTTCGCGGCTCTTTCTCGCCAGGCTGCGGCTATGCTTCACTCCGACCGCGAGCGAACCCCAGGAGGGACGATCCGTTGCCGAACGCAAAGTCACTAGCCATCCGTTCGGCGGGCAGGCGGAGCAAAGGCGGTTCGCTCGGCGCGACGAGCAGCACACTCGCGTATTCACGCACCCAGGCGCCCCCTACCGTCCAGTGCGCCTGGTGCGGTCACCGGTTCGACGGCGGCGACGAGTATCTTACCGGGCGGGTGCAGTGCGCACGCTGCGGTGTGGCGACAACGTCGCCCTGGCCGAGCGACGAGCAGCTGAGCGCGGCCTACGCCGACTGGTACCGCCCGGAATCGGGCCGGTTCTCCGGTCTCGGGGACAAGGTGATCCGCCGCACCCGCTCGGCGCTGGCCCATCGGCTGCACCGCGTCCTGCCGCCCGGCCCGGTCCTCGACGTGGGAGCCGGCGACGGCACCCTCGTCGAGGCGTTCGTGCGCCGCGGCCGTGACGCCGTCGGTCTCGAGCCGTACGCATCCGGGCCGCACATCCGCAACGCCGAGGTCGAAGAGGTGGACGGGACCTGGTCGGCGGTCATCTTCTGGCATTCCCTCGAGCACCTGCGCCAGCCTGCCCGGGCTTTGAGTCATGCGGCAGCGCTCCTGGCCCCTGGCGGGACGCTTGTCATTGCGGTGCCCAATGCGACCAGCCTTCAGGCCCGTGTCTTCGGCGACCGGTGGCTCGCCCTCGACCTGCCCCGCCATCTGGTTCACCTGAGCCCTCCGGCGCTGCTGTCCAAGATCGAGGCCCTGGGGCTGCGGGTCGAGCGAGTCAGCTACATGCGGGGCGGACAGGTCGTCTTCGGCTGGGTCCACGGCTTCGTCGGCAAGCTTCCCGGGCACCCCGACCTGTACGACGCCATCCGTCGGGGCGAGGCGCGTCAGGCCGCCCACAGCCCGGTCCTCCGGCTGTACGCTCTGACCGCTGCCGTAGCCGCCCTTCCGTTCGCCCTGGCGGCAACCGCGGTCGAGGTGGCGGCGCGGTCGGGCGGCACCATCTACATCGAGGCGCGGCGGGAGCCGACCCCGGACAAGGCCCCGGTGAGTTAACCGGGCTGGCCCGCGGTCACCACGGCCTGCCGGAGCCGGGCGAGTACCGGGCGGCCGGCCGGGGCGGCGGCGCGCAGCCAGTACACCTGGCCATCGGCGAGATCGGGCCGCGTGCAGATGAACTGGCTGGTCACAATGAACGTGTACGCCGGGTTCGCCACGCACGCCCGGACCCCGGTCCGTTCCGCCTGCACCAGGAAGCCGGTGGCGTCGCCCCAGAACGGGGGGTCCAGCCGCAAGACGATCACCTTGCCGCCGGAGCGCGCGGCGAGCGCGGACACCGCAGCCGGCAGCGCAGAATCCGTGTCCTGGCCGCTGGTCGGCACGGCGGGGTCGCTGGCGTTCGTGCTGGTGCGCGTGTCAGGTGCCATCGCGAGGGCGGCGAGCACGAGCACCGCCGCTCCGGCGGCGATGACCGCGCCGAGCGGCAGCGGCATCGCCTCGACCACGCCCAGCACGATGACCAGCAGCGTGATGACCGGCGCTGACCAGTAGAAGTAGCCCTCGTAATGCGGGGAGAAGCCGTCAATGCCGTTCATGGCGTAGTACAGGAACACCAGCGACGACAGCGCGTTGACGGCGAGCAGCGCGATCAGGAACCGCCGCAGCGACGAGGGGGCGAGCCACCTGATGACCGCCGCCGCGGCCGCGTACCCCGCTACCGGAACCACCCAGGCATGCCGGTGCGGCCACCAGTACCACAGCGAACCCCGTACCGCCTGCACCACGCTGTGGCCGCCTGATTTGCTGGAGGAGGCGAACGCCAGGTACTTACCGAACTGGCCGGGCCAGTGCAGCACCAGGTCCGCGACGATGGGAAGCAGGAAGACGGCGCTGATGATCGCCACCGGGACCCACACCCGGCGCTGTGTGGCGAAGAAGGACCGCACCGAGGCGCCGAGGTCGTGCCGGTGCGGCCATAGCACCGCGGCCAGCACAGCGCAGCTGATCACGGGCACGAACAACAGGAAGCAGGCGTGCCCGTGGATGAGGAACCAGCCCGTCAGCGCGAGTATCCATGCGTCCCCCCCGCGCCCGGCCGCCACCGACGCCGCGGCGACCAGGAAGGTGACGTACGCAGGCACGTACAGGTACGGCATCCAGTCCGAGCTGAGCACGGCCGGGTGCACAGCCGCCAGAGCGAGCACCGCCGCGAAGCAGGCCGCCGCGCCCCGCAGCGATCCGGTCCAGCCATAACCGATGCCAGCGACTAGCCCCGCGAACAGGCTGTTCAGTGCGTAAATCGCGAGCAACTGGCCGTTCCATGCGGTCGGGACCAGGTGGAGCCAGGCCCAGAACAGGGATTCGCCCGCCGCCTTGACGTACATGTACGCGGGGCCGGGATGGTGGAAGTGGTCCCGGGAGTAGTTCCCGACCAGCAGCGTGAAGTGTCGTGCCTGCTCCACCAGGATGGAGTTGGCCCCCATGTCCGCGTCCTCGTACAGCCGCGTGCTGAACAGGAACCGGTTGCGGACACACAACAGCACGGCCAGCGCCGCCGCGGCCGTCAGCGCGACCCACCACGGGCGGACCCGGTCCCGGGCCGGCGACGCGCGACCGGTTCCGGCCGAGTCGGCACGGACAGGCGCCGTGTGCTCCCTGTTGATGCTCACCTGGCCCCCTCCCCTGGAAAGCGAAGCTTAGCGTGGAGTCGAGCCGGCCACGGCGCCCATCGGCCAATAACGATCCTGGCTACACGCAGTCGTGCGTGCAGGGAATCTCACCGGGCAGGGTTGCCGGGGTACTGCCCAGGTCATCGAGGAGATTATGGTTCCAGACCATGATGGTGAACGTCTTGTAAAGGTAGACATGCGCGGGCGGCCCGGCGTGCAGGGCCGCGATGGCACTGCGCGGGATCATGGAACTCCGGCGAAGGCTCCCGTCGCGGTTCGGGGTGGTGTCGGCGGTATTAGTCACGATGAAGTTGGCGTAGTTGTGCCGCGGGTCAAACCAGTCCGCCTTGGACTCGAAGCTGCGTGGGACATTGCCGGTGGATTGCCACGACACCGTCCTGACCGCCACCCGGCCCCGGCTGTCCAGCGTGATGAGGTTCGCCTCGTTGTAGGTACCGAGCCCGGTGGTGAGGTGGTGGGCCTGCAGCCAG
>Ga0335076_10008108_pt1 | contig 10594 bp, 9 predicted proteins | sample Lox_Sample_25_FD_206717 | JGI IMG/M metagenome (GOLD analysis project Ga0335076, IMG submission 206717) | Soil microbial communities from Loxahatchee National Wildlife Refuge, Florida, United States - Lox_Sample_2.5 | ecosystem: Environmental > Terrestrial > Soil > Wetlands | place: USA: Florida...
TCGAGGAGGGATCCGATCTGCCGTTCGCCTTCGAGGAGCACGGCTCGTACGGCCGCCCGACGCTCTACGAGTACCGCCCGCTCGTGCGGGGCTTCGTCGAGGCGCGGGCCGAGCGGCTCTTCGCGCGGGTCGACGTTCAGCATGCGGTCGCCGATCTGTTGCGCGAGCCTGCAGCGCGGATCTTCGCCCACGCGCACGAGGGCGACGTGAGGGATGAGCGCCGCGCGGTCTACCGCAGCGTGCTCGTCCCGCTCCTCGTCCGTACTGCCGAGAACTGCGGCGGCTTCGACTGGGACGACACGGCATTCGCGCGCGCGTACGAGGAGCTCGAGGCGTCGCTGTACGGCGAGGGTCACTCGTACGGAGCTGTCGCTCCGCTGATCGGGCTCTCCGTCGGCACGCAGATCGAGCTCGGCGACGGGATCCGCGTGCGCGTCGCCGCCACGGGTGAGCTGGCCGCGATGTGGCCGGAGGCGGCGGGGCTCCTGCCCCGCGATTTCGGCCGCGAGCCAGACCGGATCTGCGTCCTCGAGCTCGAGCGCTCTCTGATGAGCGGCGCGATCGAGGCGCCGGACGCTCCCGCGGAGCTCGCGGACGCGGTGACAGCGATTCGGCTCGCCACCTCGGCCCCGGTCGCCGCCGGGCCCGTCCTGTTCGAGCGGCTCGACTGGCGGCCGTACGGAATCCGGCCCGTGCTTCCGATCGCAGCCACCGCTCCCGCGGGCGAGCCGACACGGCTGGACCCGTTCCGCGCCTCGGTTGCGAGTGACGTGCGCGCGCGCCTCGGCGCGGCCGACGACGACGGACGCCTGGGCGACGCCCTGGACCGGTGGGAGCTCGCGCTCTTCCAGTCCGAGCCGTTCCGGCGCGAACAGCTGCGTCACGCGCTCGAGGCTGCGCTGGGGGAGGGCGACGGAGCCTGGGCCGCCGCGATGCGTGGAGCCGTTCTGCTTGGCGCGACGCCTGCGGAGCGTTCCGACCTTGCCGAGAAGTTGCGGGAACCGAGCTGCGAACTGTTGCGCCGCCTGCTCGTCGCCGTCCTGCTGCACGGTGACCGGCGCGCGCTTCTGCGCGATCTCGACGACGCGCTGCTCGGGGTCACAGCGGCCGTCGAGAACCTCCAGCAACGCGCCAGCTAGCCGGCACAGACACGTCACTGCTTCCCTCCTACCCTCGGGACATGGAGGAAGCGCGAGCGGTGCTGGCCCGGCTGGAGCGGATCGAGGCGCTCGAACGAGAGGGAGCCGGTGTGCCGTCGCTCCTCGTTGAGCTGCGGGAGCTGATGCGCGAGGCAACCGAGTGGGCGGAGCGAGAGGGTGATTCGCGCGCCAAAGAGGCTGCTGCGGCGCTCGCCGGGGCAGGCGACGCACGCGTCGCCGTAGGGAGCAACGCGTGAGGCTCGCGGCCTCCGCAGCCGCTCTCCTCGTAGGGCTTGCGTCGTTCCCCGCCGCCGCGGCGGCGTCGCCGTCGGCGGTGAACGCCTGGTACCTGTACGGGTCGTCGCCCGGTGCGCTGAAGTCGTACGCCTACGCACGTGCCTGTGACTTCGCCAAGAGCCAGCCCGGCTCGGGAGTTCGTCTCCTGCTGCTCGACTTCGGGGCGGCGAGAAAGCTCGACCCGAGCACGTGGGGTGCCATCGACTTCAGCAACACGACGCTTTCGAACGGCGACATCCTCGCGGCACTGAAGGGAGCTGCCGACGGGTACCACAACTGTCACGTCCGAGGTGGCGTGGACATCCTCTACGGCAACAGCAACTACCACATGTCCGCCTCGGGGATGTCGAGCGCCGACGCGTGGTACGCCGGCTATCACCAGTCCGAACGCTCGGAGGATCTGTCCGACTACCAGGCCGCAAAGGGCTACGACAGCGAGACGTCGGATGCCGCATCGGACATGGAGCCCAGCTGGGACGGCGCGGCGATCACGAAGCAGCTCGTGAACGGCGACCAGGGTCAAGGGTGGGCGCTCTACTACGACTTCGGCTCGGCCGACGGGTGCCCGCGGAGCGGAAGTGTCGACGGCCCCTGCAACAACGGCTGGCACGTGAGCGATGTCGCCTACGTCTCCTTCCATGGGCTCGCACTGCCGCTGCCGGAGATCTACTACTCCGCCAACGCGAACCAGTGGACCGTGGTGCGGAAGTGGTCGAACGCCAACCAGGGCGGCTACTTCTTCGCCGGCGCGACCGCGTCGCACGGCGCGGGGCTGACGGCGGCGTCCGCGTGGAGCACCCTCAACTCGCTGAACAGCGGTCTCGTCGACCAGGAGCTCGTGTGCTTCGGCTGTTGATGTGTGCGGGTGGTCTGTGCGCGCTCGCAACCGGCACGCGTTTCGCAGTTGCTGCGAGCGGCCCTCGCCCGGAGAAGGCGGCTGCGCTGATGCGGCAGGCTTCCGTCGCCACGACCGACTCGAATACCGAGCCGGCCGACCCGCCCGAGGCGGCACCTCAGCCGATTCCCGCCCGCATGCTCGGTTCCGGTGCGCCGGTGCCGATCCCGCCCTCGGTTCTCCAGGCGCGAAACGGCTGGCTCGTGAGCAACGGGAGGACACTCGTCGCGGTCTACGCCGGTGCAGCGGGGAACGACCCGTCCCTCGGTCGTCTCGTGATCGTCCGTCAAGACCTCGTCGCCGGGCGGCAGACCGTCCGCACGCTCGACGCCGGCCCGACGGGCGCGCTCACGATCGCAACCGCCCCGCTCGGGAGCTCGGTCGAGACGTCGGCACAGGGGGCGCGCATCAGCGTGCGGAGGGACGACGGCCCAGCGCTCCGCCTCGACCTTGCAACGGACAGCGTCGGCAGCGGATGACCCATCTGTGCTTACGCGCCCCTCACGAACGGCGACTACCTTGGCCCGGCCATGGCCGCCCCGATCGAGTGACCAGGTCTCGCATCCTCTTCGCCGATAGCACCGGTGCGACTGCGGTGATGCGGCTTCTCTCAAACCGGAACGTTCAGCTCGTGCTGAACGGCGGCTTCGGGCTCGTCCTGCTGGGCGTGGCGTTCGTCAGTGTCCGCCACTTCGTCGGTGGTGGCTGGCCGATCCACCACGCCGACCCGGTGCTCGTGTCCGGGGCGGCGCTTCTCTTCCTTGCCGCCTACGCCTTCAAGGCTTGGGGCTGGCAGCGCCTCTTCCACGCGAGCGAACGGCCGACAGCCGATGCCCTGGCTTTTGCCGGCGGCGCCGCCTGTGTCGGCGGGATCGCCTTGCCCGGCCGCGTCGACGACGCGATCCGAATTGCGATCGTGAAGCGGTACCCGGGGACGAAGACCGGCATCGGGACACTCGGTCTGAGCCTGATCGTGCTCGGGATGCTCGACAACGCAGCGCTCACGCCGATGGCGTCGGTCGCCGCGGCCGGCTCGAGCCATTGGACGACGCGCGCCGGCTTCGCCGTCGTCGCCGCAGCGGGTGTCGCCGCGGCCGCGGTCGTCGCCTTCCTGCCCCGGATCGCCCGGCTTCCCTTCGTCAGCCGGCGCCGGTTCGGCCGCTGGGTCGCCGAGCACACGCACTGCACGAAGGAGGCGTGGGCCGCCTGGCTCCTCATCTCGGTCTCCTGGACGCTCCGCAGCGTCGCCGTCTTCTTGCTTCTCAACGCGCTCTCGATGCCCGGCTCCTACGTTCTCGCACTCGCCTTCCTCGTCGCCTCCGCTGCTTCCGCGGCTCTCCCCATCGCCCCGGCGGGGGCGGCGACACAGGCGGGAGCGGGCGCCGCGATCCTCGTGCTCGGCGGGGTGGGCACGGCGGACGCCGTCGCGTTCTCGGTGGCCGCACAGGCGCTCGTCATCGTGACGGGCGCCGCCGTAATGCTCCTCATCGCCTCATGGCAGCTGGCGCTCCGGCTCCGCGCCTCACGCTCGGCACGCGCCGCGGCCGCAGCTGCCTAATCCGCAGCGGCTTCCGGCCCGCTCGCGACGAAGTCCTGCTGCCGAACGAGCAGGAACGCGAGGATCGCGCCCACGAAGAGCACGATCGCGGAGACGACGAGGATCCTGTTCAGCCCGCTGATGAAGGCCTCGTGCGCAACGGTGGTCGGATTGATGCGAAAGGTAGGCGGGCACCGGATGCAGTCGAGCGGCCCGTGCGGTGTCGCACCCGAGGCGACCGCCCGTGCGAGCGGCTGTATTGGCCCCGCGATGTCCGCATGGGAGAGGTACGACGTGATCTGGCTCTGGAAGATCGCGCCGAGGGCGGCGATCCCCGTCGCGATTCCGACCTGGCGGAAGGTGTTGTTGATCCCCGACGCCATCCCCGCGTGCCGCGGCTCGACGACACTGACCGACGTCGACGCGAGCGGGGCGTTCACCAGGCCGATGCCGATCCCGCCGACGATGAAGCCGCCAAGGAGGGTGGTCCACTCCGAGTCGAGCTTGATGCCCCACATCAGCAGCAGCGCAACACCGATCAGCGCCAGCCCGCCGCCGAGCAGGAACCGCACCGGGACCCGCGTCGACAGGCGTCCGGAGATCGGCGCGACGACGAACGCCAGGAGGGAGAGCGGCAGGAAGCGGACTCCGGTCGCGACGGCGGAGTAACCGAGCACGTTCTCCAGGTAGAGCGGGATGAAGAGGAACTGGGCGAACATCCCCGACGAGATCGCGAAGGCCGTGATCTGTGCACCGGTGAAGGTCGGAATGCGGAAAAGGTGGAAGTCGAACATCGGCTTCTCCTGCCGAAGCTCGATCGCCGCGAAAGCGACGAGCAGCACGGCCGCGGCTGTGAAGAGGCCAATCACGCGGCCGCTCGACCAGCCCCAATCGTTGCCCCGGAACAGTCCGATCACGAGCGCGAACAGGCCCGCCGTGAGTGTGAGCAGCCCGAACACGTCGAAGCCGCCGTGCTCCTCGTCCAGCGACTCGCGCAGCTCGCGGATCCCTCCGGCGACACAGGCGATCCCGATCGGGACGTTGACGAAGAAGATCCAGCGCCATCCGACATAGGTCGTCAGCGCGCCGCCGACGAGCGGCCCGATGGCGACCGCCGCCCCGACGGTGGCGCCCCAGATCCCGAACGCCGTCCCGCGCTCGCGCCCGTGGAACTCCTGGGAGATGATCGCGAGCGAGACGGCGAACATCCCCGCTCCCCCGATGCCCTGCGCGCCGCGCGCGACGATGAGCCAGGTCGGCGACTGCGCTGCCCCGCATAAGGCGGAAGCAATGGTGAACAGCGCGATCGAGATCAGGAAGACGCGCTTGCGGCCGACCATGTCGCCGAGCGAACCGGCGTTGAGCATCATCGCTGCGAGGGTCAGCGCGTAAGCGTCGACGACCCACTGCAGCTCGGTGAAGGAGGTGTTGAGCTCCTTTTCGATATTCGGCAGCGCGACGTTGACTACCGTGATGTCGAGGAGCAGCATGAACACCGCTACGCACACCACAGCCAACACGCGCCACTTCCGCTCCATCAATCCCGCTCCACTCGGGGGAAACTAATCAAGCAGGAGTCGTCTACGGCGCTACGAAAGGTCAGCAGGGATGGCGCTCACGCGGTTACTCGGGCGTCCGCAGTCGCGGGCGGCCGATAGCGGTCCGGCAATGGCCCGGGTCATCGCCTTCGCCAACCAGAAGGGCGGCGTCGCGAAGACGACGACGACGCTGAACCTCGGGGTGGCGCTCGCCGAGCAGGGAAAGCGCGTGCTCGCTGTCGACCTCGATCCGCAGGGGAACCTGACGATGTCGCAGGGATGGAACCCGGACGAGATCGACCGCTCGATGTTCGACGTCCTCGTCCACCGGCTGCCGATCAGCGAGATCGTGCGCTCGAACGAGCTCGACGTCGCCGTCTCCTCCATCGACCTCGCCGGCGCCGAGCTCGCCCTCGCCTCGATGATCGGGCGTGAGCGCGCGCTCGAGAAGGCACTCATGCCCGTGCGCGAGAGCTACGACTACGTCCTCATCGACACGCCGCCGTCGCTCGGCCTGCTGACAATCAACGCGCTGGTCGCGTCCGACGGCGTGATCGTGCCCGTCCAGTGCGAGTACCTCTCGCTCCGCGGGCTCGTCCAGCTCGAGAACACGCTCTCGATGATCCGCGAGAACCTCAACCCGAACGTCGCGATCCAGGGCATTCTCGCGACGATGTTCGACCGGCGGCTCCTCCACTCGCGCGAGGCGGTCGAGATACTCAAGGAGAATTTCGGCGATCTCGTCCTCAACACGAAGATCCGCAAGACGGTTCGCTACGCGGAGGCGCCGGTGAAGGGGCAGTCGATCCTGAAGTACGACCCCAGCGGCGAGGGCGCGTCCATGTACCGTGACCTGGCGAAGGAGGTGCTCGATGGCGCGTCGGCGCGCCAGCATGCGTGAGGGACCGCTAGCGGAGCTCTTCCGCGCGACCGAAGCGGCGCAGAAGCAGGCGGAGCAGGGCGGCGAGGCCGAGTCGCTGCCCGAGGACGCTGCAGCCGCGGGACCTGCCGAGGCCGAGGCGCCGGCAGAGCCGGACGAGCGGACGGTCGAGCATGTCCCGAGCTGGGAGGAGACGGGCGCCGAGACTCCGGCGCCGACGCCTTCCCCGGAGCCGCTGTCCGATCCGCAGCCGTCCGCTCCGTCGCCCGACCCCGATCCGGTGCCGTCTCCGGAGCCCGAGCTTCGGCCGGCGGATCTGCCGCCGGTCTCGCACTATCTCGAGCCGCTCCCTGAGTCGCCCGCACGACTTCACCGGACAGGCGCCGACGCGGGGGCCTACCTCGCCGTGATCAAGGTGGTCGGCGTCGGTGGAGCCGGCCTCAACGCCGTCAACCGGATGATCGACGCCGGCATCAGCCAGGTCGAGTTCATCGCCGTCAACACCGACATGCAGGCACTCCGGACGAGCGACGCGCCGGTGAAGATCCACATCGGCCGCGAGCTCACGCAGGGGCTCGGCTCGGGCGCGGATCCAGACGTGGGCCGCCGCGCGGCCGACGAGGCGTACGACGAGTTGAAGCAGGAGCTGCGTGGGGCCGACATGGTCTTCGTCGCGGCCGGCGAGGGCGGAGGAACCGGCTCGGGTGCAGCGCCTATCGTCGCGCGGATCTCGCGGGAGCTCGGCGCGCTGACGGTCGGCATCGTCACGACGCCGTTCCGCTTCGAGGGGACGAAACGGCGCAGCCAAGCAGAGCAGGGCGTGGTCGAGCTCCGCGCCGCGTGCGACACGACGATCGTGATTCCCAACGACCGGCTCCTCGAGGTGCTCGAGCGGTCGACGTCGATGCTCGACGCCTTCAAGGTGGCCGACGACGTCCTCCGCCAAGGCGTGCAGGGGATCTGCGACCTGATCACGATGCCCGGGCTGATCAACCTCGACTTCGCGGACGTGCGCACCATCATGTCGGACTCCGACACGGCTCTCATGGGCATCGGCTTCTCCTCCACCGGCGGCGACGGCCGGGCAAGAGAGGCGGCGGAGCGGGCTCTGCGCTCGCCGCTCATCGACGCCGAGATCAGCGGCGCGCGCGGCATCCTCCTCTCGATTGCCGGTGGCGACGACCTGACCCTCGTCGAGGTCAACGAGGCAGCCGAGGTGATCCGCGCCGCCGCGACCGACGATACGAACATCATCTTCGGCGCAACCGTCGACGACCGGCTGAACGGGCAGGTCTGGGTGACGGTCGTCGCCACGGGCTTCGGCGGCCGCGGCCGGCGTCCGCGCGGCGACGACCTGGCGCCGCGGGCCGAACAGCGTCGCTCTCCGGGCGAGGGCGGCGACCTCGACGTCCCGTCGTTCCTCCGCACCTGACGCGGGTATCGACGATGGATCCGTACCTCGCGATCGCCTCGAAGCGGGACGAGCGTGCGTATGCCGACACGCTGGTGTCCGCCGACGTGCGGGAGCGGATCCTCGACGCCGGCCGGCTCTCGGGGAGCTCGCAGAACCGGCAGCGGTGGGAGTTCGCCGTCGTTTCCGGGCAGGCGCAAGAGCGCCTCGCGGAGGCCGTCTACGCACCTGAGAACGTTCGCTCGGCCGCGCTCGTCGTCGCCGTCGTCGGCGAGGCAGGAAGCTTCGACGTCGGGCGCTGCGCACAGAACATGATGCTCGCGGCGTGGGGCGACGGTGTGGTCTCGTGCCCGAACGGGGTGCGAGACGCCGATACCGCCGCGGCGATCTGCGGCGGTGACGTGCGTGCGGTTCTCTCCTTCGGTTACCCGGCGCGGCCGCGCTCGCCGGCCGACCACAGCGCGGAGGGATGGTCGATGCGGGCCAACCGCAAGCCGCTTTCGGAGCTCGTGCGGGACGTCTCATAGCTCGGCCGGCAGTGCGGGCTCTGTCCCGCGAACGCGGCGAGGAGGCTGCTCGCGTCGACGTCGAACGCGATCCGGACGACTCCGGCCCGGCCCTCTCGCAGCTCGACCATCCCGTCGCGGCTGCGCGACAGACAACCCGCCGAGGCGTGCCAGTACGGCGACCAGCGCACGGCGATCCCGTAGGTTCCGCCCTGCGAGACGCGAATCCTCAAGCGCGACTCGCGGAAGGCGAGCACCGTCGGCCGGCCGGGACCGCGAACGATCTGCTGCGGCTGAGGTACGGCGTAGATCGAGATCTCGCGCGTCGCGAACACGGGGCGGAGAACGGTTCGGCCGCTACGGACGAGCCGCGCCTCGCGACGTGAGCTGTAGTCCGGTGGCGACCGCGTGAGCACGACGTAGGCCACTCCCAGCCGTCTCAGCCAGCGGAGGTACGCCGCCGGGGTGAGCGGCCGGTGCCGGTAGAGCAGTGCGTCGAACGGAAAGTCGTCCTGACGGAACCAACCGCGAGCTAGTGGGATTCGAGCAGAGGCGAGGTAGTACGCGGGCCAGTGCTCCGTGGTGTCGACCGCCTCCACGCGATAGCCCGGCTGGAGGTGGACGTGGAGGTAGGAGATCGGCGCCCGCCAGACCTTGGCGCGCGCGGTGACGTCGTGCTGCCCGCGCGCCCAGCCGGCGGCGAGTGGGCTCACGTTCCACGAGAGCGCGAGCGCGACGACGACGACCGAGACCTTGACCGGACGCCAGCGGCGGAGGGCGAGCACGAGCAACGCGAGCGGCAGGGCCAGGAAGCGCAAGCGGGCAACGTTGTCGCCCAGGCCCGACGGGACGACGTAGAAGATTGCGATTGCGATTGCGTACGCCGCGAAGACGTAACGGAGCACGCGTGCGCGCTCATAACCGAGCGTGCAGGCGATCCCGATCGCGCAGAAGACGAGCGCCGCCGCTGCCTCGCTCGGCGGGAAGCCGAGGGAACCGCCGAACGGGAAGAGCCTGATCAGGACGACCTCGACTCCGGCCGCGGCGGCGAGGCCGAAAGCCGGTACCGCACGCCCGCGCAAAGGCGCTCGGCGCGCGACGGCCGTCCCGACGAGAACCACGCCGAGGAGGACGAGTGCGACAGGGCTCGCCGCGAGCACGAGCAGCGTCAGCGCGGCCCCGATCCAGCGCCGCCCCGACCGGAACGCGAGCAGAGCGAACAGCGCCAGCGCCACGCCGAGCGCGAACGGATACTGGCCCGTGATCAGCACTCCCGCCCAGACGACGGCAAACGCGCGAACCGCCCAGCGTGAGGCGGATCCCCACTCGCGTTCGAGGAGCACGGCGAACGCGCCGGCGGAGAGCACGATCGTGAGCACGGCGAGGAGCCGGATTCCAAGCAGCGCGGCGAGCGGGTAGTAGAGGACGCTGTAGCCGACGAAGGCGTAGCGCCCGGCGTACCAGAAGTTGTCCCAAGGCGTGAGGCCGTGGACGAGGAAGAGTGAGCGCTGGTACTCGTGCGCCGCGAGGTCTCCGCTCGGTGGAGCGAGCCATACGAGCAGCGTCGCGGCGGCTGTCGCGAGCGCAATGCAGAGCACGACCTCGCGCGGGACCGGCAAGCGTCGCCACGACGCGCGCCCGGCGCCCGCGTAGGACACGTCGGCCATCCGCCGAAGCGTACGCTCGGCGGCATGAGAGGTGCGTTAGCAGCGGGTCACCGACTGACCGCCGAGACCGGCGCGGACGTTCTGCGTGCCGGAGGCAATGCCGTGGACGCCTGCATAGCGGCGGCCGCCGTGTCCTGGGTCTGCGAGAGCCCGCTGACCGGTCCGGGCGGCGGCGGGTTCCTGCTCGTGCAGCGCGCCGGGGAAGAGCGCGCGCACCTGCTCGACTTCTTCGTCGCGGTGCCGTTGCAGCCGGCGCCGGCGGCGGACCTCCTCGAACTCGTCGTGGACTTCGGCGATTCCCAGCAGATCTTCTATTCCGGCGCGGCGTCGGTCGCCGTCCCGGGCGTCGCCCTCGGCCTCTGGGAGGCTCATGCTCGCTGGGGCTCGCTGCCGTGGCGGGAGCTGCTCGCTCCCGCTGCGCGGCTCGCACGCGAGGGTGTCGTTCTCGACGAGCCGCAGGCTTACCTCCATCGGATCCTCGACCCGCTGCTGCGCCATTCGCCCGAAGGCGATGCGCTCTACGGCCCGGGTCGTGCGCTCGAGGTGGGAGAGCGCTTCACAGCTCCGGAGTTCGCGGAGACGCTCGACCGGATCGCGGCAGAAGGTGCAGCGTGCCTCTATACGGGAGAGCTCGCCGAGCGAATCGCCGCGCATCTCCCGATCACGCTCGAAGACCTCGCCCGCTACCGGGTGATCGAACGGGAGCCGCTCGAGGTGCGTTACC
>Ga0335076_10008109_pt1 | contig 10593 bp, 10 predicted proteins | sample Lox_Sample_25_FD_206717 | JGI IMG/M metagenome (GOLD analysis project Ga0335076, IMG submission 206717) | Soil microbial communities from Loxahatchee National Wildlife Refuge, Florida, United States - Lox_Sample_2.5 | ecosystem: Environmental > Terrestrial > Soil > Wetlands | place: USA...
TGGCTGCAAGTGGAAATCTTGTACCGGTATGGCGTCCGTTTGCTCGAGAATTGCCAACGCTTCTTGGCAACGCGTGCATGAGGCGACGTGTCGCTCACAGCGGGTCATCTCTTCCGTGGAAAGGCTATTCTCGTGAAAAGCCGCAATTACCTCAGCATCGGGGCAGTCAGGAGAAGCGTTGGTCAGGTGCCCGGCCAAGGCGCGTTCAAATTGCAGATCGCGGTCATCCGTGGACATAGCGCTCTCCTTTCTTAGAATGATTCTGCGCCAGTTTCTTGCAACATTTCACGACGATTCCTCTTGGCCAAAGCTGGGTTTGCTAGAAGTCTTCCCAGAAAACAATTCACGAAAATCAATCGGCGAATCCTCGGAGGCATATTGAAAACAGAGCGAAATTTGTGCATCACTCATTGGAGACGACGCTTCGCGCAAGTGCTGTTCCACTTCAGCTCGCAGGAATTTGCGGGTACGTTCAAGGTGCCGAGAGACGCTGGATTCATGCTCGCCTAACTGCCGACCAATCTCCGCCAGCGTTTTTCCCTGGGCGTAATACAGTTCGAGCCGGGTGCGTTCCTGGGTATCGAGAGCCCGCAGCGCCCCGGTCAACGCGACACGAAAGCGAGACAGATACACTTGCCGATGGGGATCGAGCGAAGGGGTAGGCACGACCTGGCTCGGCGGCGACTTCGACTGTTCCGGATCTTGCGAATCGATGGATTTCCAACGGCGGCCTTGGCGAGTATGATCGATGTGGCGTTGCGCCAGGATCGCGCGCAACCAGGTTTTCAGAGAACTTCGCCCATGAAAATAGCGGAACAAGGAAGCTTGCCCGCGTTTCCCGTCTCTCAAACCAAAAAGTTCGGCAAACAGCGAGTCTGCCAGTTCCTGGGCGTCGGCTCCCGAACGGCTATTCTTCGTGATCACGCCGGAGCAAGCGCGCAGATAACCGCGGTAAGTTGCCACAAAGGATTCCCATGCGGGTTCGGAACCTTCCATACACGCGCTAGCCAGAGCAAGGTCGTCAATGTGCAAAGTCTCGAGATACCCTTGCAGGCTGCGGCGGTCGAAGGCGCCGTTGGCAAATCGCTTCGAGGCGCTGCGCTGGAGAGCAGAGGCAAACTGGGAGCGAGTGAGCCGCCAGAGGGAACAAGACGAATCTTCAAAGAGTGCGTCCAAACGCGGAGCAAGCTCGCGGAACAGAGCAAGCAATGGGGAGTCGGAGCTCGAAGCCAGTTGGTCGGGCACGGGCATCCTGATAGACGTAACTCCCTTATTTGTATAACTTGCGGAGTTTAGGCGCAACCAACGCTTCGCTGGGAGGGTGCATCAAAGCACATACCCATGAAGGAACCGGTGCAGAAATCGACAGGTCGAGTCCCCCAACTTGCGGTATCCTATGTGGTGTTGCGCTCTCCGTCCCGCAACGAAATTAGCCTCGGCGGGTTAATCCCGGTAGTTTTTCGTCCTCAAAGCATGTCCTCGCGTCAGACATTAGCGAGTACGCGTCTTTAGTACGAAAGTCCTATTCGGCGGCTTCAGGGTAGTCAGTACGCTCGTACTGGACCCAGACCTTCCGAATTTGAAGCAACTTGATTTTCCGGCGATCAAGTTCCGGGAGAAACCTTGTATGAGGCGGCAAGCGGATGACCACCATGATCGCGGATCCACCACGTAAGACCTCGTTAGGCGTTGGATTCAACGTCAACCGGAGCCGGACTGCGCCCAGCCCTGACGCCTGGAAGCAGCAAATCGGGAACAAGCCGATTCCGGCACGCCTGGCGTTGTTGCCTGAACAGAAGCCAAACTGGGCGCGCGTCGGAGCCAGCGCCGTTTTGCAGATTTCCGTCCTCGCATTTTTTGTCCTGGTCCCCTTGCTGTATCCCGAGGGAATGAAGACTGCTCTGCATTTTTATAACTCTACTCCCATAGCGCAACCGATCACCGAGATCCCTGTGGCCCCGCCTCCGCCCCCTCCCGCCAAGGTGAAAACGCCTACTCCGAAAGCGGAAGTGAAACCGGAGGTGCCGGTGGAACCGCCGAAGCTAAATCCGCAACAACCGCACATTTTTGCGAATCTGGTGGCCCCGAAAGCCATTAAGCCCAAAGTCGAAAAAGTGGAAATCAAAGAGCCAGACATGAAGCCGGTGTTTGACGACGCGAAGATCGACGCCAAGGAAAACGGACCGAAGCGCCCCAAGGAAGACGTGAAAATAGGCAACCTGTCTACGGGCAGTGCGGCCCCTGCAACCGTCAACGCGCCCGTCGAAAAGGTTCAAACCGGGGGATTCGGCGACCCCAATGGAATTGCCGGAAAAGGTGACCCAAACCACGCAACCAACGTGAACCGGCTTGGTTCGCCCGCTCTGCCGGGCGGCGAGGGATATGGCAACGGAACCGGCGGAAAAAACGGCATTCGTGGGACGGTAGCAAGCACAGGGTTTGGAAACGGGACCGCCACGCCGCCCAGCGGAAGTGGCAAGAAGTCTACGGTGGTGGCCGGTGGATTTTCTTCTGTCGACACTTCGACCGAAGCGCCGAAGAAAAAAGCCGCCTCGGGACCAGCGGATGCGGCGCCCGAAATTACCGAGAAGCCTCGGCCCGAATACACGGCAGAGGGCCGCAGCATGAAGATTGAAGGAGATGTCCGCTTGGACGTCATGTTCCTGGCGAACGGCACGATTCATATCAACCGTGTCGTAAGCGGCCTGGGCCACGGATTGGATGAAGCTGCCATCCGCGCCGCACAACAAATCAAATTCAAACCGGCAAAACGCGAAGGCGAACCGGTGGATTACCCAGCCGTAATCCGAATCGAATTCCGGCTGGCCTACTGAGGGAGAATGATCATGCGAACGCTGTCTAAGAATATCCTGGTGCTGCTCCTCGGTGCGTGCGCGAGCATGCCACTAATGGCGAACACGGCGTCCGACACGCCGGCAGCCGCGGCGGATCAGCCGCGGACTATGGACCAGGCGCTGGACCGAGTGATCAGCAACGAGCAACGGCTGTACGGGCAGATGCGGACCTACCAGCCACTGGTGGAAACGTATATTCAGAACCTGCGCCCGGACAAAGAACTGGGAGAAGTGCCTGCGGGAGACAAGTATTTCCTCGGTCGCGCCAATTTTCAGAAGGGCGTAGACCTTGTGCCCCTGACGGATACCGCCGGTAAAGGCAAAAAGATTTTCGGTTCGGTGGGGAATTTCTTCAGCTTCTCGATGCAATATCTGCCGGATGGATTCCTGCAGATGATCTTCATCGATACGAATGGTTTCGATAAGCAGCACTACAAGTTCGATTATGTGCGCCGCGAATTCCTGGGCGAAGTGCGTTGCCTGGTATTTGACGTTACCCCGTCGCAGAAAAACAGCCGCGGACGCTTCCTCGGCCGCATTTGGGTTGAGGATCAGGACTTTCACGTAGTACGTTTCAATGGCGCATATGAGGGCGGCGGACATTCGAGCTGGTATTTCCACTTCGATAGCTGGCGCACCAACGTTCAGCCGGGAATGTGGCTACCCACGTTCGTTTACAGCGAAGAGAAGGATTTGCATTACGCCGTAAGCAAGAAGCTGGATTTCAAAGCGCAGACCCGCCTGTGGGGCTATAACCTGTCCAATTCTTCGAAGGAACAAGAGCTCAGCAAGATTTTGATCGAGTCACCGGTCAACGATGACACGAAGACCGCCAATGATCTGTCACCGATTCAGGCACAGCGTTCCTGGGATCACCAAGCGGAGGACAACATAACGGATCGCTTGGAACGAATCGGATTGATGTCGCCGAAAGGTGAAGTCGACAAGGTTCTGGAGACCGTCGTCAACAACCTGGAAGTGACCAACAATATCGACGTGGATCCAGAAGTGCGCTGCCGCGTGCTGATGACCTCCACGCTGGAGTCGTTCACCCTGGGCCATACGATTGTGTTGAGCCGCGGATTAATCGACGTTCTTCCTGATGAAGCCAGCTTGGCCACGATACTCGCACACGAGCTGAGTCACGTCGTGCTGGGCCACCGCCTGGATTCCCAGTATGCCTTCTTCGATCAGCTATTGGTCGACGACAAGGACACCTTCCGCCACTTTGGTTTCGCGCGCACGCCCGAGGAAGAGTCCCAAGCGAATGCCAAGGCGATTCAGATTCTGAACAACTCTCCGTACAAAAACCAACTCGGGAACGCTGGATTGTTCCTTCAGGCTCTGGAATCCCGCCAGAAGGAAATTCCTAACCTGATCAGCGGACACCTCGGGAATCGCGTGCCTCAGATCGCCGATCTAAAATCAACAACTCCGGTCGATCCAAAGCAGAATCCTCAGAAGATCGCAGCCCTGCCAATCGGCGGACGCGTGAAGATCGATCCGTGGAACGACAAATTGGAACTGATTAAGAGCAAACCCGTGGGAACCGTAGCGGAACGAGAGAAGATGCCCTTCGAAGTTACTCCGTTCATGCCCTATCTGATGCGCTATGGGGCTGACAGCGCCAAGCCGGTGGCAGCGAGCACCGCTGCGCCGCAGCAAGCTCCGAAGCCAGGGGAAGCGCCCGATCCTTCGAAGCCCTAAGTGAAAGGGACCGATTCAGGCAAAAGCCCCCGAGCTTCGGGGGCTTTTTGTTTTTTCGACGCAGTTATCTCGTGGACAGGGATTTCATGAAGCGGTAACCGAATTCGACACCATCGTAAAAGTCCTGCACGCCCACTCGCTCGTCCTTGCCATGCGAACGGTCATCTTCCATGTCGAAGAACATGCAGGCAATGCCAAAGGTCGGGATCCCCGCCACACGAAGGTATTTCCCGTCGGTTGCGCCCGTGGACATCGTGGGCACAACCTGAATGCCGGACCACATCGTGGAGAGCGTGCGCTCAAGCGCATCGGTGAGCTCGGGAACAAGCTGCGACGGGGGAACGGTCACGATGGGAATCTGTTTGCCGTCGGCCGTTGTTTCTGAGACGAAGGTGATTTTAAGTTTAGGGTCAGCAGCAATGCGCCCCAGCGTTTTGCGGACCTGCTCAGGATCGTCGCCTGGAAATATTCGGCAATTCACGTTGGCGCGAGCGGATTGCGGTAGCGCGTTGGGAGCGTGACCGCCTGCGAGCATGGTGGCGACACAGGTTGTGCGCAATAACGAGTTGTAATACGGAATTTCCGACAATCGCTTGATCGCGGCGGTGTTCGGCGGTTGTTGGGCAGCGGCGCGCAAATCCTCGGCGAGGGAACCGGAAGTGAAGTTCGCGGACTGCGTGAAGTAGCTGCGGGTGATTTCGTTCAGTTCCACAGGGAAGGAGAACTTCTCGAGGCGGCCAAGCGCGGCGGCAAGTTCGTAGATGGCATTGTCCGGTCCCGGGATGGAGCTGTGTCCGCCAGGGTTGGTGGCTTCGAACTGAAAATCGGCGTAGACCTTTTCGCTGGCTTGCAGACCGGCCAGGACACGCTCGCCGCGGAGACGTTCGAATTCCCCGCCATCGAGGTTGATGCAATATTCCGCATCGATCCAATCTTTGTGCTCTTTCAGTAGCCAATCTACGCCGTTGGCGTCACCAGATTCCTCGTCGGCCGTGAGAGCCAGGATCAAATCACGGTCGGGCTGGTAACGCTCTCGTTGGAGGCGAAGGAACGCGGAGATGAGAATCGCATCACCAGCCTTCATGTCACGCGTGCCCCGTCCGTAGAAGAAGCCGTCCTGCTCGATGAATTGGAAAGGATCCATGCTCCAGTCTTGGCGGCGAGCTTCGACAACGTCGAGGTGCCCGATGAATAAAATCGGGGCACGGGCACCGGTTCCACGGTACCGAACAACAAGGTTTTTCTTTCGGTCGTTGGGGCCGGCGAGGAGTACGTCCTTCTCGGGAAAGCCGGCCTCGCGCAGCCTGGCAGCCATGGCTTCGGCAGCTTTAGTGACGCTGCCGGAAGATTCCGTCGTATTGATTTCAATCAACTGCTTGAAGATCGCGTGAGCTTCCGCATCGACTTGCGCATGATCCTGTTGTGCGGCGGGCACTGTCGGGCACATCAATCCAGCAAACAGTGGCAGCGCTATCGCTAATTTCATCCTTCTCTCCTGCACCAAAATTGAGCGTAAACGGAGAGGTTCGAGACGTCAAATCCGAGGGATTGCCGATCACTGCAGAGTTGCATATCCTGAAACGGTGCACTCAACGGGAGGATTTTCATGTTTGCAGGAAAGCGCCTGGGCATTTCGCTGCTGGCTGGGACCGCACTGTTTGTAGCGGGGGTAGCCGTCGGAAGCGCAGATTCGCTGAGGGCGATGGTGGTGAATCGATTTGGGCAACCGAAGACAGTGATCCACGTGGTGGCGTACAAATTCCGGCCGACCACTTCGCAGAACGATCAACAAGAAGCTATCGCCGGAATCAAGGACATGGCGGCCAAGATTCCCGGGATCAAGAACATCTGGTTGAAGACCGAGCGCAATCAGATTCGCGATTTCGACGGCGTTTATGTGATCGAGTTCACCAGCCCGGAAGCCGCCGCGGATTATGCGGAAAGCCCGATCCACGATGCCTGGCGGAAGAAGTGGGAGCAACTGCGAGAAACCAGTGTCTCCTTTCAAGTATCGAACTGAACGGCAGTCGGTCTTCAATCAATTCTCCCGCGTTAAGTGAAACCGTTTGCGTAAGATCGCGTCCAGTACAGAGTCAGGGAGGATACGCTTGCCGAAGGAAGCCCACTTCGCCATGGACGTAACGGGATAGCGGATTTTGGGGCGAGGAGCTTCGATGGCTCTGAGGATCACGCGGGCGCAATCCTCTGGCGTTGTTTTGGAGACTTGTCTGCCTCTTTCCGAGCCGGCAACCGCTCCAGCATAGATTTGGCTGTACGGACTGCTCTGCGCACGGTCGAAATATTTGTGGGCGAGATCGTGAGCCGTTTGCTGGAAGTTCGTGACGATGTAGCCGGGTTCGATGAGTATGACGTGAACGCCGAAGGGATACATTTCCAGGCGCAACGCATCCGTGAGGCCTTCCAAGGCGTGCTTGCTGGCACTGTACGCGCCGTAGGTGGGCGGCGAAAGCAAGCCGGCCACGCTGCTCATCATGAGGATGCGGCCGCGGCGGTGCTGGCGCATGTGCGGCAAAACGGCCTGGGTGACGCGCAAGACACCGAAGAGGTTTACGTCAAATTGGCGGCGAAAATCCTCGAGGCGAATTTCTTCGAGAGCAGCCATGTAGCCGACGCCGGCATTGTTGATGAGGACGTCGATGCCAGCGCCCTTTTCGAGAACCAGTTCGACGCCGATTTGCGCGGAAGCATTGTCGGTGACGTCTATTTCCAAGGGATGAAGTGGAAGGCGCTCCTGGTGAGCGATTTGGCTGATTTCTTCGCGTTTGTCTGCGGCACGACCCGCCGCGAAAACCAGATAACCACTGCGAGCCAAGAGCAGCGCGGCGGCCTTGCCTAGACCATCGGTGCCGCCGGTGATGAGGACTGTACCTTTTGAAGAGGGCATAGCATCTCTCTGTCGTTCGTTGCACGCAACGCGTGAGCAGCACCAGTTTATAACCTTATAGTAACGGCGGAAATGATTTTGGAGGACGGTCGAAATGAAAAACCTGTTTGAGGCGGCGACGTTACAAGAGATCAAGGACCGTGTTGAGAGGCTGGGCCCAAACAACGTACGGCAGTGGGGGAAAATGACGGCACCGCAAGCGATGGCGCATTGTGCCATAGCGATGGAGTGGGCGGTGGGCGATGTGCGTCCGAAACGGGCGTTTCTAGGCAGGATTTTCGGAGCCTTGGCGAAGGCGCAAGTGTTGAAGGACGAGAAGCCCTTGCGACGAAATACTCCCACGGACAAGACCTTGGTAGTGGCGGATCAGCGCGACCTGAAAAAAGAAGGAGAGCGGTTGTGCCAGTTGGTGGATCGCTTCGCGGCGGGCGGACCAGAAGGATGCACAACGCATCCGCACTTGTTTTTTGGATCGCTGACTCCGGAAGAATGGGCGACGTTGATGTACAAGCACATTGATCATCATCTGCGTCAGTTTGGAGCATAGCGGGATTTGAGCGGAGCGAGGCGGGTGTTGGCCAGAATAGCAGCAAGTAGTTTTTCGCGGATGTTTATAGGCTGGTTACTCCCCCTACCCCCCTGTTTTCACGTAAGTAGGGGAAACAAAGGAGATACGGGAGAATGGCTTGCATCAAGGGGAAACAAAGGAGTTAGCTGGGTTGGAGGCGAATCTGTGGCGAATCTGGGGACACAGCTCGGCTCTGATTTGGGAGTTGCCCGTAACAGGAGTGGGGACAATGAGATGCGCGCGTATTAACTATTTCTGTACCCCCCTCCCCTCCCCCCTGTTTTCCCTTTATCAGGGGATGACAGAACGGGTTGCGAGGCAGGCTGCTTAAGTTGTCAAAGAGCAAGAAGGCTTAGAGCGTGAGCCTTGGAACGGTGGGCCAGCCACCTCAGTAGAACTATAACATATACTATATATAACTGTACAGTATATTTTAAATATTGGCGGAATTGAAGAGAACATCCGCACCCTTAAGAGCGAAGGGGCGGTACCCCCGCCGTATCGGGTCGGATCGGTGGTACATAGATGGAAGAGCTTGCGTACGCATGGCCCAGAGGTTCATCGAACGAGTCTTGGTGATTGCAGCGGGTAGATAAAAGAGCCGATCCCTTCGTGCATCAAGACAGGCTGACGTTCGCGCACTGCCACACGAACCGGATCGATTGTGCGGGCATGGGGTCGGGCATGCTCGTCCCCTGCAAAAAGCGCCCAGGTGCAAAAACGGTCCGCGGGACACCCGGCAGTATAAATGGTGCGGCGGGTGGCAAAGACCGGTGTAGAATCTTGCGCCATACCCCCGCTGTGCAGGCCTCCATCCTTTTTAAGGAAAGGTTTTGAGATGAGCGAAACCATGCCGTTGCCCGCCACCCCCTCTGGCGCACAAGTTCGACGAGCCGCGCGGCCAGATCGATTGTTTTATGTGGTCGCGGCAAGCTTGATGCTGATTTCGACGGCCGAGGGATTCCGGAGATTTTATCTGCACGGCAAGGCTCCTTGGGGAGAGATGACCGAGCGAATCATGCCGCTGATCGTAGCGCACGGGCTGGCCATGACGGGCTGGGTCATTCTGTTTTTTGTGCAAAGCGTTTTGATTCGGACAGGCCGGCGGCGACTTCATGTGGTGCTGGGCCCGCTGGGAGGAGTGCTGGCTGGAGCACTCGTGATTCTGGGGTCGACGGTGGCGGCATTGTCCGCTCATTTCCGGCCGGAGATTTACACGGATCTGGGAGGAGCAAGATCGTTCCTGGCGTCGATGTGGATGCAGATGCTGCTGTTCGGAACGCTGGTGGGCATGGGGTTGGCGTACCGGCGGCGGCCGGAGGTTCACCGTCCGATGATGTTGGCGGCGACGTTGGCGATTCAATCCGGCGCGCTGGGACGGTGTCCGTACATCGAGGACATCGCGGCGCATCCGCCGCTGTATGTGTGGGGGCCGGTGCTGATTTTTGGGGCATTGTTGTTTCTGCTGCAATGGGGAATGAGCCGAAGCGTGAACCGGTGGTATTTGCTGGGGTATGCGGGGATTGTGGCGGCGGCACTGGTGGCGACAGCGGTGGGCGGGAGCGCCATGTGGAATGGGATGGTGAGCGCGATGGTGCCGTGAGAGTTAGGTCAACGACGCTTTACTTGCATCTCATGATCACAAAAAGAGAGCCGCACCCGAAGCTCACTTCGGTGTCCTACGCCTGCGCCATCCGCCCGCCCAGTTGAAATTCATATCTATAGGATATACACTTATATTGTATATCTTGGAGGCGAAATGCAGGTGTCTAAGTGGGGAAATAGCCTGGCGGTGCGCTTGCCTTCGGCCGTTGTAGAGGCATTGAAACTGAAAGAGGGCGACCATATCGAAATCCGAATTGCCAAGGAGCGCGTGTTTGAAGTGAGCCACGACCAGAGCCGGTCGCGGGCGTTAGCGCGGTTGCGAAAGTTGGAGCGTCCACTGCCAGCGGGTTTTGTCTTCGACCGGGAAGAAGCTAATGCCCGCTAGGGCGTTCTTCGATACGAATGTACTGGTGTACGCCCTGGCGAAAAATGATGCACGCAAGCCGGGGGCCCAGGAACTCGTGTCGGCTGGGGGCATGATTAGCGTGCAGATCCTGAACGAATTTACCTCGGTCGCCCGGAAGAAACTGTCGTTGACGTGGGCGGAGGTCAAAGAAGCGATCGAGGCGTTCCTCGTGCTCTGCCCTGACCCGCTGCCGATCACAGTGGAGCTGCACGAAACTGCGCGCGAAATTGCCGAGACACATCGTTACGGCATCTACGACGGGTTGGTGATTGCCGCCGCGCTCGAAGCGGGATGCCCGATCCTTTATTCCGAGGATTTGCAAGACGGCCAGCGGATCGGCGGCCAGCTAACAATTCGAAATCCGTTCGCGCCGTAACTGGCAGCCTACGGCACGAAACCCAAGACCCAGGTTCAAGAATTCGAACCTGGGGCACCCTCTATGAAGGCGTCGGCTCTGTCAAGAGACACTTGTAGTTTGCGAGCGGTAAGGCTCGTTTTTTCTCACTTCGAAGGGACTTTTCTTCTTGCGTCTCGACCAAGGCTCGCC